>Ga0209172_10001081_pt1 | contig 63736 bp, 57 predicted proteins | sample LarsenN4metaG_FD_184113 | JGI IMG/M metagenome (GOLD analysis project Ga0209172, IMG submission 184113) | Hot spring sediment bacterial and archeal communities from British Columbia, Canada, to study Microbial Dark Matter (Phase II) - Larsen... ...
TCATCCGGCGCGGTTCACTAGCGCGGCGATTTATCGCCGTGCGGACGCCAATAACAGCAGGAACCACAGAAAACGTTAAAAGCAGGAATTTCTCCCTGCGGTTGAAATGACATGGCTGAGCAGTTACTGCCCAAAAATCTAAACTGGAGTAAAAGCATGAGCAACATCAAAATCGGCGTTATTGGCGGCAGCGGTCTGTATAAAATGGAGGGCCTGACCGATGTGGAAGAGGTGCCCCTGTCTACGCCTTTTGGCCCGCCTTCGGACAATTACATCATCGGCACGCTGGAGGGTCAGCGCATTGCCTTTTTACCCCGGCATGGGCGGCAGCACTCCATCAGCCCCACCGAGTTGAACAGCCGGGCCAATATCTGGGGCTTTAAAAGCCTGGGGGTCAAATACATCATTGCCGCTAACGCCTGCGGCAGCCTGCGCGAAGAGTATGCCCCCCGCCACATCGTCATCCCCGACCAGCTTTTTGACCGCACCCGCGCCCGCGAGTTGACCTTTTATGCCGGCGGGGTAGTGGTTCATATGAGCGTGGCCGAACCCTTTGCCCCGGAACTGGCGGCCTTGCTGTATGAAGGGGTGCAGGAAACCGGGGCGACCGTCCACAAAGGCGGCGTGTTTGTCATTATTGAAGGGCCGCGCTTTAGCACCAAAGGCGAAAGCCGCATCTTCCGGCAGTGGGGCTGCGACATCATCGGCATGACCACCATCCCTGAAGCTTTTCTGGCCGCTGAGGCCGAAATTGCTTATGCCACGATGGCCCACGTGACCGACTACGATGTCTGGCACGAGTCGGAAGAGCCGGTCACCGTCGAGGCGGTGATTGCCAACCTCAACGCCAATGTCGAGGTGGCCAAGCAGGCCATTCGCAACACCGTCCGCAAGCTCAGCGGTGAACCGGACTGGCCCTGCCACCACGCCCTGGCTACCGCCATCATCAGCCACCGCGAACGCGCCGCCGTACCGGCGGAAACGTGGGAGAAGCTGGAGTTGTTTATTGGCAAGTATTATCAATGACCGAGGACGGGAGACCGGGGACCGGGTTCAACCCGGTCTTCGGTCTTCGGTCTCCGGTCGTTCGCTCCTCTGGCTAGGCTGGCTGTTTACCGGCCTGGCCCTGATCCAACTGGCCCTGGTCAACAGCAACCTGAGCCTGACCACCTTTTTACCGCTGGCGGTCCTGGTTTTGTGCAGCGCCAGCGCGGTTTACCTGCTACAGCGCCGGGATAGATTGGGCGATCCGCTGCTGTTACCGCTGATTTTCTTTCTCAGCGGGCTGGGCCTGGTGCTCATTGCCCGCCTGGAGCCGGGCTTTGTCCGGCCTCAGCTTGCCTGGCTGGTCGCAGCCACCACGGCCCTGCTGGGGGTGGTGCTGCTGCCCCGTAATTTCAATTGGCTGCGCCGTTATAAATATGCCTGGCTCACTGGCGGCTTAATTTTGCTGGCAGCCACGCTTATCTTTGGGGTTAACCCCAGCGGCTTCGGGCCTCGATTGTGGCTGCAAGTAGGACCCGTTTATTTTCAACCCTCTGAACCACTCAAGCTGCTGCTGGTTATTTTTCTGGCGGCCTACCTGGCCGGCCGCCGCCGCCAACTGGTCGAGGTTAAGGCTTATATCGGCCCGGTGGGGATGCCTCACCCTTCCTACTGGGGGCCAATGCTGCTCATGTGGGGGCTGAGTATTGTGTTGCTGGTCTGGCAGCGCGATCTGGGGGCGGCCCTGCTCTTTTTCTGCACTTTTCTGGCCATGCTGTATGTCGCTATCGGCCAAAAACGGTATCTGTGGGCCGGGGTGCTGCTGTTAATGGGGGCCGGCAGTCTGGGCTATTATCTGTTTGATGTGGTCCGTTTGCGGATTGAAGCCTTCTGGAACCCCTGGCTCGACCCGGCGGGGCGGTCTTTTCAGATCGTCCAATCGCTGCTGGCCTTTGCCAGCGGCGGCATTTTTGGCCAGGGCTTGGGCCAGGGCTTACCGACGGCTATTCCGGTAGTTCATACCGATTTTGTTTTCGCCGCCATTGGCGAAGAGTACGGCCTGCTAGGCGCTTTAGCGGTGCTGGTCTGTTTTGTGCTGCTGGTCAGCCGGGCTTTTTTGATTGCCCTGGCTGCTCAGACCGGCTTTGAACAACTATTAGCCGCCGGAATTGGGATCATTTTGAGCCTGCAAACGCTTATCATCAGTGCCGGCACGCTCAAGTTGATGCCGCTGACCGGCGTCACCCTGCCTTTTGTGAGCTACGGCGGCAGCAGCCTGGTAACCAGTTTTGTGATGGTGGGGATGTTGCTGTTCATCGCCGGGCAACGAGGAGGCGAAGAGGCGAGGAGGCGAGGAGACGAGGACGCGAAACTGTTCCTCGCCTCCTCGCCTCACACCTTACGCCCCTTTCATCACTTGCCTTTAGTCTGGGGTCTCTTCACTGGCTTTATGATTGTGGCCGGAGGGTTGATTTTCTGGCAGGTGGCGCTGGCCCCTTTTTTGACCCGTCGTGACGACAACCCCCGCCCGGTAGTAGCCGAGCAGCAGATTCGGCGGGGACGTTTGCTGACTGCCGCCGGTGTGCCGGTGGCGGAAACCATCATCAACGAACAGGGCATCGCCGAGCGGCGCTATCCTTATGCCGGTCTGTCTTCAGTGACCGGCTACTATAACCTCCGTTACGGCGTGGGGGGAACCGAAGCAGCCTTTGACCCGATTTTGCGTGGAGCGGCCGGTAAAAGCGCCGAGGAACAATGGTTGGATGACTTGCTCCATCGTCCCCTGGTAGGCCGGGATGTCACCCTGACTATTGACCTGCCGGCCCAGGTAGCGGCCGATGTGGCCCTGGGAGACCAGGAAGGCGCGGTGGTGGTGATGGAAATCGAGAGCGGGGCGATCCTGGTCATGTCCAGCCATCCTACCTATGATCCCAACACTCTGGAAGATAATTGGGACATGCTGCGCCGTGACCAGCGCGCGCCCTTGCTCAACCGGGCCACCCAGGGCCTTTTTCCCGTCGGCGATCTGGCCCGGCTGGTGGGCTTGATTGGGCTGCGCGAGGCCGGGGCCACTCTCCCCGCCGATCCCCTGACTGCGCCGCTAACGGATATGCTGGCTCCGTTGAGCCAGCCCGGTTATCTGGCCACGGCCCGCCAACTGGGGTTGATGCGTCCCCTGCCCGGTTTGCCCTCGCAGGTGGGCCGCCTGCCCGATTTTGAAAACCGGGGCACGGCGAGAGATTTGGCCGTAACCCCCCTGCACCTGGCTCGTGTTATGGCTGCGCTGGAGTTAGAGGGCCGCCTGCCCACGCCGCTTTTGGCTAAAACTGAAGCGAGCGCGACACTTCCACAAACCCACTCTTTTCGCCCCGACACCGCCAGCTATGTACGGGCCTTACTGCCCCAAGTTGACCCGCAAATGGTGGGCTTCCAGGGCGTAGCAACCCCCCTGGAAACCGGCCAACGCTCGCTGAGTTGGCTGGTGGGCTTAGCTCCGGCGGAAGCTGTTCGGGCTGAGGCTAAGACCGAAACCGAACTAGTCCTTGATCCAACTCAAATAGTTTCGCCGACCCCGTCTACCGGAGTAGAACGTCCTACAGCTCGCTATGTGGTAGTGGCAGTAATGGTGACGGCTGAACCGGACAGCGATGCGGCAATGCGGGTTGCCAGAGCGCCGTTAAAGGTTCTGCTGCGGCAGTAGGATGATTTTACGACGAGTTCCAACCGTTGCGCCGGAATCCAGAAATTTGGTTGTTAAAGAAGTGCTGCCCAAATGGTCGCCGTGGAGATAGTATAAAATAGAATATCCTTGAAGAGAAATGGACAACAAAATCCATCGCGCGTAAAATTGAACTTACATTAACAGATAATGCAATTGAAAAAACTGCGCCGTTATTTGGGGCTCAATTATCATTGCGTAGAGTTGATTCACCTGAGGAATTTGTAATGTTTGAACAATAGCCTGCTTTGCCATCTCCAGAAGCCATCAGCGAAGTATTAAAAGAGGATGAAACCGGAAAGTCAGAGATTGAATCAACAGAATTATCAAAGCTTAACCTCAAGACCCAAGTTGACCCACTGGATTATTTTGTAAAGAGTGAACAAGGGATTCTTATTTCACAGTCAATAGATTACAAAGGCAAATCGAGAAAGGAACAGCAAGAGCGGTTTGCTTTATTGTATGTTTGGGCTTACAACGAAATCCCGGTCAAAGCAATGTGTACAGTGGAGGTGAATCATGACGCTTTCCCTCGCAGAAGCCATCGCCCGCGTACCTGACTGGGCCGGTCTGAACGATTTGAAAATCACCCTGCTGACCGACGGCATCACTAACCAGAATTACCGCATTGACCTGGGCAGTGAGTCCTTTGTCCTGCGCATTGCCGGGGCCAACACCGAGCTGCTGGGTATTGACCGCCATAACGAACATGCGGCCCACCAGTCGGCGGCGGCGCTCGGTATCGCCCCGGAAATTCTCTACTTCATTGAGCCGGAGGGGTATATTGTATCGCGCTTTGTCAGCGGTAAGCCGATTCCGCCGGAGGAGATGGCCCAGCCGGAGCATATTCGACGGGTAGGGGCAGTGTTACGGCAGGTTCATGCCATGTCCGCTATCCCCGGCGCCTTTTCGCCCTTCCGTGTGGTCGAGGATTACACCCAGACCGCTCGACGTTATGGAGTTACCTTCCCCGATAATTTCGACTGGCTGCTGGTTCGCATGCGCGACATCGAAGCTGCTTTTCTGCAAAACCCCTTTAGCCCCTGCCCTTGCCATAACGATTTGCTCAACGCTAACTTTCTGGACGACGGCCAGGTGCGCATCCTCGATTGGGAATATGCCGGCATGGGCGACTGCTTTTTTGACCTGGCCAACTTTTCGGTCAACCACAATTTTGGGGATGAGCCAGACCGCCTGCTACTGCAAGCCTACTTTGGCGAAGCTACCTCTGCCCGCCTGGCCCGGCTCAAACTGATGAAGATCATGTCCGATTTCCGCGAAGCCATGTGGGGTATGGTCCAAATCGGCATCTCCCAGCTCGATTTCGACTTCCGCGAGTACACCGACAAGCATTTCAAGCGGATGACGGCGAACTTTCAAGACCCGCGCTTTGGGCAGTGGTTGGAAGAAGTGACGGGTAAAACGTGAGGCGTGATACGAGGACGCGAGGACTCGAAGAATATTTCGCCTCATCGCCTCACACCTCATCGCGTCTTTATGTATGAAGGAGGGTTTCACATTGTCCAAATTCCCCTCACACGCACAAGTGGTTATCATCGGCGGGGGCGTGGGTGGATGCAGCATTGCCTACCACCTGACCTTAATGGGCTGGAAAGATGTGGTGGTGCTGGAACGGAACGAACTGACCAGCGGCTCGACCTTTCACTCCGCCGGGCTGATCGGCCAATTGCGCACCAGTTCCAACCTTACCAAAATGATTCGCTACAGCACCGACCTGTACCGCCGTCTCCATGCCGAAACCGGGCGCGACCCCGGCTGGCGTGAGGTGGGCAGTTTGCGTCTGGCCTCGTCGCCGGAGCGGCTGGAGGAGTTGAAGCGGCTGGTAGCGGTCTCCCGCTCCTTCGGCCTGCCGCTTGAATTAATTACGCCCCAGGAAGCGCAAAACCTCTTCCCCTTGATGACCCTCGACGATGTACGCGGCGCGGTTTATTTACCCACCGACGGTTTTATTGACCCGACCGGGCTGACGATGGCCCTAGCTGCTGGGGCGCGGGAACGGGGCGTGCAGTTCCTCACCCACACCCGCGTCCAGAGCATTTCTTTGAAAAAGGGCCGGGTGAGCGAAGTGATCACCGATAAAGGGGCTATCCAGACCGAAATTGTGGTCAACGCCGCCGGGCAGTGGGCCGGCGAGATTGGGCGCATGGCCGGCCTGAATTTGCCGGTCATCCCGATGGCCCACCTTTACCTCATCACCAAACCCATCGCGGGCGTGCGCCACGACTTCCCGACTATGCGCGACCCCGATTTGCTGGTTTACTTCCGCGAGGAAGTCGGCGGGCTGATTATGGGCGGCTACGAGCGCCAGCCGGCTCCTTGGGCTTTGGACGGTATCCCGGCCGATTTCAATAATAAGCTGCTGGAGCCCGATTGGGAGCGCTTTACCCCGTTGATGGAAAACGCCATCCGCCGCGTTCCGGCCTTGGAAAACGCAGAAATTGTGACCCTGCTGAACGGGCCGGAGGGCTTTACCCCCGATGGTGAATATCTACTTGGTCCCACCGCGGTGAAAGGCTTCTGGGTGGCGGCTGCTTTCTGCGCGCACGGGTTGGCCGGGGCGGGTGGCATCGGCAAGGCCATGGCCGAGTGGATTGTTGACGGCCACCCGGAATGGGATTTGTGGCGGCTCGACGTGCGCCGTTTTGGGGCCAATTATGCCAGCCAGTCCTATACCCTGGCCCGCACCGTCGAAACCTACGCCAAATATTACGATATCCACTACCCCAACGAGGAGCGGCAGTCGGCCCGTCCGCTGCGCCTCTCGCCGGCCTATCACCGCCTCAAGGAGTTGGGCGCGGTTTTTGGCGAAAAGACCGGCTGGGAGCGGCCCAACTGGTTTGCGCCCTACGAGCAGCAGGCCGCTCACGCCCACGAGCCGCGAGGCTGGGCGCGCCATCATTGGTCGCCGGCGATTGGGGTGGAGCACCTGGGCACGCGGGAACGAGCTGGACTCTTTGACGAGACCTCGTTTAGCAAAATCGAGCTGCGTGGGCCGGGCGCGCTGACTTTGCTGCAACGACTCTGCGCCAACGATATTGACCAGCCGGTGGGCCGGGTCATCTACACCCAGATGCTCAACCCGCGTGGCGGTATCGAGTGCGATTTTACCGTGACCCGCCTGGAAACAAACCGATTTATGATAGTCACCGGCACGGCTTTTGGCCAACATGATTTATCGTGGATTCGGCTGAATATGCCGGAAGACGGTTCCGTCATAGTGGACGACGTGACCTCGACGCGGGCCTGCTTTGGCCTGTGGGGACCGCGCGCCCGTGCTATCCTGCAAAAAGTGACCAAAAGCAATGTGTCCAATGCCACTTTTCCCTATTTAACCGCTCAGGCTTTAACTATTGGCGATGTGCCGGCGCTGGCCCTGCGGGTTACTTATGTGGGCGAACTGGGCTGGGAAATTTACTGCGGCATGGAGTACGGCCAGCGGCTGTGGGATACGTTGTGGGCAGCCGGTCAGCCGGAAGGACTGGTTGCCGGGGGCTATCGGGCCATTGATAGCCTGCGGTTGGAAAAGGGCTACCGCTACTGGAGCGCCGATATCGGCCCGGATTACACGCCCTATGAGGCCGGGCTGGGCTTTGCGGTCAAGCTGAACAAGGGCGATTTTATGGGCCGCGAGGCGCTGGTCAAACAAAAAGAGACGGGCCTGCGGCGCAAACTGTGTTGCCTGACCCTGGCCGATCCCACCGCTATCCCTATCGGTAACGAACCTATTCGTATAGGTAATCAAATTATTAGTTGGATTACATCAGGAGGATATGGCTATTCGGTAGGCAAAAGTATCGCCTACAGCTATTTGCCCATGGAGTACGCTGCTGTGGACACGGGACTGAATGTAGAAATTTTGGGTGAGCAAATTGAGGCCGTAGTTGCTAGTGAGCCGCTGTGGGATCCGAAAGGGGAGCGGGTCAGGGCATAATAGGGATAGCTTATTTGGGCGTGGTTCAGAAACCCAACACGTTAGATTGACCCTCGTAAAACGTAATGAATTTACGCAGCAGTTATTAGGCATGTCCAAGAAAATAATTATCCAATCTCGTGAAACGTGATGACTCTCAGAGGCTGTCTAAAAATTGGCAAAACCTGAGTTTGACCAGGGTAAAATCTACGAAGGACACGAAGAAACAAAGTTTTTAGCCCTTTTCTTGGTGTTCTTAGTGTTCTTCGTGGATAATAAAGAATTTTTAGACACCCTCTCAGAAAAGAGTCATCACGTTTCACGAGAGTCAAATTTGTTGGATGATTTAAATCTTGGAACTGCTTTTGTGATAAAAAAGGTCAATCAATTCGAGGATGTTCAACAATGGAGAACAAAGCCATTTCTGAGAACCGGTCCAGATTTCCAGATACTTTCCGAGCCAAGCAAGTAATCCTCATTGCTCAATGGTTGGCTGGGGGAGAAAGCGGCATGATCGTTGGCAGCAGTGGTGCGGGTAAGTCGAACCTGGTGAGTTTTCTGATGAACCGACCCGACGCGCTGGCAAGATATATCGCTCGCCAGCCACAGCGCTACTGTTTCCTGCTGCTGGATGTGAACGCTCTGCCGGCCCTGACTGTACCGATTTTTTATCGCGGTTTATTTCAAAGTTTAAGCGATGCGGCAGAGCAGGTGGACGCCGAGCTATTTCACGCGGTGCAGGCTCTCAAGACTCAACCGGTCAATTGGGATGACTCCTTTGCCGTGCTGACGCTGCTGCAAAAGGCGCACCAGCTTTTTATAAGGCAGGCTGGAAAAAAGATCGTCTGGCTACTTGACCGCTTTGATGAGGCCTGTCGCTACCTGGATGCGCAAACCCTGAATAGTCTACGCGGCTTGCGCGACCAGTTTAAAGAAGATCTAACTTATCTGTTGTTCACCCGCCAACCTCTGACTCGCCTGCGCTCGCTAAGTGAAATTGACGAGTTCTACGAAATTGTTGCCGCCAACACTTGTTGGCTGGGACCAATGAGTGAAGCCGACTCGCGCTGGATGGCGCAGTATATGGCCGCCCGCCGTAACCTTACTTTCGCTGAGCCAATTGTAACCCAATTGATCACGCTTACCGGCGGTTTACCGGCTTTTTTGAGAGGCGCTTGTCTCGCGCTGGCTCAGGGAGAACTCAATCCGGGGCAATCAAACCAGGAGTGGGCGAGACAGTTGTTGACCCGCCCCGAGTTCCAGCGGAACTGTCAGGAGATTTGGCGCGATCTGACCCCGGAGGAGCAGCACGCGCTCTCGGCGCTACAAACCGGCGGCGCTATCAGCGCATTAGACAGGAATACAGTGGCCTATTTGGAAAATATGGGGCTGATTGACAAGAATAAAGGCCTTTTTTCGCCAATTTTTGCGGCGTATATTGCCCAGCAGCGCGGGGAAACAGCCGGATTGCTCGAACTGCATCCCAAAACGCGGGCGGTAGTGCGGGGGGGCATGGCCTTAAATATCGAATTGACCCCTTCCGAAGACCGCCTGCTTTCCTTCCTGCTGGAACATCCCGGTGAGATTTGCCAAAAAGACACCCTTATTTATGCCGTGTGGCCTAACGATTACCAGGCCGCAGGCATCAGCGATGAACGGCTGGCCCAATTGGTCAAGCGGCTGCGTGACAAAATTGAACCGAATCCCACCGACCCACTTTACATTCAGACGGTGCGGGGCCGCGGATATCGGCTGGTACAGCCGGGGGAGGCTTGACTTATTGAGATAAGGTTGAATATTATTTGATTAAAGTCCAATTATCAAGAGTTAGGTGGCATAAGTTGGGATCAAAATCAGGCTAATCTTCTCCTCTTCCTGTCTTCCCGCTTGTGCATATTACACCCGTAGGGTAGAATCCCCGGTGGTCCGAAACATTGAATGAAGGGAAACCGCGATGGCCCGGCAGATCAAACGAGTCAACCTGATTATCCTGGATAGCGTCGGTGTGGGGGACGCGCCCGACGCAGCCGCTTATGGCGACGAGGGCAGCAATACGCTGGGCAATATTGCGCGCGCTGTTGGCGGGCTGCACCTGCCAAATATGGGCGAATTGGGCCTGGGTAATTTGGCCGACATCCAGGGCGTCCCGCCGGTGGCCCAGGCGCGGGGCGCATTTGGCCGCTTGACCGAAACCAGCGCCGGCAAAGATACCACCACCGGCCATTGGGAACTGGCCGGCGTGCCGCTGGAGAAGCCGTTCCCGCTCTATCCCAACGGCTTTCCCGCGGACCTTATGGCCGAATTTGAAACCCGGATTGGCCGGGGCTGGCTGGGCAACTACCCTGCCTCCGGCACCGAAATTATCAAAGCGTTAGGGGCGGAGCATATCGCCAGCGGCAAAGTGATTGTTTACACCTCCGGTGACAGCGTTTTTCAAGTGGCCGCCCACGAAGAAGTGGTCCCCCTGGACGAATTGTACCGCATCTGCCAGATTGCCCGCGACCTGCTGACCGGCGAGCATGCGGTTGGCCGGGTGATTGCCCGCCCTTTTGTCGGCCAGCCGGGCAGTTTCAAACGCACCGAGAATCGCAAAGATTTCAGCCTGGAGCCGCCCCGCGAGACGATTTTGGATGTGGTCAAGGCGGCTGGTAAAGAGGTCATGGGCGTCGGCAAGATTGAGGATATTTTTGCCCATCGCGGCTTGACCCAGAGCAACCACACCGGCAATAACATGGCCGGGGTGGAGGCGATTATGGAATTTTGCCAGTTGAGCAACGAGGGCTTGATTATAGCCAACCTGGTGGATTTTGATGCCCTCTACGGCCACCGCAATGATCCGCGCGGCTATGCCGATGCCCTGGAAGCCTTTGATAAGCGGCTGCCCTTTATTAAAATGGCGATGTGCGGCCACGATGTGACCTTCATCGCCGCCGACCACGGCAACGACCCGACCACTCCCAGCACCGACCACTCCCGCGAGCGCGTGCCGCTGCTGGCTTTTGGGGTAAATGTTAAGCTCAATGTGAATCTGGGGACGCGGGCCTCGTTTGCCGATGTTAGTGCGACCATTGCCGATTTGCTCGACCTGGCCTGGTCCGGTCCTGGAGAGAGCTTTGCGGCGGAGCTTGTCGGCGCATGAGTGGTTCGGAACTGTTCTCGCAAAGTTTTGTACTGTTCATCACCCTGTTTGTGATGCTGATTGGTCTGCTGATAAATTTCCTACCCATTTTTATCCCCGGCACCCTGGTGATGTGGGGGGCGGCCCTGTTTTATGGATTGGTTTTGGGTTGGGAGAAGTTAGGTTGGTGGGCCTTTGGCCTGATAACCTTTTTCATGCTCCTCGGCCTCATCGCCGATGCGGTGGCCGGCCATTTTGGGGCGAAGATGGGCGGGGCTTCGTGGCTGGCGGTCTTTGTAGGCGCAGTGCTAGGTTTGATGTTGGGCCTGGTCGGCAGCTTGATTGGCACGCCGCTAGTGGGCTGTTTGGCCGGGCTGCTGGGGGCTGTGGGCGGCGTGTTGTGGATTGAGTACCGGCGCAATAAAGATTGGGAGGCCGCCCTCAGAGCCACCAAAGGCTACCTGGCCGGGTCGGCCGCCGGGTTGATGGCCCGCTTTACCTCCGGTATTTTTATGTTGGGCGTTTTTCTGGCACGGGTCTATGTGTGGCCGTGAAAGGATGAAGCGAGACAAAAGCTATTCCTGCGCCTTAATAATTCTCAGTGAATCCAATTTTTCACTGTAGCGGACGGCATACGGATGCCACCCTACGAGAAATTTGAATCCACTGATTCTGGCTGTTAATAGGCAAAAGTATCTACCAACGCTCCTGTCGTGTCTCTCAAATACGCCGCATCGCCGTTGTTGTTCCAGATGCTCTCGCCGGACAAGCCCCAGTATAAGGCATTGGCGCTGGTTTCACCCTGGCCTGAATAGAGGCGAAACGCCGCGCCGGGTGCAACGGTAAAATCCCCAAAGGTATAAATATGATTGGCCTCATCCTTGAGGGTAAAACCTTGCATTTGCACGGGCGTGTGGCCTTGGTTGGCTATTTCGACCCATTCGCCGTTGGGATTCTCGTTGTCGCTGCCGGGCGCGTCGGCCTGAATCTGGATAATTTTTAAGGCCACCTCTGAACCGGCCCACAACCCTCGGCCGGCTTCACGAGCCTCACGCTCCGCTTGTCGAAATTCCGCTTCATAGCGAATATTAGGCTGAACGGTAAAACTGTTGGCAAATCCCTGCTGTACAATTTCCAAATTTACCATCCTGCCATCGGCCCACACATAGGCCAGAGAGCGACCATACTGGTCAAACGTCTCCAGATCAAACTCCAATTGCACCTGTTTCCCTTCCACTAACTGGCGATTGAGCGCCGTAGCTTCATTGTAATAGGGCTGGTCTCGCTCTGGGGTGTTGATGCCAATGTAACGCACCCGGCGGCCATTGGTCAGTTCCACCGTATCGCCATCCACCACCTGAGCGACCGTGACAGTTTCCAGGCCCTCGGGTTGAGTGGGGCTGCTACTGCCCGGCGTCGCCGGAGGGGGATTCACTACAGTGACTGTAGGGGGCAAACTGATGGGGGGCGCGGTAGAGGGCAGTGGGAGGGGGGTGGCCGTATCGGCCGGAGGGGAGGTTTCAACCCCGGAACAGGCCAGCGAAACCAGCCAAAAGCTAAGGGCGACGGCCATCAAGCGGCGTTTAAGCGTCATAGGGCTGCTCCGATAATAGAACAAAGGTTCTTGATGATAGGCTGAATTTTAACAGAAGAATGAGGGGATGTCAAAGGTAATAGCGGCTGCGGCCAGGACAAACGTCTACTTAACCAATGCTGCTGTGAGACGACCTTCGCCGCTCTGACCGGTCAATTCCTCCCACCAGCGTACACCGCTGGCCTGGCTTTCGGCGTCCGTCACGTTCACCACCCGATAGGGTGTTGCCAAAAACAACGCCTCATCCGCTGTGCAAATGCGGGCCAGCGTTTGGAGATGCCCGAGATGGTCCTTGTTGGTATGCACTGCGCCTTCGCTGGCTAACAAATGGAAGGGGCCAGCTTCAAATCGGCCAGAGACTGCACCGGCCAGCAGCAACGCCGGTAAGCCTCGACATAACTTTCGACTTGTCGCAGACGGCGGCGATACTGGTCCAGGAGAGGGCCAACCTCGGCGCCATTCGCTCCGGCCTGTTCTAACAGGGCCACAGTTTCCGCCAGCGCGGCCCGGCCGGCTGCTCCCACCGCGGCGTACTGCTCCTGTAAAAGCTGCGGGCAAAGGTAGACTTGCTTTTGCTCCCAGAATTTGAAGGTTTCTCTTTTTTCCTGGCTCTATCCGCGTGCTTCATCAGTTTGACGACAGTTTTCTGTTTAAGTTCGGAGAACTGAGTACCAATCTCTGCAAAGCTCATTTTCGTGTGAAACTTCAATATTGTAACAGCAGCTTCTTTTTTGTCTATACTAAGCGCACGTTAAAATTTCCGTAGGACAGCACCCCTATGCCGCCCGCTGACGCATGGGGATGCATCCGCTACGGAAATTTTGAAATGCGTTGGGTATAAGATCTGTCCAGAAAATTCGGGAGGTAGACTTATACTCATCAATGATTCAGATACGGTAATCCCTGCTTATTCGATAATTTCAGAACTGCTGGTAATCCTCACTGTCGGTTTGAGCGTGTTGATGACCGAGCAGTATTTCTCCTCCGAGAGTTGAATCGCCCGGTTCAACTTGTTAGGATTGACCGCCCCTTTAACCTTGTAGTGGAGATGAATACAGGTGAAAGCATAAGGCGGCTCCGGCAGTTGCTCGCCGGTGCAGATAACTTCCAAATCGTCCAATGGCTCGCGTTGTTTGGTCAGAATATCAACCACATCATAGGTGGAACACGAAGCGGCAGCCAGCAGCAGCAAGTCAGAAGGCTTCACCCCGGTCCATTCCGGCTGGCGTTGGCGCGACCAGCCAATATTCAGCGGACGTCCATTGGAGTCAGTCCCGCTCATAAAAGTTGATTCAATCCATTTGATAGTAACAGTACCCATTGTTGATTTTCCTTTAATTGTGAAAATTGTAATTAGTTATATTATGGCGCTTCCAGGGCGGATTGATAGTGACAAGTGTCATCAAAATTTGAGAGGGTTGTAATTTATTCTGCATTATCCGCATTATCCGCATCAAATGCGGATAATGCGGATAATGACATCTATCACCGCAAACAATGACAGATGTCACTGTTTAGTTAATCTAATCTGAGTTATGCTGGAAATAAAGTTACTTTTTTCACAAGAGGGGGATAGGGTATGACTGAAATGTTGACGGCCAAAGAGATGCAAGGTTTGCTCCAGGTAGACCGCTCCACCATTTATCGTATGGCTGAGGCGGGGCGACTGCCGGCAATCAAAGTGGGCAAACAGTGGCGTTTTCCTCATGAACGAGTCGAAAAGTGGCTCAAAAACCGGGTTGACGCCCCGGCAGCGCCGGTGGAAACCAACAGAACGAATGCTTCTTTGGCCAGCCTGCTGCCCCTTGACTGTGTTCAATTAATCCAGGATGCTTTTGCCGAAAACCTGGGAGTGATGCTGGTTATTACCGATTTGGCCGGTCAACCGATTACCCAGGTCAGCAATCCCAGCTCGATTTACGAACTGCTCACCGAAACAGCCAGCGGCCATACCTTGTGCCAGGAACAGTGGCAGCATTTGAGCCAGATGCCTTCTCTGGAACCCCGCTTTATGCCGGGTTGGGGCGGCCTGCTGTGCGCCCGCGCCCTGGTTCGCCTGGGCAGCGAATTAAAAGGCGCGGTGATTGCTTTTGGCGTTGCCCCCCAAAACTGGCCGCCCTCCCCCGCCAGCCTGGAAGAATTAGCCCGGTCACTTCAGCTTGCGCCGGAGAAATTGCAGCAGGCTTTTGACGGGGTGGTTAGCTTGACCGCCGCCCAACAAAAGCAGGTTTTGCTCACCACCCAACGTATCGCCGATATTCTGGCCCATATTGTCAGCGAGCGCTGTTCTTTTTTAGACCGGCTTGATACGATTGCTAAGCTCAGCACTTTTTAAACATTACGGCCACCACCCCACCCTGGCCCCCGCTGGCGCGCCGTAGCGGGGGAGGGGCTAGGGGAGGGGTATTTACCGCAGGAGGAAAACTTGATATGAAACACGCTGATAAGTGGTTTCTCTACGCAATGATAGGCGGCGTGATCCTGTTGCTGGGGGCGATGATGGTTGTGTCCGCCCAACCGGTTTCGGCCCAGTGCGGCACGTCGGCCTCATCCTGCAAAAACTGTCACGAAACGCAAGGCAAGTTGTCGGTAGCCAATAACGGCGACTGGCACAAAGCCCACGCGTTTGGCGATTTCTGCGAATTTTGCCACGCCGGCAATGTCCAGGCCACGGCCCAGGACGAAGCCCACATCGGCATGGTCGCTCCTCTGGGTGATGTCAAAGCCAGTTGCCAGGGCTGTCATCCCGACGATTATGACCCCTTAGCCCAGACCTATGCCTCGGCCCTCGGTGTTGATTTGTTAGCGGGCGGCGGTGGCAGCGCCAATCCCCCAGCCGATAGCGCTGCAAGCGGCGATAGTAGCTGCGCAACCGGCACGACAGCCGTGAGTGCGCCCCTCGGCGGCGAGGAGATTGACTTCAACCTGCTCTACGCCGAAGCGACCACGCCCCCACCCTTGATCTCAAACTGGGGTAATGTCATCCTGGGGCTGATGATTCTTGGCATCGTAGGGGCCTTTTTTGTCACTGCCTGGAGCTGGGAAAATTGGGGACAGAAAGTGGCCGGCTGGATTAATAAAAACGTCAATCCTATTCCCCAAGCTATGGCCGCCGCTGCGGTTCGCAGCGAAGGCGGGCTGGCGGTGGCCGATCCGGCCCAGATGGAAGCGCTGCTGGCCCAAAAGCCGGAACTCCAAAAGCTATTACCCCGGCTGCTAAAATTGCCGCCCGAAACATTAACGGCTCTGGATAAGCTCCTGTCCAACCCGGAACGGGGCAGCGAAATCCTGACCGCCATCAGTCAAGTTGATACCGAAGTGATTGCCACCCTGCGCCAGCTTGGGGCAAAGGATTGGGGTTTGTTGAAAGCGTTATTTAAGGAGTAAGGAGTAGGGAGTAAGAAGTAAGAAGTAAGGAGTAGGGAGTAAGAAGTAAGAAGTAGAAGACCCCCTTACTACCTACTGCCTACTACCTAACCATCATCGAGGACACTATGAACACAAACAATTTTGTCGCCTGGTTTCGTCAAGTCGAATGGTCGCCCTACCTGACCGGGGCGATGTTGGGCATGTTAGCCATTTTTACTCTGCTCTTCACCGGCCTGCTCTTTGGGGCCTCGGGCGCGTTTGAAAACCTGGCCGGCTCGATTATGCAGGTGGTTGCGCCCGCTGTGGCCGAAAATACCTACTGGCGCTTTGTGATGACTCCCGGCATCACCTGGGGCGTGGTCATGGCGGTGGGAATCATCATCGGCGCGTTTATTGCCGCGGTTACCTCCGGCGATTTCAAACTGCGCTGGATTTCCGATGAGCAGTGGGTGCAGGTGTTTGGCTCGGCCCATTGGAAACGTTGGCTGGCTCTCTTCTTCGGAGCGATCTTGTTGGAATACGGGGCCGGTATCGCCGGGGGCTGCACCAGCGGCCTGGCTATCTCCGGCGGGGTGCAGTTGGCCCCGGCAGCTTTTATCTTTATGGCCGGGATGTTTATCTCCGGCATCATCGTCGCCAAAATTCTCTACGGAAAGAGGTATTAAGCTATGAGTTTCAGCGCCGCCTTGATTGTGGGTATCTTTTTTGGTTTTATTTTGCAAAAGGTCGGCTTCACCCGCTACAGCAAAATTGTCAACGTCTACCGCTTCACCGATTTGAGTGTGCTCAAGTTTATGCTCACGGCCATTGTGGTCGGCTCCGTCGGTATCTACTTGATGCGCGATTTGGGGCTGGTCAACCTGACCGGCAGCACCCCCACCTATCTGGTCGGAAACTTTGTTGGCGCGCTGTTGTTTGGAGCAGGTATGGCTCTGGCCGGCTTTTGTCCCGGCACCTGTTTCGCCGGAATTGGCCGGGGCAATCTGGATTATCTCATTCCCGGTGTACTCGGCTTCCTGACCGGGGCCATTCTCTTCGGCGTAACCTATGCCCAGGTTTTTCCGGTGATTTCCGCCATTGCTAACTACGGCGTCACCTATATGCCCGACATGTTCAATGTTAACCACTGGCTGCTGATTGCTTTTCTGGCTCTGTTCTCAGGCTACCTGTTTTATATTTTAGCCAAAAAAGGCGAGCCGAGGCCGGATAATGTTAAAGCTTAGTGCAGCAGGAGATTAGCGAATACAGGAGATTAGAGATTGGAGATTAATAGTTGCCAATCTCCAATCTCTAATCTCCAATCTCTCCACCGGAGTCAACCTATGACGACCCAAAGAAAGCCTTTACAACAACTCTCCCGCCGCCAATTTCTGGGGTTGGGCGCGGGGGTGATGGCCGGAACGGCGGCCCTGAGCGGACTGGATGTGATCAACCTTTTGCCTGCCGGCCACGATGCGCCAGCCGTCCCTCGCCCCGACTACTACCCGCCGACCCAGTTCGACCGCGAAGTTTTTACCCTGTGCGAGCAGTGTGTCTGGCGCTGCGGGGTGCGGGCCAAAGTGAAGGATGGCCGAGTGTACAAATTGGAAGGCAACAGCTTTCATCCCCACTCGCGGGGCATGCTCTGTCCGCGCGGCCAGGCCGGCGTCGCCACGTTGTACGATCCTGACCGGCTGCAATATCCGCTCATTCGCAAGGGCGGGCGTGGTGAAGGCAAATGGGCCAGGGCCAGTTGGGAAGAAGCCCTGGATTATGTGGCCGCCCGCATGCTCGAAATTAAAGAGCGCTACGGCCCGGAAGCGATGATTTTCAGCTCAACCCACAACCTGGTGCAGGTGCAGTTTGAAAACCTGCTCAAAGCCTATGGCTCGCCCAACTACGGCACGCAGCGCTCGCTCTGCTTCAATGCCATGATTACGGCCAATTTAATGACCTTTGGCCTGGAAGAGCCGGGCCGCGACTACAGCCAGACCCAATATATCATCTACACCGGCCGCAATGTCCTCGATGCCATCTCCAACTCCGAAGCTCAGGATTTGGTGGCCGCCATCCAGCGCGGGGCCAAAGTGGTCGTGCTCGACCCGCGCTTCACCAAAACCGCCGCCAAAGCCAGCGAGTGGCTGCCGGTCAAACCCGGCACTGACCTGGCTTTTCACCTGGCGCTGATCCAGACCATCATCGCCGAGGGGCTGTACGATAAAGAATTTATAGACAAGTACACCGTTGGTTTTGAACAGGTCAAAGCGGCGACCCAGGGTTACACACCCGAATGGGCCGCCAGCAAATGCGAAATCCCCGCCGAAACCATCCGCCGTATTGCCCGCGAATTTGCCCTGGCTGCGCCGCAGGCGTTTGCCCATCCCAATTGGCGCACCAGCAACTTTCTTAACTCCTTCCAAACGGAACGAGCGATTGCGGTGCTGAACGGATTGGTCGGCAGTTGGGCCAGGCCGGGCAGTTTGCAGCCCGCCGCCGGCGAGGAAGGCGGAATCAAGCTTGGCGCGATTCCTCAGCCGGCCTATCCTCGCGTCAGCGCCCTGCGGCTCGACGGTGTGCCCTGGAAGTACCCGCTGGTGCCGCTCAAACTGGGCGTCTTTCAGGAAATCCGCGACAACATTCTGACCGGCCAGCCTTACCAGGCGCACGGCTGGTTTATTGCCCGCCAGAACCCGGTCAACTCCCTGCCGGAACGCCGCAAAACCATCGAAGCCTTTAGCAAGTTGGATTTCATTGTCACTATTGACATTGGCATGAACGATACCGCCTGGTTCAGCGATGTGGTTCTGCCCGAAGCCAGCTACCTGGAACGGTACGACCCATTAGCTGTGGTGGATGGCGCGGTTTTCCTGCGCCAGCCGGTGGTCGAGCCGCTGGGTGAAAGCAAATCGGCCCTGTGGATCTATAAGGAACTGGGGACGCGCTTGGGCCTGGGCGATTACTTCCAGTACAAAGACGAAGAAGATTACCTGCGCCAGCAGCTTGCGCCGCTCGGCATCACCCTGGAAGAATTGAAAGAAAAGGGCTACTACCGCCCGCCGCTTGAAGAGGCTCAGGTGGAAAAAGAACCAACCTTCAACACGCCCAGCGGCAAAATGGAACTGGCTTCCGACACTCTGGCCAAAAGCGGCTTTTCGCCCGTGCCGGTCTGGGAAGAGCCGGTCACCAATGAGCCGGGCACGTTTTTCCTGCTGACCGGCAAAGTGGCGCAGCACACTCAGTTTGCCACTCACAACAACAAGCTGCTGCACGAGCGGGTCCCGACCAACCCGCTGTGGCTCAACCCTCAACCGGCGGCGCAACTGGGCATTGCCGATGGCGATGAAATCTGGGTGGAAAGCGCCGGCGGGCGGGTCAAAACGGTGGCCCACGTGACCGAAAAAATCCGGCCCGACTGCGTTTACATGACCCCCGGTTTCGGCCATGTCAGCAAGGGTCTGACCACTGCCTACGGCCAGGGGGCCAGCGACAGCGATTTGCACCTGACCTTCACCGACCCGGTCAGCGGCTCGCAGGCGTTGTCACAGACCACCGTGAAGGTAGAGAAAGCATAAGCGAATGGCGAATGAGCGAATGGCGAATGAAGAACTATCCTATTCGTCATTCGCCATTCGCTGACTCGATGGAGACGATTTATGAGCGATAACAATCCCACCTCCCGTTCCCGCCGCTGGGTTTTTGTGATGGAGCCGGATCGCTGTATCAATTGCGAAGCCTGCATGATCTCCTGTTCCCTGGAAAACGAGGTTCCCCTGGGCATGCATCGCAACTGGATCAACAAAATTGAGCGGGGCGTTTTTCCTGATCTCAGCACCACCTTTCTGCCGGAAAACTGCCAGCACTGCGCCAATCCCCCATGCGAGCGGGTCTGTCCCACCGGAGCCACCTACCGCCGCGAAGATGGTTTGGTGCTGATTGATTACGATAAGTGCATTGGCTGTAAATATTGTATGATGGCCTGTCCGTATGATGCCCGCTACGTCAATGAGGAAAAAGCAGCGGTGGATAAATGCACCTTCTGTGTCCACCGGCTGGATCAGGGCTTGCCCCCGGCCTGTGTCGAAACCTGCGTCGGCAATGCCCGCCACTTTGGCGACCTGAACGACCCAAACAGCGAGGTCTCGAAACTGCTGGCCACCCACGAAACCTATCGGCTGTACGAAGAGGCCGGCACCGAACCGGCGATTTATTACATCCGCAGCTAAATCAAAGTAGCAAGGTAGCAAAGTAGCAGAGAATGCTGCCCTGATACCTTGTTACCTTGCCCGGAGGATTGTCAAATTATGGAGCACAACGCTATCCACTTTCACTGGAATCTCCTGATTGCTTTTTACCTTTTCACCGCCGGAATCAGCGCCGGAGCCTTTTTTGTGTCGGGCCTGGCCACTTATCTGGGCGGAGAGCGATACAAACGCATCAGCCGGATTGGGGCTTTGTTGGCTCCCTGGCCGCTGAGCCTGGGGTTGGCGGCCCTCATCTTCGATTTGACCAAGCCGTTTCAATTCTGGTGGCTGTTCCTGACCGTCGAGTATACCTCGCCGATGTCTATTGGCAGTTGGCTGTTGACCGGATTTTCACTGCTCTCGTTTGTCTATTTTGTCCTGTGGCTTCCCCGGCCCTGGCGCGACCTGCTGCGCCTGCCCCACAGCCTGTCCGAACTGACTACCTGGAATACCTGGCGGCCGCTTGACCCATCAGAAGTTAATATAGCCCGCCGCATCGTAGCCGCTGTTGGCGCGCCGCTGGCGATTGGCGTAGGAATGTATACCGGGGTGCTGTTGGGGGCTATTCCGGCCCGGCCGCTGTGGAACACGCCGATGGTAGCCCAACTATTTTTGATGTCGGCGATGAGCAGCGGGGTGGCCACCGTACTGCTGGTTGCCTCGCTGATGCGCTCGCACCATTTGCACAGCGAGCGTCACTTTTTGGTCAGCTTCGACGCGATGCTGATTGTGTTGGAAATCTTTATGATTATTCCCTTTTTTCTGCACCAAACCCTCAGCACATGGAGCGCGTCCGGCAGTTTAAATCTGGTCATGGGCGGGCCATACACCCTGGCTTTTTGGGGCGGCGTCATCCTGGTGGGGCTGCTTATCCCCCTGGCGATTGAAGGATTTGAGCTGTTCCCGGTCGTCTGGCAGGAGCACGCGGTCAAATACAGCCGGTTGTGGGGCGGGTTGAGCGCGGGCATGGTCCTTATCGGCGGGTTTGCCTTGCGGTATGTCTTTGTCTATGCCGGACAGATGTCTCATTTCTTGCCGCTGTATGTCCGCTGAGACTTCAGACCGCTTAGGGACGACCGGAAAGGGTCGCCCCTATTTCTGCTCATTGATAGATAAGCGAGTAGGATAAATCTTATGAAAACGACCACATTCCTGGCTCTATTGCTGTCCCTGAGTCTACTGCTCACCGCCTGTGCCGAAAAATTAGCTCCGGCTCCTGCCCCATCAACCCCTGCCTTGGTAGTAGAGCCGGTGACTAATCTGGCGGCGCCTGACCTGGCCCGAGGCCAGCAAGTCTTTTTGGATAAACAATGTGTGGCCTGTCACAATACTCAAGGCGAAGGTGGCATTGGCCCCAAGCTGGCCCAAACCAGCCTGCCGTTTGACCAATTTCTGCATAAGGTACGAACCGCCATTCCGCCCAAACCCGCCTTCAATGAGGCCGAATTGCCCACCCAAGATGCCTACAACATCTATGGCTGGTTAGCCAGCTTGGAGACAAAGGCTGCTTCTGCGGCATTGACTCCGGCTCTGCCGCCCGGCCAGGTGTTGGGCATGCAGGTCTGGACAGCAGGTCAATGCGACTCCTGCCACGGCGCTTTTGCCCAGGGCAGCCCCAACGGCCCCAGCCTGGCCGGTCTCAGTTTTCCTTTTGAAATGGAACGGGCTAAAATGCGCCAGACAAGCAACACCATTCCGGAACACGCCGCCGAACACATGGACGACACCCTCTTCCAACGTCTCTACAACTGGCTGCAAGCCGGGGCCAACCCAGAGGATGGCTGTTGAGTTCAGTAGACAGTAGATGGCAGACGGTAGACAGGGAAAAAATTCTTCCCCGTCTACTGTCTACTGTCTACCGTCTACTTACTGAGGGGGCCGACGACTATTCCAATCCTTCCACGCCACCTGCGCCTGTGGCGCAAAAACAAAAGTCTAATCTACAATTTGCTGCCCGCGCAGAACCCGGCTCACAGCGCCGGGTTGAGTTACACGCTGGGCATGGGCGGTATTGCGGTGATAGCCGCTTTGCTTACGACTGTGACCGGCGCGCTGTTGATGTTTTATTACGAACCCACCCTGTCAGGCGCATATCCTTCGTTGGTGTTCATTGACAGCGTGGTGTCCTCTGGTCGCATTGTCCGGGCGCTGCATTATTGGGCGGCCCAGGTGATGGTGGTGGCGATGGTCATCCATACCGCCCGCATCGTCTTTACCGGCGGTTACCGCCCGCCGCGTGATGTCAACTGGTTTATCGGCCTGGGTCTGCTGCTGGTGACGCTGGTCTGGAACTTTAGCGGCTATGTGCTGCGCTTCGACGCCAGCAGCATTTGGGCGCTGCTGGTGGGGACCAACCTCCTCAAAGAGGTGCCGGGCATTGGCTCTACGTTGTATCTTATTATTGTCGGCGATCAGGCGCTTGGTCCGGCCACTGTGCTGCGCTTTTATACCTGGCACGTTTTTGGGTTGACCCTGCTGGGCCTGGGGGGCATCGGCTATCACCTCTGGCGAGTCCGGGTGGATGGCGGTCTCTCCCGCCCCGACTGGACGGCCGGCCAGCCAGGTCGCTTTGTTTCCCGCGAGACAATCCTTTTTCGAGAAGCGATGATGGCTTTGTTTTTGACCGGCGGTCTGATTATCTTATCCATTCTGGTCCCGCCCCAACTTGGCCCCTCGGCTGATTTGAATCGGGTGGGCAGCCAACCCGTGCAAGCTCCCTGGTTTTTCCTGGCAATTCAATGGTTATTGCGCTACGTTCCCCCGCTGTGGGGCGGCTGGATCATTCCCCTGACCGGTCTGGTTTTGCTGGCGCTTTTACCCCTGCTCGACCGGCGCGGACCCGGCCGCGGCCGCTGGTTCGCCCGTGAACGCTGGCAGCCGCAGGCAGCTTTTGCCGGTTTACTTTTATTAATTTTAGTTTTGAGTTTACTGGAACTATTTCAGGTAAAATAAGAAGTAGGGAGTAAGGAGTAGGGATTAAGGCTTAATCGCTCCCTACTCCCTACTCCCTACTCCCTACTCCCATGATTACCACTCAACACGCCCTCATCTTTCTGCTGGCCAGCCTGCTGCTGGCGCTGGCGGTAGCGCTGCTGCCCTGGGGCCAGGTCGAGCGGGAGTGGCAGGCGTATCAACGAGCCTATTTTGCCGGTGAGAACACTGCGGGCGAGGCTGCCGTGCGGCAGATTATTCCCCGCCTGGGACTCGACGGCCAGCTCACAACCGAGACCAGGCCAGAACTCTGCCTGACCTGCCACCTCGGCCTGGAAGAAATCAGCCCATCCCACCCGGTCGAGACGTTTGGCTGCATCATCTGTCACGGCGGCCTGGGGTTGGCTTTAGACAAGGACCAGGCTCACACCGGCTTGCGGCCCAATCCGGCGGATCTGAGTATCGCGGAACAAAGCTGCGGCCAGACGGGCTGCCACGCCGGTCACACCGACCCCAGCCGCAACCACCTGGAGCAGGTGACGCGCAGTTTGCAGGCGACCTATGCGGGCAGTATCGCCCTGGTGCGCTACACTTTTGGCGCGCAAAAGGATTTGACACCTCACTTGGGCATCGTCGGCGCGGTTGACCCGCAGCCGCTGCCGCAGACCGTCCCGGCGTTGGCGGTCTTTGCGCTTACCCCGGACTCGCTTCCGGCAGAGACACAATTTGCCCAGAACTGCCTGGAAGGCGGTTGTCACCTGACCGAACCTGCCTCCTTCCAGCCCTACCGCTATCGGGCTACCGGCTGCGCGGCCTGTCACGTGCTTTACAACGATGAAGGTTTGTACACCGGCAGCGACCCAACTCTGCCGCGTGATGAACCCGGCCATCCGGCCCGCCACCAACTGACAACGGCCATTCCGTTCAGCCAGTGTAACCACTGCCACAACCGGGGCAACTACTCGCTGCGGGGGATGACCTTTACCCCCCGGCCCGATCTGCCGCCGGTTGGGGCGCCCCTCCCGGCGACGATGCCGCCCGAAGGCCGCCGCCTGCGCGAATATTACCAGCCCATCGGCCAGTTTACCTTGTGCGAGTGGGAATTGGACTGCATTGACTGTCACACCCAGGCCGAGGCGATGGGTGATGGTCATCTCTGGCCCGACCAAAAAACCATGCAATACGTCCAGTGCCGCACCTGCCACGGTACGTTGAGCGAACCGCCGGCCACGGCCCGCATCACCGACCCCAACGACCCAGCCCTGCGCCTGGCTCGACTCAATGGTCATTATTCGTTAGAGGTGGGGGATGAAGTTATAGTTACTGAGCGCGGGGAAAAGATGGGCGGTGTCCAGCAGCGCGACGGGCAGTTGGTTCAATTTGGCAAGGTGGATGGCCGGGAGTACAACGTGCCCCTGGTGCAGGGCAGCCAGTGCCAGCAGCAGCCCGACCAGCAGGAGTCGCGCTACTGCCACCAATGCCATGCTTATGAAAGATGAAACGTGATACGTGAGAATTTGATGGATCAATCTAAGGCGAACAACAATGAAAACAAGAACAGTACATTTCTCTCTCGCCGCGATGTACTCGTAGCTCTGGGCTGCCTGGGCCTGGTCACGGCGCTGACGGGCCTGCTGCGCGAGACGATGCGCTTTCTGACTCCCCCGATTAGCCAAATTCGCCCTTCGACTCTTATTGCCGGATTGCCAACCGAATTTCCCAGTGGAGAATTGACCCCGTTGGCCGAAGGGCCTGTTTTTATCGGCCGGGATGAGGCCGGACTGTTTGCCCTGAGCGCGGTCTGCACTCACTTGGGCTGCACGGTGGCCCGCAGCGGAGAGGGTTTAACCTGTCCCTGTCACGGCAGCCGCTTCGCCGCTGATGGCGCTAACCTGACCGGCCCGGCGGCTCGACCCTTGCCCTACCTGGCGCTGCAATTCAACGATGACGGGTTGGTAGAGGTGGATTTAAATCAGGTGGTTGAACCTGCTTTTCGCTTAAAACTAACCTCCGGGTAAATCAAGAGATTTTCGGGTGAGCGCATGTTGGACCAGCCCCCACAGCAGAGCGCCGCCCGGCAGGGCCGCCAAAAATTGGCCGAGTATGGTCAGCAGGGCGCTGATGACCAGCGAAACCAGCAGCAGAAAGGCCGTGACCAGCACCAGAGCATAAGAGAAAGTTGAAGGCGCTGACCAATTCGCCAAATACTCACGAAGCTCCCAGAAATCGGGCTATTTTTTAAAGACTCGTTAGATTTTCAACGTTATTGTTGTATATGGCGCTGCTACCTGCTACTTTGCTACCTGATGACAGGAAAAAATTTTATGGACATATATATGAACCAGGACCTTGTTATGGACATCCGCATGTTACACGAGCGACTGGGTAAAGTCTTCCATCAGCCCCTCGATGTATCCTCATTCACCAATAAACGGCTGACCATCAATTACCGCTCCCCCCTGGAACGCCTGCGGCAGCTCGTGCCCGCCCCACTACAGGTCGAAGAGATAGGCGCGACCGGCATGGGCATGATTAGCCAGTGCGTTTGTGATTTCCATGTGACCAAATTTGGCCGGCTGCCTATTCCCTGGACCCACACCAACGAAATGTTGTGCCGGATCAGCGTCAAAGTGCCCAAGCAGGGAGAGTGGTATCGAGCTTACTATACCCTACGCTCCGACTCGTCGTCGCGGTTGCTGGGCTTTCTGGGCGGTCATTTCTCTCATTTTAGAAAGGCGATTTCGCGTTTTACCTTGCGTGATGATGGCGAAGTTTACGATCTGACCTGCCGGGCCAGGGATGCGCTCTGTAACGGCTTCTTTCGCGGCTATCTCAAATCGCTGAGTAAAACCAAACCCGTTAGCACCTGTTTTGCCGACATCGAGGAAGCAACCCAATTTGTCTTTCAATTGGACGGGAGTTGTGGCTATCACTTTGGCCAACACAAGCTGTCGTTCCAAAGAATTCAGTATCCGGCCTGGGATTTGCAGTTCTGTCACCAGGCTGATTATGACTTCTCACTGCTCAACTATCTGTTTGCAGCTTATGACCTGCAGCCGGAGTTTGACTGTGTTTTGTTTATGGAGCAGGTGCCCCAGGTGTGGGGTAGTTCCTGGCTCTATCGGGCTGATGAGGTAGGTTAACCCGGCCGGTAGAAGCAGCCTCATTCTGGTCTGGCAAAAAGCCGAGAAGGTGTGCCGGTTAGAGGTTGATCTAAACACTGGCCGGGCAGTAATCTTTTATACCGAAGATTTGGGCGAGACGATAGAATATAGAGTATGATCCCGTTTTTATTTTCCTCGGATGCTCACTTTGATCAGCAACTTCCCCAGCTGTAATACATCCCCATTCCTGAGCGGCTCAGGCAAGTAGGGGTCTAACCTTTTGCCGTTGAGAAATGTGCCGTTAACACTGCCCAGGTCTTCGACCACCACTTCCAGGCCTTGTCTGAATATCTCGGCATGGCGGCGAGACACGCTCTGCGCCTGGACGCCATCAGGCGTTAGATCAACATCGGGAAAGATATTTGAAGCTGGATCCAGGCGTCCCAGATGGACAATTTTATTAAGGATCACCAGCACTTCTCGTTGCTGCACCCCGATTTGCAATTGCAGGGTCATTGGCCCTGTACCCGATTGAAGTGACTGAAACGGCTCCGCCTGGTTGAGATTGTTACCCTTGACGTTGATGGCCTCTATCTCGAATAGATCAGTGTTTCGTCTGTCACCTTCGAGCAGGTAATTCCCGCACTCATCACAAAAAATCGTATTCTCCACATGAGTGCTTTGACAAAACGGACATTTAATCATCGTCCATTTTCCTATGAAACAAATTTCCTTGTATTATACCTGAGCTTCGCTACCAATCTAAAAAAATACAATCCATTTTACGTTTTCTCTCCCTCAAGGTTATAATGCTTGCGTTTAACCTTTAAAATGGAGGCAGCTATGGCCCGTAAACAAAAAAAACTTACGCGCAAGCAGCGCTTGCAGCAGCAGGAGGCAGTGGCGCTGCCGCGCCAGGCCCGGGGCTGGGTTTCGCCCAATGAGAAGGCCAAGCAGCGCCAGGAGTTGGTCGAGGATATGGCCCCGCTGCTGGCCATCGTCGAAACGGGGGCCGGTTCGGAAGAGGAAAATCTATTTTTTCTCCTGGCCGACAGCGGCGACCTGATCGAGGAACCGGAGTTTGAGGCGATTTTTGCCGAGCCGCTGATCACGCTGCCCACCTATATCAGTGTGGCCGAGAAGCTTGGCTTTCCTTCGCCAGATGATCTGTTTAATTTGCCGGAGGAAGAGCAAGGGGAGAAGAAGGCCGAAATCATGGAGGAGACCACACGCCGGCTGCTGACCGACGAGCTGCGCCAGGAGATTCTAACGGCGCTCAACGGGTTGCGCCTGCGCTGGAAAAAGGAGGGCCAGCGGCCCGAAGCAGCCCGTGCGGCAGGTCTGCAATTAATTCTGAACGACCGGAAGAGCAAGGGCTTGTGGTCAACCATTGGGCTGGTCCAGGCGATTGTGCTGCGCAGCCTGGAAGCCGGCTTTGAACTGCTTGGGGCGACGATGGACGAGGAGGCTGGCGAAGCGGATGAGGACAGGCCGTTAAGCGATCTCTATAAAAGACTGAATGACCCGGCGATAACCGGCAAACTCGAACAGGCTATTAAAAAAGTACCCGGACTGGAAAATTACCTGGATAAACAGGTGGATAAATTATGGGATGAGGCCGAGGAAGCCCTCTTTAGGGGTGAGCTAAACCTGGGCTTGTTCACTACTGAAGAGCTTGAGGCCGGGGCCAAGATTTTTAACCGGGTGATGCGGGGGCAAACTGATGGTGAAGCGACGGCTGACTCGACTAAAGAGCAGACGCAGAATCTCTATGTCCAACTTAATGCTTACCTGGCCGGGCTTTTTACCCCGGAGCGGCTGGAGCAGCTTCGGGCGCGGCTGCAAACTATTTTAGAAGAGGGTGGGTATCCTGGCCGCTACACCTCCTATGTTAGGATGATGGCCGAGGCGATGACCGAGGAAGACGCCGCCGAGAACGAAAGGCCCTTTCTGCTCAAAACCCTGCTGGGCGAACTGCAAACAACGCCCATTGACGAGGCCGATGATGAAGAAGGAGAGGAGGAGCAATGACAGACGACCGTTACGGATTAACTTGCAGAGGTTTCTGAACTGTGCCTCTCTCTGCGCGATTTAAATGATAACCAAACACGACATCGAAACGGCCCACAGCCTTATCCGTGAGCATGTAGTGCAAACGCCGCTGGTCTACTCGCACACACTGAGCAAGCTGTGCGGCTGCCATACCCTGTTCAAACTGGAAAACTTACAGATGACCGGCGCGTTCAAAGAGCGCGGGGCCTTGAATCGGCTGCTGCACCTCTCGCCGGCCCAGTGGGAGGCTGGAGTAATTACGGCTTCGGCAGGCAATCATGCTCAAGGGGTAGCCTATCACGCCCAGCGTCTGGGGGTGCGGGCTAAGGTGGTCATGCCGGTCGGCACACCGCTGATCAAGGTGATTTCCACCCAGGATTATGGGGCCGAGGTGGTGTTGCACGGCGAAACCTTTGATGACGCTTACGAGTACGCCTGTCATCTGGAAGCCGAAGAAGGGCGAATATTTATCCACCCCTTTGCCGATCCCCTGGTCATTGCCGGGCAGGGCACGATTGCCCTGGAAATTCTGGCCCACGAATTGGGTCAAGCCCTCGACGCCGTACTTTGCCCCATTGGCGGCGGCGGCTTGATTGGCGGGATTGCCACCTATCTCAAAGAAACCAACCCGGCCATCCGCGTCATTGGGGTTGAGGCGGCTTCGTGCGCTTCGATGATGGCCGCTCTGCGTCAAGGCGGGCCAGTCAAACTATCGCGGGCCGCCTCCCTGGCCGATGGGATTGCCGTCAAGCAGGTTGGCGCGTTGAATTACGAGTTGGTCAAACAGTATGTAGACGATGTGGTGGCGGTAGAAGAGGATGAGATTGCCAATGCGGTGCTGCTGCTGTTGGAGATCGAGAAGATTGTGGTCGAAGGGGCCGGGGCGGTTCCGCTGGCAGCCATTTTGCAGAATCGAGCGCGTTTTGCCGGGCAGAGGGTGCTGTCCATTGTCTCCGGGGGCAATATTGACGTGAATATTTTGCAGCGTATCATCACCCGCGGACTGGCGGTAGCCGGCCGCACTGTCGAATTTAAAGTGCGGCTGCGCGATGTGCCCGGCGCCCTGACTGCCGTGCTCGACGTGCTCAAGCGGCTACAGACCAATATTATGGACATCACTCACCACCGCTTCGAGTCCCTGGCCCCGTTTGGTTATGTAGATGTCTCCATCACCCTGGAAACCAAAGGACACGCCCACATCCAGGAAATCGAGGCGGCGCTGCGGGCCGAAGGCTATCTGGTCTGAAAGTATTCTTTTCCATAGTTTCACTTTTCCCTCAAAGCGAATTATAATGGATGGAACAAGGCGTAAGTTACAAAGTGTGGGCCTGCTGGCAGTTTCTATTCTTAGTAACCGTCCAGAAATAACTTTGTGCTTGTCAGGAGATTAGAGATTGGTAATTAGAGATTCAATCAATCTCCAATCTCTGCTCTCCAAAGCTGAAAACTTATTTGTGGACAATCACTTAGAAAATAAGGAGAACCTTTAAATGGCAGATTTAAGAGATACCGTTTCTAGCCACATGAGTGGATTTGAGTCGCTGATGGCCAAAATTCCTGGCTACAAGGGCTATAAAGAAAAAGAAATGCGCCGCGAGGCCGACACGCTGCTGCGCCAGCACCTCGTCGCCCAATATGAGGCCCAACTCCGCCGGGTTACGGATGTGGCTTCGCAGCTATTGACCGGCCCCGGCATTGCCCAACTGACCGAGCTGGATAAAGGTAACACCCGGCTGCAAACTTTTATTGACAAGATCAAGACAGCCGCCCAGGGCTATGCCGGCCTATTTGATGCCATTAAGGTCAAAGAAGAGGAACTGGATAAGCTGTACGATTTTGATAACCAGATGTTACTGCAAGTTGACACTGTGGCGGCGGCGATTGATGCCATTCAGTCTGCCCTGGATGGGGGAGACGCCAGCGCCCTGGCCCCGGCGGTACGCGGCTATGTCAAGGCTGTCACCGATGCCTCGGCCCAATTCGACCAGCGGCGGGATGTGTTGACGGGGATGGCGTGAAGTGTGATGCGTGATACGTGATGCGTAAGAGGTTATGAGTTAATTCATCACGCATCACGTATCATGTTTTAGAAACTCATTTTCACACGCACAGTAAATCACTAAAGGAGAAAATCCAATGGCCTTATCTGAAATGATTCAATTAAACCGGGAACTGCGCGAGCGGATTGTCCAGCGCATTCCTGAATCGGGGGAAGCCAATATCAAATTTGGGGCGCAGTTGATTGTGGGCCAAGGCCAGGCGGCGGTCTTTTACCGTGACGGCAAATCGCTGGATGTGTTTGGGCCGGGCCGCCATACGTTGACGACGGCCAATGTGCCCCTGCTGACCAACTTTCTGGGCAACCTGGTTTTTGGCAAAGGCAGCTTTCCGGCGGTGGTCTATTATGTGGCCGTACGCGAGTTTCCCCAGGAAGGCTGGGGCACCCGCCAGCCGATTGCCATGCAAACGCCGGCCCAGGGACTGGGCTGGCTGCTCTTGGGGGCGCACGGCACCTTTGGCTTTGAGGTAAAAGACCCCAAGCGGGTGGTGGATACCCTGGTCGGCGGCGGTCAGGCCTACCTGGAACTACGCGATTTGAAAACCCGCCTGACCAACGTGATTGTCCAGGGGGCCACCGATTGGTTTGCCGAAGTCAACCCCGGCAACTTGATGAAGGCCCAATCAATGATGGACGAAATGGCCATGGCCATCAAGGTCAAGGCCCAGGACTCCTTTGAGGCGCTGGGTTTGCTGCTCAAAAGCATCACCATTGGCGGTCTGAGTCCCCTGGAAACTTCCGCCGAGAAGCTGCAGCAAATGGGCCTGCTCGACCCGCAGATGTACATGCAGTTACAGGCCATGAACACCATCAAAGAAGCTTCACAGGGCGGTGGCCAGGCCGGAACGGGCGTTGGTTTAGGGGCCGGTATGGGCGCAGGCATGGGCTTGGGCCAGATGATGGCCGGCATGTTCGGTGGGATGCAACAGCAGCAAGCGGCTCAACCGGCGGCGGCTCCGGCCGCTGCGCCTGCCGGCAGTGCTGCTCCCCCTGATATTATGGGCGTCACCGAAGCGGCGGCTTATTTGGGTGTCTCCATCGAGGATGTGGTGGAGTTGTGCAACTCCGGCCAATTGAAGGCTAAAAAGATTGGCAGCCAGTATCGCATCAGCCGGGCGGCGATTGACGAGTTCATGAAGAGCTAAAGCGACCGCAGACCACTGACCGCCGACCGCCGTTAAGTTCCTGGCGGCGGTCGGCGGTCGTCCGTCGGCGGTCGTTTACAGTGTGGCTCTGGCGTCGGCCACACTGTCGCTAATCTGAAAAATTCGGTCGAACATCGTCAACTCAAGTAAGAGTCTGGGCTGCGCCTGCGGGGCAGCGAGCCGCAGTTTTTTACCGTCGTCAAAAATTTTTAGCCCAATTACCAAGGCAGCCAGGCCGTGGCTGTCAATCAAGGGTACGTCCTCCAGGTTCACAATCACCTTTTCAGCGCCTTGCCGGGAAATGTCCCGGAAAAGCTGCATCGTCTCCCTGGCCAGGGCTGCGTGTAAGGGCTGATTCAGGTGGATCAGATGAACATCATTCTCCAATACGGTGTGTGAAATCATCGGTTTTCTCCCATTTTTATGAAAAAGCTTATCAACCAACTCCGTCATGCTATACGTCCCAAAACCCCAGAAGTTGCAGAGTTATAGGAGCCTCTATGCCCCGCAAAGACAACCGCGCCAACAACCAACTCCGCCCAATTGAATTTATCCCCAATTTTACCACCTACGCCGAAGGCAGTGTGTTGGTAGCAACGGGCAACACCCGCGTGTTGTGCAATGTGACCATCGAAGACAAAGTGCCGGCCTGGCGTGAGGAGTCAGGGGGCGGTTGGCTGACTGCCGAGTACGCCATGCTGCCCCGCAGTGTGCAGCGGCGCATCTCGCGGCGGGAGGGCAGCAATGACGCCCGCTCGCACGAGATCCGGCGGTTGATTGGCCGCGCCCTGCGTATGGCCGTGGATGTGGATAAGCTCGGCTCGCGCACCCTGACCGTTGATTGCGATGTTATCCAGGCCGATGGCGGCACCCGCACGGCCAGCATCACTGGCAGTTACGTGGCGGTGGCCCTGGCCCTGCAAAAGTTAATCAATGCCTATCAGGTACCGGCCACTGTGCTGACCACGCCGGTGGCCGCAGTCAGTGTTGGCGTGGTGGGCGATGAACTGCTGCTGGATTTGTGCTACGAGGAAGATTCGGCGGCCCAGGTTGACTTCAATGTGGTTATGACCGGCGCGGGCAAATTTGTCGAAATCCAGGGCACGGCCGAAAAATCACCTTTTGAACAGGAAACCCTGCTCGGCCTGCTGGCTCTCGCCCGCCAGGGGATCGAGCAGTTGCTGGCCCAGCAAGCCGAATTGCTGGGCCAGTGGTAAAGAATGGTATCTACTCACCCACCAAACCGATGCTTCCTGGCGAGGCTAAGACTACACTTGTTTTGTTCTTCTTAGCCTTACTCAGCCTTAAGATGGCCGCTACCAATGAATGTGAGCTAATGTGTCCCACCTAAAATCTATCCGCTTCTCTCCCTTTCAGGTATCGGTTCTCACCCTGCTGACCTTTGTTTTATGCAGCATTTGTGGCGGTATTGGTTTTGTTGCCATTCGTCTCAATGTTGCTGCCTCCCCGCCCATGGTGGCGGCGCTGACCCCGCTGCCACTGACCGAAGCCCAGCCACCCTCGACACCCATCCCTACCTCTCTTCCACCAACCTGGACGCCCAGCCCTATCCCGTCCGCTACCGCCGTGGCTGTCCCCTCGGCTACAGCCACTTATGTGGTCGCCCCGGCATTAATTAACAAAAAGAAAATTGGCCAGATTGTCGAATTTGTGGAGCTGTATCGGGGGCTGACTCTGCCAACCGCCGTGCCGATCAAATTCTTGACCCGCCGCCAGTTGCAAGAGCAGTGGCGTGAAACCTCGTTTGATGTGGCGGCGTTGGAAGCGGTTCAGACCCAGCAGGAGTTTTACCGGGCGCTCAACCTGATTGAGCCGGAGGTGGATTTGGTCCAGGCTGCCTTCGACTCGCAAACCGACATCCTGCTGGGCTACTACACCCCCGAAGAGAAAGCGATGGTCATCATCGCCGAGTCGGTCAACATGTTTGCCGAGGAGGAGATGACCTTTGCCCATGAATATGTCCACGCCTTGCAGGATCATCATTTTGATTTGCAGCAAGTTTTCAACAACAACCTGTCGGGTGATGCTCTGCTGGCGGCCCGTTCGCTGCCGGAAGGGGATGCTCGGCTGGTAGAAGACCTGTTTACCCGGCAAAATATCCGCCAGGACCAAATTGAGTACAATATTTACCGTTATCTGTTTCGTGAACATCCCAAGCTGGAAGGGGTTTCGCCGGCCCTGGGTATCTTCACCTACTTTCCCTATACCGCCGGGGAATATTTTGTGCTCTATCTTTTTTTTCAGGGAGGCTTTTCCTGGGAGCTGGTCAACCAGGCTTATCAGCAGTTGCCCGCCTCTTCGGAGCAGATCATGCACCCGGAGAAATATCTGGCCGGCGAAATGCCCATCCCGGTGAGCGTGCCCGACCTGACCCCGGCGTTAGGCGGCGCGTGGCGCGAAATTGACCGGGACGTATTGGGCGAGGCCGGTTTTCTGGTCTGGCTGTATGACCAGACCGACGAGCAAACCGCTATCAATGCCGCCGCCGGCTGGGATGGCGATACCTACACCTTGTGGGTGGATGGCGACGACCACCGGGTACTGATCGAGTCTTCGCTCTGGGCCAGCGAGACCGACGCCTTGGAGTTGACCCATGCCTTTATCAAGGCGATGGAACGGCGTGGCCTGTCGGGCCAGCCTTACCCTGGCCAGAACGCCCTCCTGTGGGAAGATGCGACGGGTGCAACCCTGCTCAGCCGGGTGGGATCGCGCGTCGGGTTGATCGTTGCCCCCGACCGAGCCACCCTGGACCGGGTGCGGCTGCAATTTGCCGGCTTTTGAGCCGTGGGGATTAGACAGTTATCTTTGCAGGGGGCGTTACGAACCGGCAGCACACCACCGATAATGAAAAGGTAGTAGATAGCACGCCCTTCGGCGCACCCGAAGGGGCGAGGTAGCAGAAGTGTATAATTCCGCTGTCTACTATTTTCAGAGAGGAGTAAGTAACTTATGTCTCAAGCAGTTATAATTGATGCCGTACGCACGCCTGTCGGTGCTTTTGCGGGGGCGTTGAGCCAGGTGCGGCCCGATGATTTGGCCGCCTTGCTTTTGAAGGCGTTAGTTGAAAGAGTGGCGTTGGACCCAGCTCTGGTGGAAGAAGTTATCTTGGGCTGCACCAACCAGGCCGGCGAGGATAATCGCAACGTAGCTCGCATGGCGCTGCTGCTGGCCGGTTTTCCCCACCATGTCGGCGGGGTGACAGTCAACCGGCTGTGCGCGTCGGGGTTGGATGCAATTGTGGCGGGCTATCGAGCCATTGCCAGCGGTGAGGGTGATATTTATATTGCCGGGGGCGTTGAGAGTATGACCCGCGCGCCCTACGTATTGAGCAAAAGCGAAAGCGCCTTTGATCGCAGTGCAAAAATTTTTGATACCTCGATTGGCTGGCGTTTCCCCAACCCCAAAATGGAGGCTCTATTCCCGCTGGAAGCGATGGGTGAGACCGCCGAAAACATCTACGAACAGCGGCCCGACTTCAGCCGGGAGCGGCAGGATGCCTTTGCCCTGGAAAGCCAGCGGCGGGCGGTAGACGCGACTAATGCCGGCCGCTTTATGGATGAAATCATCCCTGTGCCCGTCCCACAACGCAAAGGGGACCCTGTGCTGGTGAGTGTGGACGAATATCCGCGCATGAAATGGGTAAGTGAGCAAGGGAGATATGAGTTGGCGACGAGTATGGAGGTGCTGGCCAAGTTGAAGCCGGCTTTTCGGGCGGGGGGGACGGTGACGGCAGGAAACTCGTCGGGGATTAATGATGGCGCGGCAGCGGTGCTGTTGATGTCGGCGGAGCGAGCCGAGGTGTTGGGGCTGAAACCGCTGGTACGGATTGTGGCGGCGGCTTCGGCGGGGGTGGACCCCCGGCTGATGGGCCTGGGACCGATCCCGGCTACCCGCAAAGCCTTAGAGCGAGCCGGTTTGACCGTAGCCGATTTGGATTTGATCGAACTCAACGAGGCGTTTGCGGTGCAGGCGCTGGCAGTGATGGACGAGTTGGGTCTCCCCCCTGAGCGAACCAACGTCAACGGCGGCGCGATTGCGCTGGGCCATCCGCTGGGTTGCAGCGGGGCGCGAATTATGACCACCCTGGTTCACGAAATGAAGCGCCGCCAGCGGGAAGGCCGGGCTACTTCGCCCTACGGCCTGGCAACGATGTGCGTCGGCGTGGGCCAGGGGGTGTCGGTGATTGTGGAGTGGGTGGGAGAATGACCGCCGACCGCTGACTGCCGCACATTCCGGCGGTCGGCGGTCAGGTCTATAAGACTATTTGTGAGGGAGGTTTCGATGAAAATTAGAATTCTATCCGCTGCTGATGTCCGCCGGGCGCTACCGATGGGCGAGGCGATTGAGGCTATGCGCCGCGCCTTCGGCCAGCTTTCGGCCAACCAGGCCGATGTACCGCTGCGGATACGCTTGCAAACCGATCAAGGCTTATTATTGTTTATGCCGGCCTTTCTGCGGCAGAGCCGGGAGATTGGCTTCAAGGTGGTTTCGCTGTGGGGCGACAACCCGGCCAAGGGTCTGCCGGCAGTTATCGCCCTGGCCACGGTGATTGACCCGGATACCGGCGAGCCAAAGGCGCTGCTCAACGGCGAAACGCTGACGGCCATCCGCACCGGGGCTGGCGGCGGCCTGGCCGCCGATTTGCTGGCCCGGCCCGACGCTAAAGTGGTAGCGGTGTTTGGGGCTGGGGTGCAGGCGCGGGCGCAGCTTGAAGCTGCCTGCGCCGTTCGCCCGATCAATGAGGTCCGCATCTTTAGCCGCACCCCGGCCAGGGTTGAAGCCTTTGCCGCCGAGGTGTCGGCCTGGCCCGATGCGCCGCAAGTGGTTGTTGCCGGGTCGCGCCGGGAAGCTGTGACCGGGGCGGATATTATCATTGCCGCGACAACCTCGGAGAAGCCGGTCTTTGACGGGCGGGATTTATCGCCGGGAACGCATGTGACCGGCGTCGGCTCGTATATCCCGCACATGCAGGAGGTGGATGAGGAAACGGTACGGCGTTCCAAAATAGTGGTAGATTCGCTGCAAGCCTGCCTGGCCGAAGCCGGTGATTTGATTGTGGCCCTAGAAAAGAATGTTATCAGCAAGCTGGATATTCACGCCGAACTGGGCCAGATTGTCAACGGCGAGCGGCCGGGGCGCGAGTCGCACGACGAAATTACCTTTTTTAAGTCGGTGGGGGTGGCCGTACAGGATGCGGCGGCGGCCAATGCCGTTTTGCGGGCGGCCGAGTCACAGGGGCTAGGGACAGTGGTGGAGTTGTGAGACTCTTGCTGAAATTGGAGTATAAAGGCAGTCCCGTTCCCATCAGAATACAAAGACCAGGAGAAACACTAACAGCAGCGATAAGTTCGCTGTATAAGGCCGCGCGAACCAAGAACGCCGCAGCGATGATTGTCATTTCGACCCATGAGGAATTAAATACGGATTCAGCGAGCCAAGGTGACTACCTTGGCCTGTATAGTTCTCTAGAAAAGTTTTTTCGGTGATTCCTTATCGTAGGAGCTATAATGTGGGGGATGATGAGTAATTCTATGCCCATAAGGAGCCTCCTGTGAAAAAGACTAAAACTGAAACTCAACTCAAGCTTGACCGACTCAGAAACTAGTACCGGCAACTCAAAAAGAAAGGCGATATTCGCGGGGTGCTGCGGGTCAAGGCCCTGATCGCTTATTACAAAGGGATGCCGGCCGAAACGGTCGCGGCCTGTTACGACGTCAGCCTCAAGACCCTGAAAGAATGGATCAAGAAATTTGAGGCCCAGAACCAGTTGAGCGATCAACTGTGCTCAGGACGCCCGGCCAAATTATCAATCAGCCAAGCGGAAGAACTGAAACAGATGATCAGCCACCAAAACCAGCGGGTCTGGACAGCCCGCCACGTCTAAAGGCCACAAGACTGAGATTAAGAACTATGGTCGGCACGGTCGGGTGAATCTGATCGGCTTCTGGACACTGGGCAGTGGCCTTTTCTGTGGCCTCTTGACCTCCTTTAAAGTCAATGCTTGTCGCTTTCGCCGGTTCTTATAGTTCTCTAGAAAAGTTTTCGCCACTGAAACAGATAGCAGGGTAGCAAGTAACAAATTGCTACTTTGCTACCTTGATTGTTGGGAAAGAATTTTTCTGGACACCTATAATATACAAGGTTAGCGTTATGATAAATATTTATGTGAGTTCTGTTTGCCCCCATTTGTTGAAATGACACGTATATCCTTTCTCTAAGCGGCAGCCTATACCAAATCAGGTAAATTTTTGGTGCTGGGTTGGTGATTTTTGGGTCTCTTCCCGTCTCACCCAATTGGGTTAGATGAGCAAAATTTCAAGTTACCCGACCAGTTCAACCCAGTCTCGCGGGCCGAGAACAGGAAAATAATCCCTCCTGAATTAAAAAATCACCCGTTTTGGTAGGGTTACTTTTAACCGAAGGTGGTATGCTGATAAGCAGGCTTGGGCTTTGGACGACAATAAGAGGCGGGGTTATGCCTTTGTTCGGTCTTGTATCAATAGGAGAGGCTTATGAGAACGTATGACGTGAGAGTTGAAAAAGGAACCCATGGTAATTTTTTCAATCTGCGCGAGCTTGAGGGAGTCAAAGCGATTGATTTTGTGGGTTACGATCACGCCGGCAATGAGCTGTATCAACTCAAAACCAACCTTAACCTAGACCGCGAACTTGAGCTGATCGAAGGGGTGCTGGAGTATCGGGTGGGTGAAGTTGAACCGGCTATGCTGGTTTCCGTCAACCCGGCAACGGGCGAACCGATCAGGGAGTACCCGGAGATCAGCCCCCAGAAAACCAGCCAGATCATTGAACAGGTCCATACGGCCTTTCTTTCTTGGCGCAAAAGTGACTTTGCGACTCGGGCTGATTTAATGCGCCGGGCGGCCCAAACCCTGCGCGACCACGCCGCCACCTATGCCCGGCTGATGGCTGAAGAAATGGGCAAGCCGGTCAAAGAGGGTCGGGTCGAGGTGGAAAAGTGCGCCTGGGTGTGTGATTATTACGCCGACCATGCCGAAACTTTTCTGCAAGATGAGCTGGTTGAAACCGATGCCAGCAAGAGTTTTGTCGCCTTCCAGCCGTTGGGGGTGGTGCTGGCGGTTATGCCCTGGAACTTTCCGTTCTGGCAGGTTTTCCGCTTTGCTGCGCCGGCTTTGATGGCCGGCAATACTGCCGTTTTGAAGCATGCTTCAAATGTTACGGGCTGTTCTCTGGCCATTGAAGCCCTGTTTCGCCAGGCCGGCTTTCCTGAGCACGTGTTCAGGAGTCTGCCGGTTAGCAGTAGCCAAGTTGATGCGATGATAGAACACCCGCTGGTCAAGGCTGTAACGCTGACCGGCAGCACCCCAGCCGGCCAGGCCGTCGCCCAGAAAGCCGGTTCGGTGATTAAAAAGACAGTGCTGGAATTGGGCGGCAGCGATGCTTATCTGATTCTGGAAGACGCCGACCTGGAAGCAGCAGCGGCGACCTGCGCCGCCAGTCGCCTGCTGAACGCCGGCCAGAGCTGCATCTGCGCCAAGCGATTTATCGTGGTCGAAGCGGTCAGAGCACGCTTTGAGCAGCTTTTTGTCGAGCGCATGCAGGCCGTTACCTTTGGCGACCCGCTGCAAGAGGCCACCGAAATGGGACCTCAGGCCCGGCACGACCTGCGCGACGATTTGCACCGGCAGGTGCAGCACAGCATCGAGCAGGACGCGGTCTGCCTATTGGGGGGGCAAATTCCGGCAGGTCCGGGAGCCTTTTATCCGCCTACGGTCTTAACCGGGGTGCGAAAAGGGATGTCTGCTTTTGATGAGGAAATGTTTGGTCCGGTTGCGGCCATCATCCCGGTTAAGGATGAAGCCGAGGCGATCAAGGCAGCCAACGATTCTGTGTTTGGGTTGGGGGCTGCTGTTTTTACCCGCGATCTTGCTCGGGGTGAACGGCTGGCTGCCGAGGCGTTGGAAGCGGGCTGCTGTTTTGTCAATGCGATGGTCAAATCAGACCCCCGCCTGCCCTTTGGCGGGGTCAAAGAAAGCGGCTACGGCCGGGAGTTGTCACATTACGGCATCAAGGAATTTGTTAATATTAAGACAGTGTATGTGAAGTGAATCAGGGCCGCCCCTAAACAGTCCTGTGTAGCAGAATCTCAATGGGAAATATACTCCTAATCGTCTTGGAAAAATCACTCTAAATGGTGTAGGCAAAGGAGCATAAAGGTAATATAATGGTCAGACTCAGTAGATCCAATTTTTCACTGTAGCTGACGCATCCCTATGCGTCGGCGGGCGGCATAGGAATGCCACCCTACGGAAATTTGGATTTACTGAGACTTATGCTTAATGTTATGGATGAGGAGCTTAAATAATGAAATCTGCTCAGTTGCTGCCTGGCAAAGCCGCTGCCGTTACCAGCAATACTTTAAAAAACGGCGCGATGGAAACGTTGGTCTGGCGTGAGGTTGAAGCAGGTCAGGGTGAGATCGAGAATATACTGGGGCCGGTGGATCGGCCGGAGAAGATTAATTTTAAACGCAGTAGGCACAGTTATACATATTACCGGTCGGATTTTTGATAAATACCCTGAGTCTTAAAAACACCTCACCCATGGGAACAGGAGGAACTTTATCTTTAAGATAAAGTTCCTCCTGTTTATCCCAAAGCTGAGTCTAAAAAGGGTGTAAAATATTTTCATTTCACACCCTTTTTGTTTAATTTGAGAGGTGGTTACAATAAACAGCTTTAACGGCCCATACCCATTCTACTTGTGGTACTAATTCTTTCAGCATAGGCTTTGAACCGCTGCAAATCTTCCTCAAGTTTTCTTTCCGGGTTATCAAACAGATGAGCCACCGCTTCGCCCAGTTTTCCGGCCGGCGGCTGGTATTGCAGGGTGATCGTAACTTCCACCTGATTGCTCGGCAGTGGGTTAAAGGTAACCTGGCCGCTGGTGGTAAGATCGCTGTTATCCTTGCTGTTCCAGCCGATGCGTTTATTCTCCTCCATGCGGGTTGTCTCCGCGTCCCACTCGATCTTCTGGCCTAGCGGTCCTTTCATCACCCAATGGCTCAGCCCAGAGCCGGTTTTAGTAACCGACTCAATGTTCTCCATAAAGTGAGGGAAGTTCTCAAAATTTGCCCACAGTTGGTAAATATCGCTGACATCACCTTGCACAATAATGCTCTTGGTTATTCGATCCGTCATAATTTTTTCCTCCGTTATGCCAAAAATGATCAATGTTACCGGATCATTGTAACCCTTTACTCGGTTCCTGCCCATACCTATCTGGATAATCCTGCTCATTCCAGCGGGTGATTTTTTAACGCCTTTCGGGGGAGTGCTAGCGGTTCGAGGGGATAAGAAATGAGAATCAAATCACCTGACTATTGGGGAGATTGGGGATTAGCGATTGGAAATTATAATCCGAATCTCTAATCTCCAATCGCTGGTCTCCTTACAGTAAAGCCAAAAATAGCCCCTCTAGTGACCCAAGATAACCCATTTTGATGTGGGCATAATCCACTTAAGATGATAGAGTCTAATGAGTAAACTTAGGCAGTTCCAAGATTTAAATTAACCAAAACGTGTTCCGTCTTGCGTGTTCTATCTGCTTTATCTCACGCAAGATGTAAGACCCAACAGGAATATCAAGTAATTATTTTCTTTGAAATGCCTTATACGGCAAGAGGATGAATATGGCTGAAAAATATTCTGCGGATTACCGGCAAGGGTATCTCAACGGCTATCAGCGGGCCTTTGAAAATTTGGTGGCGCTGTTGAAGCTGGATAAGTATGATTTGGATCAAGCCGAGGAGATTTGCCGGGCTTTCTGGATTAACGAGTTATCAGATTGGCTGGCCAATGATGGCGACTTGCCCGCTTTGGTCATCCCCACGGAGGCAAATCAAGAGGTTTCGAGCACGGTTGAACCCTTCAGTGGCCCACGTGACCCTTATCAAGGCAAAACCTCTCTCTAAATGTGGACGAGGAATGAGCAAGCTCCCCACAGAATTGCAGGTATCAGCCGGCGGGGTCGTCTATCGGCAGTGTGACCAGGCTATCGAGGTGGCGCTCATCTCGGTTGGCTGCGAAGCGCGCTGGCAGTTGCCCAAAGGTCAGGTTGACTCGGATGAGTCAAACGAAAGTGCAGCTATGCGTGAAGTGCGCGAAGAGACCGGCCTTGAAACTGAACTGGTTGCTTTTATAGACAAGATTGAATATTGGTACATTTCCAAAAAGCAGGGCCGACAAGTTCGCTTTCACAAATTTGTCTATTTCTATTTGCTCCATTACAAAGCCGGCAGTGTTGATAACCACGATCACGAAGTTAACGAAGCCCGCTGGGTAGAAATTGACCAGGCTTATGATCTGCTTGCCTTTGTTAGCGAGAAAAAGATTATGCGGCAGGTCAAGGAAATGGTAAGTTCCCCTAAAGATTTCTCAATCCACCCATAGCCTAGCTGGTTATCAAACCACCCGCTTAAAAATAGCCCCTCTTTTAGCCCTCATTCACCCATACGAGTATCCCGAAGCGAGCCGTAAACGGGTAGAATCGAGGAGAAGTGACGTCGTGAGGGCCAAGTTTTGTTTGGGACCGGCGGGGTCAGCCAGGAATGCCGGTTGAAGCAACCACCCAGCATGCACGGGCGATCCCTTCGCTCTAAGCAAACCTAAGTACAAACAAAAAAGTTTTGAAGGTTTGTAGTGGCGACTTCAGTCGCTAAATGGAGCTAAAAAACGACTAAAGTCGTCACTAGGAATCGCCCGTAATTTAGTTGCTTGCAGTTAGTGTTTTGTCAATGTTAAAATGATATGTAGGGGCACGGTCTTGCGCCTGCCCCAGACTGCGCGAAAAGCAAAAAGTTAAACGTAAACCAGAACCGAGTTAGCCCATCGCTATGAAATCGCCATAATCGAATGGAGGTAACGAAATGACTTTACCAGCGCTGATGAATGGCGCTTTGGCCGGCTTTGTTGCCACTGCGCCTATGTCGGCCTTTATGTGGACCGCCCGCGAACTGCTACCCCCGGCGGAGCAATATCCTTTGCCGCCCAACCAAATTGTGGCCGATGTCGCCGCTAAAGCCGGGGTGGAAGAGGCCGCAGCCGGGCCTGACCATGCCCTGGCTACGGCGGCGGCTCATTTTGGCTATGGAGCGGCGGCAGGAGCGCTGTATGCCGTGCTGCCACATCAAATTTCACCGTCGCCGGCTTTGAATGGGATTCTGTTTGGGCTGCTGGTTTGGAGCGGCAGCTATTTGGGCTTGCTGCCGGCATTGGGTATTCTGCGTCCAGCCACCGAGCACCCGGCCCCACGTAATGCCCTCATGATTGCTGCTCACGTAGTCTGGGGGGCAACGCTGGGCGTGGCGGTAGATTACCTGATAACAAGAGGTTAACCGAGATTTTGAGGAGGTTGAACAATGGCGCGGATAGATGCAGCAAGACTCTCAGGCCAAAGAACCAGGGCCAACACCCGCCTATTCCGCAACCAGGCCGACCTGGCCGGGATTCTAATTGGCAGGCTTTGGCCAGATAACTAACTGCTGGGTCGTTCCGGTGGCCGGCCGATAGCCCCATTCGACCGTAGGTCGGACTGCGCATGGTCACGATGGCCGCTTGGTAATCTAACCACAACTGGTCATTCATATGCCCAAAGGTCGCCTCCGGGTAAGTCTGGCTGGTATTGGACACCGGCCGAGGTGATAGATCACCATCTAATTCCAGGTAGCCCCGGCTCAAAGCGACAACCACTTCATGATCTAGCAACGGCTGACTGACCCGTTCTAACACCTCGGCAATCCGCTGCACCTCGGCCTCACTCAGGTGGCTCAACGTGCGACTAACCCTGCTATAGTCGGCCCAACCCGCTTGACCCCAAACTTGGGCTATTGTCACGTCTTTATCGAGCGGGTGGGCCGATAGACAGATGTCCTTCAGATACTCGAAGGACACCCAGGATGGTGACCAGAAATTCTAAGAGGCTGTCTAAAAATTGGCAAAACCTGAGTTTGATCAGGGTAAAATCCACGAAGGACACGAAGAAACACAAAGTTTTTAGCCTTTTTCTTGGTGTTCTTGGTGTTCTTCGTGGATAATAAAGAATTTTTAGACACTCTCTAACACTTTGCCTTGCGGACTATGATCTACCGTTTTCTGGTCCAGGGAGATGGCTTCAATGGCTTTTATCAACCCTAACCCGTGGGCGTACTGCCCCCAGGCGACTAACATATACTTTGCACGGATACAAACTGCATTTTTCTACACTGGCAAAAAGCTCAGTTTGTGCCTGCAGACAGTATAGCATGATCGGTCAGGCTGCTGTCTCGGCTTTGGTTCATGGCAGCTTCCGTTATTCAAAAGATTGCCTGAGCATAACCGAGATGTATCAAGTTGTAAAAATTCTATTTTTTGGCCGATTCTTCCATCTCGGCCCCTATTTGCACAAAACTTACGCCAGGTGGGTTGGTTCGCGTCTAAAAAGTATCTTCGTAGCTGTGCCAGGTGCGGACCATCATATAAGTATTGCCTTCAAAGTAGCCGTACTCATAGACTACAAAGATGCGGTCAAGCGTTTCGACCCAGAACATGCGGCCGTTGCTAAAGTTCTGAAACGCCCCCTCGCTGTCTTTGGCCGGCCCGATGGCGTAGCCCAGCCGCTCTTTCACCTGCGCCCCTGTACCCTCCCAGTAAACTTTGCTAAACTTATCACCCACCGTGAAAAAGCCTTCCGGCACGGGTTCCACTTTGAGCGGATCAGCCGGTCCCAGATCGCCAAAACGCTGGTACGAGCCATCGGCAAAGAACACGTAGATCGGATCACTGCTGTAGTAGCCGTCGGCTTGGAGCCAGACCATCAAGCCGTTCTCAAAAAGCTGTACCGCCGCCTGGGTGGCCTGCTCTCCGCCCTGCCACGAGTCGGCGCAGCCCAGCGTAGCTTTGACCTCTTTATGCTCGCTCCAAACCTTGCCAAAACCCCGGATCGGGACATCGGTGCAGAAAAGCGGCTGCGGTTGAGGGGTGCTGGTCGGCTCAACCACCACCGCCGCCGGTTCGGCCTCCGGCAAATCGGTTGCCACTGCTACGGGCTGGCTGACCACCGGCAGCAGGCTCAGGGCGACCGAAGGGGCGGCTAAATCGGCGGCCAGCCAGCCCGGCTGGCCGCGGTAGATAATTTGCAGCCAGCTTCCATCGGCGGTGCGGCCCAGAGCCACCAGGTGCGCCGAATTTTGCACGGTCCCCAGCACCTCAGCCTGCAAATCGGGAGCCTGGCGCACATTGGCCGCAGCCGTGTCGGCCGCGAGCCTGACCTGGGCCTGCTCTAGTTCGCTGCGCTGAGGATAGACCACTACCACTTCGGCAGGAATATCCAGCACCGCTGTTTCGCCACTCAACCCGCCCGTCACCCGAACCAGGGCATTTTGACTATAGAAATAGAGCTCTCCACCGGCCCGCAGCAGCGTGCCCTCGCTGAAGCCGGTCCGCAGCGGCAGGCTGGCAACCAGCGACTTGTCCAGGGGCGAGGGCAATATGCCGGCGTAATCGGCCCGCTCGACTACTTTTTTCCAGTCGTTGACCTGCCAGCGCTGGCCCCCGGCAATCCAATACAGGTTGTCCTCGGCATCGTAACTCAGTCGGGTCAGCGGGTCGGCCTGCGGCAGCACGGCCAGGGCTGCATCCGTCACTTGGAACACGGTTTGTTTGTCCCGCCCAAAGGCGGGCAGAGTTTCAGGATCAGCCAGGGGGCGGCGGGTTCCCTCACTGGTGACATAAAAGATCGTTTCGCCGCTACCCCGTAACAGTGTCCCTGCCTCGTAAGTTTCGGATATTGGGGGTGTGGGCGGCTGCAGCGCTAGCTCAATCACGGCTGTCGGCGCGGGAGTGGCTGTGATTACTAGCGGCGTTGCTGCCGGGGTGGCTGTGACCACAATCACCTGGGGGGCCGCCCCACACCCGGCGATCAGTGCAGCGGCGGCGCCGGCCAGAACCAGCTTGAACGTTGTTTGGAAATTGATCGGTTTCATCGTGACCTCCTGTTAGGTGGTGTTTAATAATTTAGGGATATTTACTCTCACTGTACCTCACTCCGCGCCGCCATGTTGGACCTAAATCTGACCAAATTCTGACCGAGAGAGTTTCTCTTGACAAAGCTATACTTTCTCCGTACCATAAACTTTAAGAGTCTTGATGTGTTTCAAGGGTTGGTAAAAATTTACTCACGGACTACGAAGCGCACAGATGACACGGATAAGAATAAAAATTAAGAAAAAAAACTGTGTTTATCTGCGTTTATCTGTGAGCCAATTTTAATATCTGTAACCGCCTGGATTGTTTACCCCAAGGAGAATCAAGCATGGATGAGGCAAGCCTGACCGAGATTGTCCCGACCCGGACAGCGGACATTCACGATAACATTCTGACCACCATTGGCTGGACGCCGCTGGTACGGCTGAACCGGGTCACACGCGGAGTGCAGCCGGCGGTACTGGCTAAGGTGGAGTTTTTTAATCCGGGGGGGTCGGTCAAAGACCGGATTGGCCCGGCCATCATTGCCGAGGCCGAGCAGTCGGGCCGGCTCAAACCGGGCGGGGTCATCGTCGAGGCGACCAGCGGCAATACCGGCGTCGGGCTGGCCATTGCCGCCGCCATCAAGGGCTACAAGTGCATCTTTGTCATGCCCGACAAAATGAGCGACGAGAAGATTCGCTTGCTGCGGGCTTTTGGGGCGCGGGTGGTCATTACCCCCACTGCCGTCGAGCCGGAAGACCCGCGCAGCTACTACTCGGTGGCTAACCGGCTGGTGGCCGAAACGCCCAACGCCATCCTGGCCAACCAGTATCACAACCCGGTCAACCCGCAGAGCCACTACCAGTTGACCGGGCCGGAGTTATGGCAGCAGACCGGCGGGCGAATTGATGTCTTTGTGGCGGGGATGGGCACAGGCGGGACCATCAGCGGGGTGGGCCGCTACCTCAAAGAGCAGAACCCGGCGGTTAAAATTGTGGGGGTAGACCCGATTGGCTCGATTCTGCATGACTTGTTTCAAACCGGCCAAACTGTCCCGGCCCAGGGGTACAAAGTGGAGGGCATCGGCGAGGATTTTCTACCCTCAACGCTCGATTTGTCGGTGATAGACGAAACGGTGCAGGTCAACGATAAGGAGTCATTTCTAATGACCCGGCGGCTGGTACGGGAGGAGGGGATTTTCTGCGGGGGGTCGTCGGGGACGGCGGTGGCCGGGGCGTTGCGTTATATTGAGGAGCACGACCTCGGCCCCAAGACGACGGTGGTGGTCGTCTTGCCCGATTCCGGCTCGCGTTACCTGAGCAAGGTTTTCAACGACGACTGGATGCGCGAAAACCGCTTCCTGGAATCTACCTGGGCAGAAGTCCGCGCCGCCGACGTGCTGGCGGCCAAACCCAGCCCGGTTCTCTACACCGCTCAGCCCGCCGACCGCCAGCTCGACGTGATTGCCATGATGAAGGAGCATAACATCTCGCAAGTGCCGGTGGTGGCCGAAGGCCGGCTGGTTGGCATTGTGACCGAGGTGGAACTGCTCAACCACATGCTCAGCGCCGGCCACACCCACGAAGCCGGCGAAACCATCGAATCCATCATGCGGCCTCAAGTGACCACCATTCCGCCCGACATCTCGCTGGAGGCGCTGCTTAGCGTCTTTTCCACCCACCAGGTCGCCATTGTCGTCGAAGCGGAGCAGCCAGTGGGGATTATTACCAAGATTGATTTGTTGGATTTCTTGACGGGAAGAGTGAGGTAAAAACAGAAGAAGAAGATGGTAGATAGTAGACATTATCGGGAATAACTTTTTTCACGCCAAGACGCAAAGTCGCAAAGGTGTTTTCTCTTAAAAACTTGGCGTTCTTTGCGCCTTGGCGAGAGGTATTTTTATTTCCGATAAACTCTCCAAGTGCCTAGTAGATAGTAAAGCACTATCCTCTATCTGCTGTCCAACGCCTGTTCCAAATCCGCCAACAAATCCTCCACGTGCTCCACCCCCACCGAAAGGCGCACCAGGCCGGGATCTACGGCCAGGGGGGAGTCGGCGACGGAGGCATGGGTCATGGCGGCGGGATGCTCAATGAGCGACTCGACCCCACCGAGCGACTCGGCCAGGGTAAAAATCCGGGTGGCAGCGACCATCTTCCGCGCGGCAGGTTCGCCGCCTTTTAAGATAAAAGAAATCATCCCGCCGAAATCGTGCATCTGGCGGGCAGCCAGGGTGTGGCCGGGGTCGCCCGGCAGTCCGGGGTAGTGGACGCGAGCCACCGCTGGATGTTCGACCAGGAAAGCGGCAATTTGTTTGGCGTTGGCGCAGTGACGCTCCATGCGCAGGGCCAGAGTCTTGATGCCGCGCAGCACCAGCCAGCAGTCCATGGGGCCGGGCACCGCGCCAACAGCATTTTGCAAAAACTTCAAACGCTGGTAAGCCTCGGCGTCGCTGGTCAAAATCGCCCCACCAACCACATCGGAATGGCCGCCCAGGTACTTGGTGGTGCTGTGGACCACAAAATCCGCACCCAGGGCCAGCGGCTGCTGCAAAAAGGGTGTGGCAAAGGTGTTGTCCACAGCCACTTTGGCCCCGGCCTGGTGAGCCAAGCGGCTGATGGCGGCAATATCGGCCAGGCGGAGCATGGGGTTGGTCGGCGTCTCCAGCCAGACCAGCCGGGTTTGCGGACGCAGCGCCGCTGCTACGGCGTCTAAATCGGCCATATTCACCGGGTCAAACAACACCCCGTAGCCGCGCAGGATCTTATCCAGCAGGCGATAGGTCCCGCCGTACACGTCGTCGCCCAGCAGCACATGCTCGCCAGGGGCGACCAGCCGGAACAGGGTATCGGTTGCCGCCAGGCCCGAAGCAAAGGCCAGGCCAAAATCGGCCCCTTCCAGGGCGGCCAGGCAGCTTTGCAAAGCAGTGCGGGTGGGGTTATCGGTGCGCGAATACTCGTAGCCCTTAAAGACGCCCACCTCGCTCTGCGCATAAGTCGAGGTTTGATAAATCGGGGTCATCACCGCTCCCGTAGCAGGGTCGGGCGGCTGGCCAGCGTGGATGGCTAACGTTTCAAAGTGGTGGTTGTTTTCCATTGGGTTCTCCTGTTAAACGAGTAGTAGGGAGTAGGAAGTAGGCCAAAATCCCTTACTCCCTACTCCCTAGCCGATAGCCAAAGCCCCAGACCGTCTCGATCCATTCTTTACCGATACGCTCGCGGACCCGGCTGACCATTTTATCAATCTGGTAATCATACACGGCCTCGCTCTGATCCTCCGGCCAGACGGCAGCGGCCAGTTCATCTTTGCTGACCGCCTCGCCGGTTCGCTGGTAGAGATAGAGTAGCAAATCAAACTGCTTGGTGGTTAACGGCGGCGATAAAAGTTGGCCGTGCAGCCAGACTTGGCGGGCGCTGGCATCCATCCGCAGCCGGGCCAGCGAGGCCGCCAGATCGGGCTGGGTGCGGGTGGCCGCCGGGTCAACAAAACGCAGGACCACCGAACCGATGCGGATTTCTGCGCCATCGGCCAGGGGCGTTTCCGCCGTTACCCGCTCGTTGTCCAACAGGGTTCCATTTTTGCTGTCCAAATCGCGCAGCCAGTAGACATCCTCTCGCCGGACAATCTGAGCGTGGCGGCGGCTGGCAAAATCGTTGTCAATCACCACCTGGCAGCTTGCCGCCCGGCCCAGAGTCGTCACGTCATCCGCCAGCAAAATTTCCTGGCCCACCCGCCCCAACCCTTCGCGCACCATCAGCCTAGCAACGTTATGACTCATGCTCAAAATCCTGATTCTGTGTTATTATAAGGGAGAGTAATCAGTAACCAGTAGTCAGATGTCGTACTGTTGCAACCCTGCTGCCTTGCGACTTTCCCCCTACTTCCTACTTCCTACTACATACTGCCTACTCCCTACTACCATGATACACAACATACCTTCATAGACAAGCCGTGATTGCAGAAGATTTGCTGGGCCAGAGGATTGGCCCTTACACCATTGAAGCGATTTTGGGTAGCGGCGGGATGGCCGTGGTTTACCGCGCCCGCCACAGCCGGGGTGACGCGGTGGCGCTGAAGGTGCTTTTTCCGCCGCCGGGTGCGGGCAAGGAAATGCGGACTCGCTTTGAGCGCGAAGCCCGCACGGCCATGCGGCTGCGCCATCCAGCCATTGTCCACGTGTTGGAGGCCGGGCAGACCGGGGGCCGGGCCTTTATGGCTATGGCCCTGGTCGAGGGCGAGTCGCTGGCCGACCGGCTGGCTCGCGCCGGCTCGCTGGACGAAACAACCGCCACCGACATCGCCTGGCAAATCGCCGATGCTTTGGATTATGCCCACCGCCAGGGTGTGGTCCACCGCGACATCAAGCCGTCCAACATTTTGCTGGCCGCGGATGGCCGGGCGCTGCTGACCGATTTCGGGGTGGCCCTGGCTCTCGACGACCTGGCCCTGACCCGCACCGGCCACACCGTCGGCACCCCGGCCTATATGGCCCCGGAGCAGGCCAACGGCCAGGTTGTAGATGGCCGGGCCGACCTCTACAGCCTGGGGGTGGTGCTGTACCAAATGATCACCGGCCGCACCCCTTTCCGCGGCAACACGCCCCAGGTGCTCCACGCCCATGTGTACGACCTGCCGCCGTCGCCCTCCACGCTGGCCAGGGTTTCGCCGGGGCTGGAGGCGATTATTTTGCGGGCGCTGGCCAAAGACCCGGCCCAACGCTTTCTGAGTGGTGCAGCGATGGCCCAAGCCCTGACCCGCTTGAGCGACCAAACGACGCCTCTGCCGGCCTCCGGCCAAACAAAACGGTCCCACCCCTGGTGGCTCTGGCCTGCCATAATTATTCCGGTTTTGGCATTGCTTGGCGTATTTATCTCACTCAGCTTCACCTCAGTCACCCTGACCAGCACCAGCACGCCGCGGGCTACGCCCACCGCCTGGGCCACACCTCTGCCGACCTTCACGGCGACGGTTCCACCGACCGCCTCGCCCACCCCTACCCTTTTGCCCACAGCGCCTCCTACGGCGACCGCAACCCCGACTCTGTCGCCCTCGCCCACGCCCATTCTGGCCACTGATACGCCAGCTGCCGTGCCTATCGTCGCCAATACGCCCACCGCGACCTCGCCTCCTCCCACCGCCACCCCCTGCCCTGTGCCCATCACCACCACGCTAACCATCGCCCTGGATAATTCAGGCAGCGCAGCGTTGGGATGTCCACGCACGGAGGCAATCATTGTCAATGCGGCGCAGCAGCCGTTTGAAAATGGGCTGATGTTGTGGCGGGAGGATGTCAACGTGATTTATGGATTGCGACCCGATCAAACCTGGTTCCTTACCGGCGATACCTGGCGCGAAGATGTGGACCCTTCGGAAGACCCAACCTTAACGCCACCCAACGGCTTGTACCAGCCGGTACGCGGCTTTGGCAAAGTCTGGCGCGAGCAGCCCGGTCTGCGCGAGGCCCTCGGCTGGGCTACAGCGGAGGAGAAGGGCTTCACGGTGGTGATTCAGGAATTTGCCGGCGGTACGGTGTGGCAGGAGGCGGAAGGCCAGGGCGGGGTGATTTTGTTAAACAGTGGCTATTATCAAGCCAGCGGCTTTTGAGGGAATAAAAAGTCCACTTTAGGCCAGAAAAGTTATGTTTTTATCCCATTTGTAGTACAGCCATCGAAAACATCAAGGCCGGGGTTCCATCCAGGATCATCTCTTTTTCCAGGGTCATGCCGATCTTCTGAGCCACATGGCGCGAGGCCTCGTTCTCCGGGTCAACCAGGCAGATCAGGCGTGATATAGGCAGATGGGCAAAAGCGTAATCACGGATTGCCTGTGCCGCCTCGGTGGCCAAACCCTGGCCCCAATACCGTTTGTCCAACAAATAGGCTACCTCGACTTCCTGGCGCTCCTCGATGGTCCACGGCAGCAGCCCGCAGCGGCCGATAAACTCGCCCGTTTCTTTGTAAATCGTGGCCCACAACCCGTAGCCATACCGGCCATAGTAAACCTCGATGATCCACTCCAACTCTTCTTTGGTTTCCTCGTAGGTCTGGGTTCCTTCAGGGAAATAACGCCGTATCTCCGGGTCGCGGTAAAGGGCAAAGAGCGCATCCAGGTCAGCCAGGGTCAGCCGCCTGAGGCTGAGCCGCTCTGTCTCAAGAATATTGGTCTGAAGGTCAGTCATGGTACCCCCTTATCAGTCATTATTTCTGCCTCTCCTAAAATTATATCCTCTTCGGCTTTGTTAGCCACTTGAAGGGAGGGCAATGCCAGGGTTCAAAGAAGAAAAGTTAAAGAAAGCCTACAAGATAATTTGCGTAATAGAGTAGATGACGATAGGATTCGGGAAAGTGGATATTATCAGGCCAGACAGAGCCAAGCAGCCGCCTGCTTTATCTAAATTAACCCTGGTTAGGATAACCTTATGAGCCATTCTGAACGTTATAACGCCACCGATTTAATCAACTGGTCTAGTGAGCTATTACAAAGAGCCGGGCTGGCTCCAGAGCGGGCGCACACCGTCGCTGAAATTTTGGTGGAAGCCGATTTGCTGGGACATTCTACGCACGGCTTGCAACTCCTCGCCACCTATCTGCGAGAACTGGAAGCAGGCTCGATGACTACCACCGGCGAACCTGAAATTGTGGCCGACCACGGAGCAGCCATAACCTGGAACGGTCGCTACCTGCCCGGCCCCTGGCTGATGGTCAAAGCCATAGACTTGGCTTGTGAGCGAATTAAGCTGCATCCGGTGGTTACGCTGACCATCCAGCGCAGCCATCATATTGCCTGTTTGGCCGCCTATCTCAAAAGGGTCGCTGATCAAGGCTTACTCATCCTCCTGCTTTCCTCCGATCCTTCAGGGAAAGCAGTTGCTCCTTATGGCGGCCTCCAGCCGCTGTATACACCTAATCCTGTGGCCGCCGGCATCCCAACCCAGGGTGAACCAATTATGCTCGATATCAGCATGTCCACAACCAGCATGAGTTTGATCGGGCGATTACAGCAGTCCGGGCAGCGTCTCCCCCACCCCTGGCTTTTGGATAACCAGGGCCAGGTGAGCGATAATCCGGCCGATCTGTTGACTGACCCACCCGGTTCCATTTTGCCGTTGGGCGGCATAGATTTAGGTTACAAAGGTTTTGCATTGGGTCTATTGGTCGAAGCACTGACTTCGGCGCTGGCAGGTCATGGTCGCTCGGAGCAGCCACAGCGGTGGGGCGCTTCGGTATTTCTGCAAATAATTGATCCCGCTGCATTTGGGGGGCGGGAAAACTTTCTCAGGGAAACGGAGTGGCTGGCCGAGGCTTGTCGGACCACCCCGACCAAAGCGGGTAGCCCGCCGGTTCGTCTGCCGGGCAGCCGGGCGCTCCGGCTGCGGGCGGAGCAGCTTGCGCAAGGCGTCGCCTTGTACCCCACCATTCTGCCGAGTCTCCAACCCTGGTCAGAAAAGTTAGGAATTCCTCTGCCTCCCCATCTCGCTGATAAAAGTGGAGACTAAAGTCCTCTGGTTTGGGTTTTGTTTGATTTAATCCTCATTACACCGGGTAAGGACCCCCGGCAAACTCGGTTGGATGGTATCCCTTTGATCCAATCAGGCGAGATAAGGGACTCTATGGGTCCTCATTCGCTTTCAAACACTCAAAGAGCGTGCTAAAGGTATAGCGGGGATTCCACCCCGGTTCATTCCTGGGGTGCTCATTGATATAGATCCTATCAATGGTAGGAAACATCTTCCATCCGAGCCGGGTGTAGAGTTCCTTGTAGCCTTGTCAAAGGCCGCCTGGGTGTTTACCATCTGGTAAAGTATAAGCCGGTCAACGACATATTAAGACTCAAAAAATCCGGGATTGGCTGTAAGGAGATGGTGATGATAAGTTGGAATAGATAGGAAGCTCGAAGGAGCATTAAGGCGAGGATGACAATCTCACCGGCCTAAGCCGGTGATTAGGGTTGGACCGGGAAAAGCCGGTTACGGGAGAGTTCATTTATACACTCTTTTCTGGTTGACCAAAAACAAAGAAGCCCGAACATAGTCGGGCTTCTCATCGAGCATCACCGGCCTCCTGGCCTCTGTTCGATTCTTCAATTCACGCCTCAACACTCACTATACCCACACTCGTAGCACTTCTTGCAGCCCTCCACGTGCAGTAGGGTGGCCGAGCCGCAGCCGGGGCAGTAATCGCCCTTGAGGGGCAAATTAAGCTGGGTCACTTCATCTTCCGGCAGGCCGGGCAGTTCGCCGGCGGCGTTGATGCCGGTGTGTTCGGCCAGGGCCTGGGCGATGGCATCGGGCATGCTCATGACCCGGTTTTTGCCAAAGCCCTGCTGCCGCCCGGAGCCGATGCCGCGCAGTTGAGCCACAATATCCTGCACCCGCTCCTGGGGGGTTAAGGGGCTGGGCATGCGTAAAATCAAGCTGACCAGCCGGCCCAGGCCCTCGGCGTCGGCGGCCACATCGCTGCCGGCCTTACCGACGTTGATGAAGACCTCGAACGGCTCCTCATCGCCGCCACCATTGGCATTGACCGTAATGTAGGCCGTGCCAATCGGCGTGTTTTTGCGATAGGTGTTGCCGTGCAGGGTGGCCGGCCGCGCCCGCCACTTGACCTCCGGCGCTTTGGGCTTCGGCGCTTCCTGCGGCTTGTCTTCTTCCTTTAAATTAAGCACCTGCGCATCGCGGGAGCCGTCGCGGTAAATGGTGCCGCCCTTGCAGCCCAACTCGTACATCAATTCATACAGCTCACGGGTCTGCTCGACAGTGTAGCTGTTGGGGGTGTTGCAGGTCTTGCTGATCGAAGAGTCCACCCAGCGCTGGATGGCCGCCTGCACCCGCACGTGGTCTTCGGGCTGCAAATCCATGGCCGTGACAAAATAAGGCGGCAGCGGTTCGCCGGGATGGGCGGTCAGCCACTCCTCATACACGCCGACCCGTTCCTCATGGATGCCCATGCGTCCCTTGCGGTTAAAGCTCCAGAAGTAAAACGGCTCGATACCGGTCGAAGTATTGACCATCGTCCCGGTGGTGCCGGTCGGGGCCTGGGTTAAAAGGGTCACATTGCGGATGCCCTTCTCACGGATGGCCTGGCGCACCGGCTCCGGCATGCCCTGCATAAAGCCGCTTTGCAAAAACTTGTCGGCCTCAAACATGGGAAAGACGCCTTTTTCGGCGGCGTTGTCGGCCGAGGCCAGGTAGGCTTCACTGGCAATAAACCGGTACAGCTTGTCCAAAAATTCGACGCTTTCCGGGCTGCCGTAGCGAATTTTAAGGCGGATCATCATCTCGGCCAGGCCCATTGTGCCCAGGCCGACCCGCCGCTCGCCGAGCTGCTGCTGTTTGTTTTCCTCAAAAAAGTAGGGAGTTGAGTCAATCACGTTATCCAAAAAGCGCACGGCGTAACGCACCGCCCGGCCCAGTTTGTCCCACTCCACCTCGCCATTGCTCACAAAGCGGGCCAAATTAAGCGCACCTAGGTTGCACACGCCCCAGCCGGGCAGCCCCTGCTCGCCGCATGGGTTGGTGCAGAGGATAGGGGCGTAATACCAGGAGTTGCTCATCTTATTATAACGCTCGACAAAAAAGATGCCCGGTTCGGCGCTGGCCCAGGCGCTCTCGATGATGGCGTTCCAAATCTCGCGGGCCTTGACCGTTTTGTGGACAATGACCGGCTTGCCGGCGGCCTGCCAGGCGGCCAGGTTGCCGTCCCAGCTTTCGTCATAATCGGCGTGGCCGGTATCGGGGAAAACAAGCTGCCAGTCATTATCGGCTTTGACCGCCGCCATAAAATCGTCGCTGATACCGACGCTGATATTGGCGTTGGTGATGCGGCCCATCTTGCGCTTGCTGTTGATAAATTCCAGCACATCGGGATGCCAGATGTTCATAATCAGCATCAAGGCCCCGCGCCGGCTGCCGCCCTGCTCGATCAGGCCGGTCACAAAGCTGTATAACTCGCCCCAGGAGACCGCGCCGCTGGAACGGCCGTTGACCCCTTTGACGTAGGCGTGATGGGGCCGCAGACTGGAAATATTAATCCCCACCCCGCCGCCGCGCGACATGATTTCGGTCATCTGGGTCAGCGTGTCCATAATCCCGCCCCGGCTGTCTTTGGGGCTGGGGATGACGTAACAGTTGTAAAAGGTCAGGTTTTGTTCAGTACCCGCCGCCGTCAGAATCCGTCCGCCGGGCACAAAGCGCCAGTCGTCCAGCAGCCAGCGGAATTTTTCCTCCCACTCGGCCTGCTTCTCCGCTTTTTCCACCTCGGCCAGCCCACGCGCCACCCGGTCGAGCATGTGGGCGGGGTGGGTTTCCAGCGGCTTGTCAATCTGCTCCAGCGCCCGCTCCACCGTTTCGCCGTCGCGCAGTTGGATGATGACCTGCTTGCCTTGCAAGGCTGTAATCTGGCCGATTTCGCGCTGGCCGGTTTCCAAATTAACCGCCACAATCACGGTATCGCCTACCTGCACCGTCTCCTTTTTGCCGTCCTTGAGGGCGTAACGGTCGAGGAAGATTTTCTCGCCCAGGGGATGGAGGGCGCTGGAAGCCAGCGTCGGTGTCTCGTGGACAAAATGGCCGTTGGTTTTGTAGCCGTTGGCGACCGTTTGTTGTGTTTTTTCGGTATGTTTGAGGGTCATGCGTGACTCCTTGATTTAAGTTTGTATTTTACGAGTGTCTCACGCCCTTCGATACGAGCTCGCTGCGCTCGGTCTACTCAGGACGCTGTACTTGTTTCAATCCTACTTATTTGAATCGCATCCTGAGTAGCCTTGAGCGGAGCAAAAGGCGTATCGAAGGGTGCAATTTTCAGGGTATCTCTAGCTAACTCACGCCCTTCGATACGAGCTCACTACGCTCGGTCTACTCAGGACGCTTTGTTACCTCTCGCCTCGAAACTTCGGCTTCTTGGCTAACCACTTCACCAAATCCCAATTCCCGGCAATCAAACCTTCTTTCTTGGCTCGTGACCAGCCTTTGAGTTGTCGTTCAGCTTGAAAGGCAGCATCCTTATCCGGCATTTCCTGAGAAAAGACTAATTCAACCGGCAAACGGCGTTGGGTCCGCCCTTCACTACGTTCAGGGCTACTCAGGATGCTCACGGCGTAAGTTCTGTAGCTGATACTCTCGCACCCTTCGATACGGTTTTGCTTCGCTCAACCTACTCAGGATGCTTACTTTTTGGCATTGTTCCAACCGCGTCTTTCGATACGGCCTTCGGCCTACTCAGGACGCGGTTTTCCCTATTTCCCCTCACTCCCCTCCAATCGGCAGTGGAATTTGATTCTTCAGCTCCACCTCGCGCCGGCGGCGGGCCTGGAGGTGCTGGATTTCTTCGGTGATGCTGTCAATATCCTGGAAGCGGCGGTAGACCGAGGCAAAGCGGACGTAGGCCACGTCGTCAATATCTTGCAGTTGGTCCATCACCATCTCGCCGATGCGCAGGCTGTCAATCTCGCTTTTGCCCAGGGCATACAGTTGGGCTTCAATTTCCTGGGCAGCTTTGTCAATAGCATAGCTGGATACAGGCCGCTTGGAGCAGGCGACGTGCATGCTCTTGACCAGCTTTTCCTTGTCAAACTCTTCTCGCCGGCCATCACGTTTGATAACCAGCATGTTCATGGTGGCGATGCGCTCATAGGTGGTAAAGCGCTGGCCGCATTGTTCACACTTACGCCGGCGGCGAATCCCGTCAGTCACCTCGCGGGTGTCAATTACCAAAATATGTTGGCTGGTGGCATTGCAAAAGGGACATTTCATTGAAAAACCTCTCGGTTTGCTAGTTTATTTTACATAAGAAAAGGTGACTCCGCAGTTAAGTGCCTGGGTCACCTCGGCTGGACCGGTGGGCAGTGAAGCCCACTTACTTTAATTTTTGGAGCAGAAAGTGGTGCGAATGAAGAAAATAACCAGCCGACGAATTTGGCGTTGGCAGGCTCAAGAGGGTGGATGGATATGAAATTAGGTGTAACGGCAAGTAAATCATTTTAACTCTCAGCTTTACATAAAGCTGAAAAACCCACAATATATAGTGGTACTACATTCTTATATACCAGATGTTGTAGGTAAAATCAAGTTCAGTATACACCTATTTTGCCATCTTGACAAGGGGATTTCTAAAACTTAACCTTAAAAAATAGTGCGAACTTCGGCCAGAAGGCGGCCTTGAAAGAAAAAAATCCATAGATTTTGTTGGCTGTTGTGATGGTTTGCAAATTGTGCTAGAATTACAAGGATTAATCGGGATAGGGAGTCTAAGCTTAATAATGATTTCACACGCCGTCTCTACGGAGTTGATGCACACAATTTCTCGCCAATTTAACACCTCGTTGGATTTAGATGAAGTGATGGGGCGGGTTTTACGGCTGACGGTTGAAGCGACAGAAGCTACGCACGGCAGTTTATTTTTACTGGATGAGCAGGGCCGGGTAACTCGCTATATTTTGGCCCGACCCGAACAAGCACCCGAAATATCACCCCATAATCTGGAAAAAGTGATGACCGAGGGCTTGACCGGCTGGGTTTACCAACACCAGCAAGGAATGCTGTTGGATAACATTGCTTCCCATCACCCCTGGATAAAGTTACCAAGTGACGCCGAGACTCATTCGGCCCTGGCGGTCCCTTTGTTGCACCAGAACCGGGTTAACGGGGTGCTGGTTTTGCACCACGAAGAGTCTCATCATTTTGATGAGTCCCACCTGTCGCTTGTCACCGGGATTGCCGGACAGGCGGCCATTGCAGTGGAAAATGCCCGGCTGTTTAGCCAGATCAGGCGCGAGCGCGAAACTTTGGACGCGCTTATCACCGGGATGCCCAATCCCGTTTTGGTGATTGACGCCGAGGAAAAAATTATCTTCATCAATGCGGCGGGCCGGCAGTTGTTGGGCTTAACCCAGATGGACCTGGCGCTGGCCAGCGTGGAGGGGGGGATCATTCTTAAAGCCGCCCTCAAAGAATTGGGTCAAAACTCGACCTCCTCGACCCGCGAGATCCACTGGCCTGATGGACGCATTTTTAGCCTTTCGCTTAACCATGTTGCCTGGCTGGGCACGGTGCTGACTTTAAATGACATTACCGAATTGAAAAGATTGGATGAACTAAAATCCGCCTTTGTCGAGACGGTTTCTCATGATTTACGCAACCCCCTGGCCACAATCCAGGGCTTTGCCATGCTGTTGGAAATGGAAAACCTGTCGGAACGAGGTCGCTCTAATTTGAGTGGCCTGCTGCAAGGTGTGGCTCAAATTCAGAATTTGATCCAGAATTTGCTCGACCTGGCCCGGATCGAAGCCAAGATGGATGAACAGATCGAAGCCTGCGACCTGACGGAAATTACCGAAGATGTGTTAAGCGGGTTTGAACTGCAACTAGCGGAAAAGGAAATGACTCTGGTGGCCGACCTGCCGGCTGATCTACCCTGGGTCTTGGGTAATGCCCTGCGCCTCTCCCAAGTGGTAGCCAATCTGGTCAGCAATGCGGTCAAATATACGCCTAAGGGCGGGCGTATTACCGTCGGGTTGAGCCACGAAGGCAAAGAAATCCGGCTGGCGGTATCCGACAGCGGGCCAGGCATTCCCTCCGAAGAACAGGACCAGATTTTTGAAAGATTCTACCGGGTGCCCATGATGGAAAATTCGGAATGGATCGAAGGCACCGGGTTGGGCCTGTCCATTGTTAAAGCCATTATTGAGGGGTACGGGGGCAGGGTGTGGGTGGAAAGCGAAATCGGCCTGGGCAGCACCTTTATCTGCACCTTGCCCACCATGCCTGACATACCAGAGGAGTAGGCCGGTGATCCGGACCTCCCAGGCGCAAACGGCTGCCTTTATCCTGACCAAAAACTACCTGGCCGACCCCAAAGCGCCTCACCTGCTCGGCCTGGTCAATGACTTGGTCGCCCTGCCGGGTGAGCCAGCCTTGACTCCTTTCATCGCAGCTTCCGCCCGGCTGACCGCCTTTAGCCCCTCCCACCTTCTCGATGCTCTCTACCGGCAGCGAACCCTTATCAAAAGTGTGCTCATGCGCAGCGCCAGCGCTATTGTGCCCGTCGAGTGTTACCCGCTCTTGCATGCTGCGACCACCCGCCAGCGCAATCAGGATTTTAATAGTGAATTTCGGCTGTGGGGTCTCGATAACAGTGAGGTTGAAGCCGTAGAAAAAGAGATTTTGGCCGGGGATGATTGGCCGGCCACGGCCGAGGCTATTGCCTCCCGCCTCCCGCCGTCGCTGGTGCGCCCCTTGAGCCAGACCAGCCGGGGTGGGCGAGTGAGCACGACCAGCACGGTGGCCCTGGTTTTGCGCTGGCTGGTAGCCAGGGGGGCGCTGGCGATGAGCCAGGAAAACCCCGCTGAACCGGTTTACGCCCCGTTACACTATTGGTATCCCAACCTCGATCTTGCCGCTGCGCCGGGTGAGGCCGAAGCCCAGGCCGCCCTGGTTCAGGCTTACCTGGCCGCCTTTGGCCCGGCTACCGAAGCCGATATCAGCTTCTGGACCGGTTTTGGCAAAAGTGAAACTGCCCGCGCCGTCGGCGCTTTGGCTGCCAAAACCACCCTGACGATGGTTGAAGGCATCCCCGGCATGCTGCTGTTGTTGAAGGAGCAGACTGAAATTTTGACGTCAACTCAGCCGCTTTCGCTGCCGGTGATCAATTTTTTGCCGGCCGACGACCCTTTTACTACGGCATATCGGGCCAGCCGCAGCCGCTACCTGGCCGATCCCAAACAGCAGCGCCAAGTTTTTAGCAGCACCGGCGCGGCCGAACCGGCTGTAGTAATCAACGGCCAGATTAGTGGCACTTGGCAGTGGATCAACAACCAACTCACCTGGGAGTTATTCGCCGGGGTTGATCCAGCTCTTCAGCCGCTCTTTCAGGTTGAGGCCGAGCGCCTGGCCGCTTTTTTAGGCTCAACGTAACTGCTCTGCCCTGTCATTTCGACCGAAGGTAGAAATCCCCGATACCATCCTTTTATACGTCGCGCCCTGGAGATTTCTCGACCCTTGGTCTCGAAACTTGTCCTACCCCTTCGGGTGCGCCGAAGGGCGTGAGCTTGTCGAAGGATGACATGAACCTGAGTAGTAACGGCTCAACGATAAACACCTTTCCCCCTTCATAAGGAGGATTGGAGATTACTAACCTGAATCTCCAAACTCCTATCTCCCAGACTGGCGCAAATCTTCCGGGCGATCAAAATCTCGTAGCACCTCTTTATCTGTCACCAATACCCGTTCAGCCTGGTCCTGATATTTCAACAGCACCGGCCTGCCGCCGGTATCACCGCGAACCTGCTGTAACTCAGCAAACAGCGCCCGGTCGAACAGCACCGGGTTGCCCCGTTGATCCTCGAACTCCGGCCAGACCAGGGGCGCTAACGTTTCCCGGTGGCGTTGAACGAGTTGGTTGAGTAAAGCGGGGGTCACGCCGGGCAAATCCACCAGCATAAACAGTGCGCCGCCGGTGTTGGCAGGCAGCGCCGCCAGCCCGGCCTGCATGGAGGTGCTCTGGCCTTGCGCCCAGGCCGGATTAATTACAATCTCTACCGGGCGCCGGCCCAACACGGCCCGGCACTGTTCTATTTCCGCGCCCAGGACAACCACCACCCGGCTGACCTCAGCCGCCAGGGCTGTGTCCACTACCTGCTCAATAAAGGTTTTATCCCCCCAGCGGGCCAACTGTTTGGGCGAACCAAAGCGAGTCGAGCCGCCCGCCGCCAGGATCACCGCTGCTATCCGGCTGCGCACTTCTATCACCGGCGACTCCTCTTGCCGGACCGCCCCCAACACCACCGACTCGATTCGCTCCTGGGCCAGCAACTTCCCCGCAATCTCCCGTGCCGCCTCCAATCTTCCAACCTCCAACCCTCTACCCTTCCCCCCTTCCACCTTATTCAGTAGTGGCACAACACGCGCCTCGGCCGGTATATTCTTGAGTCCGCCTTGCGGATGAGATAAGACAGCAGCGATGGTGGCGGCTGTTATCGGCTGGCTCAGGGGAGTCTGGCTTAATTGACCGACCAGGCTGGCCCGGTGAACGGTCTCGTCATTCAGCGGTTGGCCCACTACATCTAATCCCGCCACCGGAACTACCAGGGTGGTGCAGGCGGGAATAACCGGTTCGTGGGCGGCTGGCGCTTTGAGCGGGCGCATACGCGAGCCGTCAGCCTCGTTGAGGATAACATCGAAATGGCCGCCGGCGGTGAGGGCGTCAATCAAGTCGGGCGGCAGGCCAAACGCTTTGCCGCTGGCGGCGTCGGCCTGGCCGATGAGCAAAACCTGGCCGTGCCGGGTAATGGCAGCGTCGAGCTGGGGCAGAAGATCGGTCAGGGTTTGCCGTTCCGGCTCAAAGGTGACATGGGTGGGGGAGCGGTTGATCTGGGCGGCAAAGATACGAGTGGTGGTTGTTGTCAGCACCCGCAAACGGGAGGCCAGTTCATTGGCCAGTTGGAACATGGCCGTTGTTTTGCCACCCCCGCCCACAAAGGCAACAACATCACCGGATGAGATTCGCAAAGCTTGAGAAAGTTTCATTAATTGGGAATAGCCAATTGTGAATTTTTAAGGGTTTACAAGTTGAAGTAGTTGATGGTCTAATTCTAGCAGGTAATTGTAGCCATAGGAGCCGCGCTCCAGGTTATCGAAAAGGTGAGGAGGTAAATCCTGCGCTACTTCTTGACAGCACGAAGCTGCGCCCAGAGCAATAGCCGCGACGGTATCAACATCGCCGGTGAAGGCGACAGCCGTTTTGAGAATGAAGCTGAGACAATTATGCCGAATGATAGCGCTAACAGCCGCCCGGACACTCATCCAGCCCTGGTTGCCTACCGGCCCCTCCCACGGCTCAGACCAGGGGTGGTCTGGCACATGCCTTTCCAAAAAGTGACCGAGTTGGGCTTTTGGTCCCTGCTGATACAGAAAGTAATGGGTCATCAGCGCGGCAGCGTTAGCCGCAGCAATACCGTCTGAGGTGTCATGGGTTATTTTTGCTTGCAGGGTACACTTCTCGATAACTTCATCTACAGTTGGAAAGACCCCGATGGGGCAGGCGCGCATAGCCGCGCCGCTCTTGTCGCTGGTGGATTTAATTTCGGATAAAAACTGCGTTCCATCCTGAATTCGGTTGAGAAAGGTATAAAATTTACCGGCGTATCCCTCACGGGGGTCACGCTTAAAGGCTTTGACAAAGTTATCCGCCAAATGTTGAGTTGTCCAAGCTTGACCTGATACAATTGCCTCGGCTACGGCAAGGCTCATTTGAGTGTCATCGGTGTAATGGCCGGGCTGAATATTATGATGCGGATGCCTGATATAGGCAGACAAGTTATTGTGTGTTTGGACAAATTCGACGGGCGCATACTCAAACCCCATGCCGTAAGCATCGCCCACAGCTAATTCAAGCAGCATCAAGCTTTCTCCCACTCCGCACGTACCACGTCACCGGCTAATACTGCCTCAAGCACCCCGCCACCAACGGCTAACGACTTGTCGCTGATGGTAAAGCAATGGCTCACTTCGCCGCGTGGGTCAAGGTCACCGATTTTGAAGCCGGGTGTGACTGAGACGTTAGAATGAACCAGTCCGCGCAGCATTCCGGCAAAAGGGGCGATAATTTCATAGCCGGCCACACTGGCAATAAGCTGGCCGGCCTCAATCCGGTCGCCAATTTGAGCGTGGGGGGTGACGTGTCCGGCGGCGGGAGCACGTAGGACGCGGTCGGCGGTATGACCCTTGACCTGTCCAGGGGTGTTAGTGTTGGCTTCGGCGCGGCCATCGCCGGCGGGGCCGCCGCCGGGATAAATCACCCGGCCCAGCCAGTGGCCGCGATTGGTTTCGATGACGGCGTGGCAATCTTGCCCCGCCGTAAAACCCGGGCCCAGCGCAATCACCAGCGGTGCGTCTGTGAGACTTGTGCCGGTATTGACTTTGGCGATGATGGCGTCAACCACCACTGTTGGCTTCAGCCGGGCGGGCAGGGCCGGGTCAGGGTTAACCAAAACCGGGATATGCTGGCTGTAGGCCATCTGTATGGCGGCGGCCAGAGTATCTACCCGGTAGGCCGCCAGCCCCTCGACCCGCGTTTCACCACTATATACGGCCTCGCCAAAGCTGACGGTGCGGCGGACCAGGGTGGGGGCGGGCAACTCGGTCATAATCAAGGGGAAGCCGCTCCGCTTGAGGCGATAGGCCACCCCGCTGGCCAGGTCGCCCGCTCCTTTGATAAGAATGAGAATATTACTGAAAGGTGATTGAAGGGTCATAGCTTTAAATTCTACTGCATGGCCCTGGTTTAGACAAGCGGCGGATCATGGGGAAGACCCTAAAGGTTTTTAAAACCTTTAGGGTCTTATGTTCCTACCAGGGCAATTGCATTTATTATGTAAAATTAACAAACGAATAGTCCGGGCTTGAACCAAATTTGCCTCAATGGGGGTAAGTATGTCATCATCAAGGGAAAAACGGAGCGAAATGATGACGCAACCCACAAAGCTACGTATCACTGCACATCTTGGGAAGGCTCA
>Ga0209172_10001083_pt1 | contig 63718 bp, 53 predicted proteins | sample LarsenN4metaG_FD_184113 | JGI IMG/M metagenome (GOLD analysis project Ga0209172, IMG submission 184113) | Hot spring sediment bacterial and archeal communities from British Columbia, Canada, to study Microbial Dark Matter (Phase II) - Larsen... ...
CAGCGTGCCCTGCGGCGTGACGGACATGAGCTTGTTGTTTCCCAGCGTCGTGCGCCAATAGAGGTTGCCGTCTTCGTCAAAGACGATGCTGCCCCAACCGCCGGGCCGGTCGCCGCCCACGGCCTGCGCGTTGAAGCGCCACGCCTCGGTGGGCGGGTTGTTGGCGCAGTACATGACCGGGATGGAGTCCGAGCGTGCCCGGCCGAAGATGTCGCCGTTGGCGGCGCCCCACGGCCCTTCCACGTTGTCCTGCGCCCATGCGGCGGGCGCACCTCCGAGCAGCGTCACCATCGCGGCGCCGCCCAACAGCAGAACTCTTGGCCATCTCATGGTTTACCTCCTTTTGCGGTCTGAACGAACTGGAAACCGAAGTGCGCGCAAATCGACCGCCCGCGGCAGCCGACACGTCTGCGATCGGGAGCTTCGCCTGCCCAACGTGTTCCCCTGGCACGGTGGGCAAACCGCGTTCCAGGAGCGACACGACGCCGCTTGGCGGCATGCCCCCGGTCGGCTGGGCGGAAACGTCGTCCGACCTGAGTTCGGAAGCCCGCCCGGGCGGCCGAGAGGCTGGTCCGCCGCCCACGGCTGGAAGCATACCACGGATCGACCCGACAGGGCAAGCGTCCGTACCGACTGGGGGCGTGAAATGTCGCGCCAGAACTGCGCGGTTTGGCGACACCAACGTGCGGCACAGCCGCCCTTGGCTGTGCGTTGCGAGGCTCCCAGCCGGGAGCGGCCCGGTTACACCCACGATCTTGACGCCGACGTGGCGTGCCCCCGGGGTAGTGGGTCAGTTTGTCGGACCGGCTATCAGCCGGTCGGCAGTCGGTCAGCAAACTGACCCACTACCGACCCCGGACGACCCCTTGCACGACGCCGGGCCGGCGTCTACGATACGCGTGTCCGCGACACCTCGCGATCGTGACGCGCCGGCCGGCGGCGCGTCGCCGGTCTGAGCCGACGTCACAGCCGCGGGTGGCTGTGCCCACATTCGGCGGCGCGCAGCGGCGCAGGGAGGCGGCTATGTGCAGGCGACTCCGCATTCAATCCGCTTCAGGGGGGTTCACGCTCATCGAGCTGCTGGTGGTGGTCGCCATCATCGCGCTGCTGCTGTCGATCCTGCTGCCGAGTCTCCAGGACGCGCGCGAGCAGGCCCGCCGGGCCGCGTGCGGCGCCAACCTGCATTCGATCGGGCTGGCTGTCGCGCAGTGTGAGCAGGATTACAAGGGCTACGGGCCAACGTGGGATGACGGCGAGCCCGGTCACCAGGAGTTCATGTACACGTGGGTCGACGTCCTCTTCGAGCGGGACTACCTCGGCGATTGGCGTACATGCGTATGCCCGACAGATGAACGCCCGGACGAACTGACGCGCATCCGCGGCGAACGGTGGAACTTCTGGTTCGTGGAGAAGCAGGGTGTCGGCGAGCAGCCAAAACGCGGCGTCCGAACGAGCTTCGCCCTGAGCGGCATGATGAACTTCAACGCCAAGGCGGACAAGTTCGAACAGGACCCCACGCGGCAGGTGTATGCGATCGACGGCTGGTGGAGCTGGTTTGGGAGTCTCAACGCGCAATGGTTGTTCGCCCCAGATTTCTTCAACGGGCGCGTTCCTGACCCCCTGAACTACCCGCACTACGAGGGGACGATGGTCGGCTGGCGTCACGGTCGCAACTTCGGCGCCAACGCACTGCTTCGCGACTGGCACGTGGCCCTGATCGTACCGCATGTGCCGGCCACCCGCGAGGAGCTCCTTAACTCCACCGTGGACACCCTGCGCTACTTCACGTGGTTGCCCGGAGAGAAGCCAAACCGGACCATCGCGGCGCCGTACGACGGGATGGTTGAGGAGTGGTGGGGTCGGCGGCCAGGCTGCGTCGGGCCGGACGGTCGCCTACGGTTCCCTGAAGGCTACCCGCACTCCGAGCTCGACGCGTGGAAGCTAACGGACTTGCGCGCTTGGCGCAAACTGCCGCCCGACCCCGCACGGCGCCGGTGAGAATGGCAAAGATCCGTCGGGACCTGGTTCTCGGCGCAATCGCGGCGCTGCTCGCCGCGCTCGCTGCATATCGGGTGTTCTTTGCGCGCTCAGGGAAACCCAGCATACCCGCTCGCTATGCGATTGAGGGTGTGTGTTTGGCATGCCGGGAGCCTGCATCGCTCGAAGCAAAACTCGATCAGCACCAACCGTTCACGTGTGCGCGATGCGGCCAGCAGGCGGTCTATGAGTGGATGTTCTGCCTCGATTGCCGCAAACGCTTCGTGCCCGATCTAGTCCCCTCGACCGATGGACCTGCCCGCGTGCCAGCCTTTGCCCCGTGTCCGGCGTGCCGCCGGACAAACGTTACGCAGTACATCCCCCAAGACACGACGCAGCAGCCGGTGGGCGACGCGCCGCTGCCCAAGTGGCCGCCGTGACGCGCCGCGAGTGCCGTTTTCCAGCAGAAGAGCAGAGGTAGAAGCCCGTAGGTCGGGTCGTCAGACCGGTCGTCACACCCGACACCAATGCGGATGCGCGGAACTGTCGGGTCTTGGTACCCGACCTACGGGGCTTGCGATCCGACCACCGGCTTGCGATCCGACCACCGGCTTGCGATCCGACCATCGGCTTGCGATCCGGCCCGCCGGCTACGGTCGCTTTTCGCGCTCGAACAGGCAGAACCGCGCTTGCAGCGGGAAGCGCCTCAGCACGGCGCTGCCGGCCAGCGCCAGTCCGACCGCGGCCGCCTCGCGCACAAAGCCGCGGTAGCTCGCCGGCCGATCCGCGCCCGCCCCGCGCAACGCCGACCACAACCAGCGGGCGCGGTCGCGGAAGCCCGGCGTGTAGTAGGAAACAAGCACGTAGCGGCGCGCGATGCGCACAAACTCGGCCAGAATCTGCCGGCGGGCGTCGGTTGCGTGAATGTGGTGCAGCAGCCGGTGACAGAACACCAGATCGACGCTGCCGTCCGCGAGGTCGATGTGGCGGGCGTCGGTCTCCAGGTAGGTGACGGGCGCGGCGGCAAGCTCCTGGCGCGCCAGGTCCAGCATGGCGGCCGAGGCATCCGCTTCGATCACGCGCGCGGCGACCTCCATCAGCACCGGCGCCAGGCGCCCCGCGCCGCAGGGGATGTCGAGCGCACTTTCCACGCGCAGGCCGATCAGCAGCCGGCGTAGAGCGGCCCGCTCGAGGCGGTCGATGCGCGCCCTTCGGCCGCTTCGAAAGCGGTCGCGGTAGAGACGTGCCTGCGGAGAGGAATGGAACTTGCCGGCGAACGTGCGGCAGTCGTCCGCGTCGCACACGCGTGCGACCTGCATCCGCGTCACGCTTGGATTCCACCTGCGAGGAGGTTCGCCCCGCGCCCTTGCACGACGCGTACTCTCCGGCTCATCGATCGGGCTGTCAAGCCTGCGACTCGCGGCACGCGGACATAGCGTAGCTGTAGTAGCTGTAGGTTGGGTCGTCAGACCCGACGTGGATGGGGATGCGCGGACTATTGGGTCTTGGGACCGGTCTTGCGACCCGACCTACCCCCTCCCTGGAACGTCGCCCGAAGCCGCTTGGCCGACCATCCGCAGGGCGCGGCTCTTGCGCCGCGTCTGCATGCACAGAAAGTGAGCCGTCGGCTGCCGCGTGCGCGAACGCAGCGCCGACGGCTCATGCTCCACTGTCGTTTGGCTGGCGGGCCGCGGAAGCCGGCCGCGTTACGCCAGAGCACTCGTCAGATGGTGGACGATCGCCTGGACGGTCGCGGGCGCCTCCTCGTCCTGCGAGGTCAGCGATTCAAAAAACGCCTGGATGAACGTGGTCAGCAGCGTGGTGGCCGCGCCTTCCACGCCCCCTAAAACCGTATCGCGCACACCCGGATCGCAGCCTTGCAGTACGAACAGGCCTCCGCCCGCAGTGGCCGTCAGGTACCAGAGCCGGGCGCGGTTCAACCAGGTCCTCATGCACGTCTCCTTTGCTGCCGTCCCCAGACGCCCGGCGTTTCGCGGGCGGGGAGCGGGCCGTCAAGTCCGTTAAACACCCGGTATCATCGGCTCTCCCTGAGACCAGATTAAACAGCCACACGCCCCCGCCGCAAGAATCGCGACCTGCCATCCGGCGGACTTTGCCGGACCTGTGCCGGCCGCGGCCCGGCCGGCTTACCGCGGCGCCGCACCTGTGTGGAAGGCTCAGGGCTTCTTGCTGGCAGGCTTCTTCGCCGCCGCTTCAGCTTCGGCACGCTGCTTGCGGGTCGGCAGCTTCTCCAGGCGGGGCTTGAGCTGCTTCTCGAAGACGTCGCCGATCGGCTCCATGATCTTCTTGCGCTGCGCGTCGAGCTCCGCGACCTCCTTGTTCTTGTTCTTATCCGCTTTCAGCCCGGCCAGGCGCTGATCGAGCTGCTCGATCTCGCTCTTCTTGCCGGCCAGGTAGCGGTTGGCCTGTTCCTTGCAGTCCTTGAGGATGGATTGCGCCTGCTGCGTCTGTGCGTCGTCCAGCTTGTAGCGGGCGATGAACTCCTGCACATAGCGGTCCCACTCCGATTCGAAGTCCTTGCCCGCCGGCTTGTTCCGCTCCCGCCGTTCCACTCGACCCTCGGGCGCCAGTTGCGGCGGCCCGGACGGCGTCTTCGTGCGCGTGTCGGTTGGGGGCCGACCGGTGTCCGCCGGCTGACCCTTTTGCGACGCGCCCGGTCTCTCGTCCGTTAACTTCCCGGGCTGGGGTTTCTCCGCGCTGGGAAGCTTGGGCTCGGGGGGTTGGCCCTCCCCCTGACCGCCCGGTTGCGGTTCGACCTCCGGCGGCGGCGGGGCGCCGTCCGAGGGTTGCGGCTGCGGCACATTGCGCAGCGCGGGCGGCGGCACGGGCGGCGGCGCGGGCGGCAGGCTCTCGGCGTCGGCCTTGGAGATCACAGGCGGGGAGCCGCTGCTACGCGCGGTCACCGGCCGCGGCGTGGGCCTGGCCCGACGCGGGTTGCGGAACTCGTCGACCGTCATCTGGCCGGAGTTGATCCGGTTGAGCTGCTCTTCGGTCGTCTGAAAGCTCTGCTGCATGAGCTTCAGGTCCTCGTCGTGGGTCTTCTTCTGCTCGTCGTTGAGGATTGCGCGCCACTGTTCGTTGCCGTCGGCGATGATCTTCTTGGCCTCGTTATAGAGGGGCAGGGCGCGGCGGCCCCAGTCCAGCAACTCCTCCTGCGACATCTCCGCCCCGCTGCGCACCTCGAACAGGCGGTCGACCAGGTTGCGCAGCTCGTCCTCGTGCTTATTGAGGAACTCGTACGAGCGTTCACGCAGCAGGTTGCGCGTGATCTCCGCCTGCTGCTCATTCAGATCGTACTTGCGGGCGACGAAGCGCGAGTAGTTCTCCACCAGCAGGTCGATGTTGTCGATGATCGCGCTGTACCCGCTGGTCCGCTCGCGCGGCTCGCTCTGCGCCGCCGCAGGCCACACCGCTGCGCTGATCAGCAGAAACAGTGCATACGCCAATCGCACGGGCATGCTCAGCTCCGTAGGTTCGTTTGTTCGCACCGCGGCCTGCTCGTTGTCCGGCCGGATCGCCGTCCGTATTATACGTGCCGCCGGCGCCGGAGGTTGCAGCCGGCCCGGGCGGTTATCGGAGTCGCAATGGCGGCGGGCGTCAAGCGCGGCGAGCTGTGCATCTTCGACCTGGACGGCACGCTGGTCGATTCGCTGCGCGACATCGCCGAGGCGGTCAACGAGTGTCTGGAGTTGCTGTCGCTGCCGACGCACCCGGCCGAGCACTACCGCTTCCTGGTGGGCGAAGGCGTGCCGACGCTGTGTCAGCGGGCAATCGGCCAGACGCATCCCCATTTGCTGCAACGGCTTATCGAACTGGCCCGGCCGCGCTACCGGACGCGCGTGCTGCGTCACACGCGCCCGTACGCGGGCATCGACCGCATGTTGCAGGAGCTGGGCCGGCGCGGCTACAAGCTTGCAGTGCTGTCCAACAAACCGCATGACATGACCGTGCGCGTCGTGCGCGCCTTCTGGCCCGACAACACCTTTGCGCGTATTCAGGGCTACGAGAGCGAGGAGCAGCGCAAGCCCAACCCGCATTTCGTCGCCGACATCGCGCGCGAGTGCGCAATCGAGCCGTGCGCAATCTGGATGATCGGCGACACGCCCACCGACATCCACACGGCGCGCCAGGGCGGGGCGCGGTCCATCGGCGTGACCTGGGGTTTCCGTGAACGCGCCGACCTCGAAGCCGCCGGCGCGGACTTCCTCGTCGACCAGCCGCTGCAGATCGTGGACCTGCTGGAACGCGCGCGGACCGCCTGAGAACGCGGGAGCGCGAGGCTCCCGCCGGGAGGGGCGAGGCTCCCGCCGGGCTGAGGATGGCCATGAGGTCACAGCGAGCCGACGCGACAGGCAAGATCGACATTCCGCGCATCGAGAGCGCCGTGCGTGAGATCCTGATCGCGATCGGCGAAGACCCGCAGCGCGAGGGCCTGCGCCGCACGCCGCAGCGCGTCGCGCGCATGTATGCCGAGCTGTTCCGCGGTCTGCACGAAGACCCGGAGCGGTATCTGCAGACGACGTTCGACGAAGGGCACCACGAGATGGTCGTGCTGCGCGACATCCCGTTCCACAGCATGTGCGAGCACCACCTGATGCCCTTCGAGGGCAAGGCGCACATCGCCTACATCCCCGGCGGGCAGATCGTGGGCGTCTCCAAGCTGGCGCGCATCGTGGACAGCTACGCCTCGCGCCCGCAGGTGCAGGAGCGGCTCACCTCGCAGGTGGCCGACCTGCTGGCCGACAAGGTGCAGGTCCGCGGCTGCGCCGTCGTCATCGAGGCCGTGCACACTTGCATGACCTGCCGCGGGGTGAAGAAGCCCGGCAGCGTGATGGTGACCTCGGCCCTGCGCGGCATCCTGCACACCAACCAGAGCACGCGGGCCGAGGCCCTCGCGCTGCTGCACCGCTCGAGCTGAATTCAGGCGGCTCATTCGTGCCTCATCTGGCCGCCCGCTACGCGCGCGGCCGGGCGGACTCGCTGCTGCGGCGATGCCCGACGACAACGAAGCGCTGGATTTGGCGTGCGCGCTGCTTGACCAGGCAATGAAGCGCGGGTACACTGGGCATACAATCCAGAAGTGAGGACTGTCAGGAAGGGTCCCCAGGAGTTTTCCGCGACTGCTGTTGACCGGTGCAGTCTTGGCCCTTGGCGGGGCGGTATCTGCTCAGGTACCTCCGATCTGTCATAGCGATCCCACGTGTTGTAAGCGACAGAACCCGTCCAGCAAGACCAACTGCAACTCGTGTTGCAGCCAGTTTTCGGGTGACGACTACAACACGTGCATTGCGGTTTGCTGCGCCGTTCCTGACGGGTGACCCATGACGCGTGCTACGCCCGGGCGCGAGGCGCTCTATTGGTCGCAATCGCCCTAGAGGCATCGGCTCGAAGCTCCGCTAGGCTAGGCGCGGTGCGGTTGGCGCCCCGCCGGCGCGCGCGAGTGGTGCCTGCGCATGCAGAGGTGACACATGACGCGAGACACGCCGAATCGGCGCACTACAGCGCTTTGCTCTGCTGTTCTCGTTGGTTGTCTGGCCCCATGGGGCAGCGACGCCCAGGTTCGGTTGGTGCCCGAGGCTCGCGGGCAAATCCTCTCGGCCGAGCAAAAGCGAGAACGGGATGCACGAATTGCTGAGCTTGCCACGTTTGTCGAGGGCAAGCAACGCGAGATCGAGTCGCGGCGTGCAGCCGGCCTGGATACCGCGGGCCTGGAAGCGGAGGTGGCGCAAGCGGAATCGGCCTATCAGGAGGTCGTCTTCGGTCCAATGCGTGAGCTGGTTCCCGTGATTGCCCAGCGTTGGGCCGAGATTCCAACCCGGCTGCGGCTATACAAGCGCGCTGAAGGGGAGCCGCTGACGGCCGGCGAGGCTCGCCAACTGCTCGATGAGCTGTACGTCGACTTCGGAGTCCCGGAGGCCAATGACCGTCAGCAAGTGACAGCGCTGCATAACGTCCAAGTCGTCCTGCCAGGCCGACATCACGGAGGACGTGCGACAGACGCTACTGCGAGGGTTGCTCGAGTACCACACAGGCGGAGGGGGCTACGGGTCACCGTGGCTTGTCGAGAGGCTCGCGGGCGGACTCGCTGCTGCGGCGATGCCCGACGACAACGAAGCGCTGGATTTGGCGTACGCGCTGCGTGACCAGGCAACGAAGTGGTACCAGGAGCTCGGGCTTGTGGACAGCTCACGGGTGTCCATCGAACTCATGAACCAACTCTTCGCACGCCACGACCTGCTGCGCGGATGGCTGTCCGCAGATCCGCGGGCCGGCGCCGAACGGCCCGAAGCGGACGCTGCCCGCGCCTCCTGCGCCTGGCCAGGAAGATGATCGAGCTGTTGCCCAAAGCGCGTGTGGACGGGGGCGCCGTCGGGCGAATGCGGGGCCTGGCGCTGGACGACCACGGCTCGCGCGACGTCAACGACCGCGCGCTGTCCCTGCTGCTGGTCTTCTATCGCTACCGGCTCACAAATCCCTTCTATGGAGGTGCGAGGCCCGAGGTAGTTGGCCGGATCGACGATCACCTCACGCAGTTGTTGAAGCGATCCCCAGGGCTCGACCTCACTGGGCGCGGCGGCGGGGGAGGAGACCGGCTGCGCACCGTCCAGCACTGGGATTTGTGGAGCCAGGCGGTCGCAGCGCTGAAGGAGCGTGCATCGGACGAATTGCGCGGTGCTCTGGAGACCAGAGCGGAGAGTGAGATCGACCCGGCGATCCGCGCGCGCCTCATCGCCTCAAACGAGGCGCTGTCGAAACCCCGGTCGAAGCCGAACTAAAGTAGCACCAGCCTAAGCGCAGCCCGTCAGCGGTCGACGTGCGGCGGAACCTGCGCCCTTGGCCTCCCTTGTCCGATCTTGCGATAGAGCTGGAAGAGTTCCTTGAACGCCCGCAGGATCACGCGGAGGTTGGCACCCGTCTGCTGACCTGCGATGCGCGGGTAGTGGTGCACGCCGGCCTGGCCGATGGACAGGCCCAGGTTGCGGGCCTTGGCCAGCATCTCGGTGTCGATCAGCGCCCCGGTGGGTGCGGAGAGCCTTGGTCGTCTGCGTCCCGGCAGGGGGGATGCTACCCCTCCTCGCGCGAACATCAGGAAGAACTGGAAACGGCACCCGCTACGGCGCTACATTGATCTGTAGGCGGTCCAGCCGGTGTGCGTATCCGTTGGGCGTCTGCGTGCGCCGGGCCTCCGTGGCGATTCGTACGCGGATCTCGCCCGTGGAGCTGACGTAGCGTCCCGGATTCGAGACGCTGAGGAAGGCCCGCTCGGAGTCCGCCTGCGACTCATCGTACGTGGCCAGGCTGACCCACGCGTTGGTGGACCAGGCGAGCAGCGAAACCGTTGCCCGCACGCCGCCGGCGTCCACGCCGGATTCGATCCGCAGATCCAGCCCCGAAGCGCTGGTCGATGGACTGAGCGCGGTCACGATCACCTGCGAGCGATAGTAGCTGCCTTGCCGCGCCGCCGCGACGCGCACGTACTGGTCATCGGGCGCGGCCAGTTCCGGGAGACTGCCGCCGGTCCGCGTACCGACGGTAACCGACAAACCGGTGAGCGCCGCGGGCGGCGGCCCGTGGTGGCAGGCGTCCAGGCAGTCGCGCGAGTCGCGGTAGGCCACGATATCGGGGATGTCATCGACCGGCTGGAACCGGTTAGTGCCCATGATCGCCGGATACATCGTGCACGTCGGGTCCGGGCTGTGGTCGGCGCCCCAGGAGTGCCCGAGCTCATGCGCGTGCAGGTCCGTTACGGAGGCGAACAGCGGGCTCCAATCGGAACGCACGACCGAAAAGCCGGCGTCGGTGCAGACGCCGCCCACCATCATCGCGGCGCCGATCACCCGATCGAGCGTGCGCCCCGTCAGGAGCTGGGCCACATCGCGCGGGAGGTCGGCGTGATTGACCAGCCAGTGCTGCTGAAACTGGTCGAGCAGCACGCCCGCGTAGATGGTGTCGTCGTACGGATCGGGCTCGGCCGTTCGCACCACGATCGCGCTGATCTGGTGCGTGATGCCCACGTCGCGCTCGTACTGGAGGTTGACCGCGTTGACGATGGCGTTGATGCGATCTTCCACCGCCGCCACGCTGCCATAGCGCTGGAAGTACTGATAGTCGGCATCCAGCGCCAGCTCGGCCACGCAGCGAGCGGCTCCGGGTGCGTCGTGCTCCGAGTTGAAGGGCCACCGTGAAGCCGATGATGGAATGGGCATCAGCGCGTCCACGTCGCACGCGCCGTCGCCGGAGTTGCCCACGTCTGCTTCGCGATAGACGACATGCTGCTGCGGCAGAGCGCCGGGGACGCGCGATCCGAGCGGTTCCAGCCAATACTGCGTGCCGTCTGGCATGGCGATGCGGGCGTGCAGGCCGTCCGGGAGCAGGGAGGCGGCGACCGCGCTGCCGGGAACGCCCGCGACCGAGCCGCGCAGCGTCCGCTCGGGTCCGGGGGCGACGCGGACCGGTGCGCCGTCCTCGATCTGGGCCAGCACCTGATAAGTCGCGGCGCGCACCGAATGCGCGTGCAGTTCGAGCAGCAGCGGCGCACCGTCGAGCGGGACGAGCACGGACATCGGCTGGCCCGCTTGGGCGTCGAGGTCCAGCGTGACGATCGTGCTGTCCAACAGCCTCAAAGCGGCATTGACCTCTTGCACCAGCACGGCATCTTCATCGGCCGCCATTCTCGGTCCGACCGCGTCCGCGCTGCCAACACCCAGCGCGCACAACCACACAGCGGCGGCGCACTGTCGGCGCGCGGACTCACCCGCCCGGCTTGCCAGCGGCATTGCAGCTCCTTTCGCTGAATCGCCGTGCGCGAAGATGTGCGCCGTTACGGGCCGCGGACGATTGCCAGGGGTCCTGCCTCAGCGACGCAACCGCCCGGTTGCGTTCACGGCCCGAACGCCGGCGCGGATTCGCGCCAGCTCACATGGATCCCGTCCCGCACCAGCGGTGGTTTCGGGTGGTCCAGTAGGCAGATCGGATTTCCTGCAACTGCGATTATGCAATTCGCGCGGACGCTTCTTCTTTCGTGCGCCGCGCGCCGCCGAGCCGCGACGCGCCGCCTGTCTGGCGCCAGCGAATATCGGTCTGCGGCTGGAAGTGCTCGGGCTCGGCGGCGGCGCTTGCATCGGCAAGTGCCGGCGCTGCAGCGGGTTGTGTGGCGGCGCCCGGTTATGAGCCGCTCGGGTCCGGCCGCGCAAGAGGGACCCTGAGCGACCCAGAAAAGCGAGACACGATTGCGTTGACAAGACTTAATCGCGGCCCCATACTGCCCTTGCACGTCTGGGGCACGACCGTGAGGCGAGGCGGCTGATCTTTTTTCGGCAGCCGGGGACACATGTTCGGTCGGCGTGTCGCCATGAACGGAGGGCGGCACTTGTGACGCCAGGGATCTGGCCTTTCTGTAGACCAGTGTAAGGACGCGTCGAACGACGCAGCGCGTGAGAGCACTTCTCGCTCCGATGTTCTGGCGCGCGCATCCACATCCCTCGGAGCGAACCAACGGAGAGCGAACCATGAAGAGAACCCAAACGACACGTGGCCGCCGCCCGTGTACACGCTGGGCGATTCTGCCCGCCCTCGTGTACCTGGCGCTCGCCACAACCGGACACGGACAAGTGCAGAACCCGGCCCCGCCGCCCGACCCGGCGGACCCACTCGACGGCCTGTTCACGCCCGCGGCGCCCGGCGATGACCAGACGCCCACAGTTTGCAGCACCTGCATCACGGACGCGGCCGCGGTCCCGCCCACGCCCGGCGGCGTGTCGCCGGGCCCCGGATGCCCGGTGGAGGATTCGTACGAGCAGGATGCGACCATCCGCGCCGGGAACCTCGGCGCGACCTTCCTGGACTGGGCCGCGGCCAACGGCGCTGGTCTGATCATCGACAACCTCGATTTCATCGACGACCCGCTGTTCCCGTCCCTCACCACGCAGAAGATCCTCATCAGCAACTGCTTCCAGGCAACTATGGGGCGGGACCCCAACCACGGCTCGCAAGCCAACCCCTCGACCGGCGTCGGAAGGGATCCCACCCAGTTCTCCGGCACCTCCAACAAAAACAACGACCTGATCGGCGCCGGCCAGGCGCCCTGGACCTGGGGCAACGGCAGCGGCCTGCCGCAGAAGGACGACCTGACCAACACTTACCTGTACTCCACGCGCGACCTCAACGGCCACCAGTGGCTGATCTTCGGCATGGAGTTCCGGGCGACGTCCGGCGACAAGCACGGCGACCTCGAATGGAACCAGGCCGGTATTCAGGTCAACGGCGCCACCAGCGGAACGCTGGTCGGTCTGGGCGACTTCGGCGGCCGCACGCCGGAAGACTTTATCATCAGCGTCGACTACGAGGGCGGCGGCACGCAACCGAGCGCTTCGTTCCGGGTCTGGGATGGAACCGTCCTGGAGTTCATGGAAGTAGAGCCGCCGGCCAACAGCGTCTACATCCGGACGAACCTCGACGGGCCTGTCCCCGGCGGTCCCTGGGGCCACTTCAACACCAACGGGTCCGACAGGTCTGATGTCGGCACCCGCCAGCTCTTCGAGGGCGCCGCCGACCTCACCGCCCTGGGCGTCGAGGTCGATCCGTGCCAGGCGGACGCGACCGCGATGTTCAAGTCGCGCTCCTCGTCTTCGTTCACGGCCGAGCTGAAGGACGTCGTCCTCCTGCCGTTCCCGCTCGCGCCGACGCCCGACCCGGAGGTCATCACGGCCGACGATTGCCCGGGCGTGGAGCACACGGACCTGGTCTTCACGGCCGTGGATCACGCCAACCTGCCGAACCCGGTTTTCGAGTGGGATTTCGGCACCCTCCCGGACGGCGTCATCACCATTCCGGATCCGCCGGTCGGTGAGGAGGTCATCGTGCGCGTGCCGACCACGCCGGAACTGTGCGACGTGGCGATTACGGGCACGGTTACTGTCACCGCCGGCGACTGCAGCGGCACATCGGACCCCGCCACGGCTCGCGTCGTCGACGCGGAGCCGCCGACGATCAGTGTGCCGGGTGTGACTTCGCCGATCGAATGCCCGGCGGAGCCGCAGTTCCCCGACGCGACCCTGTCCGACAACTGCGGCGCCACGCTCGATTTCAGCGACAGCGACCAGCGCGACGCCTGCGGGCTGCTGACCCGCACGCGGACTTGGACGGCCGTCGATCGTTGCGGCAACGAGGCCGTGCCGGTCAGCCGGACGATCCAGGTCGTGGATACCACCCGGCCCGTGCTCACGGTGCCCGGTGTCAACCCGACCGTCGAGTGCCCCGCGGAGCCGGAATTCCCGGCCGGCGAGGCGACCGACGCCTGTCAAGGTTCCGTCCCGGTCACGACCAGCGACCAGGACAGCTTTGACGCCTGCGGGCTGCTGACCCGCACCCGCACGTACACCGCGCGGGATTGCAGCGGCAACGAGACGTCGACCACACGCACGATCCAGGTCGTGGACACCACGAGGCCGACGATCGCCATCTCCCAGGAGCTCGTCGACGCCACGACCGAGGCGGGCTGCGAAGCCACGCTCATCTTCCAGGCGATCATCACGGACGCCTGCGGTTCGGTCCCGCTGGACCAGATCGTATGCAACGCAACCGGGGAGAATGTGGACGCCGGCGTCGTCTCGTGCCAGAAGGATGTTCAGCCCGACGGGTCGGTGCTCGTGACCGGCACGGTGTCGGCCAGCAACCTCCGCGACTGCCCGGCCAGGGTCCGCATCACGGTCGATGCCCGCGATTGCAGCGGCAATGCGGCGGACCAGCTTGAAAGCGGCCCGGTGGAATACTTCTGCTTCGGGCCGCGCTAAGCCGCGATGACGCCGGTGATCGCCGGCGCATCGATTCTAATGTGTCCCGTCGCTGCGGCGGGACGTAAACGAAAGTGGTGAACCGCCGGACCCGCGAGGCCGATTCGGCTTCGCGGGTCCGGCATTCTTTGTCGATGCGGTTCCGCACAGTATCCGGCCACCGCTCTCTGTAGTGGTCCGACAACCATCATCTTCGGGTCGCGGCAACCCGGCAGGGCGAGCCTCCGGCGAGCCACGGCTCGGCAGGAGCCTCGCCCGCCCGCTGGGACGTTGACCAAGCAGTGGTTCGGCTCTGCGCGCTCGCCTCCCTCAGCGCCTCTGCGGTTGCATTGCTCGCGGCCTGTGGCGGCCAGGAGCACGGGGATACCATTTGCTGCCGTCGCGCGATCGGCGCGCGCGTGCACGGCGACGGCGCTCGCGACGGCATCGTTTGTGTAGAATGTCTCCGCCCGACCTGCACGAGCTTCTGGAGTTCGCCGTCGATGCGGCACACCAGGCCGGCCGCCTCACGCGGCTGCATTTCAACCGCCACGTCGCCGTCGAGCGCAAGGCCGACGGCTCGCCGGTGACGATCGCCGACCGCGGGGCCGAGGAGCTGTTGCGCCGGCTCATCGAGCGCCGCTTTCCGAAGCACGGGGTTGTGGGCGAGGAGTTCGGCGAGACACCCGGCCGCGAGCCCGCCCGCTGGATCCTCGACCCGATCGACGGGACGTATTCGTTCATCTGCGGCGTGCCGCTGTACAGCGTGCTGGTGGGCTTCGAGTGGTGCGGCGAAATGCTGGCCGGCGTGATCCACATGCCGGCGCTGGGCGAGACGGCCTACGCCGCCCGCGGGCTGGGCTGCTGGTGGACGCCGGCCGCTGCCCACGTAACCGCAAACATAACTGTGGCACAGCCGCCCTCGGCTGTGTCTGGCGCCGAGCGGCAACCGGGTGGCCGACAGTCAGGCGGGGCGCAGCCCGGCCGCCACTTCAACTCGCCAGCCGCCGCGGCCGGCCGCTACACCCCGCGCGATGATGTCGTCCCGGCCCGAGTCTCCGATGTCTCCGAACTTTCACAGGCGCGGCTGCTGTACGGCGGGGCCAAGTGGATGCATCAGGCCGGGCGCGGGCGCGAGTTCGAGCGCCTGCTGGCCACCTGCCACAAGGACCGCGGCTGGGGCGACGGCTACGCCTACGCGCTGCTGGCCACCGGCCGGGCCGAGATCGTGCTCGACCCGCTGATGAGCCTCTGGGACACCGCCGCCCTGCTGCCGGTGGTCACCGAAGCCGGCGGCACCTTGACCGACTGGTCGGGCAACCCGACGCACACAGCGCCCGAAGCGCTGGCGACAAACGGGAAGCTGCTGCCGGCGGTGCTGGCGGCGATCGGACGGGCCCGATAGTGCCGATCGCGGTCCGGCTTCCCATCGTGGCCAGTTCAGCTATCTCATTGCATGGCTGCGCCGCGGAGGGTTCCGCCCTCTGGCGGCCCCGAAGGGTCCGCCGATCCTAGCCACGGGTCGCGTCCTACCGAGCGCATTCGCGCCAGAAGCAGGGTTCCAAACACAACGCCTGCGTTTACTCCTGCCAGACGGGCTGCGCCACGGATACCGGTGACATCCGCCTATTCGTAGCGCAACGCCGTGATCGGGTCGAGCCGGCTGGCGCGCCAGGCCGGGTAGAAGCCGAAGAAGACGCCCACCGCGGTGGCGAAGGCGATGGCGACGCCGGCCATCCAGTACGAGACTTCCGTCTCCCAGCCGACCTGCTGCGAGACGACGCGCGCCACGCCCCAGCCGCCGACGAAGCCGACCAGCCCGCCGATGGCGCACAGGACGACCGCCTCGCACAGGAACTGCCCCAGGATGTGCAGCGCGCGGGCGCCTAGCGCCATCCGCAGCCCGATCTCGCGCGTCCGCTCGGTCACCGAGACCAGCATGATGTTCATGATCCCCACACCGCCGACAAGGAGCGAGATCGACGCGATCGACGTGAGCAGCAGGTTGAACGTTCGCGTGGCCTCGGTCGCCGCCTGGGCCGTCACCGAGCGGTCGAAGATGCGGAACGGGTCATCCTGGTCCTCGGCCACGCGGTGCCGTTGCCGAAGAAGCTGCCGAATCTGCTCCGTGGCCGTCGCCAGGCTCACGCCCGGCTGCGCCGCGGCGAAGATCGTCGCCGACGGCTCGGAGCCGGCGATCAGCCGCTGGAACGAGGTGAAGGGGAACAGGACAACGTCGTCGTAGTCGCGGCCATCGGTGCCGACGCCCTTGGGCGACAGCAGCCCGATCACCTCGAACGGCACGCGGTTGACGCGCACCACCTGCCCCACCGGATCGACCGCTCCGAACAGCTCGTTGGCCGCCGTCACGCCGATGCAGCACACCTTGGCGTGCCTTTGCATGTCTTCGGTGGTGAACAGGCGGCCGGTGGTGCAAACCCAGCGGCGGATGTCAAAGTAGCTGGGGTAAGCGCCCTGCACGCTGGTCTGGCAGTTGCCGAACGACGACACGACCTGGGCCGTCATGCGGTTCGTGGGCGAGACCACCCGCACGGCGGGACATTCGCGCAGGATCGCCTCGGCGTCGTCGCGGGTCATGTTGGGCGGCGTGCCCTCCTGCCGCCGCACACCCGTGCGCTGCATGCCCCAGTAGCCGATCATGAGCCAGTCGTCGCCGATGGCGGCGATCTCGCGCTCCACGCGCCGCTGGGCGCCAGTGGCGACGGCGACCATGGCGATGACGGCGGCGATGCCGATGACGATGCCGAGGATCGAGAGCGCGGTGCGGATCTTGTTCTTGCCCAGGCTGTGAAGGGACTCGGCCAGGATGGTCAGCAGGCGCATGATCAGGCCGCCTCGCTTGCGACGGCGGCCGTGTCGCGCACGATCTGCCCGTCGCGGAACGTCACCTGCCGCTGTGCATACGCGGCGATGTCCGCCTCGTGCGTCACCAGCACGATGGTCAGGCCCTGCTCGCGGTTGAGCGCCTGAAGGAAGCGCATGATCTCCTGGCCGGTGTGGCTGTCGAGGTTGCCGGTCGGCTCGTCGGCCAGCACGACCGCGGGCTGCGTGACCAGCGCCCGCGCGATCGCGACCCGCTGCTGCTGCCCGCCGGAAAGCTGGTTGGGCTGATGCCGCAGGCGGTCGCCCAGACCGATGCGCGTCAGCATCTCGGTGGCCCGCCGCCGGCGTTCCCGCCGCGGCACGCCCCGGTACGCCAGCGGCAGGGCCACGTTGTCCACGATCGTGGTGCGCGGCAGCAGGTTGAAGCTTTGAAAGACGAAGCCGATGCGGCGGTTGCGCAGCAGCGCGAGCTGGCGGGCGGACAGCCGCTCGACCCGTTGGCCTTCGAACTGATACGAGCCGCGGTCGAGGCGGTCCAGGCAGCCGATCAGGTGCATGAAGGTGGACTTGCCCGAGCCGCTGGCCCCGGTGACGGCCACGAACTGGCCGCGCGCGATCGTAAGCGATACGCCGCGCACCGCCGGAATCTCCACCTGCTCCAGGCGGTACGACTTGTACGCGTCGCGGACGTCGATCAGCGCGATGTCCATGATCAGAAGCGCGGCATGCGCGGCGGCGCGGCGCTGCGCTGGCTCGAGCCGCCCTGCCGCTCGACGACGACCTCCAGGCCCTCCTGCACGTCCCCGGCCTTGACTTCCGTGTACGAGCCGTCGTTCAACCCGGTCTGAAGCGGGATCTCCACCAGCCGCTGGCCCTCGAGGCGGAAAACGCGCGGCCGCGGAGGTTGAACGCGACCCGGCCGGCCGGGTTCGACCGGCCGCGCATCGGGCGAGAAGCGCAGGGCGGCGTTGGGCACCATCAGCACGTTCTCGGCCTTGGCGACCTCGAACACGATGGTGGCCGTCATGCCCGGCCGCAACGCCAGGTCGGGGTTCTCCACATCGATCAGCGTCGTATACGTGACGACGTTGTCGACCACCGTCTCGGCGAAGCGTACCTGTGTGACCGTCCCGTGGAAGCGCCGCTCCGGGTACGCGTCCACGCGGAACTCGGCCCTCATGCCCTCGCGCACCCTGCCGATGTCGGTCTCGCTGACGGCCGCCTCGACCCGCATCTGCGTCAGGTCGTTGGCGATCGTAAACAATGTCGGCGCCTGGAGCGAGGCCGCGACCGTCTGTCCGGCGTCCACGTCGCGCGAGATCACCACGCCGTCGATCGGCGACCGAATGACCGTCTTCTCCAGGTCGCTGGCGGCCTGGCGGCGATCGGCTTCGGCCGCCTCCAGTTGCGCCTCGGCCGCATGCACGGCTGCGAGCGCCGCCGCCTCCGCCGCGCGCGACGAGTCCAGCTCATAGTCCGAGGCGTTCGACTGGCGGAACAGGTTTTCAATCCGCTGCCGGTCGAGCTGGGCGGTGGCGAGCTTCGCGCGGGCCTCTTCCACCTGGGCTTTGGCGACCGAGACGGCGGCGCTGCGCTGGTCGAGGATGGCCTTGAGGCGGTCCTGGTCGAGCTGCGCCAGCACGAAGCCGCGCTCGACGCGCTGGTTGAAGTCGGCGTGCCACTGCATCACGGTGCCGCTGATCTGCGAGCCGACCAGCACCTTGACCAGCGGCTGCACAGTGCCGGTGGCTGAGACGGTGGAGACGATCGTGCCGCGCTGGACCGGCGCCGTGCGGTAGGTGACGCGCTCTGACTGCGCGACCCAGCGACCGTATCCGATCCAGCCGCCGCCCGCCAACGCTGCCAGAACCAGAAGGACCAGGAGCCTGTGCTTCATCCGCACGATTATAACGACCCGCTGAGTGCGGCGGCACGCAGCCACGCCTACCTGCACGCGGCGTCGATGATGCGAATCGTCTACCCGGCTTTCCTTTTGAGCTGGCAGTCCTCGCGGGCCCAGCAACCCTCCTTGCGGACCGCGTTGAAGGCCTACCACACGCCGAAGATTTGAATTGCAGCGCGAGCGCGACCGTTTCGGCAGACCCCCTGCGCATATCGGTAGCACCGCGACGCGGCGCGCCTTGCAGGCGCCTGGGGACACCCCTGGTAGCATGTCCGCGGAGCAGTGCGCATGGCCGAGCAGCCGCTGTTCGATCCGTCCCGCATCTACGTCCCGCCCGCCGAGCGTGTCGGGGCAGCCGGACCCGGCGCGGACATTCCATTCCTGGTCACGCCGCGGCAGGTGAACGACCTGGTGCGCGGGGCGGTCGAGAAGCACCTGCCGGCCACGCTGCACGTGCTGGGCGAGGTGGCCGACCTGTCGCAGCCCAAGAGCGGCCACATCTATTTCACGCTCAAGGACGCCCACAGCGAGCTGCGGGCCGTCCTGTGGCGCAGCAACGCCGTCCGCCTGAAGTTCCGGCCCGAGGACGGCATGCAGGTCATCGCCACCGGCGGCATCGAGGTCTACACGCCGCGCGGCAGCTACCAGCTCATCGTGCGGCGGCTGGAGCCGCGGGGGGTGGGGGCGTTGGAGGTCGCGTTCCGGCAGCTCAAGGAGAAGCTGGCCCGCGAGGGCCTGTTCGACGCGCGGCGCAAGAAGCCGCTGCCGAAGATTCCGCGGCGGGTGGCGATCGTCACCAGCCCGAGCGGGGCGGCGGTCCGCGACATCCTGCGGACGATCGGGCGGCGCTATCCGGCGGTGGAGGTGCTGGTGTTCCCGGTGCACGTGCAGGGCGAGCAGGCGGCGCCGGAGATCGCGCAGGCGATTCGCCTGCTCAGCGAGCATTCCCAGGCCCTGGGCGGCATCGACGTGCTGATCGTGGGGCGCGGCGGCGGCTCGCTGGAGGACCTTTGGGCCTTCAACACCGAGATCGTGGCGCGGGCGATCGCGGGCAGCCGCATTCCGGTCGTCAGCGCCGTCGGGCATGAGGTGGACGTGACGATCAGCGACTTGGTGGCGGACGTGCGGGCGGCGACGCCGACGGCGGCCGCCGAACTGGTGACGCCGGTGCTGAGCGAGCTGCTGGAGGCGCTGGGTCGCGAGACGGCGCGGATCGGGCGGGCCCTGCGGCATGCGCTGGACGTGTCCCGCCATCGGCTGGAGCGGACGCTGGCGTACGACGGGCTGGCCCGGCCGCTGGGTCGGCTGCGCGAACGTGCGCAACAGATCGACGAGCTGATGCACGGTCTGCGCGTTGCGTTTAGCGAGCGTTTCCGCGCCGTGCGCGAACGGCTGGTGCACGAGGAGTTGATCGTCCTGCGCTTCGGCTCCGGCGCGACCTTCGCGCGTATCGCCCAGCAGCTCGATCGCCGGGTGTTCGACCTGCGCCGCCGAACGGAGCGCCGCCTGCTGGCGGGCGAGCGGCGGCTCCACGCCCTGCTGAACCGTGCGGCGCTGTCCGCACCCGCCCGCGGCCTGGAGCGCGCCGACGAACAGGTGCGCCAGGCGCGGCAGCGGCTGGACGCCCTCGCGCGGCAAGCGCTCGCCCACCGCCACGCCCTGCTGGAGGCGCGGCTGGAGGCGGTGGCGGCATGCGACCCGAAGCGCGTCCTGCGGCGCGGCTACAGCATCACGCGCGACGCGAACACGCGGCGCGTCATCCGCTCGACCGCCGACATCCGTGACGGCCAGCGGATTCTGAGCGAAGTGTCCGACGGTGAATTCCCCTCGCGCGTCGAGAACCGCCGCCAGCCGCGACTGTTCGAGTAGCGGGCGGAGAACCGCGGAGGCACAGCGCAGCCCTCGGCCGCAACCGAATGCAACCGCCGAGGCGCTGAGGAGGCAGAGAACGCAGAGCGCAACCAAGGCTCGCAGCAGCGACCGTAGCGTGAGCAGGAGAATCTTTGCCTGCGGGAAAGAAATGGACGGTTTGCAGTGCAGCGGGGGCAGAGGGCGTTTCGATCCCGATCGGGTGCCCGCTGATAGCAACGGTGCTCGCCGCGGCCGCGATGGCTTGCTCGGGGGTGAGCGTCAAGATCGTGGGTGTCGCCCAGCCGCCCACGGCTGGGAGGCCGGGACCGCACAGCCGAGGGCGGCTGTGCCACACGACAGCCGGGTCACGCGGGGTCTTACCCAGGATCTTGACGCTCACCCTTGCTCGGAGTGCGGCCACGTCGGCCTGGTTACTGCGCGAGCTGCGGGTATAACCTCACGGGCAATGTGTCGGGCACCTGCCCAGAGTGCGGCACGCCGACGCGCGACGCCGGCCGGTTGCCCCACCTGACCCGAAACGGGAGAGAGGCATGGTCGATCCGCGCGTGACGAAGCTGGCCGAGACGCTGGTGAACTACTCCTGCGCCGTCAAAGGCGGCGACAGGATCCTGATCGAGGCCATCGACGTGCCGCACGAGTTCACGTGCGAATGCGTGCGCGTGGCGGCTGCGGCCGGCGGACTGCCGCTGGTCACGCTCAAGAGCAACCAGGTGCAGCGCGCCCTGTTGCAAGCCGCCACGCGCGAGCAGTGGGAGCTGATCAAGGACGTCGAGAAGCTGCGCATGGAGAACGTGCAGTGCTACATCGGCGCCCGCGGCAACCCCAACGTCAGCGAGCTGTCCGACGTGCCCGCCGAGCGGCAGCGCATCTACGAGGCCACGGTCTGGAAGCAGGTGCACGGCGACATCCGCGTGCGCAAGACGCGCTGGGTGGTGCTGCGCTGGCCGAGCGCGAGCATGGCCCAGCTCGCGAACCTGTCCACCGAGGCGTTCGAGGACTTCTACTTCGACGTCTGCACCATGGACTACGCCAGGATGAGCCGCGCCATGCAGGCCCTCAAGCAGCGCATGGAGCGCACCGACAAGGTGCGCCTGCTCGGCCCCGGCGACACCGACCTGCGCTTCAGCATCCAGGGCATCCCCGCCGTCGCCTGCGACGGCAAGCTCAACATCCCCGACGGCGAGGTCTTCACCGCCCCGGTGCGTGACAGCATCGACGGCGTGATCCAGTTCAACGCGCCCACGCTGTACCGCGGCGTGACGCACGAGAACGTGCGGCTGGTCTTCCGCGAGGGGAAGGTGGTCGAGGCGACCAGCTCGAACACCAGGGCGCTCAACGAGGTGCTCGACGCCGACGAGGGCGCCCGCTACACGGGCGAGTTCGCCATCGGCTTCAACCCCTACATCACGCGGCCGATGAAAGACATCCTGTTCGACGAGAAGATCGCCGGCAGCATCCACCTCACCCCCGGTCGGGCGTACGACGAGGCCAACAACGGCAACGTCAGCGAAATCCACTGGGACCTGGTGCTGATCCAGACGCCGGACTACGGCGGCGGCGAGCTGCACTTCGACGGCGAACTGGTGCGCAAGGACGGGCGCTTCGTGACGGAGGATTTGAAGGCGCTGAATCCGGAGAACTTGAAGTAACGGCCACACGCGGAACATCCGAGAACGAACCGGCAGGAAGCCGCCTACCGGAGCAGACTATGGCCTTTCATAAGGTGCGTTTGACCTGCCAGACGCTGCCTGTGTGCGCCCTGCTCGTGATGGGCTGCGCGGGACCGCGCGTCGGTATCCCGACACGTGCCGACCGGCCGCTGGCAGCGGAATTCAAGTCGAGCCGCGCGTTCCTCGTCGCCGATCGGCTTGTGATTCCCGTCGCCACGAAGGCCCCCATTGGCCCTCGCGACTTTTCCTCCGGGAGTTACGTTGTCTCCGGCACAGCCTGGTCGGGCTCAGCGCTGTGGTCGGAGTGGGGCGGACAATGGTTGAATCTGTTGATCGTCGACCTGGCTTGACGGGCACACTCAGCTCGTTTTCGACCGGCAGGTGGCGGTGCTTGACACCAGCCTCTCATTTCGACCCGGCGCGCCCGACCGCCTGGCGTTCGAAGGACTCCTGATCGTCAATGCTCGGACGGCAGATACGGACGGGGACGGCGAGATCGACGCCAACGATGCGACCCAGGTCTTCGGCTACGACCTCGTGAAACGGCAGCTCTTCCAGATCACGCCCGACAGGTACGACACAGAGGCCGCAAGGCTGCTCAAGGACCAGTTGGTGCTGGTTCTCGTGAGTACCTGCGGCGAGTCGGCTGTCTACGTCTACGAACCTCTTAAGCCGGCCGCTTCGTGGCGGAAGGCCTCCGCCCGTGACGCCCCGCTGGACTTGTCAGCCAGGTGGCGGCGCATGGAGGTCGGCTTCAGCCGACCAGTTCCTGCCACCAGCTTGAGCTGGTGGTGGGAGTGCCTCGTACCCCCTCTTGTCTCTGATGAGCCGGCTTCAAGCCGGCTTGCGGGGCAAGCGAAAGCCCGGCTGAAGCCGGCTTGAGAGAAGCAGGGGGATGCCTGGCCACCACCAACTGAAGTTGGTGGCAATGGCCGGCCGGCTGAAGCCGGCTGGTCGGGAACAGGGTACTGATCCGGCCTGCCCACCACCAACTGAAGTTGGTGGCAATGGCCGGCCGGCTGAAGCCGGCCACGCGGATCGGCGCGAGCCGGCCGTGCTGGCCGGGCGCGACGACCGCGGACCCACACACCCGCTGCGCCTACGTTCAGCACGCGCCGCTGCAGCCGCGGGAGTGCTTCACGACGCGCGCCGAGGCGGACTTCCTGGAAGGCGCTTTCGCCGTGCCGCCGGGCCTGCTCGCGGCCGCCGGCTTCAGCCCGTGCGGCGCGTTTTTTCGTCGCCGGACCGAACATCGTATGAACTCGGTGCGGCGGGCATGATCCTCGTGGCACGAAAGGCGCCCCATGGGGCGTAGCATCCGCCATTTCAGCGGCAGCCGGAAGTTATCGGACTCGCGGAGCAGCGTGGCGCATTGAGTTTCCCTTTCGACCTTTGCCTATCGATAGATAGAATTACGCGGTGAAGCTGGCGTTGCCGGATGCCAGCCGGGTTTCGAGCCATGCCACGGAACATCGGTCAGAGCCACCCGTTGCGGCGATTCTTCGCCGGCTTGGTCGAGCAGGTCTTCATGACCGAGGTCGGCCTTGCAGACCCACGGCTGACGGACTACCTCACCCGGCTTTTGAGCGAGTTCGTCCATATCGACCGCATCTACCGGATGCGGACCATCGACGGCGAGACGATCCGCGACGTCTCACGGATCGAGGCGGAGGCCTATCTGGGGCCGGGGCTGGAAGGCACGGCCCGCACGTGGCTCGTGAACCGCTACATCGGCGACTTCACGCTCTTCTGGATCGGGGTGTACCCCGAGTCCCTGCGACCGCGCCACGCCGGCGTCGACCGGCTGCAGGAGTTCCGGCTGCAGGGCAAGCGCTCTTACGGCATCGCCAGCGAGCTGACGCCCAAGCGGGCCGATCCGCCGGGATCGTTGCTTCGACAACTCAGCGAGGAGTTTGAGGCGTGTGCTCACGGGCTGAGCCTGGTGCGGGCGGGCTGGGAGCGGCTTGACGCTGACCTGAACATCAACTGAGACATTTCATCCGCCGCTGATCTACCACATGGTGGGCTCGACGGGTTGCTATACGCAAGGGCTCGTCACTGACGAAGGCCCGTCGATTCAATTGCGTATGGATCTGTCACACTTTTTATCAAGAAAACTGTCCGCCGCGCTTGCATCCGCCGGCGCCGGTGGTAGACTATCCTTGTTTAGACCTATCGATGACATTCGGGTGGGGTCACGTGCGGTCGCCGAATGTTCTTCGTCGGAACCTTCGAACTGACGATCGATGCCAAGAATCGATTGTCCATCCCGTACCCCATCCGCTCGAAGATGAACGCCGATTCGGACGGGCGCTCATTCTATGTGCTTCCCGGCCGGCGGCAGCGGACGTTGGCGATCTACCCGGACCGCTACTTCGAGCGTCTACGGGCGGATGCGACGCCGACGGAGCAGCACACGGACGCCGTCTACGAGTGGCGTCAGTTTGAGTACTCGCAGGGAGTGCTGGTGGATCCGGACACGCAGGGTCGCATCCTGGTTCCGGAGTGGCTGCTCAAGCGGGCCGGCATCGGCCGCGAGGTGAGTCTGATCGGGGTGCAGGATCACCTGGAGCTGTGGAACCGCGAGGAGTTCGCGGCGTTCCAGGACTCCAGGTGGCCCGACTATCCCAGGCAGCGCGCCAGAGCGATGGAGGAGCTGAGAGCAGGTGCGGGTCTACGCGATGCGCCGGTCTAGCGCGGTGCTCGGCGGTCGCAATCGCACGTAGGGATGGGTTTTTCGAACCGGTGGACTGCGGCGGCACGGCGCTGCGGGTGCGGTCCAGGACCGGCTGGTTTCGCGTGGCCGGCCTTCGACCGATCCCACGGCGGTCGTCGTCTTCGCAACCCACCAATCCGGAGGCGCGGTTGGGATCCTTTTTCGCCGGAGGATCTCGTCTGCAAAGCAGGGATGCGCACCGCGCCCCGCAGGCGGACGTGGATGCCCGCCTGGTCCGATGGCCGTGCGCGAGTCCATGGACGGCCTCGCGTACGGCCGCCCACCTTCTGCATGTGTCTGTAGACTACTCGCGGGGTGCGGGTCTGTCCAGCGATACGTGGCAGCCGGCCGGGAGCACCTCGTGTCGCACACGCCGCCTGAGCATGAGCCTGTCCTGCTTGCCGAAGTCGTGCAACTGCTGGACCCGCAGCCCGGCCAGATCGTTCTTGACGGCACGGTGGGCCTTGGCGGCCACGCGCGGGCACTGCTGCCGCGCATCCTGCCTGCCGGCAAGTACATCGGCATCGACATCGACGAGGCCATGCTGGCGGTCGCACGTCAGCGGCTCGCGCCGCTGGCCGGCGACGCGCTGCACTTGTTCGCCGCGAGCTACGCGGACTTCCCCAGCGTGCTGGAGCGGGTCGGCGTGCGGCGGGTCGATTCGATGCTGCTCGACCTGGGCGTGTGCTCGGCCCAGCTCGACGACGCCGCCCGCGGGTTCTCGTTCGAACGTGAGGGGCCGCTGGACATGCGCTTCGACCTCGGGCAGCGGCAGATGGCGATGGACCTCGTGAACGGGCTGACCGAATCGGAGTTGTCCGAATTGATCTTCCGCTATGGCCAGGAACCGCTCAGCCGCAAGATCGCCAGGCGCATCTGCCAGGCGCGCCACAGCGGGCGGATCACGACCACGCGCGCGCTGGCGGCGGCCGTGGAAGGGGTGCGCGGAGAGCCGCGGCCCGGCAAGATTCATCCCGCGACGCGCGTGTTCCAGGCGCTGCGGATTGCCGTCAACCGTGAGCTGGAGAACCTGGAGCGGTTCCTGCAGCAGGCCCCGGAGCACCTGAACCCCGGGGGCAGGCTGGGCGTGATCAGTTTCCACAGCCTGGAGGACGGGATCGTCAAGCGCTTCATCCGCGCGGGCGCGGCGGCCGGGGCGCTGCGCGAGCTGACCCGTCGTCCGGTGGTTGCAAGCGAGCAGGAACGGCGGCAGAATCCGCGCAGCCGCAGTGCCAAGCTGCGCGTCGCGCAGCGCGTTTGAACGGAAGCCAACGGTCCGATCGCGCCCACCCGCAAGGAGGCGACGATGGCGCTCAGCGTCAAAGCTGCATTACTTACCTGCCTGTTTTTCGTCGGAGGCATGTGCTGGCTGGTCAGCCAGGTCTCGCGGCCGCTCGTCGAGCTCCCCTCCCCGCTGAAAGCCAGCGATTCCAACGCGTCCGTCCGCAGCGCCGAGCCGAAGCCGAGCCGCGATCCACTCGCGCTGACCGAACGGCTCGAACGCGCCAGTCCGATCGCGGCGCAGCAGGAGCGCGCGGCGAACGCACATGACGCCGGTGCGCTCGTGCTCGATCCTTCGGCGCGGCCGGCAATCTCGCACGTCGAATTGCCGCCCCTGCTCGTCGAACGGGCACCGCCGGAAGCGCCAAGCGAAGGGGCGGCGTTGGCAGCGGCCGAGCTGCTGGGACCTGCAAGCCAGGACGCACCGCTGGTGGAGGTGGTGCGGGCACGGCCGGTCCCCGAGGCGGTCTTGCCGCTGGAGGCTGGCAGTCCCTTGGCGGCCAGCGCTGCGGGCGCGGGGGAAACACGGAAGCCGGAGGCGATGCGCGGCGCGTCGGCGGTCGAGCCGCCGGAGGCGCGCCACTACCTGGTGCGGCGCGGCGACACGCTGATGAAGATCGTGCGGCGTGAGATGAAGGGGAACGAGCCAGGCGGGGTGGCACTGCTGCTGGAGGCGAACCCGGAGTTGCGGGAGCGGCCGCATCGGCTGAAGGTGGGCGAAGTGATCCAGATCCCGCTGGCCAACTCCGCGGGTGTGGTCGCAGTGCAGGCTATGGGAAGCGCGGCAGCGGAGGCCGCCAACGTCGCCAGCGGCGGCGCCGTGGGACCGGCGATCCCGCCGGTCAAGGCGGCGGTGCAGGCGGATTCGAGAGACGCGGCGGCGCGCAAAGCGGCCAAGGGCGGCAAGCCGGGCGACTCCAAGCTTGCCGCCAAGGTGCGCTGGTACACCATTCGCGAGCGGGACTCCTTGTTCAGCATAGCCCGCAAGCATCTGCAGGATCCGAAGCGCTGGAAGGAGATCGCCGAGCTGAACGGCGTGCGGGACGCCAGGAAGCTGAGTGTGGGCATGCGGATCAAGCTGCCGGGCAACGATACTTGAAGGCGGGGTGGACGTGTCACTGCCGCGCATGCTCGGCGTACTCGCATCGACGCTGGCGGTGCTGCTGGCTGTGGTAGTGCTGCGGGCGGAGGCCGCGCGGCTGCACTACGCCACGGCGCAGCTTGAGCGGCGGGTCGAGGCGCTAGTGCAGGAGCTGCGGGAGAAGGACCTGGAGCTGGCGCGGCTGCGGAACCCGGCGTTGATCCGGGCGCGAATCGAGGAGCTGCGGCTGGGCGAGAACCGCGGCGCGGAATCGAGCGCGCGGCTGGGAACGAGCCGACCGTAGCCCGATCGGGCGGCGCTGTGGGATCGGCCATCACACGCCGCGCTTGCAGGCCAGCGTGTGGGCGTCGGCGCAGCGCCGTGGGGCGCGGCATCTGTTCCGGGCCGGCGGACGAACGAAGGCGCGGCGCATGCGGAGTGGGAGCCTGGTATTCGTTTGCACGGCGGCGCTGCTGGCGGCGGGCGGCGGACGTCTGGCCGTGCTGGTCGAAACGCAGGGGCATGCGCTGCGCCAGCGGGCCCAGCAGCAGCAAACCGGCCGAGTGCCGATCCCGGCGCAACGCGGCGACATCCTCGACTGCAAGGGCCGCGTGCTGGCTGGCTCCGTTCGCCGCCCGTCGATTTATGTGGACCCGACGCTGGTGGAGAATGCACAGAAGGCGGCCGGGCGAGTAGCGCCGGTGCTGGGGTTATCAGCGGACGAACTGGAGCGCGCCATCCGCGAGCGCGCCAAGCGTGAATTCCTGTGGGTGAAGCGACTGCTCAGCGACGCCGAGCTGGATGCCTTCCACGCCCTCTGCCGCGAGCCGGGCCTGGAGGCGTTCGGGGTCGTGGACGAGCCGGTGCGGCGGTATCCGTGCGGGCGGCTGGCAGGGCACGTACTTGGATTCGTCGGCGCGGAACAGCACGGGCTGGCGGGTATCGAGCAAGCCTATGACCGGCACCTGGCCGGCGCGGACGGCTTTCGCACGGTGACGGTGGACGCGCGGCGACGTTCGATCTGCTCGCAGAGCGACGGCTATCTCGCGCCGGCCGACGGTGCGAGCGTGATCCTCACCCTCGATGCCCACCTCCAGCAGCGGGCCGAGCAGCGCCTGCGCGACGCGGTCGAGGACTTCAGGGCCGACTGGGGGACGGCGATCGTGATGGAGCCGCACTCGGGCGAAGTGCTGGCGATGGCGGTCATGCCGGACATCGATCCGGCCCAGCCGATCCCGCCGGGGCTAAATCAGCGCGAGCAGGCGCTGGCGTTCGACCGGCTGCGGAACCGGGCCATCTCGGATGCTTGCGAGCCGGGCAGCATATTCAAGCCGTTCATCGCGGCTTCCGCTCTGGACGCCGGCCTGGTGCATCTGGACCAGGTCTTCGCGATCAACGGTCCGACGCGGGCGTTCGGCGCGCGGGTCATCCACGACGTACACCCCTACGGGACGCTCGCGTTCTCCGAGGTCATCAGCAAGTCCAGCAACATCGGCATGGGCATGCTGGGTGCGCGGCTGGGCAACGCGCGGCTGCACGAGTTCGTGCGACGGTTCGGGTTCGGCGACCCGACCGGCATCGGCCTGCCGGGTGAGCATGCGGGCATGGTGCTCGACTTCTCGCGCTGGACGAGCTTCTCCACACAGTCCGTGCCCATCGGTCAGGAGCTGGCCGTCACGCCGCTGCAGGTGGTCACGGCGTTTTGCGTCTTCTGCAATGACGGGCTGTTGTGCCGTCCGCGGATTGTGCGCGGCGTGATCGGGCCGGACGGCCGCGTGGTGCAGGACCGTTCGCGGGCGATCGCGGTCCGACGCGTGCTCGACCCGCACGTGACGCGCGAGTTCCGGCTCCGGGCGCTGGTCGAGGTGGTGCGCGCCGGCACCGGCAAGGCCGCCGCCATCGCCGAGTACCAGGTCTTTGGCAAGACCGGCACGGCCCAGATCGCGCGGCCTGGAAACCGCGGGTACGAGCCGGGCGCGTATGTCTCGTCGTTTGTCTGCGGCGGACCGGCCAGCGACCCCAAGGCGGCCGTGTTGGTTACGCTGTATCACCCGCGCGGGGCAAAGTACTACGGCGGTACGGTGGCGGCGCCGGCGGCGGCGGAGATTCTGGCCGACGCGCTGGAGTACATGCGCGTGCCCCCGGAGCGGACGGCGGAGATCGACGGTCCGGTGGTCGGCCTGGCATGGTAGAATGTCGGCCGAGTGCGGTCTGATTCTCGCCCGTGGAGGACAGGGAGGTCGGCATGCCCACGTTGGGCGCACTGCTGCAGGGGATCGTGCCAGACGGGGAGTGGCAGGTCGCTCACGACCGGCCGGTGTCGGGCCTGTTCGATGATTCGCGGCGCGTACAGCCGGGGGGCGTCTTCGTCGCGCTGCGCGGCACGCGCGTCGATGGCCACGGGTTCGTGAAGGATGCGCTGCGGCGCGGGGCGGCGGTGGTCGTCGGCGAGCACGTGGAACGCACGAACGGCGCGCTGGTCGTCAACGTCGCCGACGCGCGGGCCGCCCTGGCGCGACTGGCCGTCCGCTGGCACGGCCTGGACAACCGCCTCGGCCGCACCTTCAAGCTGCTCGGCGTCACCGGCACAAATGGCAAGAGCACGACCGCGTTCATGGCCCAGGCCATCCTGCGGGCCGCCGGCAGCCCCTGCGGTCTGCTCGGCACGGTGCAGTACGACCTGTGCCGCCGCTGCGTGACGGCCGACATGACCACGCCCGGGCCGCTGGACTTGGCGGCTCTGCTGCGCGAGTGTGCGGACGCGGGCGCCGCGGCGGCAGTGCTGGAGGTTTCCAGCCACGCGCTGGAGCAGCGCCGCGCGGACGGGCTGCGGTTTTCGGCGGCGGCGTTCACCAACCTGACACAGGATCACCTCGATTACCACCGGACGTTGGAGGCCTACGCGGCGGCCAAGGCGCGGCTGTTCGAGCAGCTCGACGCGTCAGGCGTCGCAGTCGTCAATGCGGACGACCCCCGACACGAGCGGATGTTGCAGGGCTGTCGGGCGCGCGTGCTGCGTTACTCGCTGGAGCGGCCGGCGGAGATCATGGCCGCGATCACGCGCGACACGATCGAGGGGACGCTGTATCGGCTGCGGATCGACGGGCGTGACCTGGTGCTGCACAACGCACTGGTCGGTCGGCACAACGTGTACAACGCGATGGCCGCGGCCGGGCTGGCGCTGGCGGCCGGTGCGCCGCCGGACGCGGTTGCGGCCGGGCTGGCAACGGTCCGCAACATTCCCGGTCGGCTGCAGCGTGTGCCGGGAATCCAGGGCGTGCAGGTATTCGTCGACTACGCCCACACGCCCGACGCGCTGCGCAACGTCGCGCGCGTCCTGCGACCGCTGACCTGCGGGCGGCTGATCGTGGTCTTCGGCTGCGGCGGCGAGCGTGACCGCCCGAAGCGGCCGCTGATGGCGCAGGCCGCTGCGGAGTTCGCGCACGCGATCATCGTCACCAGCGACAACCCGCGCAGCGAAGATCCGCGGGCGATCATCGCCGAAATCCTGACCGGTTTCGACGAGCAGTCGATACGCAGGGTGCTGGTCGAACCGGACCGCCGCCGCGCGATTCACGCGGCCCTGGCCGCGGCCCGGCCCGGCGACATCGTCCTGATCGCCGGCAAGGGTCACGAGAACTACCAGGTCGTCGGCCCGCAGAAGCTGCACTTCGACGATGTCGAGGTCGCGATCCAGGCGGCGGCCGAGCTGCCACGCAGGCCAGCGGAGTGACGCGATGATCCGGCTGACGCTCAGCGAGATGGTGGGGGCGATGCGCGGCGTCGTGTGCGGGCAGACGCCGACGCTGAGCGTGAGCGGGGTCTCGACCGATTCGCGCACGGTCGGCCCGGACGAGCTGTTCTTCGCCATCCGCGGGCAGAGGTTCGATGGGCACGATTTCGTGGCCGACGCGTTGCGCCGCCGAGCCGCCGGGGCCGTGATCGAAACCGCTCGGGCCGGGTGCATCGCCGCGGCGCTGAGCGGTCAGGCCGACCTGCCGTCGCCGCCCGTGCTGATCCAGGTGGACCACACCGTCGCCGCGCTGGGACGGCTCGCGGGGTTCCACCGCCGGCAGCTTTCGCTGGATGTGATCGCCGTGGTGGGCAGCAACGGCAAGACCACCACCAAGGCGATGATCGATCACATTCTGTCGCTCCGCCGGAAAGGCCGCAGCTCGCCCAGGAGTTTCAACAACGCCATCGGCGTGCCCCTTACGCTGCTGAGCGCGGAGGCGGCGGACGATTACCTGGTGGTCGAGATCGGCACCAACGCGCCGGGCGAGATTGTCGCCCTGGCTGAGCTGACGCGGCCCAATATGGCGGTGATCACCTGCATCGCCGAAGAACACCTGGAGGGGCTGGGCGATCTGGCCGGCGTTGCCACCGAGGAGTGCTCGCTGCTGGAGGGTCTGCCGCCCGGCGGATTCGCGGCCGTGAACATCGACTCGCCGCTGGCGCGCGACCGGCTCCCCCCCGCGGGCGTGACGCGCGTCACGTTCGGTGCACACGCGGACGCCGACCTGCGCGTGACGCAGGCCCAACACGAATCGCCCTGGCTGCACTTCACGCTCAACGGCCGTTTCGAATACCGCCTGCGCGGCGCCGGTACGCACAACGCCTGGAACGCGGCCGGGGCGATCGCGGTCGCCCGGCGGCTGGGCTTCGAGCACGCGGAGATCGCGGCGCGGCTCGAGTCGTTCGTCTTCCCGCCCATGCGGACGGAGCTGGTGCAACTCGGCGGGGTGACGCTGATCAACGACGCCTACAACGCCAACCCGGTCAGCGCGCTGGCGGCGATCCGGACGCTGGAGGCGCAGCCGGCACGCGGGCGCCGGATCGCGGTGCTGGGCGAGATGCGCGAGCTGGGCGGGCAGTCGCAGGAGCTGCACCGGCAGGTGGCGCAGCGGCTGCGAGACGGCCAGGTGGATCACGTGATGCTGGTGGGCGAGGCGGCGCGCACGCTGTACGATGGGCTGAGCGACGACGCCCGGTCAGGTCCGAGCGTCGAGTGCTGCGCGGACGTCGCCGCCTGCGCGGCGCGCCTGCCGAAGATCGTTCAAGACGGGGACGTGGTGCTGCTGAAGGCGTCGCGCGCGGTCGGGCTGGAGCGCGTGGTGGAACCGCTGCGGCAGGGGCTGGCGGCGACGCCGGTCGCCTGAGCGATGCTTTATCACTTCTTTCACTGGCTGACCGGGGGACGACCGTATGCCTACGAGAGCGCAATGTTCCGCGCCACGCTGGCCCTGCTGCTGGGCTTTCTGATCGTCTGGGCGCTCGCCCCGCCGGTGATTCGTCTGCTGGTGCGGCTGAAGATCGGCGACGAGCCCGAGTTCGATCACGCCACGCTCAACCAGCTCATGGCGGATAAGAAAAACACGCCCACGATGGGCGGCGGGTTGATTGTGCTGGCGATCCTGCTCTGCACGCTGCTGCTGGCCGACCTGCTGAACGTCTACGTCCGCATGGGCCTCTTCTGCCTGTTGTGGCTGGCGATTCTGGGCGGCGTAGACGACTGGCTGAAACTGACCGGGCCGCGCCGGGCCGGCACGCGCGATGGCCTGCGGATGTGGGAGAAGCTGGTGTTCCAGGCGGCGCTGGGGGCCCTGCTGGCGATCTTCGTGCTGCGGGCCGGGCAGGCCATGGTCGAGACCTCCTGGACCGATCCGCAGGCCCCGCACAGCCCCTACTACAACGTGCTGAGCATCCCTTTCTACAAGCACGGCATCCCGCTGGCGACCCCGCTGTTCGCTGTCCTGGCCGTGGTGGTCATCGCTGGCACGTCCAACGCCGTGAACCTGACCGACGGCATGGACGGGCTGGCGGCCGGCTGCATGGTGCTGACCGCCCTGGCGTTCATGGTGCTGGCGTACGTCGTGGGGACGGCCGAACCGGCCCGCTACCTGCTGTTTTTTCACATCCCCGGCGCGGACGAGCTGGCCGTGCTGTGCGGGGCGGTCGCGGGCGCGTGCCTGGGCTTCCTGTGGTACAACGCCTATCCGGCCCAGGTATTCATGGGCGACACCGGCGCCCTGCCGCTGGGCGGGCTGATCGGCTATGTCGCCATCGTCACGCGCCTGGAGCTGATGCTGCTGATCGTGGGCGGCGTGTTCGTGATCGAGGCCTTCTCGGTGCTGCTTCAGATCGTGTATTTCAAGGCCACGGGCGGCAAGCGTTTCTTCCTGTGCGCCCCGTTACACCATCATTTTCACCTCCGCGGCTGGACCGAGACGCAGACGGTTGTACGCTTCTGGCTGCTGGCGGCTCTGTTCGCCGCCTTCGCGCTGGCCACGATCAAACTGAGGTGAACGCGCCCCGCGGGTGAGCCGAGGTGCAAGGATGACCACGCTCTCCACCTATCCGTCGCGCGTCGAGCCGCCGCCAGTGGCCGTCGCCGGACGTAGGCCGATCTCGTCGTCGCCGCCCCCGGCCAGCGCCGCGGGGCTGCGCGCGCTGTCGCGCGCCGGCGAGGCATCGTTCGACCGTACGGTCCTGTTCCTGGTCGGCGCGCTGATGACGCTGGGCGTCGTCATGGTGTATTCCGCGTCGGGCAGCGTGCAGGCGGCCGCGTTCGATCTGCGCCGCTGGTGGGAGACGCCGCTGCGGCAGGGGGTCTTCGCCATGGCGGGTTTCCTGGCCATGGCGCTCGCGGCGCACGCCGATCCGCGCTGGTTGTCCTGGGAGCGGTCGCGCGGTCTGGCGCCGTGGGGGTTGTTCCTGGTCGCCCTGGCGCTGCTGGCGGCGGTGCTGATCCCGGGCATCGGCGCGGAGCGGCTGGGCGCACAGCGCACCATTCTGGTCTTCCGCGGAGGCTTTTCGCTCGGCTTTCAACCGGCTGAGATCGCCAAGGTGGTCATGGTGATCTGGCTCGCGGCACTGCTCGGCCGGCCGGGGGCCGAGCTGGGCTCGTTCTGGCGCGGCTACCTGCCGGCCTTCGGCAGCGCGCTGCTGCTGATCGGGCTGACCGGCATCGAGGACTACGGGACGGCGGCGCTCATGGGGCTGACGGCGATGGCCATGCTGCTGCTGGCCGGGGCGCGCGGGTCGCATCTGATCGGCACCGGCCTGCTCGGGCTGGCCGCGGGCGTCGGACTGCTGCTGCTCAAGCCGCACCGCCTGCAGCGGCTGCACGTGTTTCTCTCGCCGGCGGACCCGTCGTCCGAGGGCTACCAGGTGATGCAGTCGCTGATCGCGATCGGTTCGGGCGGGTGGTGGGGTCGCGGGCTGGGCGCGGGCGTGCAGAAGTACGGCTACCTGCCGCAGGACAACAACGACTTCATCTTCGCCATCCTGTGCGAGGAGCTGGGGGTGGTCGGGGGGCTGGCCGTGATCGCGCTGTTCCTGCTGCTGCTGTGGCGCGGCTGGCGGCTGTGGTCGCGGGCGGCGGACTCGTTCTGCCGGCTGCTGGCGGCGGGCATCACGCTGACGCTGTGCCTGCAGGCAGCGATGAACATCGCCGTGGTCACCAACAGCGTGCCGACCAAGGGCATCTCGCTGCCGTTTGTGTCGGCCGGCGGCTCGGGCGTGCTGTTCCTGGGCCTGGCGGCCGGGCTGCTGTCAGCGGTGCGGCGCGACGCGACGGCGGGTCTGCCAGCCAGACGGTACGGGTACGAGGCTGCGTGGAGGCACACTTGAGGAAGCGGATGGGAACATTCCACGTCGCTTGCGTGGTCGAGAACCCCGTCGATCGAAGGCGCAGCGCGCGAGTTGCGCGCGTGCTGGTGGACACCGGCAGCGACTACACCTGGATGACGTGCCGGGACCAGAGAGCGGCGCCACGCGCAGCCTCGGGCGGCCGGGACCGCCCGGCTCGACTGCCAACCCCACCATGCGGGAAGCCGGAAGCGCTTGCCGATATAATCCGCACCCCGCGATCCGACGGCGGATCGACGGTCAAGCGGATCGAGGCCGGGCGCCTATCTGTGGCCAGCGAAGCCGCTATGAGTGCATTCCTCGCGCTGCCCGTCCCGCATGGGGACGTACTGCGCCTGCTGGGGCCGCGCCCGGACCAGGCCGCCGTCGCAGTTGACCCGCTGGTGAAGCTGGATGAGCCGTTGACGGTCGTGCAGGCGTACGTGGGCGGGCTGTGCGACGCGTCCGGGCAGGTCGTGCAGCCGGTGGAGATCCTGCTGATTGCCGACCCGGACACGGTCGTGCCGAACCGGCAGGTCCCGACGGCCGCGCTGCTCGATCGGCTGCACGACCTGCCGACGCTGCTCGACCGGCTGCCGGCCGCGGTGGGCTTCGAGCTGCTGCGCGGCGTGATCGCGCCGCGGTGCACGCTGGGCCCGATGCTGTACTGCCGCAAGCAGCACTGCCTGTTTCTGGCGCGCTCGCCGAACGGCGCCCGGTTGCTGCGGCGCGTGCCGCCACCGCAGACGCGCCCAGCGGGCGAGCCGACGCGCGGGCTGCCGGCGGCCTTGCTGAGCTGGGACGGGCCGGTGGAGAACGGCTCGGCGGCGACGACGTACGGCGGCCGCGGCGGCAGCGGTCCGCTGGGCGAGCATGCGTCGCTGGAGAAGCTGATTACCGACCAGGGCGCCGTCGTGCGTCACTGGGACGGGCTGCGACCAAGTGACCCGCTGGGGGCGGCGCGGCTCGAGGAATCGCACCGCTGCTGCGGCTGTGAGGAGGCGGACCGCTGCTATCCGACTGGGGCGGGCTATGCATACGCGGTGGACCGGCTGGTCGTGGTCAACGCGGCCGAGACGCCGCTGATCGTACTGCCGCTGGGCGCGTGGCGGCTGGCAGAGGCGGCGCGGATCGTCGGCGGCCTGCCGGCGCGCGAGGTCGTGCGCGGAGCGGGCGGCGAGGACAACGAGCTTGCGGCGTGGCGCACGCACGAGGCGGAGCGGATCGACAGCACGGTGCCGCCGTTGCTGTTGACCGGCGAGAGCGACGGCCGGGCGCTGCTGGAGATTGCGCGGCTCAAGCTTGGCCTGATCGCCGAGGTATTGGAGCAGCTCGACGCCGTCTGGCGTGCCACCGGCCGGCCGCACCTGTGCTGGACCAGCGAGACGGTGCGCGTCGCGTGGCGGTCGCCCGGCGCCACGCCGGCCGCATCCTGGGGCTTCCGGCCGCTGCTGCGCAAGCTTGGGTTGCAGCCGAACACGCCCGTCGAGACGGCCGACCAGACGCCGCTGGCGTACCCGCCCGCGTTCTCCGAACCGGCGCTGCTGCCGCCGGAGGTCGTCGAGGCCGCCCGCTATTTCGACGAGCGTCGGCCGGCAAACGTGTTCGTCAAGAGTGCCAAGCCGGAAGGCGACCGGGCGCGCGCGCAGGTGCTCCTGGAAGACCTGGGCGTCCCGTGGGAGCTGTTCTGCATAGGCGATGCGCTGCACGCGACTGGCGGCGGCAGCCGCATGGTGCTCACACCGGCGCGAGCGCGGGACCCGGATGACGGCGAAGGGCTGCCGTTCGTCGGGTCGGCCAGCGGCGAGGTCGCTGGGCTGAAGCCCGGGAAGTCGATTGAGGGCTGCGCGTGCTGCTGGTATCCGCGGTTCGGCGAGGCCGTGGATCTGCATGCGTTGGGAATGCTGCTCCTGGAAACGCTGCTGGCGCACGACGAGCGGCAAGCGGCGGCGCTGCGCAGGGTGCTGCTGGAGGAGCGGGCGGAGGTGACACGCTCGTGCGCGACGCTTCCGATCGAGCAGCGCGAGGGCTTCGTCCGCACCTGGATCACCGAGCGCTGCGAGGCGGACGCGCCGGCGGCGATCTGGAGCCGCCGCAACCTGCTCTGGCGGCGCGACGACCGCAACGCGACGAAGCTGGAGGCCTTCCCGTCGGTGCTGTGGCGCGCGACGGCGACGTTCGCCCTGCGGCTGATCACGATGATTCCGGGCTTCAGTTACTGTGAGAGCCGGGCGGCTGCGGCGCCGCGCGGGCAGGACGATCTGCTACTGCCGCTGGTCGAGCTGCGCGGGCTGATCGCGCTGCTGGATGATCAGCTTTTTGGCCGCACCGCGCCCGCGGCGGACGTGCGCAGGGTACTGGGATGATGCAGTGCGACCGCGAGACGATCCGAGCCCGAAGCGCGAGCGAGGGCTTCTGCCAATGCGCGCGGTGCTGTTGAAGGACCCGGCGACCCTGTCCAGGAACAGGGCCTGAAATGGAGACGGACAATGGCGACGCAACTGACATCCCTCGCGCCCGAGCGGCTGGCGCTGCTCGGCCGCGCCGCGGTCGAGAGCTGCCGATACGCGGCCGAAGAACGCGAGTCGCTGAGCTCGACGCTGAAAGATGTGACCGCACGCATTGCAGATGCCGAGCGATCCGCGACGACGAAGGAGGTCGAGGCGCTGCTGGCGCCGCGCCGGCCGGAGGCAGGCGGGTCGCCGGCGCCGGCGGCCGCGGGCGGAAGCGCAGCCGGGGAGGTTCTGCGGCAGAAGGCCGGGCTGGAGTTGCAACTTGCATCCGTTGCGGACAAGCTCAGGACGGCCGAATCGGCGTATGCGCGTGAGCAGGCGGAGCACCGGCAGGCGGTCGAGTCGCTGTCCTTGCAGCAGCGCAAGCTCAAGGAGCTGCAGGAGGAGCGCGGCCGGCTGCTGGAGAACGTGTCGGAGCTGGAGTCGCAGCTCCGCCTGCAGATCGCCGAGACCGAGCAGGCGCAACTTCGTTACGAGAAGCTGAAATCGTCGAGGCAGACGATGAGCGCGCAGTCCACGGAGATGACCGAGAAGCTCAACGCGCTGCAGGCGGACAACGAGCGCCTGCGGGCGGAGCTGGAGGCCGCCCGCAAGCAGCGCGACGTGCAGGTCTCCGAGGCGCAGGCCGAGGTGCAGGCGGCCCAGGCCGATACCGCCGACGCCGTCATCGCCGCCCTGTGGAGCAGGATGCGCGGCGAGCTGCCGAACGTATTCACCGAGACGCACATCCCGACGCGCGAGAGCCTCGAGCGGCTGTGCGAGGCGATCGTGGAGTTCGTGAAGGCCATGGCGGTGATCGAGGCGCACGTGGTGCAGTGCCTGAAGGACCTGCGGCAGGTGGGCGACGAGAACGACAAGCTCAACCGGTTCTACATTCTGTTCAAGCGGAACCCGGGGCTGATGGACTGTCTGCGGGACTATGTCGCGACCGGCCGCGGCAAGGCCAACTTCTACAACCTGGTGCGGGCGCACCAGGTCTGGGCGCGGGCGTTTGCGACCGGGTTGTACAAGGTGATCGTGCGGTTGCCCAACGTGGTGGCCGACGAGCTGAACCCGCGCAACTGGGGCGGGGAGGTGCGGCTGGACAAGGAGGCCTCGATCGGCAAGTACTTCAAGGAAACCGCGCAGCGGGCCGTCCCGGAGAAGATCGGCACGCTGGCCCGCAAGCAGGCCGGCGACCTGGTGCACCAGGATTACAATGACCTGATCCGGGTCCGCTAGCCCATGCGCGTCGCCATCCTCACCACCGGCGGCACGATCGAGAAGACGTACGACGAGTCCGACGGCTCGCTGCGCAACGTCGGCTCGGTGCTGGAGGAGATCCTGTCCGCCCTGCGGCTGCCGGACCTGGAGACCCGTCACGTCAGCGTCATGTCCAAAGACTCGCTGGAGCTGACCGACGCCGACCGGCAGGCGATCCTGGCGGCGGTGCGTGCGGCGCTGCACGACAGCGACGCGGTGCTGTTGGTGCACGGCACGGACACGCTGACGCAGACGGGCGAGGTGCTGCACGCCGGGCTGGACAGGCTGAGCCAGCCGGTGGTGCTGACCGGGGCGATGCGGCCGTATGAGTTCCGCGACACGGACGCGTACCAGAACATGACCGAGGCGCTGCTGGCCTGCCGCGTGCTCCCGGCGGGCGTGTACGTGGTGATGCACAACCAGGTGCTGAAGTTCCCGGGCGTGGTGAAGGACCGCGAGCGGATGACGTTCCGGAGCGCCCGGTAGTTGCAGGTGGACAGAACGGTAGAGCCGCTCCCGCGGTGCCATTCCCCGTTTCGTTGCGTGGCTGTCATGCGGGAATGTCCCACGGCGCGATTCTCCAGGACTGGCCTGGGCCGTTGATCTCCATCCTCCCTGACGCGATCAGCCCGCGGAAAGTCGGTCGTGGGTCCATGGTCGGCCATGGTCGTCCATGGTCGCGGCACCCTCTGCGCCTTCGGGTCCGATCGTTATCATCGCGGCATGCCGGCGCGGAAGCGGCTGCCCGAACATCCCGACGAGGTGCGGATGACGCTCGGCGAGCATCTGGAGGAGCTGCGCGGCTGCCTGCTGCGCAGCCTGGGGGCGCTCGTCCTGGCGTGCCTGCTGTGCATCTGGCCGGCCAAGTACCTGCTCGAGGTCATCGCCCGGCCGGTCATCATGGTGCAGCGGCATTTCGGCCAGACCACCAGTCTGCTGGCCACCAGCCCGGTCGAGACGCTGGTGATCTTCGTCAAGGTCGTGCTGATCAGCGGGCTGGTGTTGGCCGGGCCGTATGTGATCTACGAGCTGTGGACCTTCGTCGCCAAGGGCCTGTACCCGCGCGAGCGGCGCTGGGCGTACCGGCTGATTCCCGCCAGCGTGGGCCTGTTCCTGGCCGGCGTGGCGTTCATGTACGTGTTCGTGCTGATGCTCAGCCTGAAATGGCTGGTGGGCTTCAGCACCTGGCTGCCGCTGCCTGACGCCCGGCCCAACGCGCTGGAGCGCGCCATGCTGGGCGAGGCGCCGCCTCCCACGCCGACCACCCAGCCGGCCCTCCACGCGGCGCCCCGCGTCCCGCTGCTGAGCGAAGATCCGCCGGAGCCGCCGATCGGAACGATCTGGCTCAATGTCTCCGAGGGACGGCTGAAGCTGCGGACGGCGGATCGGACCGTCGCGGTCCAGCTTCTGCGCGACGACCAGCGCTCGATGGTGACGACGCACTTCAAGATCGGCGACTACCTGAGCTTCGTGCTCCTGCTGACCATCGCGTTCGGGGCCGCGTTCCAGATGCCGCTGGTCGTCTACTTCCTCGTGCGCAGCGGACTGGTGCCGGCGGCGACCTTCGCGCGCTACCGCAAGCTCGTCATCCTGTGCATCGTCATTCTGGCCGGCATCCTCGCGCCGCCCGACCTGCTCAGCCACCTGATGCTCTCCGGGCCGATGATCATCCTGTTTGAGCTGGGGCTGTGGCTGGCGCGGCGGAAGCCGACGGCCGGCGCCGCGCATGCCTGAGAACCGCTGGCCTGCACGCCAGCCTCGCCGTACCATACGCTCAGCTTCACGGAGGGCGTACCATGGGTAACGCGGTCTGGTTTTCGTCCGGCCAATCTGGGCGCGGCCTGATGCTGTTGGCCGCAATGCTGTCCGTTCCCCTGGCCGCCGCGCAGACGGTGGAGAACGCAGGCGACGAGCCGGCCCCGCAGCCGCCGCCTCAGCCCTACTGGCTGCGCGTCACCGGCAGCGAGGTGAACGTGCGGGCCAGGCCGGACGTCAACAGCATGGCCGTCACGCGCGTGGCGCGCGATTCGGTGCTGCAGGGCGTCGGCGAGGAGCACGGCTGGCACAAGATTCTGCCGCCGCCGGGCGTCTTCGCGCTCGTCTCCAGTGCCTACGTGCAGCGCGAGGGCGAGGCGCGCGGCGTCGTGCATGTCAGCAGCGGCAGCCTGCGGGTGCGGGCCGGGAGCACGCTGTACAGCGTGGACCCGCTCCTCAGCGACGCCTTGGCCCGCCTGCCGGCCGGCACGCCGGTGCAGATTCTCGGCGAAGAGGACGGCTGGCTGAAGATCGTGCCGCCGGAGGGCGTGTATTTCTTTCTTTCGGCTGACTACATTCAGCGGATCAGCGAGCAGGAGGCCCGGGACCTGCGGGCGCGGGCCGCTTCGCAGCCGGCGGCGCCGATCGGCCGCCCGGCGGTGACCGGCGACGTCGCCACGGCCGCCGACACACGCGTGGTTACAAGCCGGCCGGCGGGCGCGACGGAGTCGACCGGCTCGTGGGCCGACCGCCTGCACGAAATGGAAGGGTTGATCGACGAGGAGTCGCGCAAGCCGCCTGGCGAGCGCGCCTGGGCGCCGTTGATCAACCTGCTCAAGCCGATCGCGTCGCAGCGCGAGGACGCGGCCGCGGCCCGACTCGCCGAAGGCTGGGTCGAGCGGCTGCAGCAGCGGCTCACCGAGGAAACGGCCGCCGCCGCTGGCCGGGTCGCGCAGGGGGATTCGGCCGCCCGCGCGCGGCATGAGCAGGAGCTGCAAAACATCCGCGCGGCCCAGAAGGCGACGCGGTCGGCGTTCGACGCCCAGGGCCTGCTGCGGCCAAGTTTCGCGCTGCCGACCGGCGCGCACGGGCTGCGCTACCTGCTGCTGGACCCCTTCACGCGCAAAACGCGGGCCTACGTCGAGTTGCCGGCCGAGCTGGGACTGGACGCGCGGAACATCGTCGGCAAGTACGTGGGCGTCCGCGGCACGCGCTACCGCGACGATCGCGTGGGGGCCGAGATCATCCGCGTCGAGCAGGCGACGGTGCTGGAGGCCCAGCCGTCGCCCCCTCGCCAAACGCCGTAGGACCGGCTACACTGCGGCCGGTTGGAACCGAAGGCGCGGTTTGAGACGAGGAATCCGATGATGCGATGCGTGCGACGCAGTCGTTGGGTGCGCGTCTGGGCGGCTTGCGGATCGCTGCTGGTGCTCGGTGAGTGTGGACTGAGCGACCAGCAACTGGCCGCCATCGCCGAGTCCGTCATCACCACCGGCCTGAACACGATCGTGACGCAACTGCTGGCCACGCTGATCAGCACGGCGGCCGGCGGCGCAGCCTAGGCGTGGCGCGGACGGCGCCGTCCGCGCGGGCCGTGCCCGGCGGCGGCCAGGGTGTTGCGGCGCGACCGGGGTGCGGGGCCGGTCCTTTTCGTATTCTGCCTTTCTACGAGGCACGGGGAGGTAAACATGTCTCGCGCCTGCGTTCTCGCGACGCTTCTCCCGCTGCTTGCTCTCGCTGGCTGCGAGAGCAGCGGGGCCAGCAGCCGCGGTCCGTTCGTGATGCGCAAGCCGCAGTGGGACTATCAGAGCTACGATCGCATCGCCGTGCTGCCGGTGCAGGTCTCGGAGAAGGTCAAGTCCGCGCTCAGTGAGCTGGACCGCGAGGCGGCCGAAGAGGCGGCCCGGCAGGCGACGTTCCTGCTGGAGGACCGCCTGGCCGCCAACGGCCAGTTCACCGTCCTGCCGCGCGGCGCCCTGGACGACGTGCTCAGCGCGCAGGACGCGCAGGGCCTGGCCACGATGGAGGAGCCGGCCAGCATTTTGCCGGCAGGCAAAATCACCGAGGCGGACGCCCTGCTGGTCGGATCGCTCGAGCAGTTCGCGCTGAAGACCGAGCAGAGCGAGGAGTTGCAGCCGGTTTACGTGCGCGACGACGCCGGGCACATCATCCGCGATGAAGCCGGCCAGCCGCGGCTGATCCGCGAGGAGGTCGTCAAGCTGCATCGGCACGAGGCGCGCGTCGGCGGCCGCTTCCGCATCATCGAGGCCCAGACCGGCAAGGTGCTCTACACGCACGCCGTCGAGCCGATCCTCCATGCCGATTCGCAGCGGGATGCACCGCCGCGCGCCAAGCCGGCCGAGCTGGCCGAAAACGCCGCCAAGGAATGGGCCGAGGACTTCTATGTGAATGTGGCGCCAATCCGCCGGCAGGCCAAGTTCAAGAGCGAGATGCTGACTGTGGCGCTGGACTACTACCAGGGCCGCTACGACGAGACGAAGGAGATTCCCGCCACGCAGAGCGAGTTTCTGGTCGTGGTCCGCAAGCTGCCGCCGGTCTGCAACCGCACGCGCTGTCGCGTCACCGTCGCCGCTGCCCGGGGCGGCGAGTACTTCGACCAGGACTTCGTCTGGTCGAGCGCGGACCCGGTCCGCGGCGTGGCGATCAGGGTGCCGGTGCAGAAGCTCAAGGAGGCCGGGGGCGAGAAGTTCTACGCGCGGCTCTATTGTGAGGGCGAGGCCGAGCCGGTGCTGGAGCGGAAGTTCTACCTGGCGACGGGGGAGAGCGAGTAGAAGCAACCGCCGAGGCGCAGAGCAGGCGGAGCGCGCTGAGGCCTCTCCTTACTACGCTGCGTTCTCTGCCCGCTCTGCGATAGCGGTCAAAGCTGCGGCAGCGCCAGGCCAGGGTGCATGCGGAACGAGTCGAGGATGCGGCTGAAGCGCGGCGTGGTCTTGGCCGGCGTGAAGCCGAAGCGGCTGGCGTCTTTGGGGGCCTGGATTCTGGCCATGCGCTTCCAGCCGCGGTTCATGCCCAGGACGAACAGGGCGGTGGTGAGCGAGCGCGTGCGGATCAGCGTGCGCAGGGCACGCTTGGTGACCCAGTTCCGCACCGAAGCCGCGTAGCGCAGCTCGTAAATCGCCTCGTCGAGCTGCCGCGCGCTCATGTTCTTGGGCTGATACACGGTCTCGGTGAACGTGTAGCGCTCCCAGTCCTCGGGATAGCTCGTGGCCAGCAGCCGCCCTTCCGACTTGTAGCGCTCAAACATCTTCGTGCCCGGCAGCGGCGTCAGGTTCGTGATCTGGATGATGTCCACGCCCAGCTTCACGGCCTGCAGCGCCGTGTCGGCGACCGTCTCCGGCGTGTCCTGGTCGGAGCCGATGATGAAGCCGCCGAAGACCGAGATGCCCGCGCGGTGGAAGCCGTTGACCAGCTCCTGGTAGCGGTCGAGGTTCTTGCGGTTGATGCCCTTGGAGTACTCCTTGAGCGCCTCGCGGTTGAACGTCTCGAAGCCGATCAGCATGCCGCGGCAGCCCGCCCGATACGCCAGCCGCAGGCCCTCCGGGTCGTCGCCCATGTTGATCGTGGTCTGGCTGAACCACAGCCGCCGCTTGCCGTGCCGGATCAGCGCCCGCAACAGCTCCTTGGCCCACTCGGCATGCCGCTCGCCGACGCCGAAGAAGTTGTCATCCACCACGAAGATGAACGGCCGCCGGGTCTCGTTCCATTCCTTGACGATGTCGGCAATGCGGCGGCGGCGGATGGGGGCGCCGTTGAACTTGGTGACGGAGCAGTACTCGCATCCGACCGGGCAGCCGCGCGAGGTCTGGATGGCGGCGACGTCGTACTGACCGTTGATCGCCTGAAGGTGCTGATTGGCGCGGCCCAGGCCGGTCTGCTCCAGGTCGGACAGCGTGCCGAAGTAGCGCGGCTTGAGCTTCCCGGCGGCGGCGTCGCGGACGATCTGCGGCCAGATTTCGTCGCACTCGCCGACCGCAACGCTGTCGACGTAGCCGAGCGCTTCGTCCGGGCAGGCCGAGGCGTGCGGGCCGCCCATGATGACACGGATGCCCCGTTTCCGGCAGGCAGCGGCGATCTCGTAGGCGCGCGTCGCGCCGCTGGTGTAGGCGGTGATCGCGGCCAGGTCGTAGTTCTCGCGCGTGAGCCTTGTGTCGGTGTACTCTGGGCCGAAGATCTCGTCGATGATGTCGACCGCGTGCCCGTCCGGCACCAGCTCTGCCAGCACTTGCAGCCCAAGCTGCGGCAGGTAGCTGCCGACGGTGTGGTAGCCCTGGTTGCGGCGGGAGATCGGGTTGATCAGCGCGATACGCAAGCCGGCGTCTTTCGTCCCAGAGGCGCGGCCGCAGCCCCGACGCCAGACCGCAGACGTCCGCCGGGGCGGCCGATCCGGCTGCTGATTCTACTGTACTTTGCGATACGCACCAGCAGGCACGCTTCGGATTTCTTGCGGGGAAGCGCGATTCCACGATCGCGCTGAAGCTGCACGCTAGCCGGCTTGCGGCAGCCAGCCCATCAGCAAGCGAAGACCGCCGGACGCACGGGCCGCGGCGCCAATTCCGGCAACAGCCGCGCAAAGCGTGCACCGTCCAGCGACAGGTCGGCCGGGCGCGGCTCGGGCGACGCGATCGAGTTGCGCGAGACGGCGGCCAGCCGGGGACTTTCGATACCCAGAAGTCGGGCGCAGCCCTCGATCAGCTCGTAGCGCGAGAGCCGTTCCGGGCCCGCGACGTGGATCAACCCGGCCAGCTCGCTCCGCGCAAGGCCGATCAACGCCGCCGCCGCGTCCGACAGCCACACGGGCGTGCGGAATTCGTCGCCAAACAGCTTCAGCGGCTCGCCGCGGCGCAGGGCCGCGATCTGCTTCGTGAACGTCGTCTCGCGCGTCGAGAGCGGGAAGCCGTACATGAGCGGCAGGCGGACGACCAGGCTGCGATCGAACACCGCCACGGCCTGTTCACCCTCCAGCTTGGTGCGGCCGTAGATGCTGAGCGGCCTCGGCCGGTCGGTTTCGCGATAGGGGGCCGCGTCGCCGGCGAAGACCATGTCAGTGGACGTGTACACCAGCCGGGCACCGCCGGCGGCGGCGACCTGGGCGAGCACGCGCGTGGCCTCGGCATTGATGCGCTCGGCGTCGTAAGGGCGCTCGTGGCAGTCGGCGACGGCGGACATCGCCCCGACGTGCAGGACATGCGTCGGGCGGAAGCGTTCGACGCACCGCCGCAGGCCGTCGGCGTCCGCCAGGTCCACGCGCTCTTCGTGCACGCCCGGCGTGCCGGTTGAGCCGCGGCCGACGAGCGCGAGCAGAGTCGGCGCGTGCGGGTCGCCGGCTAACTGTCGAATGAGATGACTGCCGAGCTGGCCGGACGCGCCGGTGATGAGCCAGCGCTCAGCGTCAGACTTCATCGGTCGTCCATCCGCAGCTTCGGCCTCCATCTCGGATGGGTCGCCCGGGGCCTCACAGTAGCGCACGAAGCGCGCGCACGACGCGCTCGACGTCGGCTTCGCTCAGCCCGTTGTGGAACGGCAGCGCCACCGTGCGGGCCGAGAGCGCCTCCGTGGTTGGGAAATCGCCTGGCTTGCAGCCCAACTGCGCGCGATAGAACGGTTGCAGGTGGATCGGCGTGAAGTAGTTGCTGCACTCGATGCCGCGCGCCCGCAGCTTGCCCAGGATCGCGTCGCGATCCTGCTGCGAGTAATCGTCCGCCAGCCGCACGACAAACACGAAGGGGCTCAACTCGACGTCCGCCGGCACGCGTTGCAGCGCGACGCGCTGCTCGTCGGCCAGCCGTTCCCGATACCACCCGTACACCTGCCGCCGCTTGCTCAGAATCTCGGCCAGCCGGCGCATCTGCACGACGCCCAGGGCGCACTGGATGTCGGTCAGGCGGTAGTTGTAGCCCAGCCGGGCGTGCTGCAGCCAAGCGGCGCATTGGCCGCTCGCGGCCGTCGACGGGTCGCGGCCCTGGTTGCGCAGCGAGCGACACAGGAAGGCGATGTGCTCGTCGTCGGTGACGATCATGCCGCCCTCGCCGGTCGTGATCTGCTTATTGGGGTAGAAGCCGAACACGCCTGCCTCGGCCAGCGCCCCGGCCGCGCGGCCCTTGTACGTCGCCCCCAGCGCTTCGCAGGAATCCTCCAACACGCGCAGACCGCGCCTGCGGGCGAGCGCGTTGATCGCGTCCATATCCGGGATCGAGCCGAACACGTCCACCGGCAGGATCGCCTTGGTGCGCGGCGTGATAGCGGCCTCGATCCGCCGCACGTCGATCTGCCAGGTGTCCGGCTCGATGTCGACAAACACGGGCCGGCCGCCGTCGAACATCACGCTGTTGCTGGAGGCGATGAAGGAGAACGGGGTGGTGATGACTTCGTCGCCGCCCTGCAGCCCCATCGCGCGCCAGCACAGGTGCAGGCCGACCGTGCCGCTGCTGCAGGCGACGGCGTGCCGGACCCCGAGCCGGTCGCAGAACGTCTGCTCGAATTCAGCCAGCTTCGGACCGAGGCTCAGTCGCGGCGTGCGCAGCACGGCCACGACCGCGTCGATCTCGGCCTGCGTGATGTCGGGGCCGGACAGATGCACCGGGTCGTTCAACTCACCCTCCCGTGCTGGAGCCGCAGCTAAACCTCGCGCCGAATCGCGGCTATCATACTCCCCGATGCGAGCCCAACCTGACTCCAGGACCTGGCTTCCGAACTTCCGCCGTACGCTGACGTACCTGCGGCCCCACTCGCGACCGATGGTGGTGGGGCTGATCGCGGCGCTGGGCGTGAGCGTCTTCTACACGTTCAGCGTGTCGAGCGTTGTCCCGCTGCTGAAGGTCATTTTCGCCGAGCACGAGACGCTGGCCGACTGGCTCAACCGCGTCGAGGTGCAGCGGCGGCTGGACGTCGCCATCGCCGACAACCTGCCGTACGACCCCGCCGGCCTGCGAATCGACCGTGTGCGGCCCGAGTCGCGCAGCGCAGCCGTCCTGCACGACGGCGACCGTATCGTCTCGATCGCCGGCCAGTCGCCCGGCTCGCACGCGATCCTGCGGATCATCGCCGACCATCCCGACAAGACGCTCGGCCCGGTCGTTGTCGAATCCTACGACAACCAGGCGCGGGAGGTTCAGCTTTCGCTGCGGCGGCACCACTGGTGGTCCGGCGCGGCGCGGGCGGCAACCTCGATTCTGCCGCATGGCCAGGACCCCGACAGCCGCATGTGGACGCTGGCGTTCGTGATGGGCGCGCTGGTGTTGGTGGCGCTGCTGGGCGGCTTGTGCCGGCTGGCCAACGAGGGTCTGGTGGCGATCGCCGTGCAGCGGAGCATGCACGACTTGCGCAGCCGGCTGGCCGGGCACGTGCTGCGGTTGCCGCTCGAGTGGCATTCGGCGCAGTCGCCGGGCGACACGCTCGGCCGCTTCGCTACCGACCTGAGCAAGGTGGAAGTCGGGCAGATGACGCTCTTCGGCAAGGTGGTCTGCGAGCCGCTGAAGGTCGCGGGCGTCGTCGCGCTCACGCTGGCCATCGACTGGCGGCTGCTGGCCGTGGCGCTGCTGGTGCTGCCGGTCGGCATCATCGCCATGCGCGTCTTCGGCCGGGCGGTGAAACGCGCCCAGCAGCGGGCCTCGCAGTCCTGGGGCCGGCTGCTCGATCATCTGGGCGAGCGGCTGGCCGGCATCCGCATCGTCAAGGCGTACGGCATGCAGGAGGCCGAGAGTCGCCGCTTCGAGGGTGAAGGCCGCCGCCTTACCAGCGCCCAGATGCACATCGAGGTGGTCGACGCCGCCACCAAGCCCGTGCTGGAGACGCTGGCCGCGGTCGCCGCCGCCGCCTTCGTGCTCTACGGCGGCAGCCGCGTGTTCAGCGGGCAGCTTGAGCCGCACCTTTTCTTCGCGGCGGTGGTGTGCCTGGGCGGCATCTTTGACCCGGTGCGGAAGCTGGGCAACGTGAACAACCGGCTGCAGCAGGCGGAGGCGTCGGCCCGGCGGCTGAACGAGCTGCTGGACCTGAAGCTGGAGGAACCGCCGGCCGGCCGCACGCCGGTCGAACTGCGGCGTTTCTGCGACCGGATCGAGTTCCGCCAGGTGAGCTTCGCGTACCCGTCGCACCCGGAGCGGCGCGTGCTGGATGGCATCGAGCTGACGGTCGAGAAGGGGCAGGTGGTGGCGCTGGTGGGGCCGAACGGATCGGGCAAGACCACGCTGGTCTCGCTGCTGTTGCGCTTCTATGAGCCAACGCGCGGGCGCATCCTCCTGGATGGCGGCAACATCGCCGACGCGACGCTGGATTCGCTGCGGCGGCAGATCGGGCTGGTAACGCAGGACGCGGTGATCTTCTCCGGCCCGGTGCGCAGCAACATCGCCTACGGGGCCGACGGTGTGGACGAGGAGACGATCCGCCGGGCGGCCCGGCTGGCGCACGTGGACGACTTCATCCAGAGCCTGCGCGTGACGCAGAACGGCACGACGACGGCCGGCTACGACGCGTACATCACGGCCCGCTCGCTGTCGGGCGGGCAGCGGCAGCGGATCGCGCTGGCGCGGGCGATTCTCCGCGACCCGCCGATCCTGATCCTCGACGAGGCCACCAGCCAGGTGGACAGCGAGAGCGAGCGGAAGATTCAGGAAGCCCTGGAGGACGTGACCCGCGGCCGCACGACCTTCATCATCGCGCATCGCTTCAGCACCATCGCCCGCGCGGACCGCATCGTCGTGCTCAACGAGGGCCGCCTGATCGCTTGCGGCACGCACGCCGAGCTGATGGAGAGCTGCCCGTTCTACGTGACGCTGTGCGAGACGCAGTTTGCGCACACGGCGTGACAAGTCCGCAAGGAGCCGCCGGCCTGCCGCCGTGGAACGCATGCATTACGCGCACACTCGTCGAGGCCGACCGCCTGCGGACTGGGAGCCGCTGGAGCAGCATCTGCGGCTGGTGGCCGAGGGGGACGAGCGGCTGCCCGGCGCGGCCAAGTAACTCCTATGCCCTACTTCGCGCACAGTGAGACCAAGCGGCCCGAGACGCGCGTGAAGCGGATCGCGACCGCTTGCGACATGCTCGCCAAAGGGAAGCGCCGCCCTTGCTGCTTCGACCGGTCTGGGATGTATGGCAAAAGCCTCAGTTGCCCCGTAGCCGATGACAAGCCAAGTGACACAAGCCGCTAAAGAGGGTTAAAAGGCCTTGGCAGAATCACGGGGCCTCGCTGAACGACGCCGCTCATCTCTTCAAACCCTCCTCGCAGGCGGCAACCCTCAGATCGCGAAGGCCGACGGCGACGCCCCCGTGCAGGCCCTTGACATGCCGCGCGGCACTGCCGCGCCGACGCAGCGCGTCGGCAAACGCCGTGCGTGTGCGGCAAGTCAAGGGCAGGCCTGCATGCCGGCCATGCCGGGCTGGAAACGCGACGTCGGGCGCCGCCTCGACGCGGCTTTAGACTAGACTAGACGTCCAGCAGCGGAAGTTGATGCACGCCCGAGTGTCGCGGCGCCTCGGGCGCCGCGCGCTGTAAGGTTGCGCGCTGGCGATCCCTGGCAGGCTGCGCGTCTTCCAGCGCCCCGAGTGCCGGTCGGTTGCATTGCCCGTGCGTCTCCAGCCCCAACCGCCGGGCGGCGGCCTCGAACAGTCGCGCGATGCTTGCCCAATACGGCCCCTCGCCGCGCATCCGCGCGCCGAAGCGCGTCTCATTCAACCGTCCGCCGCGCATGTCGCGGATGCGCTGTTCGACGCGGCGGGCGCAGTCCGGCAGCTCGCTGCGCAGACGCGAGAGGAACACCTCGCGCACACTGCCGGGCAGTCGCAGGGCCGTGTACGCGGCCCGGCGGGCGCCGCAGGCGGCCGCCTGCCCCAGGATGGTCGGGATTGCGCGGTCGTTCAGCCCCGGGATGATGGGGGCGACAATCACACCCACCGGGACGTCGGCCTGATGCAGCGCGCGCAGCGCGTCGAAGCGACGGCTGGGCGGCGGCGCAGCGAACTCGATCTTGCGGGCCAGACCGTCGTCGGCGAACGGGATGCTGAGGTACACGTGTGCCGAGGAGCGGCGGTTCAGCTCCGCCAGCAGGTGCGCGTCGCGCACCACGAGGTAGGATTTCGTCACGACGCCGATAGGGTTGCCGCGCCGCAGGCACACTTCGAGGCAGCGTCGCGTCAGGCGATACACGGCCTCCAGCGGCTGGTAGCAGTCGGTGACACCAGAGAACGCGATCCGCTCGCCGCGCCAGCCGGGCCGCGTGAGAGCGGCCTGCAGCAGCTCGGGGGCGTTGACCTTGACGCAGATGCGGCTCTCGAAGTCCGTACCGGCGCCGAAGCCCAGATACTCGTGCGTTGGCCGAGCGTAGCAGTAGGCACAGGCGTGCTGGCAACCGCGATACGGATTCACGCTCCAGCGAAACCGCAGGTCCGGGCTGTCGTTCTGCGAGAGGATCGAGCCCGCCTGCTCCTCGTACACGTGCAACTCGACCGGCGGCGGCGCCCCGAGCCACTCGCGGTGCTCGCGCAGGTACGGATTGGGTGGGTTGGCTATCCGTCGCATCGCTGCACCGACTCAAGCCCCCGTGCAGCGACATCATATTCGGATTATGTTAGGTTCGCAAGTCCTCGTTACGCGAGGGCGCGCGCTGCACACCCTCCGGGCGCCCTTCGCCCCCGCACGGCATCGGCGACGCCCAGAAGACCACCCGCGGCCACACCGGGCCTATGGCTTCTTCTTCCCCGCGTTCTTGCCACCCCCGATGCGCGCCCCGCTGCTGTCCTGGCTCTTGGCTGGGGCCCGGGGCTGGACCACGCGCGGCCCTTGACGGGCGGCGGCGGTCCCACCCTTCTTCAACAGCGAGTCGAGCTTCGCGGACTGTTCCGGCGTCAGGATGCTGCGAAGCTGCTGCTCAATCGTGGCATTCGCCTCGGCCAGCTTGTCCTTGTCGCGGCCGGCGTCGCGCAGCTTCTCACGGGCCTGTTTCTCCAGCTCCTTCATCAATTCCTTCTGTGCGTCGGACAGCTCCAATCGCCGAACGAGCCGCAGCAGCTCGCGGGCATCCGGCCCGCGCTTCCGCTCGACCTCGGCCCGTATCTCCGCCAGCTTCTGCCGCTGCTCGGCGTTCAGGATTGGCTCGAGCTTCTCAAAGAATGCGGCGATGGCAGGGGGGTCGGACTGCCGGACTTCCTCCAACTCCTTGCGCAACGGCGAGATGTCGTCGAACCGCCCGTCATCGACCGCTTTCTGGAGCTTCTTGAGCAGGGCCTCCTCGGCCGGGTTGGGCGCCTTGACCGCTTCGCGCAGCTCGGCCGCCAGCTCCTCAAACCGCTGCGACTGTTGCTCGTCGAGCTGGAGTTGCTTCCCGATCTGCAGAATATTGTGCAGCTCGTCGTGCGCCGGCTCGCCGCCGCGGGCCCTGAGCGGAGTACGGATCCGTTCCAGCCGCGCGACCTGCTCAGGCCGCAATAGCGGCGTGATCGCCTCGTAGAACTCCTTCTTGATCTCGTTGTCGCCGCGCAGCGCCTTCAGCTCCCTGGCATACTTGTCCGCCAGCTCGCGTTCACCACGCTGCTTCGCTTCTTGGCGCTTCTGGCGGATGGCGATGGCCTTGTCCCGCCGACCCTCCTGGGCGTACTTCTTGCGGATCTGGGCCGCTAGCTCCTCGGCCTTCGCCCGTTGCTCTTCATCCAGCTTGAGCTGGTCCATCGTCCGCTTGAGCATCTCCGCCACGCCGTGACTGCCGCGCGGCGGTTGAGGGAAATCGGGGATGGGCTTGGGCTGCGGATGGGCATCCGCGGGTTCAGGCGACTCCTGTGCCAGGGCTGGCAGCACGAGCGCCAGGCCGACAATCCACACCGTCCAGCAACGCGTCATAAGGACCTCCAGGGATTCCCCGCAGCGTGTTTCAGATCATAGCTCGCCGTCGCGGTCTTTCAATTGCTGTACGCTAAACGCGGCAAGCGGTTGCATCTTGCCCTGATCCGTGTTTGGTCCAGGGAACCCGGGAAACCGCCGATAAGGCACGAGCGGCCCCGGCAGGCCGTTTGACCGGCCGAGGCGCCCGCAATAGCATCATGCCCCCGCGGCGAGCCGTGCGACGGGCTGCTATCCCGGCTGGAGCAGGCCTGGGACGCGTGCGAGCGTGATTGGCCCGCATGCGAGCGCGGGCCCGGGGATGTTCGCGAGGACGAGCGCTTGGCCAAACAGGACGTGTTGTCGATGGAGGGCGTCGTGGTCAAGGCCCTGCCTAACGCCATGTTCCTGGTGGAGGCGGAAGTCGGCGCCGCCAAGCATCAGGTGCTGGCCCACGTCTCCGGCCGCATGCGAAAGAACTTCATCCGCATCCTGCCCGGCGACCGCGTGACGGTCGAGCTCTCGCCCTATGACCTGAAGCGCGGCCGTATCACGTACCGTCAGAAGTGAACGCGGCAAGTGGCCCGATTTGACCCGCCCTGGCAGGCGGGTGGGTTGTTTCTGCGATTCGTGTCGCCGCCGCCCCGCGGACCCCGCGGAATCGACAGACGCGTTACTGCGGGTTGAAGTGGGCGATCGCGGCCTCGCGCGTGTCGAAGAACACGAACAGCTTGTCGAGGTTGGCGATCCGGAAGACGCGCGCCAGCTCGGGCCGCAGGCCGACCAGCACCACCCGCACCGACGCCGCGTCGGCTTTGCGCCGCAGAGTGAGCAGCACGCCCAGGGCCTGCGAGGACAGGAACCGCACGCCCGAGAAATCCAGCACCACCGATGGTCGGTCGCCCGCCTCGACCAGCCGGTACAGTTCGCGGCTGACACGCTGAATGGTGTTCATGTCCAGGATGGAGGCGTCCCGGAAGCCGACCAGCGTGACGCCGTCGGCCGTGTCCATCCGCAGGCTGGATTCTTCCTGCATGCCTGACGCTCCGATAAACCCTGCGAGCGGCCCAGTATAGTGCGGCCCGCGCGGGCTGCCACGCCCGCCCGCGACACAGCGGCTTCCCAATCCTGGAACGCCTCGTCTGACCCTGCTTGAAGCCTGCCGCCACTGCCGACGGGCCCGATCCTGGCGCTTCGCGCGCCCGCGGGCTGACCGACCCGGCCGGCGCGGCCCGGCTCGCGCTCGCGCGTGCTCACGCGGCTTCTGTTTGACTTCGGCGCGCGCGGCTGCCTAGCATCGGGTGAATCTGAGCCTCCCGACCGCGGAGCAAACATGCAGTCGCCGCGGCCAGGGAGATTTCGCAATCACGGCCACCGGTTTTTCGCCCGGCGCGCTGCGCTCAGCCGCGCTGCGCCTGCAATGCGCGCCGTGATTCGCGGAAACGGCGAGTGGCCGTCGACGTTTGCTCGGCGGGCAGGGAACGTCCGTTCCGCAAGGAGGGAACGCATGCGACGGTTGATCCTCCCGTGGGTTTGCGCCGCAGCCGCGGTCTCCGCTGCGACCGCAGCCCCGCTCGTCCCCCAGATCATCAGCCACGATTTCAGCTTCGGCGCCTCCGAACCCGCCAGCGTGCCCTTTTACGATCCGCGCGGCCTCGACGCTGACCACGTCACTCTGCTTCCGGATCAAAACGACCGCGAGGTGACGGCTTTCTGGGAGATCTGGCCGGTCGGCGGCACACCACTGCCGATCTTCAACGCGCTCGGTCAGTTCGGCGGCGACCTGGAGATGTATCTCCAGTTCGACGACGAGGACGCCATGCCGCCGCACCTGGAGGTGAGCCTGACGGGCAGCGGCCGGCAGGAGGGCGCCGACATCCGCGTGTGGGGGGCGATCCCGGACTTGGCCATCCCCTTCAGTTTGCTGATTGCCATTGACGTGAACGCGGCATCGCTCTACGGCTTCGGCGGCGAGAGTTCGTTCGTGCTGGAGACGCTGGGGACGATCGTGGAGGTGAACCCCCTGTTGCCGGGCGCGGGCGATCTGGTCGGTGAACCGGCTGCGTCGCGGGGCAACATCGATTTTCTTGCGCTGGCCCTGCCGGCCGGCTATCACCCGCTGGAGTTCGGCGAACTGCGCGCGGACGGCGGCGGGTACTCCGGCGAAGTAGGGCGCACGCCTGAGCCGGCCAGCGTGATCACGCTGCTGTTGGGTGCCCTGCTGAGCCTGCGACGGCGCGGCTAAGTCGACAACGCTCTTTGGGGAGAGTGGCGGAACCCGCGGGCAAGCCTTGTCCGCGGGTTCTTCTTCTTGTTGGCGCTGCCAACCGGAGGCTTTCGAGCACCTGCGTCGGCCACGGGGCGCCACGGGGGGCCGACGCTACGTTCCACGGCCTGCTACGGAGCGGCGAACTTGACCTTGGACTTGTGCTCCTGGCCCTCGCGCAGCACGACGACCTCGACCTCGTCGCCCGGCTTGAAATTGCGCGCCGCCTCCACATAGCTGGCCATGTCGCGCACTTCGTACTTGTCCAGCCGCACGATGCGGTCGCCGTCCTTCAGCCCGGCCTGCACCGCGGCCCCGCCGGCGACCACCGACTCAACCAGCAACCCAGGTCCGGAGTCATTGAAGTCCGGCAGGATGCCCAGCCGGACCGGCGGCAGCGACGGAGCGTCCTGTGCGTCAACGGTCTCAGCCGCATCCGGGCCGGCGTCGGCCGCCAACGCCGCCTGCGACGAAGGTTCGGGCGACTTGGGCACGAAGGTCGGCCCGGACTTCATCTCCGCCAGGTCGCGGATCACATCGTGAAACATGCGCAGCACGGTCACGGCGCCCTCGCCGTCGATCAGGGGCCAGTCATCGTCGGGGCGGTGGTACTGCGAGTGCAGCCCGGTGAACGGGAACAGCACGGGAATGCCCTTGCGATAGAAGGAGGCGTGGTCGCTGCGGCCGAAGATGTCGCCGGTGGAGGGCGGCGCCGCGTACTCCAACCCGACGCGCTGGGCGGCGGCCAGCACGATGTCGTTGAACTCGGTCGCAGTCGGGATCCCCCAGACCTCGAACTTGTTGTTGTTCAGCCGGCCCACCATGTCGAAGTTGATCATGGCCCGCACCTTCTCCAGCGGCACGCTGGGATGCTCGACGAAGTGCCGGCTGCCCAGCAGCCCCAGCTCCTCGGCGCTGAACGTCATGAACAGGATGCTGCGCCGCGGGCGGGGCGAGTGCCCAAAGGCGCGCGCCAGCTCGATCACCGCCGACGTGCCCGAGGCGTTGTCGTCGGCGCCGTTGTGGATCTGCGGCTCGACGTTGGCCTGGCCGAAGGGCTGCGTGCGTCCCACGTGGTCGTGGTGCGCCCCGACCACGATGTACTCCTCGGGCGCCTCACGCCCCTCCAGCAGCCCGATCACGTTGCGGGCCGTGATCGGCTTGCTCTGAACGCCCGTGCTCAGCTTCACCCGCACGCCGTGCAGGTCGCTCGACAGCGGCTCGCGGCCGCGGTCCAGCTCCTCCTGCAGGACGCTCAACGGCGGCATCTGGGCCTGTGCGAGGATCGCATCGGCCGCCTGCCGGGTAATGTGGATCATGGGCAGGTCGTAGGTGGCCCGCGCCCCGCTCTCGCTCCACGGGTACAGCTCGTCCTTGTCGGGAGTGCGGTTCGGCGGGTTGACGATCAGCAGCGCCCTGGCCCCCTTGCGGGCCGCCAGCCGCGCCTTGCGCGAGAACATCGCGTGCGAGCTGGCTGGCTCCCCCCCGAAGGCCGCGTTCGCGTCCTCGCTCTTCGGCTCGTAGCGGAGAATGAGCAGGACCTTGCCGGCGGGGTCGAAGTCGGCGTAGTCATCGTAGCCGTGCTGCTCGGCGGAGATTCCGTAGCCGGCGAAGGCCAGCGGTCCTTCGGCCTCGCCCGGCTGCGTGAAGGGCATGGGCGCCCAGTCCTCGTGCACCTTGAACGTTCGCTCCAGCCCGCCGATCTCCAGCCGCGCGTCCTCGTCGTGCAGCTCTTTGCGGCCGGGCAGCTCGAACGACTGGAAGTAGGAACCGTCCTCGCCGGCCGGCTTCAGGCCGATCTCGCGGAACTGCTCGGCGATGTATTCGTCCGTGCGGCGGATGCCCTCGCTGCCGGGGCGGCGGCCTTCCAGCTCGTCGCTGGCCAGGAAACGGATGTGCTCCAGGTAGGTCTCGGCCGAGAACGCGACGCCGCTGTCGCCGCGGTCGGCGCGGGCGATGTGCAGCGGGACGACGATGAGCAGCGCCAGCAGGGCGACGCGGGTTGCGCAGCGACGAAGATCGAGTGTTCTGGCCATGGCTCCTGTCCGCATGAAAGGGAGTGGTCGCTCCGCATCGGTACCCTGGCACGCCGCTCCAGTAACGTCCCCCTGTGGCCGACGTAGGTCGTCAAACGGCCTACGGCCGCCGCAGGGCGCGGCCGCTACGCGCGTCCGCGAGCAGCGGTCTGCTCGTCCTAGTGTAGCGATCGACGCTCGGCGGAAACAACCTGATGTGCGCGACGTCCGACCCGCGCGGACGCCGTCAGGAAACGCGCGCCAGCCGCCGCTGCAGCAACACCAAAGCCGCCGCCGCCGCCAGCAGCACGGCGCCGAGCGCCTGGTGCAGCGTGGTGACGGCCACGTGGGCGGCGGTGATGGTCTGGCGGCTCGACTCGTCGAGCACGGCCACCAGGGCGGCGAACCCGAGCAGGAACTGCGTGCCGAGCAGCCCGAGCACGACGGCGCCCATCCGCGCGATGACTGGATGCTGCTCATAGATCCCCCAGCAGCGGAGAGCGAACGCGCCGAGCGCGAGCAGCACGACGCCAGCCATCGCAATGTGCGGCCACAGCCCCCACGCCGTGTGCCGCAGCACCGCCCCCAGGATCAACTGCACCAGCAGCGCCGCGAGCGCGGCCAGGCCGAGCCGTCGCTCCAGCACCGCCGCAGCCGTCGCGGTTGGCTGCTCGACTTGCCAGGCGCGCGACAGGAACACGCACAGCGACCCGACCGTGGCGAGGAACACCTGTGCCAGCACGCCGTGCACCACCGCCAGCGGCAGGTTCTGCTCGGTCACGCGCAGGCCGCCCAGCACGCCCTGCACGACCACGGCCAGCAGCACGACCCACGCCAGTGCCCGCACCCAGCCGCGCGGCTCAACGAGCTGCAGGTAGACCGTCAGCGCCAGCGTCGTGAGCCCGACCAGCGCACCAAAAAGCCGGTGCGCGTGCTCGAAGTAGATGCCGCCGGTCATCCTCGCCAGCGGGTAAAGAAACATGTTGTACCCGTATGAGCCGGGCCAGTCCGGCACGGCCAGCCCGGCCTGGTAGCCGGTCACAATCCCGCCAACCGGGATCAACAGCAGCGTGGCCACGGTCGCGACCCAGGCGAAGTGAGCCGGCCAGTTGACCGACACGCCGCGGCCGGCAGCACGCGTTTGCGCACCCAGCCGGGCGCCGATCCCGCCGCACGCCGCCGCGATCGCGATCGACGCGGGCGCCCACAGCAGCGCTGCGCGGGCCAGCTCCGCTGATAGGATCGCCTGCGCCCGCCCGTCGCCCAGCAGGCTGCCCAGAATCAGCAGGTTCACCAGGCCCGTGACGACGCCGGCCGCCAGCCCGCTGCGCACCCCGCGCCCGCACGTCCGGCCCGCGAATGCGCCGCCCAGCAGCATGCACCCGATCATGCCCACGAAGATCAGCGGCGCCGGCACCGCCGCGCCCGGCAGCCGACAGAGGTAGCCGATCGCCCACATGCCCACTGCGGTGGCGAAGCCGATCACCAGCACGCCGCCCAGGTCGGCAGTGGGCACGAGCAGGGGAGGACGCCCCTGGCGCGCGGCACGTCGGCCGATAGGGGCGACCTCTGGCGCTGCGCGCGGCGCACTTCGGGCTCGAAGGCTCATGGCCTCCGCATTCTAAGCTCAGGGCGCGACGCCTGGTTGCAGGACGACCTTGCAGGTCAGGCCGGCCGCCGCGCAGGCCGCGCGCAGGCGCTGCAGGGCCTCAGCCGAGCGGGCGGTCCCGGTCAGCTCGTTGGGACGCTGCGGATCGAAGTGCACCGTTCCGCAGATGGCCGGGTCGGCGACGAGCAGCGCTTCCAGCTTGGCCTGGGCGAAGTCGCGCTCCGACGACGGCCACGTGGGGCGGACGTCGGCGGCGGCGTGGCGGAGCGTGCGGCAGGCGCCGGGCGGCTTGCAAGGCAGGCCGTAAAAGACGTAACCCATGATGGCGAGGATCGCGACGAACGACAGAAGCTGGCGCATCTTGCCTCCCCCTGTCGCCGCCGGCGGGGGCGCCCGATCCGCGCGGTGCGGGACGCGTGAGCGGGCTACGGAAGTATGCAAAACAGCCAGACGGGCCGGCGGGCGCCGACAGGACGCGCCCCGGCGCAGCGTCGTTTGCACGACGGCTGCGCGAGGGGGTGACGCCCTGCGACGCGGCTCGTCGCCGGTTCATGCGCCGTGCGTTAGAATCCGCACCGCCATTGGTCCGATAGGTGCAATGGCATGACTGGAGGAATCCGTGGCCACGCGCAATGGGATACGGCGGATCGGCGTGCTGACCGGCGGCGGGGACTGCCCCGGGCTGAACGCGGTCATTCGCGTGGTCGCCAAGGCCGCGATCCACAAGCTGGGGATCGAGGTGCTCGGCGTGGAGGACGGCTTTACGGGCCTCATCGAGAACCGCATGCACGTGCTGACCAACGACGCGGTCAGCGGCATCCTTACGGCCGGCGGCACGATCCTGGGCACCAGCAACAAGGCCGACCCGAAACGCTACCGCGTCGGCCTGGATGAGCAGGGCCAGCCCGTCTTTCGCGACGTAAGCGGCCGCGTGGTCGAGAACGTGCGGCAGCGCAGCATCGACGTGCTGGTGTGCATCGGGGGCGAGGGCACGATGAGCGGCGCCGCAAACCTCGTCGAGCACGGCGTTCCGTGCGTCGGCGTGCCCAAGACGATCGACAACGACCTGATGCACACCGAGATCACTTTCGGCTTCACCACGGCGGTGCAGACCGCCACCGAGTGCCTGGACAAGATCCACTCGACCGCCTCCAGCCACCACCGCGTGATGGTGGTGGAGCTGATGGGCCGCAACGCCGGCTGGCTCACGCTGCATGCCGGCATTGCCAGCGGCTCGGACGTGATCCTGATCCCGGAGATCCCGTTCGACCTGGATGCGGTCTGCCAGACGTGCGTGGAGCGCTCCAAGAAGGGCAAGCGCTTTACGCTGATCGCCGTCTCGGAGGGGGCGCGGGCGGTAGGGGGGCAGCCGGTGGCGCAACGCGTCGTCGCCGACAGCCCCGACCCGATCCGCCTGGGCGGAATCGCGACCGTGCTCGCCAGGCAGATCGAGGATCGCACGCGGCTCGAGACGCGGGCGACAATCCTGGGGCACGTGCAGCGCGGCGGGACGCCGGTGGCGTATGACCGCGTGCTGGCGACGGCGTTCGGGCACAAGGCGATCCAGATGGTTGCGATGCGCGAGTGGAACCAGATGGTGGTGATGCAGAAGGGCGAGATTGCGATGGTGCCGATCGAGGCGGTGGCGCACAGGCAGCGCACGGTCGAGCTGGACGACCCGCTGATCGCGATGGCCCGGGCGCTGGGCACCTGCATGGGGGATTGAGCGCCTGCGGCTGCTTGCATCGGCCGCGTGGGTCGGGCTAGCTTCCGCAGCGCAACGGGAGGCCCCCCATGCCCGGCGTTCTCTGCGAGCACTGCACGGCGCCGTGTTGCCGCTACATCGCGCTGCCGATCGATACGCCGCGTACGCGGCGCGACCTGGACGACATCCGCTGGTACCTGATGCACGAGGGCGTCTCGGTCTTCGTCGAGGACGGCGCCTGGTACGTCTGCCTGCTGACCACCTGCCGGCACCTGCAGCCGGACAACCGCTGCGGCATCTACGCCGCGCGGCCGCGCATCTGCCGCGAGTACTCGACCGACGACTGCGACTACCACTCCGGCGACTACGGCTGGGACGCACATTTCACCTGTGCGGAGCACCTGGACGAATTCACGCCCGGCTACCTGGCGGCGCGCCGGCGACGTGCGGCCGGCCGTAACGGCAGGGGGGCGCACTCGCCCGCAGGGCGTCGCCGGCCGCGGCTCAAGGCCGCACTGCACCGCTGCTCGCGTAGCGGCGCGAGCGACTATGCCGTCGCGACGACCGATCTGCGCGGCGTTCCGCTGCCGGTGCTAGGCGGCCGGGTAGGAGCGGTCTCGGACCGCGATGGCGGACGGTCTGACCGCGATGCGGGACTCTGCGGTCACTCGTTGCGGGGAGCGGCGGGCGCGTGTGCGGCAGGGGGGGTGCGATGAGGATTCAGGCCCCGCCGGGAATGCGCGACTTCTATCCGGAGGACATGCGGCAGCAGAACTGGCTGCTGGAGCGCTGGCGGAGCGTCGCGCGCCGCTTCGGCTTCGTGGAGTACGAGGGCCCGATCTTTGAATTCTACGATCTGTACGCAGCAAAGAGCGGTCCGCAAATCCTAGGAGAGCTATTCCGCTTCCGCGACCGCGGCGGGCGCGCGCTGGCCATCCGCCCGGAGATGACGCCCACCCTGGCCCGCATGGTCGCGGCCCGGGCCGGCGCGCTGCCGCGGCCCATCAAATGGTTCAGCCTGCCGCGCATGTGCCGGGCCGAAAAGCCGCAGCGCGGGCGGCTGCGCGAGTTCTTCCAGTGGAACGTCGACATCCTGGGCGTCGACGACCCGCTGGCCGACGCGGAGGTCATCGCCGTCGCGGCGGCGTTCCTGCGCGAGGTGGGCCTCGGCCCGTCCGACGTGGCGATCCGCATCAACAGCCGGCCGCTGGCCGGCGCGGCGTTGGAGCAGCTCGGCATCGAGCGTGGGCGAGCCGAGCAGGCCTTCCACCTGATCGACCGTTTCGAGCGCCTGCCGCCTGAGCAGTTCCGCAAGCAATGGGACGACGCGTTCGGGCCGCGCGTCTCCGGAGCCGCGATCATGGCGCTGCTGCGCGACACGACCCGCGCGCAGGCGCTGGAGATCGCCGGCAGGGCCGGGCCCGACGATGCGACCGGCGTGGCCGCGATCCGCGCGCTGTGGGATCGGCTGGGGCAGCTCGGCGTCGCAGAGTATTGCGCCTTTGATCTGAAAGTCGTCCGTGGGCTGGCCTACTACACGGGCATCGTTTTCGAGGCCCATGCCCAGAAAGGCGACCTGCGGGCGCTGCTCGGCGGCGGGCGCTATGACGACCTGACCGGCATGCTGGGCGGACCGCGGCTGCCCGGCGTCGGCTTCGGAATGGGCGATGCACCGGTGCTGGAGTGTCTGAAGGAACTGGGCAAGCTGCCGACGCTGTCTGAGCAGCTTGATGTCTTCCTCATCGATGCCGACGAAAGCCTGTTCCCGAAAGTGCTGGAAATCGCATCCCGGCTCCGACAAAGCGGCCTGAGCGTCGACTTTTCGTACAAGCGCGCGGCGGTGAGCAAGCAATTCAAGCAGGCGGCCGACCGGCAGGCGGCCTACGCGGTCGTCGTCGGGGCTGAGCTGGCCGAGCGCGGGCTGCTGACGGTCAAGGACCTGCGCAGTGGACGGCAGGGCGGTCTAGCCAGCGAGTCGTTTCTCAATGACCCGCCTGCGGCGCTCCGGGCGCTCGAGACGCAGCGGTGATTGCCGGCGCGCGGCGTGGACGGCCGGTGAACCGCGCAAGTCCTTCTGCGCCCGGGCCTAACACGCAACATAATATGTGTTATCAGACCTTGAGAAGCTCGTATAAACGGGTCCTCCGACCGCGTCCTCCCAGCCAGCCAACCGGCCAACTCTTGCCCCGCTTAAAGCGCCGGTCGCCGATCGATTGGCCGGCCGGACGCCACCGGCGCTCAGTATGCGCCTCGCCCAGTTTGAACGTCGCGCGGCGCTCCGCGGCTTGGTCGGGTGATCTTGCGCAGGTGGCGGGTAGGCGGCGCGAGGGACATATAGAACTTGGTGATAACATCCGCAAGATAGCTATTATAGCAAATGGAGACTGTAAAGCATAGGATTATTTACCTAAACTGGCTGCATTGTAATAGGTAAAGCGCATGAGCGATCATCTCACGGTCCCAGTTGCCGGAAGCCGAGTTCCGCCAGGGCCGGCGGGGTCTTCTGGCCCACGGCCGGCGGGGGCTGCGGCCGTTCTTCGACGAGGATGAACAGCGGGCAGCCCCTGGCCATCAACCGCCGCTGCAAGGCCACCTCTTTCGGGACGCCGCCGAGCTGTTCGCGCGTGAAGCGATAACGGTTGATCACGACAACGACGTCGGGTCGGCCGGCCTGCACGTGATACAGATAGCGGAGCGTCATGGCGCGCGGGAAGCGTGCCAGGATCACGGCGCCTTGCGGCAGCGGCGCGGCGGCCTGGCGCGTCAGGCGCTGCTGGCGCTGCACCTCGGCCGGTGTGGAGCGGTCAAGTTTGGTATAGTTCGTCGCCAGCAAGTAGACCGGGGCGAGCAGCGCAACGAGCGCGAGCGTCAGCCCCCCCCTGCCGTTCGACCAGCCGGCGCCCGGCCGGCCCGCCGCCCCCAGTCCGGCCAGCAGCGCCAGCCCCGCCAGACCGGGCAGTGTGAACTCAAGACTGTCGGGTGGATGATGGTAGAGGTAGAAGGCTGTGTTGCCGGCAAACAGTCCCAGCCCGAGCAGCATCCAGCCGTATTGCCGCCTGTGGAATGCCGCGCCCAGCACAGCCAGCACGAGGCCCAGCGCACTGATGCTTGACCCCCTGCCCTGCTGCATTCTCCTGAGGGCGTTGGGGCGGTCGTCCGGCGCGTAGCGATCACGCAGGCCGCCCAGGCCGCTCAGCATCCAGGCGTACTTGTCAAGCTGCCAGCGGAGGTCGAGTGGGCCGAACTCCGCTTCGCCGACCCACTTCAGGCCCGCGAGGTAGGTGAACGCATGGCGCAGCTTCTGGCCGGACGACAGGCTCGTGAACGGCGGCTCCTCGCCGAGGATCTCGTCGCGCAGCGCATCGTCGCGGGCGTGCAGCAGCGCCGGATTCTGCCGCGCCACGTAGTAGCCGAGCGATAGCCCGAACGGCAACACCGCCAGCCCCCCCGCCGCCGCCAGCCGCCCCAGGCTCAGGCGCACGCGGCGGCGGAATCCCAGCCACAGGCCGACGAAGGCCGGCAGCACGAACACTTCCGACGGCCGGTTGCCCACGCACGCGCCGAGGGCGAGCGCGGCCAGATACAGCCATAGTGACCGATCGCTTTGCACAAACCGCGCTGCGCAGTACACGCCCGTCAGCAGGAACATGCCGTAGAAGACGTACACTTCCGGCGACAGCGCGTGCATCCAGTAGATGCTGCTGAAGCACAGCGTGGTCGCCGCGACCAGCCCGGGCAGAATGCGGCCGGTGATCCGCCGCACCGCGCCGTAGAGCGCCAGCCCGCCTGCCACGCCGCACAGCGCGACCATGACGTTGACGCGCCAGGCGAGGCTCGGGCCGATCGGCAGCCTGCTGAACAGGTGCCCGACGAAGACCTGGATCGGATAGCCCGGCGGGTGGCACACACCCAGCAGGGCCGACATGTACTGCATGTCGGCCGCGTCCTCGTCGGCCACGCCGGGCAGCATGGTCGTGCCGTAGGCGGCGGCCAGCAGCGCGGCGAGCGCGGCGCAGGCGGCGCG
>Ga0209172_10001085_pt1 | contig 63520 bp, 64 predicted proteins | sample LarsenN4metaG_FD_184113 | JGI IMG/M metagenome (GOLD analysis project Ga0209172, IMG submission 184113) | Hot spring sediment bacterial and archeal communities from British Columbia, Canada, to study Microbial Dark Matter (Phase II) - Larsen... ...
CCGCTATCTCATCACCGATCCGGCGCACCCGCGGCGGTTCATGAAGCTGGAAGTGACGCGGCCGTGATTCGCCTCGCGCTCGCGCTGTTCGCCACCGCGCTGGCCAGCGCGCAGGAGGTCGGGCCGGCGAAGGGCGCGCTCGTCGTGGTGGGCGGCTGGTCCTGCCATGCGTTCAGGACGATTTGGCCATCGACGAAGACGCGGGACCCGTCGTCGCTGGTCGTCGTGAACTGATAGACGCCATCGTTGAAGGCGATGTCGCGCGTCCAGCGCACGCTAAAGCCATCGGCCGGGAAGCCGGTGGCAATGTTCGGTGAGCCACCGCCCCAGTCGAAGTTGATGTCCTGCCCGTCGTTTCGCGTGAATGCCGGAGAACCGGAGAGATCCATGCTGGCGTAGTACTGCCCGGTCCAGCCGGGCGGGAGCGTCGAGACGTCCTGCACCGTGAGCTGGGCGGTGGCGGCGTTGGCGGCGTCGTAGAACTCCACCTTGAGCGTGTGGCTCCCCGCCCCCAGGGAATAGTCGGCGAAGTACGTCGTCGGCGGCTGGTCGAACCAGGCATCGATGATGAGCACATTGTCGACGAACACGCGCATCCCGTCGTCGGTGACGGCGGTGAAGCGATACGTGCTTGCGGGGTAGGTGTCGGTGCGCGTCCAGCGGGCGGACCAGCCATCGGCGTTCACGCCGGGCCCCGGCGAGCCCTCCCAGTACATATCGAGGACGGGCGAGGTGCTGGGCACGGGGTTCGAGCCGTCGGTGCGCTGGAGCACGCGCGTGCCGGACAGGGTTGTGTTGTTCCAATACTGGCCGGTCCAGGCCCCGGTGGCAGCTTCGACGGCGCCGGGCCCCGAAGCGCCGTGGCCACCAGCCAGGAGCAGGCCGGCCACGAGTGCTGGCAACAGGACCGGGGCGAGTCGCACCAACGCCAACGCTCACCTTCGCGTGCGGTCACCCGCGCGCAGTCAGCCTCGATAGGGAGAACGAAGGTCCGGTCGGCTTCGTTTCCGGCAGCCGCGCAGATGCGGCGATTTCGATTGTAGCGCGCTCGACGCGCGGTGACGCCGCCGAGGAGCGGTGACACGGAACTGCAAGCCGCCCTCCGGCCCGGACAGCAAGGCCATTGCGGGGCTCGCCGTACAATCGGCTCGGCGGCGGCGCTGGCCCCGCACGCCAGTGAAACGCCGGGCCCGGCGCGGGACGTTACACTTCACAAAGGGAGGCTTCGCGCCCTCGGCGCGCGTATGTCCACGATCTACTGGGCAAATCTTCTGCACTTCTACCAGCCGCCGATCCAAATCCCGGAGGTGCTCCGGAAGGTCGTCGACGAGTCATACCGTCCGCTGCTTGAGGTGCTCGAGCAGCATCCGCACGCAAAGGCCAGCGTCAACATCAACGGCGTCCTGACCGAGATGCTCTACGAGAGCGGCTACCAGGATGTGATCGAGCGGCTCCGCAACCTTGCCCTCCGCGGACAGATCGAGTTCGTCGGTTCGGCGAAATACCACGCCATTCTGCCGCTCATCAACCAGCACGAGCAGCGGCGCCAGATTCGGCGCAACCACCTGACGAACCGCCACTTCTTCGGCGATGCCTACCAGCCGCGCGGCTTCTTCCCGCCCGAGATGTGTTACGACAAGTCCTTCCTCGACCCGATCATCGACCTCGGGCACGAGTGGGTGATCATGAGCGGCATTGGCTGCCCCGTCGAATGGCCGACGCGCGTCATCTATGAGACGACCTCGCCCGAGGGGCAGAACATCGCCGTGATCTTTCGCGACGACGTGTTGAGCAACAAGATCTCGTTCCAGGACCTCGATGGCCGCGGCTTCATCGAGCACCTGCGCGCGGCGCACGGCAATGGCACGCAGGAGATGTACATCGTCACGGCGATGGACGCGGAGACCTTCGGCCACCACATTGAGAACTGGGACCAGCTGTTCCTCGCCGAGGCCTACGAGCAGACGGCGCCATACAAGAGCGTCGTCGAGGCGGGGTCCATCGCATCGAGCACGCGCCGCATCCTCACGCTCACACAGGAGGGCAGCCCCGACCCGGTCGTCTCTTGCACGATTAGCGAACTGTTCGACCACTTCCCCCGCGCGGCGGCGATCGAGCCGCGCCCTGCCTCGTGGAGCACGACGATCGACGACATCAACGCCGGCGTGCCATACCCGCTCTGGAAGGCGCCCGGCAACTACATCCACAAGCTCCAGTGGGAGCACGTCGACCTCGCCGTCGGCATGGTCTCGAAGGCGCTCGAGCTCGCTGACACCGCCGTCGCCTCGCGCCACGCCGAGATCGCGCGCGGTCTGCTCGACCCTGCGCTGCACTCGTGCCAGTTCTGGTGGGCGAGCCGGCGTCCGCACTGGGACGTCAACATGATCGCGCGCGGGCTCGACCAACAGGCGGCGGTCGTGCTCAACGCGTTCCGCGCGATCAACCTCAGCAGCGCGCCGGAAGACGAGAAGCGCGAGGCCTACTACCGCGTCGTCGCCTCACGCGACATCCGCAGCAAGATCCACGACCAGCTGTTCTGGGACTGAGCCGCGCCGGTTCACTCGTACACCGCAAAGACCCGAATCTCGCCATCGTACTGTTGTGGCCCGTCATCAGGCCCGTAGTCGCGAGCGAAGTACGCGACCACAAACGGCAGCCATGTGGCAATGAAGAAGTGTCGCTCTGGCTCGAACGGATGAGGTTGAAGCTGCGCGATGATGCGGATGTCCGCGGTTGCGCGCTCCCACGGGTCGCTGCGCAACTCCCGCACACAACGATCCCATGCGGCCTACTGCGTCCGATCGAACCGTACGACGCGCTCGATGACGTCGTCGTTACGCGCAACCTCGTATCCCACGCCGGCCCGCGCCTTTCCTACGGAACTCCGGGTGGGCCGCAGATGTCTCCTCGGCCGCCTTGCGGACGGCCGGGTCGTTCATCGCCCGCTCTAGAAGGCGCTGTCGCTCCGCCATCGTCGCGCCTTAGGCGCACTCCGCTGCCTGGACACCTTCACGCGCGCCGATTTCGTCATCGGAACACCTCTCCGATGCAGTCTACCCGGCGAGCGGTGGCTACAGCGCCCGCCAGTAGCGCCGGCCCTCGACCCGCACGATGCGCCCAACACCGGGGTGCGCGAAGTGCCCCGCCAGCACTAGCCGCCGCTCGTCCTCGATCCGCTGGAGCAGCCGCTCGCGCGACTCGCGCGCGAGCGCCGGGTTCATGTCGAACATCGGCGACCAGAGCTCCGTCACCTGCGCGGGGTGGTGGCACACGTCGCCCCAGATGATGCCGGCTTCGCCTTCGGACACGATCCCGACGGACACGTGCGCCGGCGTGTGGCCGGGCGTCGGGATCAGCGTCAGGTCGTCGGTGATCGCCTGCTCGCCATCGACGAGGTCGATCGCCGCGCGTCCTTCGAGGGGCAGCGCCGAGTCGACGATGTGCTCATTACCCTTGGCGTTGGCGACATCGGGTGCTGTCCAGTACTCCCACTCAGCGCGCGCGAACATGTGCCGCGCGTTCGGGAACGTCGGGCGCAGCTCGCTGCCGACGCGCGTCGTGTGCCAGCCGATGTGGTCGATGTGCATGTGCGTCGCGAGGACGATGTCCACGTCCTCGGCCCGCACGCCGGCCTCGGCGAGCGCGTCCGGCAGGCGCCCGTTCGGAAAGAACGGCCGGTCCTTCGCGCCGATCCCGGTGTCCACGAGGACCGTCTTCCCGCCAGAGCGCACGACGAACGAGGAGATCGAAAGCACGGCGGTGATCCCGTCGTCCGCGAAATACTCGTGATAGGGCTCCCATGCCTCCTTGGGGACATCGGGGAAGAGGAGCGTCATCGGCGCCCGGGCGTCAACATCGAGCAGCGGCTGGATCTTGACGTTGCCGATGGTGATGGGCTTGGCGGTCGTTGGCATGCTCTCAGGCTTCTGTGCTTGGCGTGTCGGCGACCATAGCCTGCCCGCGAATCCGAGGTCAAGCCCGCCCGTGGCCGCGGACCTTGATCCAGGCCGGGCAGACAAGCGCTCACCACCAGTCCGACGCCGGGATCTATAGATGCGAGCGCGCCTGAGGGTGGCGGCGAGTCCGGCCGCGGCCTATAATCGGCGCATTCCACGACGAAAGGACGGCGACGGCATGGCCCAGGCGTACTGCTACCTCCGCGGCGAACTCGTGCCCCTGGAGGAAGCGCGCGTACCGGTCATGACGCACGCCTTCCTCTACGGCACCGCCGTCTTCGAGGGCCTGCGCGGCAACTGGAGCGAGGAGCGCGGCGAGACGCTGATCTTTCGCCCGCTCGAGCACTTCGAGCGCTTGAAGAAGTCGGCGCACATCATGCACATCGGCTTGCCACAATCGGCGCAGGAGCTGAGTGATATCTGCGCGAGCGTCGTCGAGCGCTGCGGCTTCCGGGAGGACGTCTACATCCGCCCGATCGCGTACAAGAGCGGCCAGGTGATCGGGCCGAAGCTCGACGGCGTCGACGACGACTTCCTCTGCTTCGTCATCCCCTTCGGGAACTACCTCGAGGTCGACGCCGGCATCCGCTGCCAGACCTCGACCTGGCGGCGTGTACCCGACACCTCGATTCCGGCGCGCGCCAAGGTCAACGGGCTGTACGTGAACAGCGCGCTGGCCAAGACGGAAGCCGTCGAGAACGGTTTCGACGAGGCGATCATGCTCAACGACGACGGCCACGTCTCCGAGGGCTCCGGCGAGAACCTGGCGATGGTCCGCCACGGCCGCCTGATCACGCCGGAGCGCAGCGACAACGTGCTCGAGGGCATCACGCTCGACTCCGTCTGCCAGCTCGCGCGAGACGAGCTCGGCATGGAGATCATCGAACGCACGATCGACCGCTCGGAGCTGTACATCGCCGACGAGGTGTTCCTCACCGGCACCGCGGCGCACATCTCGCCCGTCATCGAGGTCGACCGGCGCGCGGTGGGCAACGGCGCGACAGGTCCGGTGACGCGCAAGCTGCAGCAGCTGTTCTTCGACGCGATCCGCGGCCGCAATCCGAAGTACGCGGCGTGGGTGCGCGGCGTGAAGATCGCCGAGGCGGCGACGGCGGGCGCCCGGCGCTGATGGAGTTCCGGCCCTCCCGCACGGTCGGCTCGCTCGTCGGCGGCGCGCTCGCCGCCTGGTGCGCCGTCCTCGCGGCGGCCCTCGTCGTGCGCGGGCTGATGCTCGACGTCGAGCTGTCGGTGATCCCGCTGTACGTCGCGGCGACGGTGTTCGCGCTGCTGGCGCTGCTCTTCGCCTACTGGACGTACAGCCTCGGCACGCTGCGCTACACGGTGGACCGCAACGCACTCACGATCACGTGGGGCGACATCCGCCAGATGGTGCCGCTCTCGCAGATCGAGCGCCTCGTACCCGGACGCGAGCTGCCGAATCCGCACGTCGCCGGCGTGAGCTGGCTCGGGCACCACGTCGGGCGGGCGGAGATCGAGGGCGGCATCGGCGACACGCTGTTCTATTCGACGCACCGATCGCCGGAGGACCTGCTCTACGTCGTCACGCCGGCGCAGTCGTACGCCATCAGCGTGCACGACGAGGTCGCGTTCGCCGAGGCCGTACAGGGGCAGCAGCGGCTCGGCTCGCTCGTCGCCGTCCCCCAGGCGCCGGACCGCCTCTACCTGGCGGCGCAGCCCTTCTGGGACGACCGCATCGCCCAGCTGCTCGCCGTCGCCGCGGCGGCGACGTTCTTCTCGATGTTCGCCTACGTCTTCCGGGAGTACCCGCGCCTGCCAGAGAGCATCGCGCTCTCATTTCCGCATCTCGACGGCGTCACCCGCGTCGGCTCGAAGAGCGAGCTGTTGAAGCTGCCGATGACCGGCATCGGCGTGCTGCTCGTCAATGTCGCGGTGGGGTTCATCGCCCACGCCTGGGAGCGGATGGTGGGCTACTTGCTGCTCGCGGCGACGATCGCCGCCGAGGGCATGCTGCTCGCCGGCGCGATCATCGCGCTCCACTAGCAAACATCGCCCGGCCCTGCGGTGGCGCCGCCCGGCGACGCGCGATCGACCCTTTCCGCCACAGGCCGGGCGCGGCGACGACCAGTGTGCGACGGATGCGTTCTTCGCGGCGTCGTCGCGTATCGTCCCGGCAGCCGCCCTGATGCCAGCGGGCCCGCTGGTTGCCGCACGCGGGATGGCGCGAGAGGCGGCGAGCTGGCGTATCCCGGCGACGAACACGCGCCGGCCCGAAGTGATGGGCGGCTTCCGCCCGGCCGTCTTCGGGCTCGCGGCGCTGGCGCTCGGCGCCGAGGAGAGGTGGGAGTTGTCGCTCGCGCTGTCCGGCCTGCGCCACGGCCGCATGTTCCGGCCGCGCTACGTCACCGCCTACGAGCGCGGCTCCGCCATCGCGTCGGCGGACGCGCGGGGCGCCGTCTCGCGGTCCTCGATCGCGTCCGGCTCGCGGACGGTCGCGGCGACGAGCACGGCGACGGCGAGGAGCGTGGCGCCGATGATCGGGAAACCCGCGTGGATGCCGAGCTGCTGCGCCGTAAGCCCGCCGAGCAGCGGGGCGACCGCGAAGCTCAGCGCCTGTGCGCTGCCCACGAGCCCGAATGCCGACCCCTGCCGGCCTTCCGGCGAGTTCAGCCCGATCAGCGCGTTCACCATCGGGATCATCGCACCGCTGAAGACGCCGACGAGCGCCATCAGCAGCATCAGCGCCGGCAGCGAGTTGGCGAAGCCGACGAGCGCATAGAACGCGCCCGCGCCCGCGGTCGCCACGACGAGCGCACTGCGGAACCCGGTGCGCGTCGCCACGCGTCCGCTGACGACCGCGGCGACCGCGCTCGTCAGCGCGACGGCTGCGAAGACGAAGCCGGACGCGCGCTCGACGCCGTTATCGGTGAACGACTCGACGACGAGCGGGATCACCGGGCGCACGAACACCGCCGCCGAGCTGACGAGGAACATCACCGTGATCAGCAGCAGCATCGACGGCACGCGCATGACGTCCCGCAGGTTCTGTATGTACGACAGCCGCTCGCCGGTCGCGGGTGTGAAGCGCTCCTCGACGAACACCAGACAGAGCACGAACGAGACGACGTACATCAGCCCGCCGAGCGCGAACGTCATGCGGAAGCCGACCGCCTCTGCCATGATGCCGCCGACCACCGGCCCGACCGTCTGCGACGTGAAGACAGCCATCTGCACCAGGCCGAGCGCGTATGCCACCCTCTTCTGCGGCGTCTGGCCGGCAATCAGCGCGGTCGCGGCCGGGATGGTGCCGACAAACGCCCCCTGCAGCGCCCGCAGGGCGATGAGCTGCCAGAGGCTCTGCACGGCGGCCTGCAGCGTGATCGTCACCATCGCGCCGGCATAGGCGCGCAGCAGCATGCGTTTACGGCCGAAGCGGTCGGCGAGCGACCCCCAGAAGGGCGATGAGACGAACAGCATGATGCCGGTGGCGCCGCTCGAAACGCCGGTCCAGAGCGCCGCGTCCTTGTCACCCTCGACCCCGAGGTCCTTGATGAAGAAGGGAATGAACGGGAACACAAGGTTCGCGCCCATGAGCGCGAGGAACTGCGCCACCCAGACGGCGTAGAGGTTGCGCTCCCAGGTCTCGAGCTTCACGCGCGGCGCCCCACGTCAGTGACCGGAGATCGTTGGAGCGAGTATATCCGCGCGCTGGCAGGCGACCGGCCACCCCGATGCGACCTCACGCGCGCTTGCGGATCAACATCACGCCGTCGCGCACCGTCAGGACAACGCTCGTGACGCGCGCGTCGTCGCGCACGTGCGCGTTGAACGCCGCGATGGCCCGGGTGTCGTCGTCCCCCGGGTCGAGCACGCGGCCGTCCCAGAGCACGTTGTCGACGGCGATGACGCCACGCGGCGCGAGCAGTGGCAGCACCGCCTCGTAGTAGTTCGTGTAGTTCCCCTTGTCCGCATCGATGAAGACCACATCGAACGGCCCGGACAGCGAGCGCAGGGTGTCGAGCGCGGGCCCCTCGCGCACCTCGATCTTCGTGCCGTGCGGGCTGCGCGCGAAGTAGCGCTTCGCGATGGCGATCGTCTTTGGATTGATGTCGCAGGTGATCAGGCGGCCGTCATCGGGCAGCGCCGCCGCCATCATCAGCGCGCTGAAGCCGGTGAACATGCCGACCTCCAGCACCCGCCGCGCGCCCGTCGCCCAGACGAGCGTCTGCAGCAGCTGGCCGACGAGCGCGCCCGAGAGCATGCCGGCCAGCGGCCCCATCTCGCGCTCCGTCTCCGTCACCAGCTCCTGGAGCAGCGGCGGCAGCGGCGTCGAGTGCGCGAGCGCGTAGTCCTCGATGCCATCGGGCTTGAAGGTCAGCGGCATGGAGTCTCCTCGCTGCAATCTCGTCGTATCGGCGACCGGACAGCCGGGGGCGGCTGTCCTACGCGCCGGGCTCGGGAACGGTACTCCGGCGCGGCCGATCGCTCACGCCGGCGGCCGCCCGTGTATAATCGGCTCGAACCGGCGAAGGCAGGTGATCATTTGGACGCGCACGCGATCGACGAACTCCGCGCCTTCGACGCCGCCCACATTATCCATCCGCTCTTCCACCCCGCCGACCACGCCGGCGCCATCATCTACGCCAGCGGCGACGGCGCGCTGCTGCGTGACCTCGAGGGCCGCGAATACATCGACGGCCTCTCGTCGCTCTGGAACGTCGCCATCGGTCACGGCCGTCGCGAGCTTGCCGAGGCGGCGATGGAGCAGATGACGGTGCTCGCGTTCTCGAACAGCTACACGGGCTATGCGAACGTGCCATCCATCGAGCTGGCGCGCAAGTTGCTGTCCCTCGCCTACCCGAACATGAGCGGCGTCTTCTACGCGAACAGCGGCTCCGAGGCGAACGACTTCGCGATCAAGGCCGCGCGCTACTTTTGGTTCGTTTCCGGCAAGCCGTCGAAGGTGAAGATCATCTCGCGGCAGGAGGCGTATCACGGCGGCACGCTCGCGGCGACCGCCGTCACCGGCATGGCGCCCTTCCACAAGGGCTTCGGGCCGGAGCCGCCGGAGTTTCTTCAGGTGCCGACCTGCTACCGCTACCGCTGCCGCTGGTGCGCCGACGCGCCCGCCTGCACGCTCGACTGCGCCGACAACATCGCCGCCGTCATCGAGCGGGAGGGCCCCTCCACGGTCGCGGCGGTGATAGCCGAGCCGGTGCATGGCGCCGGCGGTGTCATCCCGCCCGACCCCGCCTACTGGCCGCGCCTCCGTCAGATCTGCGACCGCTACGACGTGCTGCTCATCGCCGACGAGGTGATCACCGGCTTCGGTCGCACCGGCCGCTGGTTCGCGCTTGAGCACTGGGGCGTCCAACCGGACATCATGACGTTCGCCAAGGCCGTCACCAGCGCCTACGTGCCACTCTCGGGCTTCCTCGTTTCCGAGCGTGTCCACCGGGCGATCCTCGACGCGCCCGCAGATACGAAATTCATGATCGGCTCGACGAACGCCGGCCACCCGACCGCGTGCGCTGTCGCGCTGCGCAACCTGCGCATCTTGGAGGACGAGCGCCTCATCGAGCGCGCGGAACGCATGGGCCAGCGCTTGAACGAGGGCCTCGCGCGCCTGCGCGAGATGCCGCACGTCGGCGACGTGCGAGGGCTCGGACTGATGGCGGCGGTCGAGGTCGTGCGCGACCGCGCAACCGGCGAGCCCTACGCGCCGGCGCTGGCCGTCGGCCCGAAGCTCGCCCGCGCGATGCGCGAACGTGGTGTCGTCACGCGCGTGAAGGGCGAAAGCATCCTGCTGGCGCCGCCGCTGATCGTGACGGAGGAGCAGGTCGACACGATCGTGAATGTCACCGGTGACGCAATCGAAGCCGTCACGAGCGGGTTGGGCTAGTGCGTTCGAACCAGAGTGGGGGTTCGCGGCAGGGCTATACTGGCGGTATGGCAGTAGCCCCGCAGGCGGCCGTCGCGGTCGCGCGCCCGAACCGGTTCGCGGCCTTCGCCGAACGGAACTGGCGCACGCTCGCCGAGCTGGCATTCATCATCCCGGCCTACACGGCATATCAGTTCGTGCGCGGCGCCGTCCACGGCAAGGCGGGCGACGCGTTCGACAACGCGTCCGAGCTCATCTCCGTCGAGCAGCGCCTCGGCATCTTCCACGAAGCCACGCTGCAGCAGCTGATCCTGCCGAAGGCGTGGATGGTCGACTTCTTCAACTACCTCTACATCTGGGGCCACCTGCCGGTGATCATCGCCGTTGCTATCTGGCTCTACTCCCGGCACCGCGAGAACTACGCGCTCTTCCGCAACGCCTTTCTGATCTCCGGGCTGCTCGCCCTGATCGGGTTCTCGACGGTACCGTTGGCGCCGCCGCGGTACATGCCGGAGTTCGGCTTCACGGACACGATCATCCAGGCGCAGTCGTACTACGTGCTGCAGAGTCCGAAGATCGTCAACCAGTACGCCGCGATGCCAAGCCTGCACTTCGGCTGGGACCTGCTCGTCGCGGTCGCCATCGGATGCAACGCCCGCTCCCGGTGGCTCCTCGTTATCGCCGGCGTCATGCCATTCGTTATGCTCGGCGGCATCGTGCTGACGGCGAACCACTACTTCCTCGACGCCGCCGCCGGTGCGGCGACGGCACTCATCGGGCTGGGTATGGCGTACGTCCTACGCCGTGGGGCGCCGCGGAACGCGCTGTTCAACTTCCTGACGTAGGATCCTCGCCGAACAGCCGCGGGTCGTAGAAGCGGTCCTGCACGAGATAGCCGCCATCCACCGGCAGGCATGCGCCCGTTACCCAGTCGGACGCACGCGACGCCAGGAAGACGACGGGGCCGATGAGCTCCTCGGGGCGCCCCCAACGCCGGCCAGGCGTCTTCGCGACGATCGACGCGCGCAGCCATTCGGGCATCCCCGCCGACATGTCGGTATCGAAATAGCCCGGGAGGATCGCGTTCACCTGGATGCCGAAGCGCGCCCACTCAACGGCAAGCGACCGCGTCAGTCCTTCGACGCCGGACTTCGCCGCGGTGTAGTCAGCGAAGTCGTTCGCTCCGAAGCGCGACATGACCGAACTGATGTTGATGATCTTCCCGCCGGTGCCCTGACGCACCATCGCGCGCGCGGCGTGGCGCGCACACAACCAAGCGCCCGTCAGGTGCGTCTCGATCACCGAGCGCCAGTCGGCGAGCGGCTCTTCGAGCGCGAAGCCGCCGCGGAAGTTGCCGGCGTTGTTCACGAGCACATCGAGCCGCCCCAGTTCGCTCGTTACTCGCGCGATGCCACGCTCGACCGAACCCTCGTCCGTGACATCCATCTCGATGACCGGCATGTCTGGTCCGAACGCGGCCGCCGTGGCGGCGTTCTTCGCGGGATCGCGCCCGCAGACCGCGACCCGGGCGCCTGCATCGCGCAGGCCGGCGGCGAGCGCACGACCGAGGCCGCCATTGCCGCCGGTCACCAGCGCGACGCGCCCTCGAGCGCAAACAAGTGGGCGTCCATGTGGCTATTTTCACCTGAGAGGGCCGCTTCCGCACGTACAGGCACCGCTCCCGTGTCGTGGCTCGCCGCCGACGAAATATGCGACGATACAGGTGATGGCGATCCTCAGACCAAACAAAGAACAGCCTACCGGCGAAGTCCTCCCGGGCGTCGAGCCGCTCGAGCCGCGCTCGGTGCGGACGAGCCCGGCGCGCCGCCGCGTCCGCCGCCGCACCGGTTCGGGCGACCCGGCGATCGACGAGCAGATCCGCGCGCTGCTCGACGCGGTCGAGGTGCCCGACGAGGACCTGCTCGAAGACCTGCTGTACACGGCGTTCCGCATGGCGCGCTCGTCGAACCGCGCCGAGATGAAGCTCGTCAGCCGCTCGCTCCGCGAGCTGGGGCGCGCCTTCCGCGTTTTCGCGCCGTATCGCAGCATCCGCAAGGTGAGCATTTTCGGCTCCGCCCGCACTGCGGAGGACGACGCCGCCTACACCATCGCCCGCGACTTCTCGCGGGAGATGGCCTCGCGCGGCTGGATGGTGATCACCGGAGCCGGCCCGGGTATCATGGCCGCCGGCCACGAAGGCGCCGGCAAGGAGAACAGCTTCGGTGTCGGCATCAAGCTGCCGATCGAGCAGTCGGCCAACGGCTTCATCGCCGGCGACCCCAAGCTGATCGACTTCAAGTACTTTTTCACACGCAAGATCACGTTCATGAAGGAGTCGGACGCGTTCGTCCTGCTGCCGGGCGGCTATGGCACGCTTGATGAGGCCTTCGAGCTGCTCACGCTCATGCAGACCGGCAAGACCAGCCTGCGCCCCGTCGTGTTGCTCGCGCCGCCGGGCGACGACTACTGGCACAACTGGCGGCGGTTCGTCGAGCGACAACTTGTCGGCCGCGGCCTCGCCTCGCCGGAAGACCTCGCCCTGTTCGCGGCCACCGACGACATCGGCGCCGCCGTGAGCGAGATCGAGCGCTTCTATCGCAACTACCGTTCAGCGCGCTACGTGGGCGAGCGGCTGATCCTCCGCCTCGAGCGCGCGCCTTCGAAGGCGCAGCTCGCACGGCTCAACGCCGATTTCGCCGATGTCCTCGCCCAAGGGCGCATCGAGCGGTGCGGCCCAACGCGTGAGGAGCTGCGCGACGGCGACGTCCCCGAGCTCGCGCGCGTGGCGCTGCACCCGCGGCACAACTTCGGCCGCATCCGCCAGCTGATCGACGCGCTCAACGAGTTCTGAGACGTAAGCGTCCGCCGACCGATTCGCCGCGTGGCCGGGCGGCTGGCGTGGTTGTCCTTCGGCGGCGACAGCGCGCCGAGGAGCCGCGCGCTCTCACAGCATCGCGAGGAAGTTCGCGTAGAGCCGCAGCCCCATCTCACCCGACTTCTCCGGGTGGAACTGCGTCGCCACGATGTTGTCCCGCGCGAGCACCGAGGCGAAGCGCACGCCGTACTCCGTGTCTCCGATGACGACGTCCTCGTCCTCGGGCACTGGGGCGTACGAGTGGACGAAGTAGAAGTAGGACTCGTCGGGGATGCCGGCGAAGATCGGGTGCGGGCGGCGCTGGCGGACGGTGTTCCAGCCCATGTGCGGCACCTTCTGGCCGGCGGGCAACCGCTTCACGCGGCCGGCAATGACGCCGAGGCACTCGTGCTCGCCGCCCTCCTCGCTGACCGAGAGCAGCGCCTGCTGCCCCATGCAGACGCCAAGGAACGGCTTTCCCGAGGCGATGTACGCCCGCACCGGCTCCACCATGTCCGTCGCGCGGAGGTTACGCATCGTGTCGGCCGCCGCGCCGACCCCCGGCACGATCAGGCCGTCAGCGCCGGGCACCTCGCGTGGGTCCGATGTCACGACCGGTTCGACGCCATTATGTGCGACGGCCCGCGCCACCGAGCGCAGGTTCCCGGCCCCGTAATCGACGATGACGACGCGCGGCTGTGGCATGCGCGCAGTGTAACGAGCGCCTACTGCTTCAAGAACTCCGCGAGCGCCCGGTACGCCGCCCGGTTGTACACGAGCCCGCTGTGCGTGCCCGATACCTCGATGTTCGTCGCACCGGCGATGCGGCACGCGCGCGCGGGCACGACCGGGTCGTCGCGGCTGTAGATGCTCAGCACGCGCGTCGATGGCGCCAGCGGACGCTTGAAGTCGGCCGGATACGGACAGCCGCAGTACGGCACGTTGCAGTCGGGGTCGCGCCGCTCTCGCGCGCGCAGGCCGGCCGCCGCCACGCGCGAGTGCGCGACATCGCGCGCCTCCGGCCACCATGATGCCGCCGTCAGCGCACCAACGGGGCTGCCGAGCAGCACCAGATGCGAGCACTCCCGCCCGAGCCGAACGGCGATCACCCGCGCCAGCATGCCGCCGCGCGAGTGGCCGATGAGGATCGCCGGCTGGCCGTCGCGCCGGTGGCGGCCGAGCTCCGCCTCGACCTGCTCCGTCAGCCGCTGTGGACAGCCGACGTTCATCGCAAGCGTCGACCGGACGGCGCGGTAGCCGATGCGGGAGAGCCAGGTGCGCAGCGGCCGCAGGTACCAGTCGTTCGCGAACATCCCGGGTAGGACGACGGCCGGGCGGCCGTCGCCGCGCGGCGCGCCGACGCCGTAGTACAACGGGTCGGTCATCAGCGCCGCCAGCTCGGCGGCGGCAAACATCTCGCCTGCGAGCTGGGGCTCGCGCGGGCGTTGCGTCGTCATGCGTTCAGGCTAGCGGATCGCCGGCGGGCGAGCGGTTATCCGCCCGGCGCGAGCACGCGCATCATCTCGAGCGTCTGCTGTGTGCGCGCTTCCGGCGTCGGCGCGAAGGCGATGAAGTTGACGACCGGCACGGTGACGCCGTTGTCGACGTACGCCTGCACCTTCTTGCGACACGTCTCGGCGTCGCCAGAGATCAGCAGGTCCTCGATCAGTCGGGAGGGGATCGCCGCCGTCGCGCCCTTGCGGTCGCCCGCGGCCCAGGCATCCCACATCGGCTGCAGCATCTGCGAGCGGCCGAGCCACTCGTGGAACGCGGCGTAGACCGGCACGTTCAGATACGCGGCGATCATGCGCCGGCCGACCGCGTCGACCACCGCCTCCTGCTCCGTCACGCAGACGAAGATCCGGCAGACCGCGGCGAGCGCGTCGGGGTCGCGGCCCGCCTGCCGCGCGCCGGCCCGCACCTCCTCGATGCAGCGCGGCACGTCCGCGGCCGAAAGCCAGTTGATGATGGCGCCCTCCGACTCGGCGCCCGCGAGCCGCAGCATCCGCTGTCGCAGCGCGGCGATATAGATCGGCGGCGTCGGCGCCAGCTTGCGCGACAGCCGGAACCCGTCCGAGCGCGCCGTCTCGAGCGTCTCCGTCACCTTCTCGCCCGAGAGCATGGCCCGCAGCATGCGGTTGGTGTCGCGCACGCGCCGGTACGGCAGCTCGAACGGCACGCCGCCCCAGCGCTCGACGATCACGGACGAGCCGGCGCCGATGCCCAGCGCGAAGCGTCCGGGCGCCGCCTCGGCGACACCGTTCGCTGAGATCGCCAGCGCCAGCGGCGCGCGTGTGTACACGTTGGCGATTGCCGTGCCGAGGAAGAGGCGCTCCGTCCAGGCCGATGCCAGGGCGAGGGGCGTGAAGCAGTCGACGCCGTCGATCTCGTACGACCAGGCGTCGGTGTAGCCGAGCCGCTCAGCCTCCTGCAGCGCCTCGCGGTGCTGCGCGAGCGGCAATCCATCGAACGGGAAGGTGAACCCCCAGCGCGCCATCGGCGCATCATCGCCCGCGGCCGCGCTTCGATCCAGCGGCGCTTCCGGCACCGCGGCCGCGGCTTCATACTCTCCGCATGGACGCATACCGGGCGATCATCACCAAGCGCGACACGCGCTCGTTCACCGACCAGCCGGTGCCGCCGGAGGCGCTGCGCCGGATCCTGCAGGCGGGACGGATGGCCGGCAGCTCGAAGAACGTGCAGCCGTGCCGCTTCATCGTCATCGACGACCAGCAGCAGAAGGAGGCGATCGCGAAGTGCGGCGACTTCGCCGGCTGGCTCCCGCAGGCGCCCGTGCTCGTCGCCATCGCGCTCACGGACATCGGCACGCGCAACGACTTCGACGCCGGGCGCGCGGCGCAAAACATGATGATCGCCGCCTGGGGGGAGGGCATCGCCTCGTGCCCGGTGAGCATGCACCACGTCGACTGCGCGCGCGAGACGCTGGGCCTGCCGGAGGGCTGGCGCGTCAGCATCGTCATCGGATTCGGCTATCGCGCGAAGCCGCCGAAGTCGGTGCCAGAGGCCGCGCGCAAGCCCTGGGACGAGTACGTGTCGCACAACCGCTACGGGGTGAAGTGGGAGCCGGGTCGCTCTAACCGCGCGCCGCTCCGTGACTGAAAGCCGAAGACACATCCACGCCGTTGCCCACTGACCAGCGACCAGCGACCAACGGCCCGCGCCCGGCGTTTCTGATCACGGGCAGCGGCCGCTCCGGGACGAGCGCCGTCGCCCGCCTGCTCCACGAGGCCGGCCTGGCGCTCGGCCATGACCTCATCGAGCCCGACGAACACAACGCCGAGGGCTACTTCGAGGAGCGCCGGCTTATCGAGATCAACGACTACATCCTGCGCGATGCCGGCCTCGGGCCGTGGTTCACGACGGCGACGCGCAAGCAGGTGCTCGACGCCGCCAAGCCGCACGAGGAGGCGATGCGCGCGCTCGTCGCCGAGGCGACCCCGGCATGGAAGGACCCGCGTTTCTGCTGGACGCTCGAGGCGTGGCTGCCGCTGCTGCCCGCGCCGCCCGCGGTCATCGTCTGCCTGCGCAGCCCCCGGGAGGTCGTCGCCTCTACACTACGCTACTACGCGCAGGCCGGCGACGAGGCCGAGCGCGCCGTCCTCCACGTCTGGCGCACGCAGTACGAGCGCTTGCTCGAGGTCATCCGTGACCACCGCCTGCGCGCGACGTGCGTCGAGTACGGCGCCCTGCACCGCGCACCGAAGCGCACCGCCGCGGCGCTCTCGCGCTTCGTGGGCCGGAGGCTCGACAGCGCCCTCGTCCGCAAGGACCTGCGGCACCACCGCAGCGACGTGCCCTCGGAGCTGCGGGCGCTCTACGACTCCGTGCTGACCCTCGGCGGGTAGCGCGCGGGCGGAGGCTCCGCATGCGTCGCCGGCTCAGGCGCCGGGACCGCCTCGGCGATCGGCGGACGCCGGCGCACGTGCAGCGTCAGGCCCTTCACCTGCGTGATGACGACGGACTCGCCGCGCCGCACCGGCCCATCCTCGGCGACGGCCTTCCAGCGTTCGCCTTCGATGAAGACGAAGCCCTCGGGGTCGAGATCCGTGCGCGCAATCGCGCGGTTACCGACCATCGCCAGCGAACCCAGCCGCGCGGGCATCCGCCGCGTCCGCAGGACCACCGCGACGAACATGGCGAAGAACGCCGCGAACACGACGCCCGTCGCGACGACGAGCCAGCGCGACACCTGGAAGTCGGGGTTGTCGGACGACGTCAGGATCAGGCCACCCATGATCAGTGATACGGCGCCGCCGATGCCGAGCGCGCCAAAGCCGCTGACGTAGATCTCGGCGACGAACAGGAGAAACGCCAGCAGAATCAGCGCCACGCCCGCCCAGTTCACCGGCAGCGTGCCGAGCGCGAAAAACGCGAGGATCAGCGCGATGACGCCGAACACGCCGGGCGCGAAGACGCCCGGATGAATGAGTTCGATCGCGAGGCCGAGGCCGCCGAGGCTCAGGAGCATGAAGGCGATGTTCGGGTCGCTGAGCAGGTTCAGGAGGCGCTCGACGAAGGTCATGTCGTTGCTCACGCGCGGCGCGTCGATGAGCCCCGCGAGTGTGGTCGGCGTCCCGGCGACATCGACCGTGCGCCCTTCCGCCTGCCGAAGCAGCGAATCCATGTCGGGTGCCGCGTAGTCCACGACATGCTGCGCCACCGCGTCATCGGTCGAGGCGGAAACGCTGTCGCGCACCGCGCGCTCCGCCCAGTCGGCGTTGCGGCCGCGCGTGTTGGCGACGCTGCGCGCGTAGGCGGCGGCGTTGTTCTCGACCTTCTCGCCGAGCGTGCCAGTGATGTCGTCGCCCGTCGCGCTGATCGGGTGCGCCGCGCCGATGCTCGTGCCGGGCGCCATCGCCGCCACGTGGCCGGCGAGCGTGATGAACGTGCCCGCCGACGCTGCCTTCGCCCCCGATGGCGCGACGTAGACGATCACCGGCACCTTCGCCGCCTCGATGCGCTGCACGATGTGCTCCATCGACGTCGACAGCCCGCCCGGTGTATCGAGCTGGATCACGACCGCCTTCGCATCCGTGCGCTCGGCTTCGTCGATGCCGCGGTCGATGTACCGCTCCATCACCGGGTTGACGTCGGTGTTGGCCTTGAGGACGTGGACAGCGCCGCGCGTCGAGATGCGTGGCGCGCAGGCGACGAGCACGCCAGCCGCGAGCAGCAGCGCCGTAAGTGTCAAGCGCAAGCGCCGGGGCAGTGGGAGGGACGCGCGCGCTGTCAGCCGGGCCATTCGATGCTCCCGACTGCCATTATCGCACCGGCGGGATATCCTTGACGCTGCTGGTCCTCGTCCGCCGCCCCGGGGGTGACTAACAACGGTAGGAATCGGGGTTTCGAGCTGCTGCATCGCGCGAGGTATCGATGACGACGACACCCGACATCACGGCACTCTCCCTCGAGGACGTGGCCGAGCGCATACGGGCGCGCGAGGTGAGCCCGGTTGAGGTCACCGACGCCGTACTGGCCCGCATTGAGACGCTCCAGCCGCGGCTCAATGCCTTCGTCACACGCACCGGCGAGCAAGCGCTGGCGCTGGCGCGCGAGGCCGAGGACGAGATCGCCCACGGGCGCTACAGGGGCACGCTGCATGGCGTCCCGGTCGCCATCAAGGACCTGTTCGAGACGAAGGGCGTGCGGACGACCGCGGGCTCGAAGCTGCGCGCCCATACCGTGCCCGACCGCGACGCCACAGTCGTCCGCAAGCTCAAGGAGGCCGGCGCGATCTCGGTCGGCAAGCTCGGCATGCACGAGTGGGCGTTCGGCGTGACCTCGGACAACGTGCACTTCGGCGCGGTGCGCAACCCGTGGGACCCGGAGCGCGTGCCCGGCGGCTCGTCGGGAGGCTCCGGCGCCGCCGTCGTCAGCGGCATGGCGTACGCCGCGCTGGGCAGCGACACCGGCGGCAGCATCCGCATCCCCGCGGCGCTCTGCGGCTGCGTCGGCTTCATGCCGACCTACGGCCGCGCCAGCCTCTTCGGCGCCGTCCCGCTCTCATGGTCGCTCGACCACCCCGGGCCGCTGGCACGCACCGTCCGCGACGCCGCGATCGTCATGCAGGCGATCAGTGGCTACGACCCGCTCGACCCGACGACCGAGGACCGGCCAGTGCCGGACATGCTCGAAGGCATCGAGCGCGGGCCGCGCGGCCTGCGGGTGGGCGTGCCGAAGCAGTACTTCTGGGACAACCTCGAGCCGGAAGTCGAGGCGCTCGTCCGCAAGGCGATCGCCGACCTCGAGGGCGCGGGGGCGCAGGTGCGCGAGGTCGACTGGCCCCGCGCAGCCGAGTATCTGCAACCGACGATCGCGATCATGTTCGCCGATGCGGCCGCCTACCACGCAGCGACCTTCCCGAGCCGCCGTGCCGAGTACGGGCCGCAAGTCGCGGCGCTGCTCGATGCCGGCCTCGCCGTCACCGGTGCGCAGTACGCCGCCGCCGCGCAGTTCATGCGCGAGGAACGCGCCGGCGCCGCGGACTCTGTGCTCGACGGGCTCGATGTCCTCGCCGTGCCGACGACGCCGGTCGCCGCCCCAACGATTGAGTCCGTCCGCGAGGCTGACCCGGCTGTGCGCATTGCCGGGCTAACGGGCGTGTTCGACCTGAGCGGCCAGCCGGTCGTGGCCGTGCCGTGCGGGCTGACGCCGCAGCGGCTGCCGGCGAGCATCTCGTTCGTCGCCCGCCGCTGGGATGAGCCCTCGGCGCTGCGCGCGGCCCGCGCCTACGAGCTCGTGCGCGGGCCCTTCCCGCTGCCCGAGCTGTAGCCCGCCGCGCGCCTCGATCCGTTAGGCTTCGACCGGGAGTGGCGCATGGCGGACGACTGCCTCTTCTGCCGCATGGCGAGCGGCGCTGTGGACGTGGCGAAGCTCGACGAGGACGAGCGCGTGTTCGCGATCCGCGACATCAACCCGCGCGCGCCCGTGCACATCCTCATCATTCCGAAGACGCACATCACCGACGCTCGCGAGGTCGGCCCGGAGCACGGCGAGTTGCTCGGGGCGATGTTCGCCATGGCGGCGCGCGTCGCCGCCGGCGAGCAGCTCCGGACGCGCGGCTACCGGCTCGCCTTTAACGTGGGCGAGGACGCCGGCATGACGATCCCGCACCTGCATATGCACCTCGTCGGCGGCCGGCACCTCGGCGCCGAGGGATAGCGCGCGCGAACGGAGCAACGGCCATGACGACGCACGCAATTGAAGAAGCGACCAGCGAGCGCGACGGCGTGCTCGTCGGACCGCTGCGCACGCCGCGCAACCTGGCGGCGACGCAGCGCGGCAGCATCCACGACGACGCGACGGCGCAGCGCCTCGGCTTCCGCGGCGGCACGGTCGCCGGCTCGATCCATATGGAGCAGTTTCCGCCGCTCCTCGTCGCTGCCTTCGGCCCGCGCTGGTTCGAGACGGGCTCGCTCTCGACCTACTTCCGCAACGCCACCACGGACGGCGAGCCCGTTCGCGCCTTCGTCCGGAAGCCGCGCGGCGACGCCGACGAGCAGGTCGACGTCTGGATGGAGCGCGAGGATGGCACGCTCGTCCTCGAGGGCACCGCGTCCGTCGGCGCGCCGGTCGCGCCGTCGATGCTGCGCCGCAAGCTGGCAGAACCGCGCGAAGCGGGCGAGCAGCGCATGCTCGGTCACCTGGCACCCGGCCAGCGGATCCCGGCCGTGGGCGTGCGCCTCACCGAACGTGAGGCGGCGCCGCGTCTCGCCGCGATCACCGAGCCGATGGACTGGTACACCGGCGCATCGCCGTGGGGCGCGCCGGTCGTGAACCCCGGCCTCGTCGTCCACATGATGGTGCAGGCGCAGCCCGGGATGGACCTCGGACGCGCGCGCGCCGTCGGCCTCTACGGCGCCATCGAGGTCCGCCACATCGCGGGGCCGGTATTTGCCGAGCGTGACTACGAGGTCGACGGTGTCATCCACGCGGTCGGCCAGACCCCGAAGACCGAGTACGTCTGGTTCGAGACGACGCTCCGCGAGCCGGGCGGGCGCGACGTGGCCGCGATGCTGATGATGCTCCGGTTCATGAAGGCGTCGTCGCCGCTCTGGCGCGAGTAGCCGCGGCTACTGCTCCTCGACGATCACCACCACCTCTTCGGCTTCGACGATTGCGCCCGCTCCGTCGTCGCCGTCTTCGCGGTCACCCCCGCGCTCGAGGCGCTCGAGGATCGCCTTCAGCATCGCCTCGTCGCGCTTGAGGTCATCGCGCATCGACTTGCTGTCGGTATCGGCGATCTCGAAGCGCAGGTCGCCGAGGTCGCTCTCGAGCAGCCGCTTCAGCAGGTCGCGCTCGTCATCGTTCAGGGTGAGTCGCATCAGACACCTCCTCGCCGGGCTCCCGCTGACAGCCGAGCGGGCGGGCGCCACACACGTAATAGCGTGGACGGCGAGCGCCCGGCAGGGGCCAATTGGACACTAGGGCGCGCGTGGGCCACCATGCGCCACACGTATGCCTGTCCCGAAGCCCGCCATCTCGCTCGCCGCCGTCCCCGGCCGCCGCAAGGCGACCATCGAGGTTGCCGCCGAGATCGAGCGGCGCGGCTTCGCCGGCATCTACCTGCCGAGCTTCGGCGACGCAATGGGGCTCGCGCTCGCCATCGCTCTCACCACCGAGCGCATCCCGTTCGGCACGACCGTCCAACCGATCTACCTGCGGCACCCGTCGGACTTCGCGTCGCAGGCGTCGACGATCCACGAGCTGTCGGGAGGGCGCTTCCGCTTCGGGATAGGCGTGACGCACGGGCCCGTCCACCAGCGGCTGGGCATCAAGCCCGGCCGGCCGCTGGCCGACATCCGGCGCTTCGTCGAAAGCCTGCGCGCAGCGTCGAAGGCGGGCGCCGGCGAGCTGCCGCCGATCGTGCTTGCCACGCTGCGCTCGCGCATGCTCGCGCTCGCCGCCGAGATCGCCGAGGGCGCCGTCTGGGCGAACGGCGCCCGCTCCTACATGCCAGCGCAGCTTGCGACACTGCCGCCCGAGAAGCGCACCGACGCGTCGTTCTTCATCGGCGACATGATCCCGACGTGCATCGCCGACGACCGCGAGGCCGCCGCCGCCGTCATGCGGCGCACCCTTACCGGCTACGTGCTGCTGCCAAACTACCGGAACTATTGGATCGAGGCCGGGTACGAAGACGAGATGCGCGCCATCGAGCAGGCGCAGCGCGACAACGACATCGCGCGCGTCCCCTCGCTCATGTCCGACCGCTGGCTGCGCGACGTTACGCTGTTCGGTACACGCGCTGACGTCCTCGAAGGCCTCGAGGCATGGTACGCCGCCGGCGTCCGCACGCCGATCCTCGTGCCATCGAGCGCGTCGGGCGGGCAGATGAAGGCGCTCGACGAGGTCTTCGCCGCCTTCGACGCTGCGTAACAACCTGGCCCAAGCATCCGTGCGACACTGACGCAATGCGCCGTCTCGTCCTCGCGCTGTTCCTCTACGCTGCGGTGTGCGCAGCCGGCCTCGCCTGGTCGGTCCCGGTCGCGCTCGCGCTGCCGCTGCCCGACGGCCCGGACGACTTCAACAGCGCCGGCTTCACCGTCCGTCATTCGTGGGTGAAGTTCGCCGCCGTCCTCGGCCGGCCGCTCGCCGGCTCGCCGTCGCGCGCTGAAGAGGACCGGCTCGTCGCCCGCTTCTTCGCGCTCAACCGCGACATCGCCGCGCAGGAGCGGATCGCCGGCGACCCGAACAGCCCGCCGCAGCAGGCCGCCGACGCGGCGGCCGCGGCCGACGCCATGCGCGCCGAACGCCACGCGATGCAGGACCGCGTCGAGCGCATCCTCGAGGGCCGTCTGACGCACGTCGCGAAGGAGGCGGGGCTGACGCGCCATCTCGGCTCGGACATCATCTGGCCGCCCCCGAACATCCATTTCCAGGAGCCGCCGGCGGTGCTGGTCACCTCGCCTCGCTCCGAGATCCGGAAGGAGGGCCAGCGCCTGCTGCGCGGCGAGCTGCCGATCGACCGCATCCAGCAACTCGAGCGCGCCGCGGAGGCCGACGGCCAGACGTCGGCGCTCGTCGTCCAGATCGGCGGCATCGCCATGTACCCGGCGATCATCCCGCCCGACGACGACTACGCCTTCGTGCTCGAGGACATCGCACACGAGTGGATGCACCAGTACCTGTACTTCGCGCCGCTCGGGCGCAACTACTTCACAAGCGACAAGCTAACGACGCTCAACGAGACCGTCGCCGACATCGTCGGGCGCGAGCTGGGCCAGATGCTCCTCGCGGAGTACCCGCTCGACGCGCCGCCGGCGTACGTGGCCGCCGCGCCCGTCGCACCGGCCGGACGGGGGGAGAGCGCACAGCGGCAGCGCATCGACTTCGTCGCCGAGATGCGCGGCCTGCGCCGAGAGGTCGAGACGCTGCTCGCGCAGGGCCAGATCGAGCAGGCGGAGGCGCGGATGGAGCAGGAGCGGGAGTTCCTGGCCGCAAACGGCTTCTACATCCGCCGCCTGAACCAGGCGTACTTCGCCTTTCACGGCTCCTACGCCGACAGCGCCGGCTCGATCGACCCGATCGGCCCAAAGCTCGATGCGCTGCGCGCACAGCGCAGCACGCTCGCCGCGTTCGTGCACACGGTGCAGCAGTTCCGGTCTGAAGCCGATCTCGACCGCGCGCTTGCCGGCGGTTAGGCGTGGTCGACGGCAATGAAGGCGCCACCGTCCGCGCGCCTCACAGTGCGGACGGCGATGATCGCAGAGCGGTCGACCGGGCCGTAGATGTGCGGGTACAGGCGCGCCTCGTCGTCATACCGCACCGGCGAGGAGAGGGCATCGACGTCAATCATGAGCGCCACGAACGGCCGCGCGTCGTCACGATAGTAGCGGTTACCAACGGCGATCAGCTCGTCGAGGGAGTCGGTGCAGTGCACGAAGCCATCGCGGTCGAACGCTTCCGGCGTATACGGCTGTGCCAGATCGGTGGAATCGAACCAGGCGCGCGGCGCCAGGTGGTACGTGACGCGCCTGCCGCTCACGGCACCTCGACGCCCGCGAGGACGCGACGCACGATCTCCTCCGTCGTCACCTCCTCGGCTTCCGCCTCGTACGTGACGACGATGCGGTGCCGCAGCACGTCCATCGCGACGGCCTTCACGTCGTCCGGTTCCACGAAGCCGCGGCCGTTGATGAAGGCGTGCGCGCGCGCTGACTGCGCCAGATAGATGCTGGCGCGTGGCGAGGCGCCGTAAGCGATGAGCGGCCGCAGCTCGGCGAGCCGGTACGCCTCGGGCTCGCGCGTCGCATAGACGACGTGGACGATGTAGTCGCGCAGGCGCTCGTCCATATGCACAGACGCGAGCGCATCCGTCGCCGCAAGAATGGCGTCCGGGGTAGCGACCGCCGTCACCTGCGCCACACCGTCCGGCACGACGTAGCGGTCGAGGATGCGCTTCTCCTCCTCACGTGTCGGATACGTGACGTGGACCTTGAGCATGAAGCGGTCGAGCTGTGCCTCCGGCAGCGCGTACGTGCCTTCGTGCTCGATCGGGTTCTGCGTCGCCAGCACCATGAATGGCTCCGGCAGCGGGAAGGTGGTTCCGCCGATGCTCACCTGGCGCTCCTGCATCGCCTCGAGCAGGGCGGACTGCACCTTCGCAGGCGCGCGGTTCACCTCGTCGGCCAACACGATGTTGGCGAAGATCGGGCCCTTGCGGACGTGGAACTGGCGGTCGTCCGGGTTATAGACGGTCGTGCCCGTGAGGTCGGCGGGCAGCAGGTCGGGCGTGAACTGGATGCGCACGAAGCTCGCATCGACCGCCCGCGCGAGCGTGCTCACGGTGAGCGTCTTGGCCAGCCCCGGCACGCCCTCGATGAGAATGTGGCCCCGGCAGAGCATGCCGATCAGGAGGCGCTCGACGAGCAGGTCCTGCCCAACAATCACCTTCGCGACCTCGGCCTTGACGGCGTCGATGAAGCGGCTCTGCGCGCGGACACGCTCGTTGATGGCGGCGATGTCGGTGGTCAGCGGGGGCCTCCGAGGTTACGTCGACCATCAGTCTAACCGCGCCGTTACGCGCTCAGCAGGCGGTGGAGCTTGGGGACGAGCGCCTCGATGTCCGGCAGGATGGCGTGCAGGTGGTCCTCGACACGCACGATCGGCTCGACGCTAATGCCAGCGCGGCCGTACGCGAGGTCACGGCAGCGGAGTCGGTAGAGGTAGCCGGCGAGGCCGGAGAGGTATTCGGGCAGGTCTTCCTCGTGGGCGCGCTCGGCGTAGGCCTGCGGGATCGTGACACGAACGACGCCATACGAGGGCGAGGCGCCCGGCGGGGCTGACAGGCGCACGTAGATGTTGACGAGCGGCACGTGCTGCGGCGTTTCGAGGAGGAACGCCGGCGTGCGCTCGCCGGGCCGAAGGCTGTAGGCCAGCTCCTGGAGCCCGGATGGCAGGTACGTGGCCATCTGGCGCTTCACGAGCCCGACGACCGGCACATCCAGCGGGTGCGCCGCCAGACGCCGTTCGATGAGGCCGTCCATGAGCGTCGGCTTCCCCGGCTCAGCGAGCATGACGTCGCGCTCCGCCTCCTCCATCGCCAGCATGGCAATGCCGCGCGTCGTGCGCCGGAGCGAGTCGAAGTCGGTCGCCGAGACTTCTGCTTCGCTCTCGCGCAGCTCGAAGCCGTGGACGCGCAACGCGTGTTCCGCCTCGAGCAGCGCCGCGCGTTCGATGCCGTTCGAGTGAACGCAGACGACCTTCAGCGTGCGTGCACCGGCGGCGCGCCGCAGCGTCCGGCCGTCGATCTCGAGCGCGGCGGCGGCGATACTCGCCGCGATCAGCGGCCGGCGGCGGTAGCCAACGGCGATCGACGCAACGGTGCGCGAACGGATCGAGCCGTCGATGAAGCGCACCGGCGCGTCGGGGGCAGGCTCGGCGGGCGCAATCGGCGCCCAGTCGGCCTCGCGCCGCTCGTAGTCGAGCTGGATGCGCGCGGCGCGGCCCTCGTCTTCGTCGTCAGCCTCGTTCGGCGGGAACGGCGGGACTGCGACGTCGTTGAGGGCGCTCGGCGCGTAGTCGGCGAAGATGCGTGCGCGGGCGGCGGTCGGCATCGTCCGGCATGGTACGTCAACCTCCGGGATTGGATCGGGCGAACGGAAGCAGGCTTCGCCTCGTTCAGCAGACGGGGGGGCCGACGCCCCGTATACTTCGATCGATGCCCATCGACCAGCAGTTCCTCGACGAGGTCGAGCGGAAGCTCGGCGCCTATGCACCGTCGCTGGCGGAGGAGTACCGGCGCGCGGCCGGCGAGTTGGCGCCGGTGCTGTCCGAGGCCGACTTCCGGGTCTGGACGGACGAGGGCATCGAGTTGGCGGGGCATTCGCTGCGCTCGTGGGAGGCGGCGGCCGAATACTTCCGCGTCTCCGGGCAGGTCATGCGCGCCTTGCCACCTGCGGCGTTCCGGCGGTGGGCCCACGCCGCCCGCGACCTCGCCGAGTACTCGTCGGTGGTCGCCGCGTCGTTCCTGAAGGCGAGCCCGGCCTGTGTGCCGTACCTCGACGAGCACAGGCTGGTGGAATGGGCGGCTCTCGGCCAGCGACTCTACAAGGGGCACTGGAAGTCGATCTCGCTTGCGACGGTGTACTTCAGCGCGGGGCCGCGTCTGCTGCCGTCCCTGACGCTGGCGGACCTCGCGCGGCTCGTCGCGCTCATCGAGTCGGTCGCGGAGCGGTCGTACGAGCTCGCATCGGCCTGCCTCGACGCGGCGCCGAACCTCTTCGCCTCGCTCGAGCCGAAGGACCGGGGCGCCTTTCTGACGCTCGCGGCCGCGGTTGGCGATGCGTCGTGGGCTGACGTCCGCATCTGCTTCGAGCGCTCGCCGAACCTGCTCGCGCCTGTCGAACCGAGCGCGCGCAGCCGCTTCCTGTCGCTGGCGGCGCAGGTCGCGCGCCATAGCGGCCGGCATGCGTACGGGCTCTTCTCGGAGGGCGCGATGGCGCTGGCGAAGGTGCCGCGCGAGAGCCACCACGACCTGCTCGCGATGGCGGAGGAGCTGGCGGCGGCATCGCCCACGGCGGCGATGGAGTTCGTGAAGTCGTCGCCGGAGGTGCTGAAACGCATCCGCATCGCCGAGCTGGCGCGCTGGCACGAGGCGGGTCAGCGGATCCTCGGGCAGAGCCTGGAGGGCGGAGAGGCGTACTTCCGCCTCGAGTCGGGAAAGGGCGAGGAGGTGCTGACGCAGCTCTCGTCGCGCGTCGACCTCTCGCGGGTCGGGGAGGTGCTGCGGCTGTACTGCAAAGCGCTCACGGGCACGAACGTCTCGATCCAGCCGGTGTCGTACCTGGCGGAGAAGGGCATCGGCTGGGTGAGCGAGAACCGGCCGAGCACGGAAGGCACGACCGTGTTCCTGCCGGAGTTCGTCGAGGAGTACGTCGAGCGCGAGCAGAACTTCTCTGTCTACAAGGTCTTCGCGACGCACCAGGCAGCGCACCTGGAGTTCGGGAGTTTCCTCTTCCGCTTCGCGCGCGACGGCATGCTCCTCGAGCCGCTGCGGCACGAGCGCGAGCGGGAGCGGCTGGCGGCGGGCGCGCAGCACGTGCGCCAGCACGGCCATCTGACCGACATGGAGCGCTTCTTCGACCTGTTCGATGACCGGCAGCTCGCGTCGGACCTGTTCGCGATCTGCGAGGACACGCGCATCGACACGCTGGTGCGGCGCGAGTACGGCGGCATCCGCAAGGCATGGACACGGACGCAGGAGAACGAGGTCGAGCGCCGCGCGCTGCCGAACGGCCTGCCGCTGCGGCAGGCGCTCGTCGAGAACCTCGTCCGGGCAAGCCTCGACGCGCCGGAGACGATGATCTGGCCACGCGGGCTGAAGGCGACCCTCGCGCAGGCGCTGCAGGCGCTGTTCGTGCTCAAGGAAGAAGGTGCGACCGTCGAGGACACGGCGGAGGCGACGCTGCGACTGTACGACATCGTCGCGAAGGTGCCGAACATCCCGCCCGAGGAGCTGGAGTCGCTGCCGTGGGAGACGATCACGGAGGACTCGCTGCAGCTCATGATGTCGGCCGGCGGCGAAGGCGAGGGCGGCGAAGGCGAACCGATGCCGACGGGCAGCGAGGTGGAGTACGAGAGCCCGGAGCAGGTGGACTTCCGCGGCGACTTCAAACCGGAGTTGGTGCAGCTCCTGATGCGCATGCGGCTGAAGGAGGGTGAGGTCAGCGAGGACGGCACGCTGTCGCCGCTGACGGCGGAGCAGCTGAAGGAGATGCTCGAGAAGAGCGTCGAGATCACGGTCGGTGCGATGGCCGAGGGCGACCTGGCGTCGACGATCGGGCTGTTCCTCTCGAACCTCGAGAAGGAGTCGGGCACGCCGATCGGCGACCAGAAGCAGCAGGAGCTGAAGGACGGCACACCGGGCATCGAGGAGTCGGAGGACAACGAAGAGCTGCCCGTCGAGGTGAAGTCGTTCTACTACGACGAGTGGGACTTCCGGGCGGCGGACTACAAGCCGCGCTGGTGCCGTGTGCAGGAGCGGCCGCTGGACGAGGGCGAGGAGTCGTTCTTCGAGGACGCACTCCGCGAGCACGCGGCGCTCGTCAACGAGACGCGCAAGCAGTTCGAGATGCTGAAGCCGGAGCTGTTCCGGAAGATCAAGAAGCTGCTCGACGGCGAGGAGTTCGACTTCGACGCGGTGATCGACTACGCGGTGGAGCGGAAGGCGGGGCACTCGTACACGGACAAGATCTACTGGCGGCGGAACAAGGTGGAGCGAGACGTCGCCGTCGCGTTCCTGCTCGACATGAGCGCCTCGACGGACGAGGAGATCGAGAAGCGGAAGCAGAAGTACGCGGACGACGAGGACTTCGACGACGACCCGCGGAAGTATTTCCAGTGGCTGGCGCAGCGGCGGGCGTCGCAGGCGATGGCGCCGCCGAAGCGGATCATCGACCTCGAGAAGGAGAGCACGGTGCTCTTCATCAAGGCGCTGGAGACGATCGGCGATAGCTACGGCATCTACGGCTTCAGCGGCTACGGGCGCGACAACGTCGAGTTCTACGTGATCAAGGACCTGGACGAGACGTTCGGGGACAAGGTGAAGAAGCGCATCGACAAGGTGGCGCCGATCCGCTCGACGCGGATGGGGCCGGCGATCCGGCACGCGACGGCGAAGCTCGACGGGTCCGACGCGAAGGTGAAGATCCTGATGCTGGTGTCGGACGGGCGGCCGCAGGACCACGGCTACGGGCGCGACCGGACGGAGAAGGAATACGCCATCCACGACACGAAGCAGGCGCTGCTGGAGGCGCGGCGGAAGGGGATCACGCCGTTCGCGCTGACGGTGGACAAAGAAGGACACGACTACCTCGGGCAGATGTGCGAGGACATGGGGTACGAGGTGGTGGCGGACATCGAGCAGCTGCCGCAGCGGCTGCCGACGCTGTACCGGCGGTTGACGGAGTGACGCTGGCTGTCGGTTGCTGGCGGTTGGCTGTGCGTGGCGGTTGATTGTTTGTTGTTTTTTCGCGCCTGTCGTCTGGCGAATCTGGAGTTGATCGTCTGGGGTGCGCGTCAGATTCGGAACGTTGATTGATTTGATTGAACGTCGATCGCAATCAATCAACTCGGCTGCCGCATGGCAGCCGTGCGTTTCTCGGTTGCGACCTCGGACGCTGCGCATGCCGAGAACATCCCACAGGGCCGCACGATCTCGAACCCGTTCGTGACCCCCGCCGGGCGCTAGCGCAGTTGGAAGAGGATGTCGGTGCGGAGGCCGGATTCGTCGTCGTCGTGGTCGCCGTAGACCTCCCCGGTGATGCCGGTGGTCTCCGCCTTCGTGGCGCGGAGCGGAGCCATGCTTCGATGGCGTCGTAGGTGCGGGACATCTCGCGGTAGGGGCCGTTGTGGGGCTTGACTCGCTGACCCCATCCCGCTATAAAGTTGATTAATTCAATCCAGAAAGTCGTATTTATGCCTCCCTTTGCCTGTCCGTCGTGCGCGAGTCGCCGCCCCCGCTCGGCGGGGGTCCTCGGCTGCTGACACACAACCGGATTCACCAATGGGGAGCCTGCACATGCGACGATTCCTGTTCCTGACGCTTGCGGCGGCCGCGGCGCTGGTCGCGCTCGCCTGCAACTCTGACTCGGACGGCTAGAAGAGCCCGACGGCGGCCGGCGGACCGACAAAGGCGCCGGAGCCGGTAACGCTGAAGCTCGGGTACTTCCCCAACTTCACGCACGCGCAGGCGATCGTCGGGCTGGCTCGGAACACGTTCAGGGAGAAGCTTGGCCCGAACGTGACGATCGAGACGAAGACCTTCAACGCTGGGCCGGACGAGATCACGGCGCTGTTCGCCGGCAAGATCGACCTCGCCTACATCGGGCCGAGCCCGGCGGTGAACGGCTACGTGAAGTCGAAGGGCGACGACGTCCGCATCATCGCCGGGGCCGTGAGCGGGGGCGCGGAGCTGATCGTGCGCGAGGGCGCGGGGATCGCCTCGCCCGCGGACTTCGCGAACAAGAAGGTGGCGTCGCCGCAGCTCGGGAGCACACAGGACGTGGCGTTGCGCACGTGGCTGAAGGCGAACGGGCTCGCCGCGAAGGAGCAGGGCGGCAACGTGACGGTCATCCCGACGCAGAACGCGGACACGCTGACGGCGATGCAGAAGGGGGACATCGACGCGGCGTGGGTGCCGGAGCCATGGGGGACGCGGCTGATCAACGAGGCGGGGGGCAAGCTGTTCCTCGATGAGCGCACGCTCTGGCCGGACGGGCAGTTCCCGACGACGGTGGTGATCGCGCGGACCGACTTCCTGAAGAAACATGGGGACGTTGTCCTCAACTTCCTGCGCGGGCACGTGGAGACGACGCAGTGGATAGGGGCGAACCCGGAGGAAGCGAAGAAGCTCGTAAACGACGGGCTGCAGCAGCTCACCGGAAAGGCGCTCTCGCAGAAGACGATCGATGGCGCATGGCAACGAATCTCGGTGACGAACGACCCCCTTGCGGCGGCGGTGAAGACATCGGCGAACAACGCGGCCGAGCTGGGCTTCCTCAGCGAGAAGCCGAACCTGGACAAGCTGTTTGCGCTCGACCTGGTGAACCAGGCGCTCGCCGAGAAGAACCTGCCGCCGGTGAAGGCGGAGTAGCGTGGTCGCGATCCTCTCTCGCCCCGTCAGCGACACCAGCGCGCCGCGAGATCCTTCGATGACCTCGGGACCGCTGCTGTCGCTGCAGGGGGTATCGCGACGCTTCGTGACCTCGCGCCACAACACCACGGCGGTGCAGGACATCTCGCTCGACGTGCAGGCGGGGGAGTTCGTGTGCTTGGTGGGGCCTTCGGGGTGCGGGAAGTCGACGCTGCTGAACATCGTCGCCGGGCTCGACCACGCGGACGCGGGGGCGGTGCTGTTCGACGGCAAGCCGGTCCGAAGGGCGGGCGCCGACCGCGTCGTCGTGTTCCAGGATGCGGCGCTGTACCCGTGGCTGAACGTGCGGGCGAACGTCGAGTTCGGGCTGAAGATGAAGGGCGTGCGCGGGAAGGAGCGGGCGCTGCTGGTGGACCGCTACCTCGAGCTCGTCAACCTGCGGAAGTTCGAGAAGGCGTTCGTGCACGAGCTCTCGGGCGGCATGAAGCAGCGGGTGCAGCTGGCGCGGGCGCTGGCCGTGGAACCGCGGATGCTGCTGATGGACGAGCCGATCGCGGCACTGGACGCGCAGACGCGCGATGTGCTGCAGGAGGAGCTGCAGGCGATCTGGATGCGGACGGGGCGACGATCCTGTTCGTGACGCACAACGTGCGTGAGGCGGCGCTACTCGCGGACCGGGTGATCGTGATGACGCCGGGGCCGGGGCGGATCAAGGCGGAGATCGCGGTGCCGCTGCAGCGGCCGCGCGACATCGACACGCACGCGGTGGTGGACTTCGCGGCGGAGATTCGGCGGGAGCTGCAGCACGACGACTATCCGAGCCGCGCGTCGGGTGAGGGGTATGTCATCTAGCGCTACGGCGGCCGGTATCGATGCGGCTGGCGTCGGCGCGGCACCGTCGCTGGGCGCGCGGGTCGCCTCGAACGTCTTCACCATGGCGACCGTCTGGCGGTTGGTGCGGCAGCTCGTGTTCTACGGCGGGCTGCTGGCCGTCTGGCAGCTGCTGTACAGCCTCGAGATCTGGTCGCCGTACCTGTTCCCGTCGCCGCACGATGTGTGGTCGTCGCTGCGGGCGAACATCGAAAACGGGCTGATCTGGGATTCGACGAAGGCGAGCCTCGAGCGGCTGGTCGTCGGATTCGTGCTGGCGTTCGTCGTCGGCATGGTGATGGGCGTGGCGTGCGGGACGATGCGCTGGGTGGACGAGACGCTCGGGAGCGTGATCGTCGGCATGCAGTCGCTGCCGAGCATCGCCTGGCTGCCGCTGGCGGTGCTGTGGTTCGGGCTGTCGCCGAAGGCGATCACGTTCGTGGTGCTGATGGGGTCGGTGTGGGCGATCGCGATCTCGGCGCGCGACGGGGTACGGAACATTCCGGTGCTGCAGCGGCGCGCGGCGCAGGTGTTCGGGGCGAGCCGGCTGCAGACGGTGGCGTACGTGACGCTGCCCGGGATGCTGCCCTCGATGGCGCAGGGGCTGAAGCTGGGATGGTCGTTCTCGTGGCGGTCGCTCATGGCGGCGGAGCTGATCTACTCCGCAGTGGGGCTGGGGCATCTGCTGCAGGTGGGGCGGGACCTCAACGACATGCCGCAGGTGGTCTCGGTGATGGCGGTGATCGTGGCGGTGGGGCTGGTGTTCGACAAGCTCGTATTCGGGCCGGTGGAGTGGTGGGTGCGGCAGCGGTGGGGGCTGGCGGGCGCATAGGGAGCACCGCCCGGCCGCGGCTTCGCTACGATGATCGCTGTAACGTCCTCGATCATAGGAGCCCAGATTGACTACATCTTCCCCTTCAACTGAAATCGCCATTCTTGCGGGCGGGTGCTTCTGGTGCCTCGAGGCGGTGTACGACGAGCTGGCGGGCGTGCGCGGGGTGAAGTCGGGGTACATCGGGGGCGAGGTGGCGAATCCGTCGTACGAGCAGGTGTGCTCCGGTGAGACGGGGCACGCGGAGGCGGTGCGGATCGAATTCGACCCGGACGTGATCTCGTACGCGGACCTGCTCGAGGTGTTCTTTGCGATCCACGACCCGACGACGCTGAACCGGCAGGGCGCGGACGTCGGCACGCAGTACCGTTCGGAGATCTTCGCGACGACGCCGGAGCAGCGGCGCATCGCCGAGGAGACGATCGCGCGGCTGGAGGCGGGCGGGGCGTTCGGCCGGCCGATCGTCACGAGGGTATCGGACGCGGGCGAGTTCTGGCCGGCGGAGTCGTATCACGACGACTACTTCGTGAAGAACCCGTGGTCGGGGTATTGCCAAGCGGTGATCGGGCCGAAGGTAGCGAAGTTCCGGAAGCAGTTCTCGGGAAGAGTGAAGAGTGAAGGGTGAAGGGTGAAGAGTGAAGGGTGGGAGTGGTGATGGTTGAGGTGACGTACAACGAGCTGACGCCGGAGGAGCGGTGGGTGATCGAGGGGAAGGGGACGGAGCCGCCGTTACGGGCGAGTACGACGACTTCTACGAGGCGGGGACGTACGTCTGCCGGCGCTGCAACGCGCCGCTGTACCGCTCGGACGACAAGTTCGATGCGGGGTGCGGCTGGCCGGCGTTCGACGATGAGATCCCGGGGGCGGTGCGACGGCTGCCGGACCCGGACGGGATGCGCGTCGAGATCGAGTGTGCGCGTTGCGGCGGCCATCTGGGCCACGTGTTCGAGGGCGAGCGCCTGACGGCGAAGAATACGCGCCACTGCGTCAATTCGCTGTCGATGCGGTTCGTGCCGGCGGGCCGCTGATCCACAGGGGCGGAGCGGGACGGACGTGGCCAGACGAGCGGACGGAGGTCCAGCGGCGTCCAGACCGCATGAGCGCTGGGCCGCGCCGGACCGTGACCTCTTGACTCTGGTTTCGCCAGCGGCGATGGGCGCGCCCGCGGGTGGAAGCGATGCGGCTGCCAGGCGCCGATACAATTGCCGCATGCAGGCGGTGGAGCTCATGGTAGTGCGCGCGGCGATCGCTGACGCGCGCGGGATTTGCGACCTGGTGAACACGTTCGCGCGGCGCGGCGAGATGTTGCCGCGGACGATGGCGGAGGTGTACGAGAACCTGCGCGACTTTTACGTCGTGCGCGACGAGGCGGGCGCGGTGCTGGCGTGCGGCGGGCTGCACATCCTCTGGGAGGACCTGGCGGAGATCAAGTCGCTCGCGGTGCGGGAGGACTTGCAGGGGCGGGGGCTGGGGCAGCGGATCGTCGCGGCGTGTCTGGATGAGGCGGCGGCGATCGGCATCAAGACGGCGTTCGCACTGACGTACCGGCCGGGGTTCTTCGAGAAGCTGGGGTTCCGGCAGGCGGACGTGATGACGCTGCCTCGCAAGGTATGGGGCGAGTGCTACCGCTGCCCGAAGTTCCCCGGGTGCAACGAGATCGCGATGGTGCGGGAGGTGGGGGGTTAGGGGCCGGTCGTTGGCGCCGGTCGTCGGCGGTCCCGGGTTCGGCGCGGATCGTCAGGCGTTGGTCGTCCGTCGTTGGGATTGGCGAGGAGGGGGCGCGTCGGTGACGCGCCCGTACCGTGTTCGGGGGGTGAGCTGAGCGATGCCGGGCGACGATTTGGCGCTCCCGGAGCGTGTGGACACGCGGCGGGTGTTTGACGGGCGGATGATCGCGGTGCGGGTCGACCGGCTGCGGGCGGCGGACGGGCGCGAGTTCGAGCGGGAGGTGGTGTCGTACGGGCAGGCGGTCGTGCTGGTGCCGACCGACGGCGACGGGCGACTGCTGTTCGTACGGCAGTACCGGCACGCGGTCGGCGCCTGGCTGCTCGAGCTACCGGCGGGCGGCATCGACGAGCGCGACGAGTCGCCGGCGGCAGCGGCATTGCGCGAGCTGCGGGAGGAGACGGGCTATCGCGGCCACCTGACGCGCATCGGCGGGATGTTCCTGGCGCCGGGGTATTCGGACGAGTACCAGCATGTGTTCGCCGCGGAAGACCTCGTCGAGGACGCGCTCGATGCGGACGAGGACGAGGACCTGCGGCTCGAGCGGCTGACGCTCGATGAGGCGCTGGCGGCGATCGCCGGCGAGCAGGTGCGGGACGCGAAGACGATGGCGGCGCTGCTGATGTACCTGCGCTGGCGGGGGCGGGTGTAGTTGTTGGCTGTCTGTCAGGGTGGCGCTTCGCGGCGCCGCTGAGGACAGGTCGGAAGGCCTGTCCGCACGGGCCCTAGTACGTCCGTACGGGTACGGGCCCCGGTGTCCTTTCGCTTCCGCTCGGCGCTCTTCTTGACGCGCGTTGGCGGGGTGGCGTCAAGGGACGGCCGCTTGCTTGCGCGGGCGGATATGCGGCTCGGGCGGGCGGCGTTCGGATCCTGGCGGCGTCATCGCCGCCCGAATCCGGCACGAAGCTCGCCCCGCCAGGCAGGCCCGCATGCCCTCGGTGCGCCCGCGCGCGCGCAGCCTTGCTGCACTCCTCGCGGCCCTCGCGTTCGCGGCCGTGGCCGCTGGCTGCGGCGCGATCGGTTTCGTCGACCGGCCGGCGTACGGGTACGAGTGGGGCTCCAGCGCGCCACTGCGCGTGGCAGTGATCGACGAGACGGGCGGTACGGACTGGTCACCGGCGGTCGATGCGGCGGTGGCGACGTATGGTGCGGCGACGCCGCACCTGGCGTTCCAGCGCGAGACGGACGGCGCGAACATTGTGATCACGGTGCGTCGGTACGACGACGCGCACCCGCCGGAGCTGTCCGGCTACATCTTCCCGATGGGCGCCGGTGGGTTCGCGGCGGTGTACGACGCGGACGGCCTCGCCTGCAACTATCCGCCGTCGTCCCTGCCGTTGAATTGCAGCGGCGAGATCGCGCGCGCCGACATTTACCTGAACGACATCATCCCACCGGGGCCAGACATTGAGGCACGCCGCGAGCGGCTGCTGCTGCACGAGATCGGCCATGCGTTGGGGCTGACGCGGCACAGCCCGGACCTCGACGTGGGGTCGCTGGTGCAGCGATACGGCTGGCGTAGCTAGCGCTGGTGGCAGGGGTCGCTGCCCCGGCTGCTTGCTCGTCGCTCACCCACTGCTCGCCCGGGACATGAGAACGCGCGTTCGGATATCATAGGGGCCATCAGACGGCGCAACGGGGAGCGCGCCATCGCAGGAGGCGGCCCGCGTGAAGGTCCTGTTCTCCGCTGACTGGCATCTGGGCTACACGCACCTCGGCACGAACCGCCAGCCACGGCTTGCGGATCAGGTGCGGCAGCTCGAGCGCATCGCGGCGTACTGCCTCGAGCACGAGGTGGACGTGCTGGCGGTCGCCGGCGACGTGTTCGAGGCGCAGGAGCGCGGGGCGGCGCGGGCGGCGGCGTCGGCGATGATGGAAGCGCTGCGGGAGCCGCTGGCGCGAGGGATGCGCCTCATCGCGATCGCCGGCAACCACGACCGGGACTACTTCTTCGAGACGGCGAACGTCTGGCTTGCGGCCGCATCGCCGGGCGGCAGCGACCGCATCGTGCTGCGCACACGGCCGGAGCTGCTGACGGTGGAGGCGGGCGGCGAGCGTGTGAACTTCGCGCTGCTGCCGTTCCCGACGGCGACGCGCTACGAGCTGTCGCACGAGGAGAGCGGTAGCGGGGGCGTGGCGCACAAGCACATGGCGCTGACGCTGCGGTTCTGCGAGGTGATGGAGGAGCTGCGCAAGGAGGCGGAGGCGCAGCGGCTGCCGACGGTGCTGCTAACGCACGTCACGGTCGAGGGCACGACGGTCGGCACGCACCGCATCTCCGCGGCCGACGACATCATCGTGCCGCGCGGGCGCTTCCCGGCGTTCGAACTGACGGTGGTCGGCCACATCCACAAGCCGGAGCGGATCGGCGGCGACCACTTCTACTACGTCGGCGTGCTCGACCGTATGGACATCGCCGAGCGGGAGTACCCGACGCGCGTGCTGCTGGCCGACATCGGGCCGGAGGGTGTGCGCGAGGTGCGCGAGCTGCCGCTCGACCCGACGCCGTTCGCGCGCGTCATCGCGTCGGACGAGGAGGAGATGGAGGCGGCGGCGCGGGCGCTGCCGCGCGTGGGGGAGACGCTGGTGACGCTGCGGCTGTGCATCGCGCAGGGGACGCACGCGGCGCCGTTGCTGAAGCGCGCGGGGGAGCTGTTCCGGCGGCTGTACGGGAACGTCGAGTACGAGTGGACGGACGTGCAGGAGACGGCACCCGCGGTCGCGGGGCTGAACCCGGCGGACGTGGAAGGCACGATCCGCGCGTACCTCGAGGCGCAGGAGATGAAGGAGGAGGAGCGGGAGGCGCTGATGGCGCTCGTACAAGAGCTGCGCCAGAAGACGCTCGCGGAGGCGGAGGCATGATCCCCGTCCGCGTGACGATGTCCGGCTGGATGCGCTACCGGCACGACGACACGGTGGCGGACTTCGACGGCGCGCGGCTGATCTCGATCTGCGGCGAGAACGGTGCGGGGAAGTCGTCGATCTTCGACGCGATTACGTATGCGCTGTACGGGAAGACGCGGCTGGGCTACCAGGACGTGAACGACCTGATCTCCGAAGGCGCGGACCGGCTGGCCGTGGAGTTCGAGTTCGAACAGGACGGGAAGCGCTATCTCGTGCGGCGCGGGCGGACACGGAAGGGCGACCCCGACTGTTCGTTTTGCATTTGGGACGAGGTTGAGCAGCAGTTCACGCCGATCCCCGGCACGGACAAGAAGGACGGTTTCGACCGGCAGGTGCAGCAGATCGTGCGGCTGACGGAGCCGGCATTCACGTCGTCGTTCATGCTGCAGCAGGGCGAGGCGACGGAGTTTATCGATGCCGCCCCCAAGGACCGCTTCGCGATCATCAGCAGCCTGATCGGGCTGGAGGAGTACGAGCGGCTCGAGAAGCTCGCGCGCAGCGAGGCTCTGGACGAGAAGAAGCTGCTGGACCACCTCGATGCGCAGATCGCCGCGGCGGGGGATGTCGGCGCGGACACGGTCGAGCGCCTGCGCGCGGAAGCGGAGTCGGCCGCGGCGCGCGAGCAGGCGGCGACGGAGGCCGTGCTCGGCGCGCAACAACTACTCGGCGATGCGCGCGAGCACGCGAGGCTGCGCGAGGAGGCAACGAAGCTCGAGGAGGCGATCGCAGGGGCGCGGGTGCTGCTCGAGCAGAAGGAGGCGATCGAGCGCAACGCCAAGCTCTTCGAGCAGATCGACTCGGCGCTGAAGACGGTGCAGCAGGTGAAGGCGACGCTGGCGGATGCGGCCCGCTCGGCGGCGGCTGCCGTCAACGAGCGCGCGAAGGCGGCGGCAATCGACGTTTCCGGGCTGGTCGCGCAGGCCGACGAAGCGCGTCTGGCGCTCGAGGCGGCGAGGCGGGCGCTGGGTGATGCGGAGAAGTCGTACGAGGCGGCGCTCGCGGCGCACCATGCGGCCGAGATGTTCGCGCAGCAGGCACAGGCGCTGCTTGAAGCGCGCAAGCACCTCGCGGCGGCGGAAGGGCAGCGCGAGCGGCTGCGTGCCGAGGCGGCGGCGGTCCACGCGCGGGTGCAGGCGCTGGTGGCGGACGCCGCTTCGGCGCGGGCGCGTCTGGCGGAGGCGGAGGTCGCGCGGGAGGCGGCGCAGGCCGCGGCGGCGGAGGCGAAGGCGCGGGCGGACAACCTCGGCGAGCAGCTGCGCGAGCGGCAGGAGGCAGCGAAGGAGGCAACGTGCTCGCGCTGCGGGCAGCCGATCGACCAGAAGGCGGCGCGCGCGCAGGTGGCGGAACTGAAGGCGCAGCACGAGGCGGCGCGCGGCGAGGCGCAAGCGGCTGCGAAGGCATCGCAGGCGGCGGCGAAGGCGCACGGCGAAGCGAAGCGGACGTGCGACGCGGCGGAGGCTGCGCTCGCCGGCGAAGAGAAGCGGGCGGCCGGCATCGAGGGCCAGCTCCGGGCGGTCGACGCGGCGTGCGCAGCGGCGGCGGAGGACGTCGCCGCGCGCGAGCGCGAGCTGGGGACGCGGCTGAAGGACGTACCGCGGGCGGCGGCGGAGCACGCGCGCACGCAAGAGGCGCTCCGCGATGCGACGCGCCAGCGCGATGAGGCGCGGCGGACATACGAGGACGCACAGCGCGCCTGCGAGACCGCCATCACGCGCGCGCAGGCCGCGAAGGAGGAGCGCGGCCGACTGGAAGCGCGGGCATCGGAGCACGAGGTACGGGCGGCGGAGCAGCGGAAGCAGGCGGCGGCGTTCGCGGCGGGGCTCGGGGACCTGGGCGAGCAGGCGCTGGACGACGCGGCGGCGGTCATCGAGGCGCTGACGCGCAATCGGACGGAGCTGGCCGAAGCGCCGACGCGGCTCGCGGAGCTGCGGCAGGCGCGGGAGGGGTACACGAGGGCGGCGGCGCTGCTCGAGCAGCGCGAGAAGGACATCGCCGCCATCCCGGCGGCGCACCGGGTGCCGCTGGGAGAAGCGGAGCGGTGCGCCGCCGAGGCCCAGAGCGCGGCCGCGGCGGCGAAGGCAGCGGCGGCGCAGGCGCAGACCGAGCTCGCGGGGGCGGAGGCGACGCTGCAGCAGGTGGCGGCGCTGCGGCACGAGTACGCGGGGCGAAAGCTGCGTCATCAGCGGCTGACGAAGCTGGCGAAGATGCTCGGGAAAGCGGGGCTGCAGGGGGTGCTGATCGCGAGCGCCATCACCGACATCAAGAACCACGCGAACGCGTTCCTGAAGCGGCTGACGGGCGGCTCGCTCGAGCTAACGATCGAGGAGTCGAAGAGCGGCCAGCTCGAGCTGCGGGCGATCGATTACTCCTGCATGCGAGAGGCGCGCAGTCCGAAGGTGCTCTCGGGCTCGCAGAAGTTCCGCTGCGCTGTTGCGATCGCGTCGGGGATCGGGCAGTACGCGGGCGCGGGCGGGATGCGCTCGATCGTGATCGACGAGGGGTTCGCCTCGCTCGACGCCGACAGCCAGCGGCTGATGGTGCAGGAGCTGAAGGAGCTGGCGATGGTGATGGACCGGGTGATCGTCGTGTCGCACCTGGAGGCGTTCACCGACCCGGAGAGCTTCCCCGACCGGCTGGTGGTGCAACCGCTGGCGGACGGTTCGTCGACGATCCGGCGGGAGTCGGCATAGGCGCGGCAGGCCGCGAGGTCACATGAGCGGTGGGCGGCCCCCACGCGGGGGTTTGCAGGCCGGCGGGGTCGCGCGTGCCGCGATGGGGGTGGGCGCCGCGCGCAGATGAGGCAGAGTAGCGGGCGACCGGATCAGAGGTCTTTCACGGCGTCGGGGAGTTCGCCCTCGCGGGCGGCGTCGATCATCTCGCGGGCGGGCTCGGGGAGGTCCAGGCCGTACTGCTCGAACTTCTGCTCTACCCAGCGGCCGATCTGGCGGGGGTCGCGGTACTCCTCGGGGGAGCGGGGCGGGCGGCCGAACTCCTCCTTGACCTGCGAGGCGCTGCGGCCAACGGCGAAGCGCGAGAGGGCGCGGGCGGTCTTGCCGCCACAGTGCTGGCAGGCAGGGGCGCGCTCGGCGTCGGCGGAGCGGAAGAACTGGCTCGTGAGGCGGCCGCAGGCGGCGCACTTGTACTCGTAGATGGGCATGGCTGATGGCAGTGTAGCGAGCCGCGCTCGGCTGCCTTCAGGGTCAACAGGCGTGGTCGGCGGTGCCGCGGGGCGAGGTTGGACGTTGGATGTTGGACGGGCGGTGGAAGCCGTCGTTGGGGGGCCGATGCGCGGTCCGTGAACGGCGCTGCACCTTCACGTACGCGTGAGGGTGAGATAGGATGGGCTGTCCCCCCTCAGCGCGCCTGCATCGAGGTCCCATGACTGCCACCGCACAGCCGACCGCCACGCCGTACCGGCGGCGGGGCGGCCTGCGCGGGTACGCGGTGCAGACGTTCTCGTCGCTGCGGATCGCCGACTTCCGGGTCCTCTGGTTCGGGAACATCGGCACGATGCTCGGCCAGTGGATCCAGTTCGCGGCGCAGGGCTACCTGGTCTTCCACATCAGCGGCTCGCCGTTCCAGGTGGGCGTCGTGGGCTTCATCCGTGGCATCGCCGCGGTCCTCGTCTCGCCGTTCGCGGGCACGGTGACCGACCGCTTCAGCCGGCGCTCGGTGCTGATGGTGATGACGTCGGTGAGCGCGACGGTGGCGGTCGTCGTGGCGATGCTGATCATCACCGACGTCATCACTGTGTGGATGCTGTACCCGCTGGCGATGCTTGAGGGGCTGGGCGACGCCATCAACCAGCCGGCGCGGCAGGTGATGATCTACGACGTCGTGGGGCCGGAGGACCTGCCGAACGCAGTGGCGGTGAACTCGCTGGGCTCGAACACGATGCGGATCGTCGGGCCTTCGATGGCGGGCGCGCTGATCGGTGGCGTCGGGATCCAGGCGGCGTTCATCGTGCAGGCGGCGGCGTACGTCGTGTCGGTGTTCTTCACGTCGCGGATCAGGACGAAGGGCCTGCCCGTGCGGTCGGGCGCGACCACGTCGGTGCTGCGGAGCATGGCCGACGGCCTGGCGTACGCGCGCGGGCATCGCGACGTGTTGCTGTTGGTCGTGATGGCGGGGCTCCCGAGCCTGCTGGTGTACCCGTACGTGCAGTTCATCCCGGTGTTCGCGTCGGACGTGCTGCACGTGGGCTCGATGGGGTTCGGCTTCCTGGCATCGGCGGTGGGTTACGGCTCGATCGTGGGGGCGCTGATCGCGGCGAACTTCACGGGCATCCGGAAGCGCGGGCAGATCCTCGTCTGGACGACGTTCGTGTATATGGCGCTGGTGACGGCGTTCGCGCTGTCGCGCATCTACCCGCTGTCCTTCTCGCTGCTCGTCGTCGCCGGGATCGCGAACTCGATCTACCTGATGTTCAACCAGGTGATGGTGCAGCTGACGGTCGATGACGAGTACCGAGGGCGCGTGATGTCGCTCTACGTGATGGTGCAGGGCGTAACGCCGTTCTCGGCGCTGCTGATGGGTGCGCTGATCGACGTCTTCGGTGCGCAGGTGACCGTCGCCTGCTTCACGGGCCTTGCGGCGGCGATTGTGCTGGCGATCGGCCTGACCAGCCAGCGGCTGCGAGAGATCTGATCCCAATCGGAGGTGATCGCGCGGGGCCGGCGGCCGTTACGCCGTTGTTATGCGCGCACGCGTACGCTGAGATCGGAGACGCACGATGCACAAACGGAGGCAGAGACGACAATGGTAACCGCGACGGAACCGCGCACACAGACCTGTCTGAAGCACGCGCAGGCGAACGCCCTTGCGCTGTATCTGAACAGCAAGCGCTACCACTGGTTCACATACGGGCCGCTCTTCCGCGACCTGCACCTGTTCTTCGACGAGCTGGCGAACGATGCCTTCGCCGAGGTGGACCCGCTGGGCGAGCGGCTGCGCATGCTGGGCGGTGACCCGCTCTCGATGCCGGAAGAGATCCGGCAGTGGGCGACGGTGCGCATCGCCGAGGGCAAGCCGACGCCGCGCGAGATGCTCGAGGAGGCGCTGGCGAACGAGCGGCGCGTCGTCGCCGAGATGCGCGAGGCGGCACGCATCGCGGACGAGGAGGGCGACCCGGGCACGAACGACCTGTTCTCGGGGCTCGTGCAGACGCACGAGAAGCACGCATGGTTCATCGAAGAGTTCCTGCGGCGTGACGACGGCATGCGGTAAGGGACGGTTCGCCACAGAGGCGCAGCGGCACAGAGATCGATCGAGTTTCGTCCTGCGCGCGGGCTTTGAGCCCGCGCGCGTCAACCCCACACGTGCGTAACCGAGCGCGGGCTTTCAGCCCGCGTTTCGGGTGTCGGGCGTCGTGCTAGGCGCGGCGGGTGACGAAGTAGGCGCCGATCGCCCGCAGCTCCGCCTCGCGCTGGGGGGCGAGCGTCATGCCCGCGAGCCGCGCGAGCGCGCGCTCGGCCCATGTGCGCGCGGCCGTCGTCGCCGCCTCGCGGGCGGCGGCGCGGTCAAGCAGCGCGAGCACCTCGGCGACGGCGGCCTCGCCCGGCGGCGTCGCGTAGAGCGCGTCGAGGCGGCGGGCGTCGTCGGGCGATGCGTGCTCGCGCGCCCAGACAACGGGGAACGACTTCTTGCGGGCGCGGATGTCGTCGGCGACGGGCTTGCCGGTATCGGCGGCCTCGCCCCAGATGCCAAGGACGTCGTCCTGGATCTGGAACGCCATGCCCAGCTCGCGGCCGCAGGCGTGGACCGCGTCGACGGCGGCGTCGCCGGCGCCCGCGGCGAGCGCGCCGAGCGCCATCGCCGCGGCGAGGAGCGCGGCGGTCTTGCCGGCGACCATCGCCTCGTACTCGGCGAGGGTGATCGACGGCCGTGCCTCGGACGAGATGTCGAGGTGCTGCCCCTCGCAGAGGGCGATGCAGGCGTCATCGAGCAGGCGTGCGGCACGCAGGACGCGGTCGGGCGGGAGTTCGAGCGCGAGCAGGGTACGGCGGGCGAGGGCGAAGAGGCCATCGCCGGCGTTGAGCGCGAGCGGGAGGCCGGCGGTGCGCCAGAGCGCGGGACGGCCGTGGCGGATGTCGCTGTGGTCCTCGATGTCGTCGTGGATGAGCGTGAAGTTGTGCACGAGTTCGATGCCGACGGCCGCGGGGAGCGCGCGCTCGGCGGGGGCGCCGAGCGCCTCGGCGACGAGCAGGCACATCACCGGCCGCAGCAGCTTGCCGGGCGAGGCGGCGGCATCGTCCCAGCCGAAGTGCTCGCGGACGAGCGCGCCGAACCCGGCCGGCGCGGCATCGACCGCGTCGCGCAGGCCGCGCTCGACCGCGGGCCGGTAGCGGCGGAGGACGCTCGCGACGACGCTCGCGCCATCATCGTCGGGTGGTGCGGTCAACGGTCGCCCTCGGTCATCAGCTCGATGCGGTTGCCGAAGGGGTCACGGAAGTCGAACCGGACGCGGCCGAAGATCGTCGGCTGGTCGCAGACGTCGATGCCGACCTGCCGGAGGTGAGCACGCCAGGCGGGAATGTCGTCGACGATGAACGCCGGGTGACGGTCGTCGGGCTCCGGCGCCGTCTCGCGGGCCTGGATGTGGAGTTCCGTCGAGCCGAACGTGTACCAGATGCCGGGACGGTCGAGCTCGGGTGGCCGGGGCGTCTCGGTCAGGCCGAGGACGCCGGTGTAGAACGCGCGCGCTTCCTCGAGGCGGTCGGCCGGGACGGTGACGGCGACGTGCTGAAGACGCAGCAGCTTCATCGATGACAGGCTATGCGAGGTGTGTGCCGGCGGGTAGGGCCGCCGCGATCTGCGCGCGGGTGACGGCACCTTCTCTCAGGATGCGGACGGCGCGCTCGTCGGTGCAGTCAACGACGGTGCTGGGGGGCTGGTCGGCGGCGAGCGGCGCGTCGACGACCGCGTCGACGGCATCGCCGAGCTGGGCGCGGACCTCGGCTGCGGTGCGGCACTCGGGCTGGCCGGAGAGGTTGGCGCTGGTGCCGGTGATCGGGCCGAGCTGGGCGGCGATCTCGCGCAGGACAGGGTCAGCGGGGGCGCGCAGGCCGATGGTCTCGGCGCCGGCGGCGGCGCGCGTCCGGTACGACCGCTTCTTCGGGACGACGATCGTCAGGGCGCCTGGCCAGAAGCGCTCGGCGAGGGCGCGGGCAGTGTCGTTGAGGTCGGCGATGAGGGCGGCCTGTCCGAGGCCGGCGACGAAGAGCGGCAGGGGCTGGTCGGCGGGTCTGCGCTTGACGTCGTAGAGGCGCTGGACTGCCGCGTCGTCGGCAGCGACGGCGCAGAGGCCATAGACGGTGTCGGTGGGCAGGGCGACGACGCCGCCCTGGCGGAGGGCGTCGATGGCGGCGCGGTACTGATGTCGCGCGTCGCTCAGGGCAGGCGTGGGATCTCGGTTGTCGGACATTTGTATCGACTCGGTGCATCCGGGTGGAGCTCACGCTCCGCGGCTACGAGGCTTGACGCGGAGTGCCTTCCGCGCGTCGGGCGGAGCGGAAGCTCCGCGGCTACCGGTCGGGATCGGTCGGCGAATGCGAAAAGGCTTATGTCGCTTCTCAGTAGTTTGATCGCGCCGGGGGCCGACGGCTACAATCGAAGCGTCCTCCATCGCGTTCGCAGGATATGCCATGCCTGACCCCCGCTCCGCCGCCCGGGTGACCGCCTCGGGCGATGCCGAGGTCGCTGCGTACCTCGAGATCGCCCGCGAGAAGGGCGGCGAGGCGCCCGCGAAGCCGCAGGAGCCAGCTCCCGTCCAGCCGGAGTCCGTCGTCGTCATCGACTTCGGCTCGCAGTTCTCGATGCTGATCGCCCGGCGTGTGCGCGAGTGTCGCGTCTACTGCGAGCTGGTGCCGCCGGACACGCCGTGGGAGCAGGTGGAGAAGCTGCGGCCGCGCGGCGTGATCCTCTCCGGCGGGCCGTCGAGCGTGTACGAGCCGGGCGCACCGCTGACGCCGGCCTGGGTCTTCGAACGCAACCTGCCGGTGCTCGGCATCTGCTACGGCATGCAGGCGCTGGCGCACCAGCTCGGCGGCAAGGTGGCGTCGGCCGACCGCCGCGAGTACGGGCACGCCGCCGTCACGCTGACGGACGCCGACTCGCCGCTGTTCGCGGGGCTGCCGAGCGCGATGCCGGTGTGGATGTCGCACGGCGACCGCATCACGCAGCTGCCGCCCGGCTTCCGATCGATCGCCCAGAGCGACAATTCGCCGTTGGCCGCGATGACCGACGACCACGGGCGTTACGGCATCCAGTTCCACCCGGAGGTCGTGCACACGCCGCACGGCAAGCAGCTCATCGAGAACTTCCTCTACAAGGTCTGCGGCTGCGAGGGCGACTGGACGCCCGGCAACTTCATCGCCGACAGCATCAACCGCATCCGTCGCCAGATCGGCGACGGCCGCGTGATCTGCGCGCTGTCCGGTGGCGTCGACTCAGCCGTCGCGGCCGCGCTCGTGCACCGCGCCGTCGGCGACCAGCTCACATGCATCTTCGTCGACAACGGACTGATGCGGCGCGAGGAGCCGGAGCGCGTCGTGGACACGTTCCAACGCCACATGTCGATCCCGCTCGTGCACGTCGACGCGCGCGAGCGCTTCCTCACGCAGCTCCGCGGCGTCACTGACCCAGAGCAGAAGCGCCGCATCGTCGGCGAGACGTTCATCCGCGTCTTCGAGGCGGAGGCGGACAAGATCGGCAAGGTCGACTTCATTACGCAGGGGACGACGTACCCGGACGTCATCGAGAGCGCGACCGGCCACGGCACGGCGGCGAAGATCAAGACGCACCACAACGTCGGCGGGCTGCCGAAGGAGCTGACGTTCGAGCTGGTCGAGCCGCTGCGCTACCTCTTCAAGGACGAGGTGCGGCAGGTCGGCTCGGCGCTCGGGCTGCCGGACGAGATGGTGTTCCGGCAGCCGTTCCCGGGGCCGGGGCTGGCGATCCGGATCATCGGCGAGGTGACGGCGGAGCGCGTCGCGGTGCTGCAGGCGGCGGACTGGATCGTCATGCAGGAGGTGAAGCGCGCGGGCCTCTACCGCGAGCTCTGGCAGTCGTTCGCGGTGCTGACGGACACGCGGTCGGTCGGCGTCATGGGCGACTATCGCACCTACGGCCACGTCGTCGCGCTGCGGGCGGTGACCGCAGAGGACGCGATGACGGCGGACTGGGCGCGGCTGCCGTACGACGTGCTGGCGAAGATCAGCAGCCGGATCGTGAACGAAGTGCCGGGCGTGAACCGCGTGGTGTACGACATCACATCGAAGCCGCCGGGTACGATCGAATGGGAGTGACCGCCGCCGGGCTGTGAGAGAACAGAGGCCGGAGGTCAGGAAGGCCTGATGAACGACTACGCCGCCGGGTCGTCCGCCCGGCACACGAACGGGCGCGTGCGCGTCGAACAGCGGATCGCCGAGACCCGGGAATTGCTCGAGCGAAGGCCACGGCGGCTCAGGCGGGTGCTGCTGCCGGCGCTGCTGGCGCTCGGCGTCCTGCTCGTGTGGCGGCAACTCGAGCAGGACACCGCGGGGTCGTGAGCACGAACCTCCTCCTGATCGGCGGCGGCGGGCGGGAGCACGCGATCGCCTGGAAGCTGCGGCAGTCGGCGGGGCTCGGCGAGCTGGTCGTCGCGCCGGGTAACGCGGGTATTGCCGAGATCGCCGACTGCGTGCCGCTGCGCGTGCCGAGCGCGCACGCGCCGGAGGCGGAGGTCACGGAGTACGGCGCGAAGGTCGTCGCGCTGGCGCGGGAGCGGCGGGCGGACCTCGTCGTGGTCGCGCCGGACGACCCGCTGGCGTTCGGGCTCGTCGACACCGTGCAGGCGGCCGGCCTTCGCGCCTTCGGGCCGACGAAGGCGGCGGCGCGCATCGAGTCGTCGAAGGCGTTCGCGAAGGACCTCATGCGCAAGCACGGCATCCCGATGAGCACGTCGGCGCGGTTCGACGACTTCGAGGCGGCGCGCGCATACGTCGAATCGCGCGACTGCGACGTCGTCGTGAAGGCCGATGGCCTGGCGGTCGGCAAGGGGACGGTCGTGCCGGCGTCGCGCGAGGAGGCGCTCGCCGTGCTGCGGGAGCTGCTCGTCGAGCGGCGGATGGGCGCAGCGGGGACGACGGTGGTCGTCGAGGACAAGCTCGAGGGCCGGGAGACGAGCGCGCACGCGTTCACGGACGGCACGACCGTCCGCCACATGCCGTTCTCGTGCGACCACAAGGCTGTGTTCGATGGCAACCGCGGGCCGAACACGGGCGGCATGGGCGTCTACAGCCCGCCGGGCTGGCTGCCGGAGGCGACGGCAGAGCAGGTCCGGCGCGACGTGACGGAGGCGGCGGTGCGGGCGATGGCGGCCGAGGGGACGCCGTTCGCGGGGGTGCTGTACCCGGGGCTGTTCATCACCGCCGACGGCCCGCGCGTCATCGAGTTCAACGCGCGCTTCGGCGACCCCGAGACCGAATGCCTGCTGCCGCTCCTCGAGAGCGACCTGCTCGCGATCCTGCTCGCCTGCACCGACGGCACGCTCGGCCGCGTCGATGTGCGCTGGTCGGACGAGGCGTCGGTGACGGTGATGATGGCGTCGGGCGGCTATCCGGGCGCGTACGAGACGGGCAAGCCGATCGACGGCATCGATGAGGTCGACGGCGACGTCGTGGTGTTCCATGCGGGGACGCGGCGCGACGAGAGCGGGCGGCTGGTAACGGCGGGCGGGCGCGTGCTCGGCGTGACGGCAACGGCGCGGACGCTGGAGGAGGCGCGCGCGAAGGCGTACGACAACGTGCGGCGGATCCGGTTCGAGGGCGCGCACTACCGGACAGATATCGGCGCGGCCGACGCGGCGGTCGGCGTGGTTCGGTAGGCTCGTGAATCACAGAGGCACAGAGGATTGCTGAGGGGGTCTGGATGGCGCTGGTTGCAGTGTTGATGGGGTCAAAGTCGGACATGGAGACGATGGCGCCCTGCATGGAGACGCTGGCGAAGTTCGGCATCGCGCATGAGGTGCACGTGATGTCGGCGCACCGCACGCCGGACAAGGTGCGCGAATTCGTGTCGTCGGCGCGCGAGCGCGGCTTCGAGGTGATCATCGCGGCGGCGGGCGGCGCGGCGGCGCTACCGGGCGTCTGCAAGGCGTACACGCCGCTGCCGGTGATCGGCGTGCCGCTGGCGTCGAGCGAGCTGAAGGGCGTCGACGCGCTGTACTCGATCGTGCAGATGCCGCCGGGGATGCCGGTGGCGACGGTGGCGATCGGCTCGTGGGGCGCGCGCAACGCGGCGACGCTCGCCGCGGAGATCCTCGCGCTCTCGCACGCCGACGTGCGGGCGAAGTACGACGAGTACCGGGCGTCGCTGGGGGGCTAAGCCGAGTCGTCCTGACCTTCGCACGCGGCTAGACTTTGGGCATGTCGTTCCGGGTGGTATGCGGCACCGGGCGGTGGGCGCGTGGGTAACCGCGTCGCCGTTATCGGCATCGGGCAGACGAAGTACGCCTCGAAGCGCGCCGACGTCTCGATCGCCGGGCTGGTGCGCGAGGCGGCGCTGCGCGCGCTCGAGGACGCGGGGCTGACGTTCGCGGATATCGACGCCGTCGTCATCGGCAAGGCGCCCGACCTCTTCGAGGGCGTGATGATGCCGGAGCTGTACCTCGCCGACGCGCTCGGCGCGGCCGGCAAGCCGATGCTGCGCGTCCACACCGCCGGCAGCGTCGGCGGTTCGACGGCGATCGTCGCGTCGCACCTCGTCGAGGCGGGCGTGCACGAGCGCGTGCTAACGGTGGCGTTCGAGAAGCAGTCGGAGTCGGACGCGATGTGGGCGCTGACGGTGCGGCCGCCATTCCAGCCGTCGACGGTCGGCGGCGCGGGCGGCTACTTCGCGCCGCACATCCGGGCGTACATCCGGCGTTCGGGCGCGCCGCCCCAGATCGGCGCGATGGTGGCGGTGAAGGACCGGCGCAACGCCCTCAACAACGCCTACGCGCACCTCCACCAGCCGGACATCAGCATGGAGGCGGTCGCCGCCTCGCCGATGCTCTGGGACCCGATCCGCTACGCCGAGACGTGCCCGTCGTCCGACGGCGCCTGCGCCATGGTCCTCGCAAGCGAGGCGGCGGCCGCGCGCGCGCCGGGGCGGCCGGCGTGGGTGCACGCGACGGCGATGCGCTCGGAGCCGGTGATGTTCGCCGGGCGCGACCAGGTGAACCCGCGCGCCGGGCGCGACTGCGCGGCCGAGCTGTACGCGAAGGCGGGCATCACGAACCCGCGACGCGAGATCGACTGCGCGGAGGTCTACGTGCCGTTCTCCTGGTTCGAGCCGATGTGGATGGAGAACCTTGGCATCGCGCCGGAGGGCGAGGGTTGGAAGATGACGGAGTCTGGCGCGACGGCGATGGACGGCGACTTCCCGGTGAACATGTCGGGCGGGGTATTATCGTCGAACCCGATCGGGGCGTCGGGCATGGTGCGCTTTGCGGAGGCGGCGATGCAGGTGCGGGGGACAGCCGGCGCGCACCAGGTGGACGGCGCGCGGCGGGCGCTCGGGCACGCGTATGGCGGCGGCTCGCAGTTCTTCTCGATGTGGATCGTGGGGAGCGAGAAGCCGTGAGGGCGCCGGTACCCGTGAGACCGCATGTCGGAGGCCGGATGATGCCGAGGGGCGCGCATGGGCAATAAGCTCGCGTTCCAGCTCGCTGACCTGTTTGAGAACGTCGCGGACCACGTCCCGGAGCGGACGGCGATCGTCTACGGCGAGCGGCGGCTGACGTTCCGCGAGGTCGACGAGCGGGCGACGCGCCTCGCGCATTACCTGGCGGCGCAGGGCGTGAAGCAGGGCGACCGCGTCGGGCTGTATCTCTACAACTGCAACGAGTACATCGAGGCGGCGCTGGCGGCCTTCAAGATCCGCGCGGTGCCGGTGAACATCAACTTTCGGTACGTCGAGGAGGAGTTGCGCTACCTGCTCGACGACGCCGGTGTCTCGGGGCTCGTGTACCACCGCGAGTTCGCGCCGCGCGTCGCGGCGGTGGCGCCGAGGATCGCGACGCTGCGGACGCTTATCGAAGTTGACGACGGAGCGGGTGCGCTCCATCCCCCGCAGCGCGGGCTTTCAGCCCGCGCCGTTTCGTCATCGGCGCTCCCTTCCTCGCAGCGCGGGCTTTCAGCCCGCGCCGTGTCGGCCGAAGGCGCGCACCTGGATGCAATCGACTACGACGACGCGCTCGCGGCGGCGTCCCCGGAACGCGACTTCGCCGAGCGCTCCGGCGATGACCTCTACATCATCTACACCGGCGGCACGACGGGCATGCCGAAGGGCGTGATGTGGCGGCACGAGGACGTCTTCTTCGCCGGCCTGCAGGGCGGGAACCCGGGCGGGCCGGACATCACGGAGCCGGGCCAGCTCGGGCCGAACGCCGCCGCCCGCAAGGACGCGCCGACGACGCTGCCGGTCGCGCCGCTGATGCACGGCAACGGGCACTGGTCGTCGATGATCGGCCTGCACGGCGGCGGCAAGGTCGTGCTGGCGACGTCGCGGCGGCTCGACCCGCATGAGATCTGGTCGCTGGTCGAGCGGGAGCGGGTGAACATCCTCTCGATCGTCGGCGACGCGATGGCGCGGCCGCTGGCGGATGCGCTGTATGAGCTCGAGACGCGGGCTGAAAGCCCGCGCCGCGGGTACGACACCTCGTCGCTGCTCGTGCTCACCTCGGCCGGCGCGCTGTGGTCGGAGGACGTGAAGGAGCGCCTGCGCGCGAAGCTCGGGAGCACGCTGCTGATCGACGCGTTCGGCATGTCGGAGGCGGGGCACCAGGGCATGAACCTGGGCAAGAACGCGGACGGCAAGCTGCGCTTCGCGATCGACGCATTCACGGCCGTGCTCGACGAGGACTTGCGACGCATCGAGCCGGGGTCGGGCAAGGTCGGCATGCTCGCACGCTGCGGGCGGCTGCCGCTCGGCTACTGGAATGACGCCGAGAAGACGGCGCGCACGTTCGTCACGGACGCCGATGGCACGCGCTGGGTCGTCGCCGGCGACATGGCGACGGTCGAGCCGGACGGCACCGTCGTCGTGCTCGGGCGGGGCACGTTCTGCATCAACAGTGGGGGCGAGAAGATCTATCCGGAGGAAGTCGAGCAGGCGCTGAAGTCGCACCCCGCCGTGTACGACGCCGTCGTCGTCGGCGTGCCGGACGAGCGCTGGGGGGAGCGGGTGGCGGCGGTCGTGCAGCCGCGCGCGGGACTGACGGCGACGCTCGAGGAGCTGGCGGCGCACTGCCGGACGCGGCTGGCCGGGTATAAGGTGCCGCGCGAGGTGCACGTGGTCGACGAAGTGCGGCGTTCGCCGTCGGGGAAGGCGGACTATGTGTGGGCGCGGGCGGTGGCGAAAGGCGAGACGCGATGACGGAACCAGCCCTTCTCGTCGAGCGCGACGGGTACGTCGTGACCGTGACCATGAACCGGCCCGAGGTGAAGAACGCCATCAACATGGAGATGCTGTGCCGCCTCGCCGACGCGTGGGATGAAATCGACGCGGATGATGGCGTACGGTGCGCGATCCTCACGGGCGCGGGCGGCGACTTCTGCGCGGGCGCCGACCTCGACAAGCTGGTCGCGCGCTCGATGGCGGGGCTGCCGCCGGAGGACGAGTTCGAGGAGCGCATCCGCAAGGATTACACGGTCATCTTCAACGGCCTGCTCCGGAACCGGCAGCTTCAGAAGCCGCTGATCGCCGCGATCGAGGGCTACTGTGTGGCCGGCGGCACGGAGATCCTGCAGGGGACAGACATCCGTGTTGCGGCCGAGGGCTCGGTGTTCGGCGTGACGGAGGCGAAGTGGTCGCTGTACCCACAGGGCGGCAGCGTCGTCCGGCTGCGGCGCCAGATCCCGTACACGAAAGCGATGGAGATGCTGCTCACGGCCGACATGTATCCCGCGGAAGAGGCGCTCGCATTCGGAATGGTCGGGCGCGTCGTGCCGAAGGGGCAGGCGCTCGCCGTCGCGCGCGAAATCGCGGCGAAGGTGGCGGCGAATGGGCCGGTCGCGGTGCAGAAGATCAAGGAGGCGGTGATCGCGACGGAGTGCCTGCCGGAGAAGGAGGCGCTCGAGGTGGACTTCCGCATCGGCCAGCAGGTGTACGCGACGGAGGATGCGCGCGAAGGGCCGCGCGCGTTCAAGGAAAAGCGGCGGCCGGAGTTCAAGGGAAGGTGACGGGAATGTACGCGACGATGGAAGATGGAGGATAGAAGATGGATACGGCGCTCTCTACCGTCCATCTTCTACCGTCTACCATCGACATCGGCGGCGGGGAGCACTCATGCCTTTAGAGAAGGTGACGGGAATGTACGCGACGATGGAAGACGGAGGATAGAAGATGGATACGGTGTTCTCTACCGTCCATCTTCTACCGTCTACCATCGGCGGCGACGGCGGGAAGCGCTCATGCCTTTAGAGAAGGTGACGGGAATGTACGCGACGATGGAAGATGGAGGATGGAAGATGGATACGGCGTTCTCTACCGTCCATCTTCTACCGTCTACCATCGGCATCGACGGCGGGGAGCGCTCATGCCTCTAGATTTCACCTTCGCCGAAGAGCACCAGCTCATGCGGAACGCCGTGCGGCAGATGCTCGCGAAGCATGAGCATCGGAAGCGCGAGTGGCGCGAGATGACCCACCGCGACCACAAGTTCAACTACGAGCTGTGGGCGGAGTTCGCGAACATCGGCCTGCTCGGCGCGCTGGTACCGGAGGAGTACAGCGGCACGAACGCCGGGCTCGTCGCGCTGACGCTGGCGTTCGAGGACATCTGCGCGCTTGGCTTCTCGCCGTCGCTGATGCTCGTGACGTGCATGGATACGGCGTGCATCCTCAAGAACGGCAGCGAGGAGATGAAGCGGCGCATCATCCCCGACGTCGTCGCCGGCAAGACGATCCTGGTGTTCGCGGTCACGGAGCCGGACGCCGGCAGCAACACCTTCCGCATCCAGACGGTGGCGAAGCGCGAGGGTGACCGCTACGTGATGAACGGACAGAAGATCTTCATCACGGGCGTCGAGGTCGCCGACTACATGCTCGTCGTCGCTCGCACGACGACGCGCGAGGAGGTGGAGGCGAAGAAGCTGCCGAAGTCGTACGGGCTCTCGCTCTTCCTCGTCGACCCGAAGTCGAAGGGGATCACGAAGACGCCGATCCCGACCGTCGCGACGGAGGGCGTGTACCAGTGGCAGCTCTTCTTCGAGGACGTCGAGGTGCCGGCGGAGAACCTTGTTGGCGTCGAGGACCAGGGGGCGATGGCGATGTTCACGTCGCTGAACCCGGAGCGCATCCTCGTCGGCGCGATCTGCTGCGGTATGGCGGAGCAGGCGATCAGCATGGCGGTGGCGTATGCGAAGCAGCGCAAGGTGTTCCGCGACACGCCGATCGGCGCCTACCAGGGCGTCGCGCACCCGCTCGCCGAGGCGAAGATCCAGCTCGAGGCGGCGAAGCTGATGACGTACCGCGCGGCGTGGGCGTTCGACCAGGGGCTCGACCCGGGCACGGTGGGGTCGTATTCGAACCAGGCGAAGCTGCTCGCGGCCGACGTGGCGCTGAAGGCGGTCGACGCGTCGCTGGAGACGCACGGCGGCATCGGGTTCGCGGAGGAGACGGGGCTGGCGCAGCTCTGGAACGGCGCGCGCGTGCTGAAGACGGCGCCGCTGAACCGCGAGATGATCCTGAACTACGTGGCGGAGCAGGACCTGGGTCTGCCGCGGAGCTACTAACGTCTCCCTCGCGGCAGAGGCCGGGATGCGTATCGCAGGGACTGTTGCGCTGCGGTGCATCCGGCGGCAAGCTGACGGCGACCGCCGCACCGCTGGAGGCGCCGCATGCCCGTCACCGCCGTCCTGCGCCGCAAGACGACCGTCGCTGACCCGGCGGAGTACGCGAAGCGCGCCGCGGCGCTCGAGTCGCGGCTGGTGCCGTACCTGCAACGGCAGCCCGGCTTTGTCGGGCGGGAGATGCGGCTCGAAGGCAGCGGCGGCGACATGGTCGAGACGACGACGTGGGCGACCGAGGACGACTGCCGGCGCTACCTGCGCGGGGGCGCCGCGGCGATGGCGGCGACCTGGCTCGACGCGTTCCTGCCGACGGCGCCGTACCCGGACGGCACGTGGGTGCGGTCTATCGAGCCGGCGCCGGCGTGACGGCTACGCGATGACGACGACCGCCGCCCAGACGCCCGTCGGCAACCCCTACGACGCCGCCGTCGCGCAGCTGAACGTCGCCGCCGAGCGGCTCGGCCTCGATGAGGGGATGCGCGAGGTGCTGCGCCACTGCAAGCGGGAGTTCACGGTGAACTTCCCGGTGCAGATGGACGACGGCTCGATCCGCGTCTTCACGGGCTACCGGATCCACCACAACGAGGCCCGCGGCCCAGTGAAGGGCGGCCTGCGCTACAGCCTCAGCGTCTCGATCGATGAAGTACGCGCGCTGGCGATGTGGATGACGTGGAAGTGCGCCGTCGCCAACCTGCCATACGGCGGCGCCAAGGGCGGCGTCATCGTCGACCCGCGCGCGCTGAGCAAGCGCGAGCTCGAACGGCTGACGCGGCGCTTCGCCGCCGAGATCGGGCTGCTTATCGGGCCGGACGAGGATGTGCCAGCGCCGGACATGGGCACCGACCAGCAGGTGATGGCGTGGATCATGGACACGTATTCGATGATGCACGGCCACTCGGTGCCGGCCGTCGTCACCGGCAAGCCGGTGACGATCGGCGGCAGCAGCGGACGGGTGGAGGCGACGGGGCGGGGCGTGCTGTTTGTCGCGCAGGAGGCGTGCCGCGACCGCGGCGCGCAGCTCGCGGGCGCGACAGTGGCGGTACAGGGGTTCGGGAATGTGGGCGCGGTGGCCGCGAAGCTGCTCGCGGAGGCCGGCGCCAGGGTGGTGGCGGTGAGCGACGCGCGCGGCGGAGTGTACGACGCGCGCGGGCTCGATATCGCGGCGCTGGTGGCGATGTCGCCAGCGCACGGCGTGATCCCCGACGGTGCGCGCGGCGACCGCATCACGAACGAACAGCTGCTGGAGCTCGACGTCGACATCCTCGTGCCGGCCGCGCTCGAGGGCCAGATCCACGGCGGCAACGCTGGCCGCATCCGGGCGCCGATGATCATCGAGGCGGCGAACGGGCCGACGACGCCGGACGGCGATGCGATCCTCAACGCGCGGGGGTGCTACGTCGTGCCGGACATCCTGGCGAACTCGGGCGGCGTCATCGTCTCGTATTTCGAGTGGGTGCAGGACCTGCAATCGTTCTTCTGGGAGGAGAGCGAGGTGAACGCGAAGCTGCAGCGCATCATGCAGCGCGCGTTCGCGGAGGTAGCGGCGCTGCGGGACGAGCACCATTGCTCCCTGCGCGACGCCGCCTATCTGCTGGCCGTGCGGCGCGTCGTCGAGGCGACGCAGGTGCGGGGGATCTTCCCGTAGGCTGCCCGCCGCCGGGCGTGGTACCGCTCCTCGACGTTGGTGTGCTCGTACATCGAGGAGTCATCCCGCAGCTGGCCGGTGTAGCCGTGGTCCGGCGTCGAGCCCGTGCGCTGGGCGCCGAACGGCCAGTACTTCATGCCGCCGGCGTAGACGCTGCCGGAGGAGGTCAGGATGGTGTTCGTGCTGCCGAGGTGGTCGGCGACGTAGTAGCGCACGTCAGAAGCGGATGATGTGGTCGTTCGTGTGGCGATGATGCGGCCGAAGGCGCGATAGAAGCGCGTCGTCGAGGTCGGCGAGGTCGCGCAGCCGACGCTGTCCTCCTGGTACAGCTCCTCGACCTCCGTATGCTTGTACGCCTCGAAGCCGGGGAGGGTGGAGTCGCGGCGGACGAGGTTGCCGTCGCCGTCGTAGATGTAGTTCGTCACCAGGCCGCCGCCATACAGCCAGTTCTTCGCCTGGACGCGCTGGTTCTCGACGTTGTACTGGAACGTCTCGACCCACATCGAGAACGTGAGGTTGCCGTTCTTGTCGTACAACAACTGCCCGCCGTTGTAGGTGGACGGCGCATGGACGTGCTCGGCGTTGTAGGTCATCGCCGCGGGCGTCGCGCTCGCGCCCTCCTGCTTGGCCGTCATGTTGCCCAGTCTACCGCCAAGGGAGGGCGCCGGGTCGTAGGTGTAGGAGGCCTGTAGCGGGCCGCTCGGGCTGCCGAGGCGCATCTCGGTCAGGCGGTTGAGCGCGTCGTACTGGTACGAGCGGTGCTCGGGCGCCGCGCGGTCGCGTGGTTCGTTGATCGCTGCCGGGGGCCGCGCGAGCGGGCGCATGACCCGCGGGGCGGCCGGCGACTATTCCCGGTACTTGCGGAACACCAGGCAGGCGTTCTGGCCGCCGAAGCCGAAGCTGTTCTTGAGCACGACGTCGATCTCGCCGATGTGGCGCTTCTCGTTCGGCACGTAGTCGAGGTCGCAGTCCGGGTCGGGGAACTCCTGGTTGATCGTCGGGTGCACGTCGCCGGTGAGGATCGACTGCACACAGACCACGGCCTCGATGGCGGCGGAGGCGCCGAGCGTGTGGCCGATGAGCGACTTCGTCGCCGAGATCGGCACCTGGTAGGCGTATTCACCGAGCGCGCGCTTGAGGGCGATCGTCTCGTACTTGTCGTTCATCTGCGTCGAGGTGGCGTGGGCGTTGACGTAGTCGACGTCCTCGGGGCGCACGCCGGCGTCGGCGAGCGCGAGGGTCATGCAGGCGGCCGTCGTCTCGCCGTCCTCGACGGGCGCGACGACGTGGTAGGCATCGGAGGTGCAGCCGTATCCGGCGAGCTCGGCGAGGATGGTGGCGCCGCGGGCCTTCGCGTGCTCGAGCGCCTCGATGACGAAGACGGCCGCGCCCTCGGACGACACGAAGCCATCGCGCTTGGCGTCGAACGGGCGTGAGGCGGCGGAGGGCGGGTCGTTGCGGGTGGAGAGCGCCTTCATGATCTGGAACGACGCGAGGCCAAGCTCGGAGAGCCCCGCCTCGGTGCCGCCGGTGATCATGACGTCGGCGCGGCCGGCACGGATCATCTCCAGCGCCTCGCCCATCGCGTTGCCGGCGGAGGCGCAGGCGGTGCTGATGGTGGCGTTATAGCCCTTGAATCCGTAGCGCATGGCGACCTGCGCGGCGGCCATGTTCGGCAGCATCTTCACCATGTAGAAGGGGTCCATGCGGCGCGGGCCCTTCTGGACGATGTCTTTCACTGCCTGGTCGGTGTCCGGATAACCGCCCATGCCGTTGCCGAACAGCACGCCGACGCGGTAGGGGTCCATGCCGACGAGGTCGAGCCCCGACTGGTCGAGTGCCTGTTTCGCGGCGGCGAGGGCGAGGTGGGAGAAGCGGGACATCCGCCGCGCCTCCTTGCGGTCGATGTACTCCTCGGGCACGAAGCCCTTCACCTCGCCGGCGATGTGGGTCTCGTAGCCGGTGGTATCGACCGTCGTCAGGAAATCAATGCCGGACTGGCCGGCAAGCGCGCGTTCCCAGAACTCGGCGACGTTGTTGCCGAGCGGGTTGAGCGTGCCCATGCCCGTGATGACGACGCGCCGCCGGTTGCCGTTGCGGTTGTGGTCCATCGTGTTCGCGCGTCCGCGCGGCTAGCCCGCGTTCGCGGCCCGGTTCACGGACGCCAATCTGAGGATATCGGATTCGATCCCGAGCAGATACTCGCGCACGGCGGCGACGAAGGCGAGGGCGCCGCAGGCGATGACGGCGCCGCGCTCGCCCGCGTGCGACAGCGCGGCTTCGACGGCATCGGCGAGCGTTGGCTGCGGCCAGAGGGGCGTCTCGTATCCGCGGAAGGCATCGATGACCGCGTCCTGGCCGGCGGCGCGGGCGTGCAGCCAGCGCGGCACGAAGATGGCATCGGCGGCCGGCGCGACCGCGGCGGCCATCGCTCCGATGTCCTTGCCAGCGAGTGTGCCAAACACGAACGTCGGGCGGGCGAGGCCGAAGTCCTCGCGCAGCGCGGCGACCATGCGCTTCGCCGAATCGCCGTTGTGCGCGCCATCGAGGATGAGCAGTGGCCGGCGGCGCAGCACCTCGAGGCGACCCGGCCAGCGTACGCCCGCGAGGCCATCGCGCACGGCCGGCGGCGTCAGCTCGCGGCCGGTCGCGGCGAGCAGCTCCTCGCAGGCGAGGAGCGCGGTCGCCGCGTTGTCGAGCTGGTGGCGGCCGGCGAGCGGCAGCGCCGCCTCGTAGCGCGCGCGCGGCGTCTTGATGCGCACGCGCTGGCCATCGGCGGACGCCGACACGCGGGCCGCCTGGCAGGCCTGCGCGACCTCGAGCACGCGGGCACCGCGCTCTGCGGCGACGCGGCGGATGACGTCGAGCGCGGACGCGCGCTGCGGGGCGACAACGACGGTGCAGCCGCGCGTGATGATGCCGGCCTTCTGCTCGGCGATCGCGGGGATGGTATCGCCGAGGATCTGCGTATGTTCGAGGCTGATCGGCGTGATGATGACGACATGCGGCGCGCCAGGGCGATCGTCGGGCGTCCGCACGGCGTGCGGTACGCGCGGCACATCAGCTCCGCCCCATGCGCCGTCCTGGAACACGTTCGTCGAGTCGAGCGTCCCGCCGAGGCCGACCTCGACAACTTGCACATCGACGCCGGCGTCGCGAAACGCGAGGAACGCTGCCGTCGTCAGCGCGTCAAAGGCGAGGAACTGACGGCCGGGGAAGCGCGGCGCCACCGTCTCGACCGCCGCGCGGACGCCGTCGAGCGCGGCGGCGAACGAGTCGGGCGCGAGGGGTGCGCCATCGATGCGGATGCGCTCGGTGTAGCGGTGGAGGTGGGGGCTGATGTAGAAGCCGGTGCGCAGGCCTGCCGCGCGGAGCGCCGCCTCGGCGATGGCGCCGGTGCTGCCCTTGCCCTTCGAGCCGGCGATGTGCAGGGTCGGCCGCCCGCAGTGGGGGTCGCCGAGCGCGGCGAGGAGCGCGCGCATCGGGGCCACATCCGGCCGCGAGGCGAACTCGCCCGTGCGCTCGAAGTCGGGCAGGGTGAGCAGCCAGCGGAGGGTATCGTCGTAGCTCACGCGCTCATGCTACTGCGACGAAGCAGGGGCGGGCGTACAATCGCACCACCACGCGGAGGAGGTGAGACATGGCGACGTATGTCGTGCTGTACAAGTTCACGGCCGAGGGTGCGAAGGAGATCCGCGACAGCATCAAGCGGGCGGGCCGCATCCGGCAGGAGAACGCGCGCCGCGGCTTCAAGATCCGCGACGTGTTCTGGCTGCAGGGGCCGTACGACATGGTGGCGATCGTCGACGCGCCGTCTGAGGAGGCGATGATGGGCGCGATGCTCAACGTCGTCGCCGCGGGCAACGTCTCGAGCACGACGATGCGCGCCTTCGACGCCACCGAGATGTCGCGCATCCTCGCGCAGACACTGCCGCTGTCGGAGGAGGAGGAGGCGGCGGCGCCCGCGAAGGGGAAGGGACGCGCGACGGCACGACGGCGCGGCGGCCGCTGAACGACGGAGAAGGACAGCGGGCGCAACGGTGAGACGCCGTCGATCCCAAGCCAGCTGTGTGTCTCGGTGACGCTGTGGTGCGTCACAGCCCGGCGTGGCGTGCGACGATCGTCGCTGTCGCCTGGGCCAGCGGGCGGACGACGATCTGGTCGACGTTGACGTGCCATGGGCGCGTGACGGCCCAGGCGATGCAGTCAGCGATATCGTCGGCGGTGAGTGGCGTGAGGCCCTCATAGACGCGCGCCGCGCGCTGTTCGTCGCCGCCGAAGCGCACGACGCTGAACTCCGTCTCGACCATGCCCGGGTCGACCTCGGTCATGCGGATGCGTTTGCCGTTGAGCTCGAGGCGGAGCGTCTCGGTGATGGCGCGGACGGCGTGCTTGGCGCTCGTGTAGCCGCTGCCGCCGGGGTAGACCTCGATGCCGGCGATCGAGCCGACGTTCACGATATGGCCGTCGCCGGAGGCTTCGAGCTTCGGGAGGAGCGCGCGTGTCATCAGCATGAGGCCGAAGACGTTCGCCTCCCACATCGTGCGCCAGTGCTCGTCATCCGCCTGCGCCAGCGGCTCGAGGCCGTGGGCGCCGCCGGCGTTGTTGACGAGCACGTGGCAGCGCGGCACCTGTGCGCAGAAGGCGTCAACGCTCGCGCGGTCCGTCACATCGAGCGCGAGCGCCGTCGCGCCGGCCGCATCGGCCACGGCGCGCAGCCGGTCGAGCCGCCGCGCGCCGGCGACGACCTCGAAGCCCTCGGCGCGCAGGCGGCGCACCGTCGCGGCACCGATGCCGCTGCTCGCGCCCGTCACGACAGCGACCTTCGGATCAGGCACGGGACCTCCTCTCATGCATGGCGCGCAGATGGCTGGATGCCGTCACAGTATCTGCAGCGGGTTCGACTCGCGCCGGATTCCTGGGTGCGCTCGGAATGACAGGCGGGCGACCGGCGTACGGGACCGCGCTCGGCGACCAACAACCAGCGACGAGAACCTACAGCACGGAGCGGCGGTTTGCTATCCTCGAGTCGCCCCAGGGTAGCCAAGTGGCCTAAGGCAACGGTCTGTAAAACCGTGTATCGCTGGTTCGAATCCAGCCCCTGGGACCACGTCTGCCTGTCGCCCGTGCAGTGCCACGGGGCATCCCTCCGGCGCCACGGCGACTGGCCGCGCCTCTAGCGCGCGCCGGACACCGGCACGAGCGGCGGTTGCCGGTCCGGACGCGCATCGTCGACGGCGACGATCACCGGCGCCGCGAAGCGATGGATCATCGTCGCGGCAGCGACGGACAGCGCGGCGGTGAGGACGACGGCGCCGGCGACGAGACGGAACGTGCCGATGTCGCCCGCACCCGCGCCGTCGCGAAGGACGCCAGCGAGGATGCCGGCGCCGAGGATGCTGCCGGCGTAGCGCATCATCGAGCTGGTACCCGCGGCCGAGCCGGCGAACGACGGCGGCGCCGATTCGACCGCCGCTGTGTTGGCGGCGCCGACGCCGAGCCCGAGGCCGAGGCCCATCAGCGCGAGGCAGCCGGCGACGTAGCCCGCTGCGATATCGGCGCGCATGCCGGCGAGCAGGCCGATGGCGCCGGCGAGGAGCAGGACGGCGCCGGCGAGCGCGGCGGGACGGCGCCCCGCCGTGTCCGACACGCGGCCGCCGAACGGGGCCGTCGCCGCAACGAGCACGGACATCGCGCCGAGGAGCAGGCCGGCGAGCGCGGTGCCTCTGCCCTGCACGTCGCGGATGAAGAACGGCACCATCAGCAGGGTCGTGTACATCGCCAGGTTCGTGAGCAGGATGTATGCGGTCGCCGCCGAGAACGACCGTTGCCGGAACAACGGCCATTCGGCGGCGGGCGACGAAGACGACCGCTGGCGGACGACGAAGGCACCGGCGATGACGGCCGTCGCCACGACGCCGAACAGCAGCAGCGCCGGCTGCGCGCCCTCGCCGAACGCCTGCAGGTTGAGCGTGACGGCGACGAGCAGTGCGACGAAGAGCGCGGTGCCGAGCCAGTCGATGCGGGCGCGGGTGGGCGGCGCGCCGGCTCCTTCGTCGAAACGGCGCAAGAGCGCGAGGGCGGCGAGGATGAAGGGGACGCTGAGCGGAAACAGCCAGCGCCACGAGCCGACGGCGAGCGTCGCCGCGCCGACCAGCGGGCCCGCGGCGGCGGCGAACGAGAGGACGGAGCCGTTGATGCCGTTGAGGCGGCCGAGCTGGCCCTCGGGCGCGTGTGCGCGCAGCAACGCCATGCCGTTCGGCATGAGCACGGCGCCGGCGACGGCCTGGGCGATGCGTAGCACGACGAGGGTCGCGAAGTTCGGCGAAAAGGACGTGGCGACCGAGAAGACGAGGAACGCGATGAGGCCGGCGCGATACACGCGCGCGCGGCCGAGCTGGTCGCCGAGCCGGCCGCCGATCGGCTGGGCGACGGCCATGGCGATCAGGTAGCCGGAGACCAGCCAGCCGACGGTGGCGTGACTGAGGGCGAACTCGCGGCGGATCTCCGGCAGGGCGACGGCGACCATCGTCGAGTTCAGCGGCGCAAGGACGGCGCCGAGCGACGACAGCGCGATGAGTAACCACATGCTGGTGGGCTGCGGTCTCGCCATCGCCGGTGGGCGAACGGTGTGAGCCCCGGGCTGCGGCGCCTGTTCAACCAAGGGTCGTGATCGGGCGGCACTGCAAGAGGAACAGCTCGCCGCGCGCGATCGCGCACTCGACGTCGACGGGATGGCCAACCGCGTCCTCGAGCCGCACCGCGAGTTCGGCCATCGCGCGCGCCTGGTCGTCCTTGAGGCTGCAGGCGTCGCGCAGTTCGTCCGGCACATCGACTTCCGCGGTGCCGGAATCGGTCATCACGGTCATGCGTTGCTTGGGAGCGAGCTCGCGCATCGTGAGCTGCAGGCCCTGCTTGCTGACGACGAACATGTCGGGCGTGACGGTGCCGCCGACGAGGCTCTCACCGAGGCCCCAGCTCGCGTTGATCATCACCTCGTCGCGGCTGCCGGTGATCGGGTTGGCGCTGAACACGACGGCCGAGACCTCCGCCTCCACGAGCTGCTGGACGAGGACGGCGATGCGCACGTCGTCCAGCGCCAGGCCGCGCTCGCGGCGATAGGCGATGGCCTCGGCCGAGACGGCGGAGCGCACGCAGCGCTCGACTGCCTCGACGACCGCCTCGCTGCCACGGATGTTGAGGAACGTGTCGTGCTGGCCGGCGAAGGAGGCGCCGGCGCCGTCCTCGTCGACCGCCGAGGAGCGGACGGCGACGCGCGGCTCGGCGGTACCGCAGCGCTCGGCGAGGCGGCCGTAGGCGTCGCAGATGGCAGCGGGCAGGGCGGCCGGCAGCGCCGGCATCGTGGCGGGCAGAGCTGGGACGGCGAAGCCGTGCGGGACTGGGTGCACCCGGGTGAGTCGGCTGAGCGCGGCGGCCTTGCCGCCGACCACGGCCTCGTGGTGGCAGTCCTCTTCGCCGAGCCACTTGACAGCAACCACGTTGACCTTCCCGCATGGCGCGCCCGCGCCCCGCCCCCTAGAATTCCCGGTTAACGGGATGTTAACGGAGCGGCGCGCGCCCCTCCAGTCCGGAAGAGACGCAGGCGGTCAAGATTGGGCGCACTGCATCATCCGGAGTCATCCACAGCAACGAGGAGATACGGGCCATGGTCGCAAGCTATACGCGGGACTTCGCTGTCGAATGGGCCGACCCGGCGGACGCACAGCTCACATGGCTGTACGACCCGATGCACGTGCCGCACCCGGTCACCCAGGCCACGGCGGAGTTCTGGGACCGAATGTACGGGCGCTACATGAGCGCCCGTAACATCTACGTCAACGGCTACGCCTTCTCGACGCAGCCGACGCCGCGGCCGCCGACGGAGGAGATCCTCAAGCGCGGTGTGTTCGATGTGTGGACGAAGGACTACCTGCCGGAGATCA
>Ga0209172_10001086_pt1 | contig 63508 bp, 48 predicted proteins | sample LarsenN4metaG_FD_184113 | JGI IMG/M metagenome (GOLD analysis project Ga0209172, IMG submission 184113) | Hot spring sediment bacterial and archeal communities from British Columbia, Canada, to study Microbial Dark Matter (Phase II) - Larsen... ...
ATATTGCCCAAAAGTGGACGATGCCGATTTCCAATTGGAAACCTGCCCTCAACCGTTTCGCCATTGAGTTTGGCGATCGCTTTCCAACTTGAATTTTTACCTTTGACACAATCTATTTGACATACCCGTTGGGGATAAAGAAAGGGAGCTTGCCTAAAGCAACCAACTGCCTATGAACGTATTGTTTCTTCTATTTTTGCTGGGGTTTATCACTTACCTGATTGTGCGACGAGTGTCAGGTGTAACCCGCACACCAACCTGGTTATTGTGGCTGGTTGCGATGACTCCCGCTTTTATTTGGAGTGCCTGGGGCCTCTTAAAGGGTACTGAAAAAACGATGCCCTCAGAGCTGGTTCTAATTCCCTTTATTGTTTGCCTCGTTTTGTATTGGGTGCTGATCCAGATGGGGCGTGTCTCCCCGGCGGTTAAGTCATCCAGCGATGGCGAAAGTGGTTCAGAAATAGACTCAAATACCGCGATCGCCCGCCCCGAAACGCTCACTCCTAGCCCCTTAAACAAACTCGAAGAAGGCAGCCTCAAAAATTGTTTCCCCTGGTCGGTCTATTACCTGCAGCAAATCGAGTATCGACCCCAAGCGGTAATCTGTCGAGGCCAACTCCGCAGCAGCCCTGAAGTCGCTTATCGCACGGTTTGTGAAAATATTGAGTCGGCGTTTGGCGATCGCTTCTACACCATTTTTCAAGAAGGGGCTAATGGCAAGCCCTTCTTTGCGTTGGTCACCAATCCTCACACTCAACTATCTGCCCGTGTTCGACAAGACGACACTCGCCCTGTTTTGGCGATCTTTTTAGCAATCATCACCTTCTACACAACCAGTCTCGCCTGGCTACAACTGTCGAATCGGCTCAACAATTTCTCATTTGAACGAATTTCTGAAGGCTTTCCCTATGCTGTTGTTTTACTCCTGATTTTGGGAGTCCATGAGCTAGGCCACTACTTCGCAGCTCGTAAATATAAGGTGCGAGCGACGTTACCTTACTTCATCCCGGTCTTACCGTTACCTCTTTTGCCGTTTGGCACCTTTGGCGCGTTTACTCACCTGCGATCGCCCCTACCTAATCGTAAAGGGTTGTTTGATATCGGCATCGCGGGGCCTTTAATCAGCCTTTGCATTGGCTTGCCTCTGCTTTTGTGGGGCTTTGCTCACTCACAAGTTCTTCCAGTACCAGAGGCATCGGCTCAGTTCACGCTGACTCGCTTTTTTCAGACCTTTGATCCCCATTTTTCACTGCTCCTCAGCTTGCTCAGTAAATTAGCACTAGGCAGCAAACTGACCGGATCAACGGTATTAAACTTGCACCCTGTTGCTGTTGCTAGTTTCTTAGGTCTGCTCGTCACCGCATTTAACCTGATGCCCGTTGGCCAGTTAGACGGTGGGCGTATCACTCATGCCATGTTTGGGCAAAGACGGGCGACGATGATTAGCCAATTTGTCCGAATTGGGCTGTTTCTTTTATCGCTGAAATACTTTCACCTCATGGTTCTGGCTATTTTGCTGTTTCTCTTACCAGCGACCGATGAGGCAACGCTGAATGATGTATCAGAGTTAGACGATCGCCGCTACTTTTTGGGGTTATTGACTCTCTTTTTTCTTGTGTTGCTATTGCTGCCAACTCCAACCATCCTTAACCCACTTCTCGGCTTACAGTGACCGACAACCCATAATTTTCCTCAATGAAGGCGTGATAAAGCTGCTTCACAATGCAGTGAAGTTTGCATGAATGGTGTACGCATCCCCCCTAAACTGAGTCATTCTAGAACAGGGCGGCCTCGTAATATTACTGAGTCTGCTTCATGTGCATCTATTGGTGTCCCCTGTACGTACTTGCGTTGTTTAGGAACTTTCTTGGAGTAGAGCAGTCTGATCAACTAGCCCTAGTTTTGAGTTTTTATCATCAGGTCGTCTGGGCTTCGGGTTGAACGTCTCTTAAAGCTAGTAGTGATTGGAGGCTGTCCAAGCCTTTGGAATCGAGCTATGAAACCTTCTTTTAATTGGCAACGAGCCATTTCACAAGCACGCAGGTTTGGTCTTGCTGCGGTTGGTGTTGTTGCAGTTGTTGGCCTCTTTCCATCAATCGGCCGCGCATTCGATATGACCTACCGGGGTTCGTTTTACACCATCGATTTCACAAAAGCAGATTTCTCAGACGCGGTTGTAAATTATACTGCGGTTGTTTCAGGTAAGACCTTTCCAAACGAGGCTTTTAGCTTTCAGGTCGATGTCAAACCCTTCTTCCAAGACTACAAATTTTCCTACAACAATCTCAAGCTGGTGGGCGGCCAATCGCTTCCCAACTCTGCTCAATACAATGTTGTGAGCTTAGGCAATCAGGCTAGTTACCTTTGGAGCTACAGCACCCCTGTGGCAACCAGTCCAACCGCAGGTTTCGCGGAAAGTTGGATTCGGCGATCTCATACTGCATCCGGCGATTGGTCGTTAGAGTTTTTGGGTGGTGGCTCAACGACAGACACAGCTTCCCAAATTCGCTATGACCTGGTTGTTTCAATTGTTGGCGATTGGTCTAACCAAGCTAAAACGGCTGGAATTTTGAGCCTGTTTAATTTCAACCCTGGCTACACAATTGTCAAAAACTTTGTCTACGATGCCAATACCAATCGCACTCACTTTTATGCCCAGAATGATGATTGGGATGGCAAATCACCTGATTTGTACTTTGGCTTAAGCAACCCTGTTGAACCAAAACCTGTACCCGAACCTGCAACGATGGCTGGGGCGATGGTTGTTGCAAGTGGTCTTGCTGTTTTTCGGCGACGAACGCGATCGCGCTAGTTCAAAAAATGCACCACATTCAGGGGGCCGAACGGCTAATTGCCCTGACGTATAGTGGAAAATTGCATTTAGCCTAAAGTCTAAGAATGATGGAGCAGCCCATTTGACATTTGAAGACTCTACAAAATGACAAGAAAGCAGCAGGGGAGCGCGAAATCTATGTAGAATGCTCCCACGCATGTCTTAAGGAGCAGAGCGGATGTCGCAGGATATCCCCCAGTGGCTAGCCGAAATCCAAACACTCAGGGAACAGCTGACGCAAGCACAGCAGGAAAGTGAGCGAGCTTACGAAAGTGCTGCCAGTTGGCGCAAGCTTTACGAAACGGAAGCACAGCAGCGGCGGCGCGATACGATTTTGGCCCAAAAAACAATCGAGCAGCTGCGGCGCGAAATCAGCCAGATCCGATCGCCCCAGATACCGAGCAAAAGCCCGATCTCTGACATCACTCCGATTCAAATTGAGGTCGATCAAATTACCTCAGAGCAAGAAATAAAAGCCCGTCTGGTTCAAGCACTGCAAGAATGCGATCGCCTCTCCCGGTTGTTGCAAACGGAGCAAGAACAGCACGCCCAGACCCGCAATAGCCTCACACTTGCGTTGGGAGACGCGATTGATCTGCTGTCTAAAGTCGATAGCGAGACGCTACACCCAACCAACCCGCCCGGAGGAAGCACCGATGCCGGATGATTTAGTTCCTTTTTTGGCAGGCGTTGCCCTGCTGATTGGCTATTTGATCTTTTCAGCCGCAACCGAGATGGGCACCAAGCTGCCCTGGAAGAAGTAGGCGTTAGACTGGTTACACCTGATTGACTGACAAAACCCACGCCCTCACCCTCAATGCCTCTTCCAACGCGGTAGAGGGGCTGTCAAGCTAACAATTTGGGTTGAAGTCCCTTCGCCCCTTGTAGGAGAAGGGCTTTAGGGATGAGGGGAAAAGATTTGTCAGGCAACGAGCTGGCTACACCATTCGTTTAAGTAGCGGGATTGTCTAGCAACAAGCTGTCGGCTTTAGCTGAAATTGCTTGCTTAACTGGAATTTTAATCACAAACTCAGCGCCCCCATCTTCTGTTGAGCGGCAGCGCAGAGTGCCTTGATGTTTCTCAACAATCTGGTAGCTGATGGACAGACCTAAGCCTGTGCCTTTGCCAGCAGGTTTGGTTGTAAAGAATGGATCAAACAGGCGATCTCGCACCTCTTCGGGGATCCCAGGCCCATTGTCTTTAATGCCAATTTGCACCGTCTCAGCATCCAGCCCACAAGTCGAAATCGTAATGCGAGCAGGTTGCTGATTGGGCATCACTTTGCCATGTGAGTCTTGATACTCTTGCAACGCGTCGATCGCATTGGCTAGCAAATTCATAAAGACCTGGTTGAGTTGCCCGGCAAAACACTCGACCTCTGGTAAATCACCAAATTCTTTTACCACGTCAATACCAGGACGACTGGCGGTTGGCTTCAGTCGGTGCTGCAAAATCATCAGCGTGCTATCAAGCCCTTCGTGAATGTCAACGGGCTTCACCTCAGCTTGATCAAGCCGTGAGAAGTTACGCAGTGACAAAACAATTTCACGAATGCGCTCTGCCCCAACGCGCATTGATGTTAGAAGTTTTGGCAAGTCTTCCCCAATAAACTCCAGATCAGCGTCTTCAATCTTGGCGTCGATCTCTGCGATCGCTTCTGGGTAGTAGCTTTGGTACAGCTCTAATAGACCTAATAAATCTTGTGTGTATTCATCCACGTGGGCAATATTGCCGTAGATGAAGTTCACCGGATTATTGATTTCGTGCGCCACCCCCGCAACCAACTGCCCTAATGAAGACATCTTTTCACTTTGGATCAGATGAGTCTGGGTGTGTTGCAGCTCTTGCAAGGCGTTTTGCAACTGTTCTGTCTTTTGGCGAAGCTGTGCCTCCGCCTGGACTCGTTCGGTAATGTCCAGCACCAGGGAAGCAATGCCGATCACTTCACCAGCATCGATCAGCGGGGTGTTATACCATTCGCAAACAATCAGCCTGCCATCTTTTGTCAGATTCTCTGTTGTGCTGCGGCTTCCCTCGTTTTGAGTCAGCAGCATTGTAAAGTTTTCGTCAACCGATTCCCAAACTTCTTCCGGCAACACCAGTTGAGCCGGATGTCTGCCCATTGCTTCGGTTGCCGTGTAGCCGAACATTTGACAGGCAGCAGGATTCCAACGAGTGACGCGAAAGTTTGTATCCCACTCAATCACCGCAAGTGGGGTCTGTTGAATAAAGAGTGACAAACGCTGCTCTGCCTGTCGTCGAACGATGATCTCTTGCTCTAAGTTAGAGTTGATTGTCGCTAACTCAAGCGCTTGTTGACGGCTGCGTTCTAACAATTCTGCTTGCTGAAGGGCGACCCCCAGTTGCGTTGCAATTTGGCTGACAAACTCAATCTCTGTTCCCTGCCATGCGCGAGGGGCTGCACATTGGTGGATGCAGAGCAACCCCCAGAGAGCCTCACCTTTCAAAATTGGCACAATCAAGTTGGCTCGAATTTGAAACCGCGAAAGTACATCAATGTGGCACTGTGACAAGCCTGCGTTGTGGATATCAGCGACTGCTTGAATTTTGCCTTCGTAGTAGTGGGCGGCAAACCGATCGCCAAAACAGTGGTCATGCACTCGAATCTTAAGCGCCGAGTCATAGGGTTCAACAACTGACTCAGAGACAAACTCGCCATCGTCATAGCCTGTGTTGGGGTAGAAACAAAAAACTCCGACGCGATCAGCGCTTAATAACTGCCGCACCTCTGTTGCAGCCAGTTGAAAAATTGTTTCGATATCAAGTGATGAGCGAATCTTACGGATTACTTCTGCCAGGGCATTTTGTTGCTCGGCGAGCTGTTGCAATTCAAGCGTGCGCTGCTGCACCTTTGCCTCTAACTCAGAGTTACGCTGCTCTAGGGCTTGAGCGAGTCGGCGCTGATACAGCTTACCCAAAAGCCCACTTAGCACAGGAACAGTAGCACCTGTAATGAGCAGGCATAAGTCAGTGCTCAACATAAGATTGAAACAATAAAAGTAGAGGTGTTTAGAGCTTTTCTAGTAGAATGCAGCGAACAAACCGACAGACCACTTGCGATCGCCAGCTGAGTTAGACAAAAAATGTTGCCGCGACTTTACCCAGGAGTCTCTCTTTTACACCTCCTGGATTCACCCAAAAGTATTGACACGAGTAACCTTACGTAACCGATCCAGCTTTAACAGAACTAATGAAATAGTTTCATCCAGCATCCATCTGAATACGTTACCAGGCAAGGGAGAATTCATTCCTCAGTGAATTTATGGATTTATGAGGAAAAGGCGATCGCCTTAGAATTGGTAGTTAACACTGAAGTACACTCCTGAATCTTGAAAATTGTTGCCGCGATCGTCCAGGCTAATCAGTGGTAACCCGTAGTCAACCCGCACGTTTAACCCGCGTACAGGCTGCCACAGCAAGCCAACGCCAACACCCGCCAAAAAGTTTTGATCGGGTAGAGGGTTAGGGTTGCCCGATACATTCCAGACGGAACCCATTTCAAAGAAGGGAGCCACTTGCACAATCGGGCTACCATTGGCATCGCGATCAAGCGTAATGCGGTCTTCAATGGAAAAGCGGAAACCATTATCGCCTGTCCGCGCATTCTGCCGATAACCCCGCACCGACTGCCCACCCCCAATCACAAATTGTTGAGACGGCAGTAAGCTATCAGGAGTAAGTTGCACATCAGCCTGCACGACTAACAGGTGATTATCGCCTAAACGCTGCACCCGTTGCGCTTGCCCTAACCAGGCAAAAAACTGCCCATCGGGAATGTCAGACCCCGGATTTTGAGTCGCGTCGAAGAGTCCGGTGCCAATGTTAAAGAGCGATCGAAACGCCCAGGCACCACCCGAATCTCGACGAATGTACTCTTGCCCAAGCTGCACAACACTGGTGCGACTGCGCCCATCAGCATCCGGGCCAATGCCAAAAAAGAAGGGGACATCATTGAAGATGAAGGTTTGCCCGTCTTGGTAAGAAAATCCAACCGAAAGGGCAAGTTCTTCGCGTGAATTACGGATGATGGGTTGGCGGTAGGTGATGCCGTACTGTTCAGAATCGGCTCGAATCCCCAACTCCGAAAATGGAGATTGCGTAATTTCACTGTTGCTCCAGTTCGCTTGCAGCCGGATTGTCCCCTCACTGGGATTGATCGGGATCTGATAGCCCAAATCAAATTCTTCGGAACCGCCCGTCGTCGATCGCGTGTAGCCACCGTAAAGAAAATCCCCGTTGCCCGTAAGATTACGGTAAGTGAGAAAAGTGCCAAACTGCTCAGACCCGACGCTAGGGGGCGAATAGTTGTTGATAAAAACGTTGCCCGAAAAAGGATTGGCTTCTGTCGCTCGCACCACCAGAACGGTTTTACCCAACCCACTCCCGACTCGCAAGGTTGCTTCAATATTTGAGAAAAGTGGATCAGCCCGTAAAAGACGCAGTTGGTCTTCGAGCTTGGCAACGTTGATAGGTGTTCCCGCTGCCCGTTGAATGCGGCTTTTAATGTAGGACGGCTTTAATCGCCTTAACCCTTCAACTTGAATTTCTTCTAGCGTATCTTCAATGACCTGAATCGCCACATTTCCATTCGCGATGCTGTCGCGATCTAAAAGCGCCCGTGATGTCAAAAAGCCTCGCTGCAAATAGAGCTGAGTAATGTTGTCTGCCAGGGTTTCTAAATCAGCAAGGGTGACGGTGCGCCCCTGTAGCGGCTGCACTAACGGTTCTATATCGCTGGCCGTCAGCACCGTACTACCCACCACCTGAATCTTTTGCACTTGAACTTCTTGAGTCTCTGGTAGAGCCGGGGATGGTTCGGCAGGTGTTAGCTCGGTAGGAGTTTCTGTAGGAGTTGCTTCAGCCGGAGGTTCTGTTGGAGGTGGCTCGATCAGAGATGGTTCAGCCGGAGGGGGTTCGGTGAGGGTTGGTTCTGCTGGAGATGGTTCAGCCGGAGTTGGTTCGGTGAGAATTGTCTCAGCCGGGGAGTTTGGGGTTGGCACGACCGGAGCCAAATCAATTGGGACTGTCTCAGCAGGAGGCGCTTGAAAATTTTGGGATAGCTGCTCAAACCGGGATGGGCTGATTGCCTTAGAGCGCTTAGGAGATTGTTTGGAATGACAGGTATGGCTCGGTTCACACCCTTCCTTCGCTTTGACCGACACAGCAGATTTCGTCGCAGAACTGGGTGGAGAATCGGCTGCATCAGGCAGCACAAACCCAGGTTCGCGGCTATTGGGCAGAACCTCTGCATCATCCGCTTGCGCTTCTGAAAATTCGGCGGTACTTGTCTCAGGTGGCAAGACAGCCGTGGGTAAATCGGCAACTTGCGAATGGGCTGCTTTGGAGTCGGCGATCGCCTCAGCAACCGCAGGAACAGCAGGAACAGCAGGTGACGGTGAACTGGGGGCAGGAGAAGAATCCATAGTTAACCAGGAACTGGATCAGCTTGGAATTATGCATACGCAGTCTTTCCGACAGCATCCGTAAAGAAAAGTCTTGTGAAACCTTTGTAGGAAATTCCTGAAGAGATGAAAGCATCGATGAAACGTTAGCTACAGGGAAAAAGCAGACTTCAAAAGCATTCTGATTTCGATTTGTTAAAGCTAGTCTGACAACTCGATTACAAATCTTTAGCTTTTCTGCTTTGTGCAATCATTCATCGGTCAATCTGTTCTCTGGCAAATCGTCTCTGCTTATGCGCCCCACCGTTTCTCTGATCATCACCAGTTACAACTGCGATCGCTATCTCAGTGCGGCTATCGTCAGCGTCTTAAGTCAAACCTATCCCGACTTTGAGCTGCTGATTTGGGATGATGGCTCCACCGATCAATCCCTGGCGATCGCGCAGCACTACGCCCAACGCGATCCACGTGTCCGAGTCGTCGTGGCTCAACATGCAGGCTTAGCAACTTCATTAAAGGGCGCGATCGAGCAAACAACAGGCAAGTATCTTGGCTGGGTTGATAGCGACGATCTCCTGGCTCCCGAAGCATTGGAAGTAACAGTCAATCACCTCAAAACCAACCCTCACACCGGAATGGTTTACACAGAGTACTGGGTGATGGACGAAAACACTCAGGTGACGGGCTACGGTAGTCGGTGCCAGATCCCCTACTCGCCAGAGAAACTGCTCGAAAAGTTCATGACTTTTCATTTCCGCTTAATCCGGCGGAGCGTCTATGACCAGGTGGGGGGAATTAATCCAAGCTACAGTCTGGCAGAAGACTATGATCTGTGCCTGCGCTTGTCGGAAGTCACTGAAATTGATCACTTAGACCGTCCACTTTATTACTACCGCTTCCACACCAATAGCGTCTCGACTCGTAATCGACGGGCACAAGAACGGCAAGCAGCACGGGCCAGAGCAGCGGCGATTCAACGGCGGAGTCAGCGGGTCAACGTGGAGCCTGTGAGTCATGGGCGATCGCTCGCGACAACTGGAACAGGCTTAATGCTTGTCGGGTTGCCATTTTTAGCTGCGAACCAGGCGATTGCGACGCCTCCTCCGGCATTTCAGCTGCCGCCTGCTGGTATGGGCGATCGCCTAAACACCAGCACCCAGTCTCGGTCTCACCCCATTCCTGACAGTATTGCTCAGCCAGAGTCGTTACCCACCCAACCAAACGGCTTTTTAGTGGCTCAAGCTATTACACCTGCTGCAGATGGCACCAATACACAGGTCATTCAAACCAACAACCAGTTCGACATTACGGGTGGGCAACTTTCTAAAGATGGCGCGAACCTGTTCCACAGTTTTTCAAAATTTGGATTGGATGCGAACCAGGTTGCCAACTTTATTGCTAATCCTCAGATTCAGAACTTGTTGGGACGTGTCACCAGCGGCGAAGCGTCTTTGATCGACGGCATCTTAAAAGTGACGGGGGGCACACCCAATCTTTACTTGATGAACCCCGCCGGAATTGTGTTTGGCTCGAATGCTCGACTAGATGTGCCAGCCGCTTTTGCCGCGACAACCGCCAATGGCATTGGGTTTGGCGATCAGTGGTTTAGCGCGATCGGAACGAATGACTACGCCAATCTGACAGGCAACCCTGGCAGTCTCGCGTTTTCTCTCACCCAACCCGGAAGCATCATTAATGCCGGGAATTTGACCACTTTACCTGGCTATAGCGTCAGCCTGACCGGCGGTACCGTGATTAATATTGGGCAAATTAACGCCCCTGGTGGTGTCGTTATTTCAGCGGTACCGGGTAGCTCGGTGATTCGCATCAGCCAGCCGGGAAGTCCGCTCACGATTGAGATGCAGGCTCCCAACACGTTGCCGATGCCCCAGCCTGCAAAACCCCTGGCCGAACTCGCCGTTGGTCAACTTGGCCTGACGGTGATTGGTGATGCTGTGCAAACTGCAACAGGCTTTGTTGTGAATCCCGGAGATGTCGCTGTCGCAGGCTCTCAAGCTCAAATTACAGGTCAGACAATTCGCCTGGAAGCCCAAGAAAATTTGATTGTGGCAGAGGCGCAGGTGCGATCGCTCGAAGATGCTTTTTTAACTGCAAAAAACACGGTACTGGTACGCGATAGTGTTGCCAATGCCGTGAAGGTACAAGCCGATCGCAATCTCACAATTCAGGGAAACGGGGCGATCGATATTCTGGCGTTAAATCATCCGATCACGCCGTTTCAAAGTGGCAGCAACTTGAGTCTGGTGAGTAACGGCACTATCTCTGGAGATGCCCATTTTTGGAGTGGTGGTAATTTCTCAATTCAAAAGCTAGATGGGAGTGCGGGCACATTCGTCAGCCTCTACGACCCGATTATTCGCTCGACTGGGGATGTCACGTTTGGCTCTTACACCGGAGTTGCGCTGAAGGTGGAAGCAGGCGGCAACATCACCTTTAATGGCGATATTGAGATTACCGGACCAGACACGACAATTCCTGGCAGCGACCCAGATGCAGGAATTTTAACGACCGAACCTGCCTTGATCTTGCGAGCAGGTACCGCTGTTGCCGCCCCTGAAGTAATTGGTACTCCTCCCGCTGGGCTGACGGTAACACCCACCCCTTCTGCACCGGGCAACATCGTTGTGAATGGAAATATTGATACCTCCAACTTTACTCAATTCACAAACGAGGGTGAATTTTCAGTACCAGAGCGTATAATCGGAGGCCCTGTGATTTTAGATGCCCAGGGCAGCATTACCACTGGCGGTATCAATGCTTCTGCAAATGGAACTGAGACGTCTTTACCCACACGAGGAGGAGCAGTTGATTTAATTGCGCGAACAGGAAATATTCAAACAGGGACAATTGATACAACTGCGATAGAAGGTGAGGGCACAGCAACAGGAGGCGCTGTCAATCTAGCAGCACCAAACGGAACTATTAGTGTGGGAGCAATTACAACAGGTGCAACTGGTGTGACCAACTTTGGTGATATCACGCAGGTTCAGGCAGGGGAGGTAGACCTACAAGCAGGTAGCGGCATTGTTGCTCAAGATATTAATGCTACTGCCTTTGCTAATGGTCAATTTTATGGCTCCGAAGTGCGAGGTGGAGATGTCTCTCTCCTAGTTCAGAATGGGCTACTTCAAGTCGATCGCATCATTACCAATGCTGACGCCTCTGGCTTTTCTCCCTCAGAAGCATCATTTGCTCAAGCTGGTGCTGTCACACTCACAACTCAAACGGTTGGTAGCAACATTATTTTCACTAGCATTGATGCGGCTGCCTTTGCCAGTAATAGCAGTGAGGGTTCGCCGGGAGAAGCCAGGGCAGTCGGTGGTAACGTTCAAGTGTTAGCGCAAGGCACTGTCCGTGGCACAGGCTTTGGCAGCAGCGAAGAATTTACAATTGATGCTCAAGCAGGTGCCTTGGCAACCACTGTGGATGAGCAAGGTGGTACTGTCACGCTGCAACATGATGGTGGCCCCAATAATGTACCGTTTGAGTTAAACAATGCCTCGGTGAATGGAATCTCAAACGGCGTTCGTACTGGCACTGGGACGACACCTACTATCTTGAATAGTGGCAGCTTCCCAGTATTACCCAATGGTGGCGATGCGGCGGGTGTTCCGGCTCCCATTCGGATCAGCTCGATTAATACACCGCCGAGCCTTTCTGCCATTTCCAATTTGCCAGAGGTACAGGTTGATCAGCCAACCACTTTCTCATTTACTGACCTGGCAGCAACCGCCAACGATGTCAACTTGGATGTAACGCAGCTTCAAATTAGCGCGATCGCCCCTGGCGCGATTCTACGGATTAATGGCAGTGTGGCAACTGTCGGCAGTGTGATCAATCCGGGAGACACTCTAGAGTTTGTGCCACCGCCCGGATTTGTTGGCAACCTGGATGCCTTTAGTCTGAGTGCCAGCGATGGAGTTTCAAGCTCAACGCCAACCTCGATTGCTCAAGTCATCGTAGAACCGCCACCGGAAGAAATCCCTGAACCGCCGCAAGCTGACCCAACCGACCCAATTGTGATTGGCGAACCGTTTGCTTTAAGAAACCTTGACCAGGCACAACAAATCTTGCAAGAAATTGAGCGAGCAACTGGAGTACGTCCGGCTTTGATCTACGTCCGGTTTATGCCGACCCGATTTGCGACAGGCTTGAGTTTTGCTAGTCAAGAAGCCGCTTTTTCAGAAGAGTTTGCCCAATATTTAGGAGAGCCCAACACGAATCCGCGACTGCTGACCAATGAGAGTCGGACCGATGACGGGGTTGAAATTCTAGTCGTTACGGCTAAGGGAACGCCTGTGCGGCGGCGGCTTCAAGGTGTGACCCGGCAAGAGATGATCGCCGTTGCCCAAGAACTGCGATCGGAGGTGTCTGACGTGCGCAAGACTCGCACCAAGAGTTATCAAAAATCGGCTCAACAGCTTTATCAGTGGTTGATTGCACCGATTGAAGAGACGCTGCAAGAGCGCGAAATTAACAACCTCGTGTTTGTGATGGATGAGCAGTTGCGATCGCTCCCAGTTGCAGCTCTGCAAAACCCTCAAAATGAGTTTCTGGTGCAGAAATATAGTATCGGTCTGATGCCCAGCCTGAGCTTGACCGACACCCGCTACGTGAATCTGCAGAACACTAAAGTTTTGGCGATGGGAACTGCTGAATTTGCAGATCAGCGCGACTTGCCAGCCGTTCCACTAGAACTGCAAACGATTCAACGGCTGTGGAAAGCGACTGTGTTACCTGACGACGAATTTACCCTCAGAAACCTGAAGTCAGCCCGTAAACAAGAGCCGTTTGGAATTGTGCATCTGGCAACTCACGGTGAATTTCGCCCCAAGGATGCAAGCAACTCCTATGTGCAATTTGAAGATGGACAACTGCGGCTCGACCAACTACGAGAATTAGGGTTAAACGACCCACCTGCCCAATTACTAGTGTTAAGTGCCTGCCGCACAGCCTTAGGCGATCGCGATGCCGAGCTGGGTTTTGCCGGAATGGCGATCAAAGCAGGCTCTAAATCAGCTTTAGGTAGTTTGTGGTATGTCAGCGATATCGGCACTCTGGCGTTGATGAGCAAGTTTTATGAAAGCTTGCGACAAGTTCCAATCAAGTCAGAAGCACTGCGTCAGGCACAACTGGCAATGCTGAATGGCACCGTCAATGTTTCGAGCGATCGCCAACTCATGGGGCTAGCCTCGGGGGCTTTGCCGCTTCCCCCCAATCTGCGAGAGCAAGAAGTCTCAGACCTCAGCCATCCGTTCTATTGGTCGCCGTTTACGATGGTGGGCAATCCCTGGTAAGGTCAACACTGTTAACAAAGCTCAGCGAAGGATAGGGTCTGCTTGAGACATTCTCCTGACCGTGTTAGCATTTAGCCTCCTGACTTGAAAGAGGCGTTATCGTGAGTGACTTACGCAGCGAATTAGCAGAATCTCTGGATGAAGCAGAATGGGACTGGCTCGAACCCCATGCCAAGCGAGATTCCGTAATTTTGGTGAATCATGACCTTAACCTGGTGGATGTCGGTGAGGCGATCGCCAACGATAACGTTACCTCGGTGCAACGCTGGATCGCCGAAGCCCTAATTCAAAAACCATCGCCTCAACAAATCTCAGACTGGAACCAAAATCGCACCAAGCGGTTTAATGCGCTGATTGTGCAACCTTACGTTCTGGTGCAAGAACGGTAGTGTGCGATCGGCTAGAAGAAAAGTGAACCCTTCGGCTGTGAGACAAGCCATAAAACGGCTAGAACGTTCAGCCGAGCAGCAGTCCAAATCTTAGCGGTAGCCTGCGGCTTGCAGGGTAAACAAGTGGGCGTAACGTCCATTTTGTTGGAGCAGTTCTTCGTGGGTGCCGCATTCTAAGACTTTGCCTGCATTAAGCACTAGGATGCGATCGGCGCGCCGCACCGTTGAAAAGCGATGCGAGATGAGAATTGCCATCTGGTCTTGTGTCATCAGGCGAAACTGGTCAAAAATCTGCGCCTCTGCTTCTGGATCCATCGCAGACGTGGGTTCATCAAGTACCAAAATTGAGGCATCCATTCGCATGAAAGCGCGGGAAAGTGCAATTTTTTGCCATTGTCCACCCGACAGTTCGCGGCCTTCCTTAAACCAGCGCCCCAACTGGGTATGATAACCATCTGCCAGCGTCGTGATGAGGGGATGCGCCGTACCTTTAATGGCGGCCTCTTGCCAGCGATCGCCATCTTCAAGCGCCAAAACGTCACCCACACCAATGTTTTCACCGACCGTAAACTGGTAGCGCACAAAATTTTGAAAGATCACCCCGATTCGGCGTTGGAGCGCTTCAACATCCCATGTTTCCAAATCCAGTCCATCCAGTAAAATGCGCCCAGCGTCAGGCGAGTAGAGCCGCGTCAGCAACTTAATGAGGGTTGTTTTGCCCGACCCATTTTCACCGACGATCGCCAGCTTCTCACCCGGCCGTAGATGAAACGAGACATTCTGTAAGGCAGGTTGGTCATTGCCGGGATAGGTGAACGTCACCCGCTCAAATTTCAGCCCATCTTCAGGGGCAACACCGCGAATCGCGTAGCCTGTCGGCTCGGCAATCGGTTGTTCTAAAAACTCGTAGAGCAGCGACAAATAGAGACAATCTTCGTGCATACCGCTAATCGTGCTGAGCATGTCGGAGAAGGTGGATTGCCCTTGTCGAAAGATGACCAGATACATTGTCAGATCGCCCAGCGAGATTTTGCCTGCGATCGCCTCCAACACAATCCAGACGTAAGCTCCATAAAAAGCAAGCGTGCTGAGCAGACCCAGAGCGTAACTCCACAGCCCCCGTCGCAGGGTGAGATTTCGGTCTTCGCGGTAAAAGCGGTCAAAGATGTTGCGGTAGCGGTTGAGCAGCAATGGCCCTAACTGAAATAGCTTCACCTCCATTGCGGTTGACTCGTTAGACATCAACCACTCCAGATAGTTTTGTTGGCGTGTTTCCGGAGCTCGCCGCCGAAATAGGCGAAAGGCTTCCCCTGCGAGGCGTGTCTCAGCGATAAAAGCGGGAACAGCGGCGATCACCAAAATCAACAGAGCCGCACTCGAAAATTGCAGCAACAACCCACCAAATGTCACCAGCGCCAAACTGTTTTGGACTAACCCAAAAGTGCGCCCCACGAGACTTAATGGACGGATCGAGGCTTCTCGTCGCGCCCGCACCATCTTGTCGTAGAACTCTGAGTCCTCAAAATGGGCCATGTCCAGCGTCAATGCTTTTTCAAGGATCAGCACATTCACCTTTTGTCCTAATAGCACCCGCAGAAGTGACTGACAAAGGGATATACCCTGCCGCATCCCCGACAAGAGTGCTACCAGAACCGCTTCTAAAGCGAGGTATTGCAATGTTTGCCAGCGATCGCTCGCTAGTCCTGACTGAGCCGCAAGCACCACATGATCAACGATGAGCTTGCCGACATAGGCGATCGATGCGGGTAATAAGCCAGCGATAAGGGTAAAAAAGGCGAGGGCAATGGTCAGAAGTCGATTGGTTTGCCAAACCAGTTGAACAGCCCGCCCACAAAATTGATAAAGAGATAAGGCTCGGAATAGACGACGAACGACCCACCTTAAGGGATTTTGCTTTTGTTGCTCCATAGACTCAAGATAGCTTGCTTAGCCCTAAAGCTGCTAGGCATGGGCAATGAGCCGCTGATGGAATAACGGAGCCGCAAATCACAGGCGGATGCGATTTCAAGAAAGTAGGAACCGAGAACACGTATAAGACGCGCTACCTTGGTCAATGAGAAGAACCAGTAGAATCTAACTTTAGGTAGATGAAAATCTGGCTTGGTTAATCGAAAAAAACTGCGAAAAAGCTGTGAGCTAATTGAAATTTAGAAATACAGTCAGACCTCGTCTTTTTGGGTTTAAAAACTGTTGTATTGATGATTATCTATAGAGTTTATAAATAATTTCTAAAGTGGCTGATTTAGGAATAAAAAAAGTGGATTGTGTCTCACATTATGCATTATGGAAGATGCAGGTTTAATGTGAGTTTAAGCGAAATGGCGATCGCTCCTAATTTTTGCTGTCCTGCCTAGGTTTCAGCCATTCTGCCGTTTCAATAAAGCGGATGCCGAGACTTAATCTCTCAAGCCGAGCAAAATTAGCATAGACTCCAGTAGATGTTGATCTTTGTAGAAAACCAATCGAAAACGTAGCTATAAGATCATTCAATTCTTTGAATCACTTTTATCGATAGACAATTTTCTAAGAAAGAATCGATTTTTTGTTCTTTTCTCTATACCAGTGTGCTAAAAAATAAAACAATAAGTGAGTTACTAAACGCGTAATGCATCTGTTTCGATGTCTTGAAATTCTTCAAGAATGATGCATTTCAGTGGTCAGTATTCATCCAATGTAGAGGTCAGTTTGATGCCTAGCCTATTCCTCCAGGGCATTTGGGTTGTGCCCGTTTATTCTCTGATTGGAGCTGCGTTATCGGTTATCTGGTTTCCGGCGATTACGCGCCGTACGGGTCCTCGCCCGTCTGGATACGTCAACGCAACCATGTCATTCATTTCGTTTGTTCACTCTTTGATTGCGTTGATTTCGATTTGGGGCCAACCCGCTTACGAAATCACATTTACCTGGTTTGAAGTAGCTGATTTGAAATTTGTTTTGCCCTTGCAAATTTCAGCTTTGACCGTTGGCGCGATCGCGCTTGTCACAGGTTTGAATTTACTTGCCCAAATCTTCGCAATTGGCTACTTGGAGATGGATTGGGGCTGGGCACGCTTCTTCTCATTGATGGCCTTTTTTGAAGGCGGGATGTGCGCTTTAGCGCTGTGTAACTCCCTTTTCTTTAGTTACATCATTCTAGAGATTCTGACTCTGGGTACTTACTTACTGATTGGCTTTTGGTTCAATCAATCCCTGGTTGTAACCGGGGCGCGAGATGCATTTCTGACCAAGCGGGTGGGTGACCTCTTTTTGCTGATGGGGGTGATTGCGTTACTCCCCTTAGCAGGCACATGGGATTTTAATGAGTTGGCTATTTGGGCACAAACAGCCGATGTTAACCCCACAGTGATGGCGTTGGTAGGGTTGGCGCTGATTGCGGGGCCGATGGGTAAGTGCGCTCAGTTTCCTTTACACCTCTGGCTTGATGAGGCAATGGAGGGGCCAATTCCCAGCAGTATTCTGCGAAACTCTGTGGTGGTTGCAACTGGCGCTTGGGTATTAGTCAAGTTAGAGCCAGTGCTGGCACTCTCGCCCTTTGTGCTGCAAACAACTATCTTTATTGGGGCTGTTACAGCGGTTGGTGGTTCTTTGATTGCATTAGCCCAAATCGACATCAAGCGTTGCCTCTCTTATCTTGTTAGCGCTTACATGGGTGTCATCTTTATTGCGGTGGGTAGTGGACAAACGGATGCCGCTTTGCTTCTAGTCCTAACCCATGCGGTAGCAATGGCGTTAATGGTCATGAGTGCTGGAGCCATTATTTGGAACAGTGTGACGCAGGATGTAACGCAGTTGGGTGGTCTGTGGGGCCGTCGTCCGGTTTCGGGTTTAGCTCTGGCAATTGGTTTAGTTGGGTTGGTGGCATTTCCTCCTTTTGGTACCTTTTGGGCCATGCTGAAGTTGCTGACTGGCTTACAAAGCTCGGCCTACCCCTGGTTAATTGGGGTATTGCTGGTGGTGAATGCGCTGACGGGTTTTGGATTGGCACGGGTGTTTAGCCTGGTGTTCATGGGTGAATCAAAGCCAATGGCTCAGCGATCGCCCGAAATCCACTTTTGGATGGCACTGCCCATGATCTTTCTGTTCGCTTTTGCGCTGCACTTGCCATTGGTCATGGATGCCTTGGGCTTACTGCCAAACTGGGCTGATCTGAATAAGGATCTGGCGTTGCTGCTCACCTGGTCTAGCATTTTTGGCACAGCGCTAGGGGCGATTGTCTACCAAAGTCAAGCGATCGCCAAACCCGTTCAATTTCCGCTCAAGGGTCTACAAGATCTGATTGCCTACGACTTCTACACGCCTAAGCTCTATCGCAGCAGCATCGTGTTTAGCGTTGATGTCATTTCACGCTTAACGTCTTGGTTTGATCGGCATTTGGTCGATGGTTTAGTCAACCTGTTTGGAATTGCCACCGTCTTTGGTGGGCAAACGCTGCGCTATAGCACCTCTGGTAAGTCTCAGTTTTACGCTCTCACCATTCTGTTTGGCCTCTCATTGTTGGGCTTCTTTCTAGCGATGCCATTTTTGTCTCGTATCGCATTGGTGATGAGCGCAAACTGGTTTGGGCAACCGGGGCAGACCGTTGGCTAATGAGTGGGTTGGGGTTCTGTAACGGGACTCCTGGAAACTCTGAACGCTCAGTGTCACTTCTTCAAAGCTCAGTTCGTTTAACGATTCACGGTTCATAGATCCATCGCTCTTTAATCCCTTTCTATCGCCTTATGTTAAGCACGCTTATTTGGCTTCCAGTCGTCGGTGCTGCCGCGATCGCCTTTTTCCCGACTCCGCTTTCGGGCAAGCAAGCGCGAAATGCCGCCATTGCGATCGCATGTAGCTTACTCGCCCTCACCCTTTTGCTCGCCACCCGATTTGACCTGACGGGTAGCAGCGTTCAAATGCCTGAGTTTTTAGATTGGCTCCCAACCCTAGGGTTGAACTACAGTTTGGGCATTGATGGGCTATCGTTTCCGCTGATTGCCTTGACCAATTTATTGGTGCTGGTTGTAATGATTAGCAGCGACGCAATTTTGCCCAAAAATCAGGTGTTGCAGCGGCCGCGCTTGTTTTATTCCCTGGTGTTACTGGTCAGCGCTGGGATGGCAGGCGCATTATTATCGCAAAACCTGCTGCTGTTCTTCTTGTTCTATGAAATCGAGTTGATTCCCTTCTACTTGCTGATCGTGATTTGGGGTAGCACCAAGCGCGAATATGCTGGGATGAAGTTTTTAATTTACACGGCGATCTCTGGCATTTTGATTCTGGTGGCGTTTTTGGCAACTGCATGGTTGTCGGGTGCTGAGAGCTTTGATTATGCGGCGATCGACACAACGGAGTTACCCCAAAATTTGCAGCTCATTTTGCTGACAGTGATGCTGGTTGGCTTTGGCATCAAGATTCCCCTCGTGCCACTCCATACCTGGTTGCCCGATGCCTATGTTGAAGCTTCAACGCCCACAGCGATTTTGCTCGGTGGTGTTTTGTCAAAGCTGGGGACTTATGGTTTAGTGCGGTTTTGCCTGGGCTTGTTTCCTGAAACGTGGTCGCTGGTGTCTCCTGGTTTATCGATTCTGGCAGCGGCTTGTGTACTTTATGGGGCAATGGCGGCGATCGCTCAAAAAGACATCAAGCGCATGGTTGCTTACAGTTCGATCGGTCACATGGGTTATCTGCTGTTAGGCACTTCAGCGTTGACTTCGATGGCGCTGGTAGGTGTGATTACTCAAATGGTGAGTCATGGTCTGGTACTGGCGCTGTTGTTCTACCTGGTTGGGATTATTGAAGCCAAGGTCGGAACGCGTGAACTGGATGTGTTAAACGGTCTGCTCAACCCGATTCGCGGTTTACCTTTGACAGCCGCATTGTTGATTTTGGGTGGCATGGCAAGTGCTGGTATTCCTGGCATGATGGGCTTCATCGCAGAGTTTCTAATTTTCCAGGGCAGTTTCCCAGCGTTCCCATTGCCAACGCTGATTGCAATTGTCGGAACGGGTCTGACGGCTGTTTACTTCGTGATTTTGTTGAACCGCACCTGCTTTGGCAAGTTAGATAACGAGACGGCTTACTACCCCTCGGTGACAATTCGCGAACAAGCCCCCGCGATCGCTCTTACCGCTTTGATTGTGCTGTTTGGCATTCAACCGGGTTGGGTGACTCGTTGGAGCGAACCAACCGCTACTTCGCTAGTCGCAGCCGCTCCCATTACTCGCCAGATTGTTGCAGTGCCATACACACCGCCTGCGATTGAGTAAGTTCTGCTACGAATCACTTGCAAACCTCTAGCACTCTAACTTGCAAACACCTATGAACATGGCTGCTCCTAAAACGGTTATCCCCCCGTCAATGCACCCCCTGGCGGACATCATTCATCGGCTCGAAGCTGGCGGCGCGATGTTGCCCGACACGCCTGAAAACTTGATGCAGATCATTGGCTTGTATAAGGCTTACGCAGTTCCAATGGATTTTTACTGGCGTGATCTGCTTTACATTGGCGAACAGGTCTTTTTGAACCCGTTGCCTTTGAGTAAGTACTTCATCTCGAAGGAGTATATGGATCGCCATAACCATTACGCCGGAGATGATGCGGATCTGCGGATCTGGCGCGGTCAGGCAGATGCTCACCCAGAGCTGCGTGAATTTATGGAAAAAGGGGAACTGAAGCGCAAGTTGCCTCGTTGGATGCATCATTTCTGGCACGATCGCATCAATATGGAGTTTGCTGAGGAGTGTATGCGATCCATGCTTTGGCATCGCAAAATGTATGCTCCGGTGAATCAATTTGATGCTTATCTAGATAGCGATGAGTATAAGCAGAATGCTGATCGCGCTATCAAGGCATACTTCAAAAAGAACCCGGCAATGCTGGCGTTGCACAAGCTGTTTCCAGAGATGTTTTTGGAGCAGTGTCGGCAAGCGTCATATTACGCGAATTTGGGTCTTTTCTGGGAGGTTATGGCGCCTGTCTTTTTTGAGATGTCTGACATCTATGATGAGGGTGGGTTTAAGGGTGTACCTGATGCGATGAATTTCCTGGTGAATGGCATTTTTGCGATCGCGGGTCGGCCCATTTATCACCATGTTTATGTTGATGGTGAATGTTACGAGGTGATTCCTAAGTCGAAGGGCTTTACCTGGCTGTACGAAGCAGCGTTGCCCTATGTGGAGGCGGTGTTCTACCGGACATCTCCGTTCCGCGGTACGAAGTCTTACAATGCTCAGGCGAAGGAAGTTCCAGACAAGCAAGAGGACTTCCACTATGGGGTGTTATATGCGGATAAGTTTCCGGTTGCGAGTGCGGGGATTCCACCAACGCTGCTGCACCAGGATATGTTCCATTTCTTGCCCCCTTACCTGCTGGAGTATTACAAGCAGCACTGCCGTGGAGAGGAAGATATGTTGATTCAGCTGGCGGTGAGTTTTCAGCGATCGATGTATTGTGTCACTTCGGCTGTCATTCAGGCATTGCGCGCGGCACTCCTGTATCCGCTGGATGATCCAAATCCAAAACATCGGATGGCGAATCGCAAGTTTTTTGAAGCTCAGATGGATCGCTTCTTACGTCCTGAAGCTCGAATTCGGGCGATTCAATCGCAGGAGTATCGATAGAGTTGCACGGTGCAACAGCGCGGATCTAACCCGGAGCAGAGTAGGGCTAGCTACTCTGCTCTTTCCTTTTTGGAATTTTTGGATGGGAGTACAGGTTTTTGGAGGGTTGAAAGCGGAGATTTGGGGGCGGCGCAGCCGCCAGATCGGGGGACTTCCCCCCGCGCCCCCGCTGTGTAGGGGACTCACTCCCCTACAACCCCCGCAAGGTGATGCGTGTGGAGGTTGAATGGTTAGCTAGCCAAATGTTGAGGGGAAAAAGATCAGCGCTCTGTTCGTTGACAGAGGGGACGGGTGACGTGAGGCGGAGGTTACCAAAGGCGATCGCCCTTGTCGTTTGTCTAAAGAAATTTGCAGTGTGAACGACTTGAGCAAGCGGTCTGTCTTTAGAAATTGCTTTTTGTAAGGAGTGCAAAATGTCGTTTAAGCCTGCGTAGCAGGGTTCCCACCCCACCCTTAAACCCTTTTATTAAACACTGGAATAAATAACACCTTCCGCAGGGGAGGCGAGGGGAGGCGGTTCGGCCCCTCGTTGGGGTTTGGGGGCAACGTCCCCAAGGTTTGCTGGCTCGAAATAGATTGATTCAAGAGAAAGCCTTTTCAATTAGAGTAAGGCGGAGATTTTGGGGCGGCGCAGCCGCAAGATCGGGGGACTTCCCCCCGCGCCCCCGCTGTGTAGGGGACTCACTCCCCTACAACCCCCGCAAGGTGATGCGTGTGGGGGTTGAATGGTTAGCTAGCCAAACGTTGAGGAAAAAAGATCAACGCTCTGTTTGTTGACAGAAGGGACGGGTGACGTGAGGCGACGGTTACAAAGGCGTGTTGAAGTATTGGAAGTGCTGGGGTTAACTGTGGCTGCTGCAGTGTCTCTGTTATGTGTCCTGCTTCTAAAGTTCTTGCTGTTGAAAGTTTTGTAAAAAGGTGTCAAAGGTTGCCCGATCACTCATGGCAGCTTGCGCACCTCGTTTGGTGGCGGCTAAGGCTCCGGCGGCGTTGCCCCAGGTGACGGCTTCACGTAGCGATCGCCCTTCCACGATGGCGGCGGCAAAACCACCTGCAAAAGCATCTCCAGCCGCTACAGTATCAATTGCTTCGACTTTAAAGGCAGGTACAAAGAAAGATTCTTCAGGGGATAAGCAGAAGGCTCCTTTAGCGCCTAACTTAATCACAACGGTGTTGACGCCTTGTTGTTGTAGGGCGATCGCCGCTTGTTGTGCGGTTTCTGGGTCGTGAACGGTAAAGCCAACCAGTTGAGCGGCTTCGATTTCGTTTGGCAACAGGTAATCGACAAAGGGATAAAGATCAGCCAGGTCACGCGTCTGAACGGGGGCAGGGTCAAATAACACTTTAACGCCTGCATTATGTGCGGTTTGGGCTGCTGCTTGAATCGCCACCAACGGAATCTCAAATTGCAACATCAGCGCATCGACCCCTGACAAGAGTGGTTGTAAACGTTCGACATCGGTGGCATCAACCCGTCCATTTGCGCCAAAGACGCCAATGATTTCGTTTTCGCCGCGATCGCTGACGGTGATAATGGCAACGCCTGAATGGATTTCTGAATCAACGAGTACTCCTTGGGTCTCAATCCCGACGGCTTGCAACGCGGCAAGTAGCTCTTGACCAAAGCTATCGTTGCCAACTCGACCCACCATCTGAGTTGGAATACCCAATTTTGCTGCCGCGACAGCTTGATTGGCACCTTTTCCACCAGGTGTTGTTAAAAAGCTAGAACCTAAAATGGTTTCTCCGGGTTGGGGCAAACGAGGAGTGTGAGCCACCAGATCCATGTTCAAACTACCGAAAACAAGAATAGGCATAGATGTAAAAGTGTTGTTTTTTAGAGGTTTAGGTGCGATCGGTTACGTTTAAGTCAACAATTAAGGGGAGATGATCAGAGTTGGTGCTGGCTCCTGTGCGAATGTTTGTTACCTGCAAGCCAGAACTGATTAAGCAGTGATCAATTGGAATCAGAAATAATTTGGCAACCCAGTCGGGTATTCCATAGTAAGCTCCGTGATCGGGCCAACTTGGTAAGATGCCAAATCCCGATCGCGCATTTTTCAATTCGGTGCGGCTCACCAATTGGCGGAAGTAGGGCGACCACATTGTGATGTTGAGATCTCCCGCTAAAATAGTGCGTTCTTTCGTATCGATAACTCGTTGACCGATGCGATCGAGTTGTTGATTGCGCGAATGAAAGAATTGAGGCCGCATCGGTGGTAACGGATGCGTTGCAATTAAAGTAATGGGTTGATTTTGCACAGTTAATTGAGAAACAATGCTGGGTAATGAATCAGATCCAAAAAACTCAATCTTTGTATTATCAAGAGATAGATTACTGTAGATCAAAATTCCTAAATTATAGGAATTTGTTTTTCCAGATGAGTAAGGCAGCAGATCAGCTAGTTGGTTGAGTTGTTCTCTCCACTCATCATCAACTTCAATAAAAATTGCAATGTTTGGCTTTTCCGCCCAAATTAAGTTCAAAACTCTGTCAAAGCTTCTATTTTGGACGTTCAAATTAGCAACTAAGATTCGAAGCTGAGAAGTTGGCGCAGTGGCTTGGAAAATACGCTGAGGGGGCAAATACCAGGGTAAAATTTGCATCGCGAGTAAGATGCAAAAAAACAAACCAATGTAGACCAATCGATTACGGCGCAAGCATACCAAAATCCCGAACAAAATGAAGCTCAGTCCTAAATATTGGGCTTGGAAGTGGGAGAAAATCTCTAAATAGAAGCTCCATCCATAGTAGGACGTTAAATAGGCAAAGCCAGTGATCCCCACGATCGCCCCCAACACAAGCCAGGCCAGGAGCGATCGCAGGTTAAACGCAGATCTTTTCACAGGGAATGTCATTCATTTCACAACGTCTAGGTCATTGTAGACTCAGCACAATTTTGCCTGTCATCCCCCCTGCTTCGATTAGCCGATGAGCTGCCGCCGCCTCACTTAAGGGAAAGACTTGCCCCACCACGATCTTGAGCTGTCCCTGATCGATTAAGCGGGCGCACTGTTCGAGAATTTTGGCTTGAGATCGCTGCTCATTCTCTAAATTCTGTAGTAGAGGGGTGAGCATTAGTTCAAAACTTACTCGCTGGTTTCGAGTTCGGGCTACCTTCCAGGGGGTGTCGGGAGCTGGCTCCAGTAAGGTCACCAAATCACCATAAATTTGGGTGGCCTCAAACGATTGCCCTAACACGGCTCCACCCACCGTATCAAACGTGACATCAACCCCCTGTCTGTTCGTCAGATTGAGAACTGCTTCAACAAAGTCGGTTGTTGCGTAGAGAATGGCCTGGTCAGCGCCGAGTGCCTGAACAAACTGGGCTTTTTCGGGCGTGCTAACCGTTGTAAAAACCGTAGCTCCCTGCAACTTTGCAAGCTGAATGGCAACATGCCCAACCCCACCTGCCCCGGCGTGAATGAGGGCTGTTTGCCCTGGTTGTAGGCGCGCGCGATCGTACAACGCTTCCCAGGCAGTAATCAAAACGAGGGGAGCGGCGGCGGCTTCAACAAAGCTGAGGCTACGGGGCATTGGAGCCGCAAAGCGTTCATCCACCGTTGCCCATTCAGCGTATGTTCCGGGATGACCACCCAAACCCCCGTTACAAAAATACACAGTGTCACCTGGCTTAAATCGCGCCACCTGGCTCCCGATCGCCTCTACTACACCTGCTCCATCACATCCTAAAATGGCAGGAAGACGATTATTGTAGAACGTTCCACGTTTCCGAATTTTTGTGTCAATCGGGTTTACCCCCGCTGCCCTGAGTCGCACCAGGAGGTCTGTCTCAGTTTGAATCGCGGGTTGAGCCACCTCAGCGGGTTGTAAAACTTCTGGATCCCCAGTTGCGGTCATCAATACTGCTTTCACAAAAAACACCAACGTTGGTTGCATTGCAAAGGTATCAAAAACTGCTGAGATGGAACCATCCAAACGGAAATTGTTGTAACAAAATAGAATTATCTCTATACCGTTTCGTCAAGGTCGCCACTCAGCTCTGATGAACCTTGACCACCAAGCCTATGGATATTTTGATTGTTGAAGACGATGTTGATATTTCTGAATTGCTCCAACTCTATTTAGAGAATGAGGGATTTCACTGCCGCACCTGTCATGATGGATTGTCAGCACTCAGCGCATGGCAAGAATATCAACCTGATTTAATTATTCTTGACTTAATGCTGCCGAAGTTGGATGGGTTAGAAGTCTGTGCCCGGATTCGCCAAAAGCCAGGATCCAAAGACCCATTTATTTTGATGCTGACAGCCAAGGGTGAAGAACTAGACCGAATTATCGGTTTATCGACTGGGGCTGATGATTACCTGGTCAAGCCATTTAGCCCTAAAGAAATGGTTGCCAGGGTGAGAGCCTTACTACGACGAAACTTGCGCCAGGTAGGGCAGTCTCTGGTCTATCGCACTCCCCATTTTTCACTCGACCCTGATCAGCGTCTGGCTCAACGCCTCGAAAACGGAATGGAGCCAGAACCTTTAGACCTCACCACGCTTGAGTTTGACCTACTCTCAACCTTTATGAGCTACCCAGGTCGTGTGTGGAATCGGAGCCAACTGATTGATAAGTTATGGGGCAATAACTTTTTTGGTGATGAGCGTGTTGTTGATACCCATATTGCACGTCTCCGCAAAAAAATCGAACCGGATCCGGCAAATCCGACTTTTGTCAAAACAGTGATTGGAGTTGGTTACAAATTTGAAGATGGGTGAAATCAACCATGGTGAGACTTAAGTTACGCGATCGCTTCTTTCTGTCCCACATGGTCGTGATTTTCGTTAGCATTGGCACGCTTATTATTGCTAGCGATCTTCTAGCATCTCAGTATTTCAGTAGCATTTTGCTGTCAGAATACTTTACCGGGTATCTCCGGCAAATGAATCTGGATCAGTTAGAGGTCATGCTTCTGCAACAAAAGTTGCTCAACGGGTTTAATGCAGCCTGGGAGTATGGAGCGTTTTGGTCCGTTTTTTGTGGGGCGATCGTGGCGGCAGGGGTGAGCTATCTGGCAGCTCAGCGCATTGTTCGTCCGCTAAAGCAAATCGAGCGGGGGGTACAACGGCTTGCTAATGGCTTTTTAGACGAGCGCTTACCCGGTAGTACCATTCCCGAAATTAATCACCTCGCTGCCAGCTTTAACAGTATGGCTGCCGAATTAGAGGCGGTTGAGCAGCGTCGCCGAGAAATGATTATGGACTTTACCCATGAGTTACGCACCCCATTGACTGTCGTGCAAGGTTATCTCGAAGGTCTAGCCGATGGCGCGATCGCCCCTTCGCCTAATACCTATCAACTCCTGGCTAGAGAAACAAAACGGTTACGTCGCCTGGTCAACGACTTGCAAGAGCTATCTCAAGCTGAGATTGGCTATCTCCCAATTCGGCTGCAAAAGCTTTATCTGCCACCAATCCTAGAGCAATTGATGCAACGCTTCTCGGATCAGCTCGTTAATACAGACATTTACCTCAAACTCGATTGTCCAGTCGATTGCCCGGTTGTGCTGGCTGACCCCGAAAGAGTTGAGCAAATTTTGATTAACCTGCTCGGCAATGCGATTCGATATGCTCAGGCTAGCCAAATTACCCTGCGAGTCTGGCAGGGAGAGCAGCAGTTGTGGTTATCCGTCGAAGATAACGGGCGAGGCATCAGCCCAGAAGATTTACCCCACATTTACGAACGTTTTTGGCGCTCGGAGCGATCGCGATCAACCCATAACAGCGGTACAGGGATTGGGTTAACCATCGCGAAACGACTGGTGGAGTTACAAAAGGGGGCGATCGAAGCCAAGAGCGAGGTTGGCAAAGGCAGCACGTTTCAGTTTTCTTTACCCTTGACCTAAATTCCATGGCGTTGCTGAATGTATATATGAATTTTTGGATAAGCATCCCTAAGCTAGGGGCGTTGTCTCCGATAAGAGACGCTACGCGAACGCGAAACGCCCTTACAGAATTCATACGCCCAATCAGCAACGCCAATTCCATTTAGGTTGCCAGTTGACCCACTGAAATTACAGCCAGTTACCAACCAAAACGTAGGGTGCCCATGACACAGGGTTGTTGTACTGTGCGGATTTGATCAATTCAAGTTGGGCCAGTTGCAGTGCTTTTGCTTTAGTCACTTGTGTCGTAGCTAACTCTTGATAAAAACGCCCCATCAGCTCCGCGGTCGAGGCATCCCCAACTGTCCATAAGGAGGCCAGCGTGCTGCGTGCCCCAGTCCGTAGAGCCACCCCAGCCAGTCCCAGCACGGCTCGATTGTCCCCCTGCGCAGTTTGACAGGCACTTAAGACTAACAACTCAATCGGTTCTTTGCGGGTTAACTCGCGACTGCGCAAGATTTCACTGAGTTGGTTTACATTAATTTTGCCATCCGCCATCAAGATAAACGTGTCTTCTCGGCGTGAACTAAAACTACCGTGAGTGGCGAGATGCACAACGTTGTAGGGGTCGGCATTGAGATTGGTTTCAAGCGTCTGGCTCTTAAACTGTTGCTCTAACAAGGCCGGGGACTTAAGTATCCCTAATTCTTTCATTGTAGTCAGCTCTCTCTCAACGTTTGGTAAGGCTTGCAGACCAAACTGACGTGGGACATCAATTAAGCCTGCCGAAAGCACGTTGAGTTGCTTGTTAGCGAGTGATTGCGGCGCAAGCAGTTTTAAGCCAGGGCTGAGCGCGATCGCGTAGTCTTCAATCAAATATTTTTGGGTTGTCTCGTTGTAGAGAGCCGCCATTGGCACATCGCGAAAGGCTCCATCCAGCACGAAGACGAGCGTATCAACCTGGGCTGCCTGCAATGCTTCTGAGAACGGGGCAATTAACCACTGATAGACGCGATCGCCCTTTTGTTTTGCCTGCTCAATCTCACTGGGACTGTTACTCATCAGTTGTTGTCGCAAGCGTTCGAGGAGAGCCTCAACTTCCCCACTGGCCACATCAAAACTGGTATACCGCAAAGGTTGGCGTGGCACCTTGATAATCACCTGTAACTGATGCGGCAAAATAATTGGATAAATGACTGCTGTTTGAGCTTCTTTTTGATCAACCACTTCATCAACCAGAACCTCACGAGCTTCTAAACACGCTTCTCGAAAGTAGTTATCCAGTTCTGCCAGTTGCAACGACTCGATCGCATTACGAGCGTCTTCTAAAACGGCTGGGTTGAGATCGGTTTGATCAGCTAGTAACAGACCTACGTACTGTCGATAAACCGGAGCCACACTATCTCGAAAATCAAATTGCAAATCGGGGTTATTGGCGACCAAGTTTTTTCGCAACGGTTCAATTGTGCGGAGCGCCGTGTTATAAGCAGCAAGGGCTTCCTCACGTTTTCCTTGTTTACGTAAGATGCGGCCTAACTGCCACTGCCACTGGTAAGCAATATCGGGGGCGTTGTTTGTCTGGGCTAGATAGAGGGCTTGCTCAGTCAGCTTTTGCGCCTCTGCCTGTTGTCCCGTGCGTTCATACAGTCCGGCGAGGCTACCCAGGGCGTAGGACTCGGCGCGTTGATCCCCCAACTGACGAGCCTGTGCGATCGCGGTTGCCAAAATCTGAGCGGCATCAGGTAACACGGGGGCTAACAAACGATTTTCAGTTCGCGATCCACCCCCTGACTTTTTCAGCTTCATGATCGTGTTTGCGTAGTTGATCCGGGCGTAAACCCAACTGCGGCTCGCCGGAAGCTGACCCAATTGCGTCCGAATTTGTGGCACCAGCGCCAGAATGTACGTCGAAAATTTAGAGATCCCCGTTTCAAGTTGTTGCAAATCTGCCGCGTAAAATTGCAGTTCTTCTCGCTCTTGGGGATCGGTGATCGTTGACTGGATCGTGTCCCGTACCCGCACCAACGCTTCAACACTGGAGATCAGCAGATTCATCTGGCGCAGTTGAGCCTGGGTTGTGTTGGCAGTTGCCGGATAAGCCGCGATCGCCTGTTGGTAGACTGCTAACGCTTGCTCCACTCTGGGGATGAGAGCTAGCACTTTTTGCAGAACAATCTGTACCGTGTTGATTTCAATTGTGGCGTTGTTGATCTCCGTGCGAATCATGTTGCGGATCTCAGCTGTTGCCAGGTTGCCCTGACTCATCAAGGTTGCACTTACCTCAATCGCATCGTCAAGCGCTTCAGCCATGCTAAGCGCCTCGCTCAACCAGGCTTGCGGCTGGCGATCGCTGCTGTCACCCACTGCCAAACGTAAATCGGCTAAGGCTCGCAAGACCTGCACTTTTTCAGGGGTAGCAGGCTGCGACTCTAACTGCTGTTTGAGTGATAGCAGCACCTCTTCGGCTTGCCGGGTCTGCCCCATGCGCTCTAGAGCCAGGGATTGATAGAATTGCGCCCGTCGCGCACTGAGAGGATCGCGAATTTCGCGGGCGATCTGGGTTGCTCCTTGCCAACTTGCTAGAGCGGCAGAGGCTTGTCCTAGTTCAAGTTGCACTGAGCCAAGATTGGTCAGTGCGGCGACAAGATCCGCCGTTGATCCCTGCGATCGCAGTTCTGTGACGGCTTGTTCTAACACCTTCGCTGCCGCCGCGTAATTTCCATCTTCATAGAGGGCTTTGCCTGCCTGTAACAGGTCGGTTTGAGCGCGAATGACGGCAGGCGGAGTCGCCGAGAGCGATCGCAACACGCCGAGATCCATCACACAGCAGAAAATTAGCACTGCTACCAGACAGTAAGCGATCCACCGCTCGCGCTGCCGCGGATGACGGAGTTGAGGCAGCTTTAGAATAAGCGGTAGTTGACTGAAAAGTAGAGACCGTTTTCTTGCCATGTGTTTTTCTCTCCGGGCACATCAACTAACGGAATTCCCCAATCAAATCGGGCTGAGAGGCGATCGCCGAGATTAAACCGCAAACCCACGCCCACAGATGCCAGCGTCGATGGGTCAGGATTGGCAAAATCAGAGCCATTCCAAACTGTGCCAAAATCCACAAAGGGGGCAATTTGCAGCACCCCTTCCTGATCGGGCAAGCGCACCAACGGAAAGCGAACTTCAGCCGAAACTAGAAAGCCATTATCCCCCAGTAACGCATCCTGGCGATAGCCTCGCACCGTGTCTAAGCCACCCAGGCCAAACTGCTCAATTGACAGCAAGCTTTGATTTGAAAATTGCACATCTCCGCGTAACACTAACAGCGTCTCTGGAGCCAACAACCGCACCCACTGCGCCTGTCCTCGCCAAGCAAAAAACTGACTATCCGGCGCGTCATCGTTGATAGTCGCATTGAATAAGTCCAGCCCAACGCTAAACTGCGATCGCAACGCAATCACTTCTACATTGCTGCGCCAAACGGCCTCCTGCACAAACCGCAAAGCCGTGAGATTCGTGATCCCATCGGCATCGGCTCCAATTGAGGGAAACGCCACCAAGCCACCCAATAACTCGGCTCGCGTCCACCGCCGACTAAACGTAACTCCCAGGGCAACTTCACGACTGGGAGACTGGAGAATTGGTTGTCGGTAATTGAGGTCTAAATAATAAGAATTAGATGTGATATCCAGAACATTAAATGGATCTTCAATTACCTCACTGTCAGAAGCCCCAACACTCAAACTAATCGTGCCATTGCGCGCATTAATCGGAATCGTATAGTTAAAATCCAGCGCATTACTACCATCCGTATTGGTATAGGCCAGACTGATGCCATCGCCATACCCTAGCAGGTTGGCATGATTCACCTGCACCACTCGCCGGAAGCTACCAACACTGGGCGATCGCCGATTATCCAGCGCAAAGTCCATTGTGAAGGGTTGACGTTCCACTACGGTCAGTTTCAAAATGCTTTGCCCCGGTCGCACATCTGGCGTGAGTTCCGCTGAAATATCCTGTACTTGAGGATCAAGCCGCAACAGTTGCAACCCTTCTAACAGGCGATCGTAGCGGATCGGTGCTTTCGTATAACGCGCAACCCGACTACGAATATAATTGGGCCGCAATTGCTTCAGCCCGCTAATTTGAATGTTTTGATCGGCGATCGCCCCTTCCACCACTTGAATTTGAATCACCGCTTGCTGTGGCTCTGGGTCGTTGATATTCACTCCCGTACTTTGGTCGGCTGGAATATAGGCGCCAGAAGTAATGTAGCCCTGGCTGACATACATCTCAGTCACGACATCAGCCGCTTCTAAAATGCGCGAAAAAGGCAAGGGCACGCCGATCAACCCTTTTTCTCGCAGTTTTTGGTCAAACTCGGCCTGGGTAAAAACAGTGCTACCGACCACCTCAAACCGCTCAACCACCAGCGTTAAGGGAATCTCTTCTGAGGGCGTCTCTGCATCGGGGGGCTGGGGAATGAGTTGCTCTGGGGGTGGCAACACCTCTTCCGGCGCAGGCGGCAACTCTGGCTCTGGTTGAATCTGCCGTGAAGGAGGCGTCTGATCGGGTCGCACCGGGATGCGAACCTGAGCAAAGGCTGAATGATTCCCCAATCCCAACCAAACGAACGAAAATAGCGAGAATAAAACCGCGCGATCGCGCCAAACCTCAAGGGTCACCCGCCTACTTTGGGGCATAACAGCCCTCCCTGAGGAATCCTACCCGCTTTGGCTGCACCTTACCTGGCTGACTTGCCAACAAAATTTCACCATTCGGTGCGACGCTAAACCCCTGGGCTTCGTTGATTACCGTTGGCGCTGGTGCTGGCTTGCGAGCGGTCGTCGCAGTCGAGGGGCGATCGCCCGTAGTGGTTGGCTCAACCCAGGCTCCTGCGGTGGTCAACGGCACCAATTGCTCGGTTGGATTGGTCGGTAACCCGCCTGGCCCCGTAATCACAAACTTGCTGCTTTCTCGGCGTGTGCGAGGGTCGCACCCCTCTGCGATGGGCCGATCTTCATAGCGATCGGGCAGGGGCACTGTACCCCGTTCTGGGTCAGCATCAACTGAATTAATCGCAACGTTGCCGTTTAAGCCAAACTGAGAACGAGTGCTGATGTCGTTGGTACTGAGGTCATTACCAATCCGAAATGCCAGATTTCGCACTGAGAAGGCAGAAATATCAATCGAGCCACCCTGCCCGCCATTAGCCTCAGCCAAAATGTTGTTGTCTCTAGCAGGCGAACCGTAGACCAGTAGCGTTGGGTCTTTCCCCGGTGCCCGAATCACAATCTGACCCCCTGCCCCCTGCACTCCGGCACTACCCGATGTCGTTTCGATGTTGCTATTGCGGCTTAACCCCACCAGATAGGGCGAAATTAGGGTAATGTTGCCGCCTTGTCCGGTTGAAGAGAATGCGCCTAAATAGGAGGAACGCTCTAACACAATAAAGTCAGACGCGATCGCCAGTTCACCTGCACTCCCAGTTACCCCCGCATTATTGACGCTGATAAAGGCTGCTTCATTTAGGCGTAGCAATTTAGAGGCGATCGTGATGTTGCCACTTTGTCCACTTGCGCCCTTCAACACCTCACTTGAAATAACACTGGGGTTACCGTTAATGTTGGTGCCACTCAACGTCAACTCATCACTCACAGTGATTAAAATTTCACCCGCACTTCCACTAGCAGGCTCTCCTTCTAAATTTCCTCTAACTAGAGTTTGCAGTTGTGAACCATCCACCAAGAAAAGATCTTCAGCAGCAACATTAATTGTTCCGCCTTTACCCGATGCGCCATTCTCTAAATTGTTGAATAGTGTTGTATCCGATAGCTCAATATCGTTGTTTGCAAGCAACACAATATCGCCTGCTTTGCTATCTTTGGTGAATGTGCTTGTACTCACTTCGGAATCTTGAATTTTGATGCTTTCTGCTTGTATCAGTAAGCCACCGGCATTACCTTGTAATGGATTTCCACTGTCACTCTTAGCTGTTGCATCGGTCGAGATGAATGAATTTTCATTAATTAAAATATTGCCTTTTGCCTGTATCCAAATAATCCCCGCATTACTGGTGCCGGAAGGGGTAGCCCGATTACTGGTGTTGATTTGAGAACCACCCCCGATCGCGATATTTTCGGGTGCGGGCAGCGAAAACTCCTCAAACCCGCCGATAATGATGCCCCCCTCATTTCCCCGACTGAAGATGCCTGTATTTTGAATCGAGAGATTTTGCTTGGCGGTCACGATTACCAATCCAGCATCACCAGTGCCAAAGTTGCTGGTGCTAATTTCTGAATCGCTAATCGAAACGGAGCCATTCAACGACGCGATCGCAATGGCATTGCTGTCACTCGGATCAAAACTCGAATCATTTTCGTTACGACTTTGCAGCAGGCTGTTCTCAATTTGAACTTGCTCCCCCCCCGAAATCGCAATGTAACTGCTGGAACTGCCAGCTTGCCCCGAAGTGATGATATCAGCATCGGTGATCTCGACTCGACCCGGCAGCGATCGCAAGATGACATTGCCCCCATTTGTCCGAATATTTTGCTTCACCACTACCGCTTTACCAGCCTCGGCTGTGAGCGTCACACCAGCCGCAGCGATGTTAATCGGGGCATTGAACGTAATTGTGTCATCGGCTTGCAAAACCACATTCGTGAGGGAAGCATTAATCGTGCCGTTAAACACGACACTATTGCCGCCTGGGTTATCACTAAATAGCACCCCGGTTGTGACAAATCCATCCTCATCAAAAAAGACGGAAGGCAACTGCCCTGGCACATTTGGCCCTGCTTCGACAGAAATGTTGGTCGGGTCGAGCAACAACGTACCAGCAATGCCGTTAGTAGCTGTCGTATCCACTTGACCACGAAAATCGAGCGTTTGCTTACCTGAAACTTCGACAAAGCCGCCATTGCCTTGAATCGTGCCACCTTTGGCGCTAATCGTGCCATAAAAGCGCGTCCCCTCATCGGCCCAAACGACTACCTTGCCGCCATTGCCGGATGTGACCGCATCTGCCGCGATCGCCACATTTTGATCGACAACTGTCTGCCGCGCATTGGGAACCTGCCCTTTGCCCTGAATGTCGCCGCCAATCAGCACAGTGCCGCCCCCCGTTGGGCTAGACACATCAATGCGTGTCGGACTCAACAATGCAATGCGATCGCCCAGCACTTGTACTGTTCCTCCCGGTGCGGTTAAGTTTCCCCGGTTCAACACGGTGTTGCCATACAGGGTCAGGTTAGAACCCGCACCAACCGATAGGTTGCCAGCATTTTGCAGATTCCCTTGTGGTAGCCCGCGCTGTAACCCCGGCCGCAGGTTTACCGTCAGCAACCCCGGCAAATTGGGATTGTTCGCCTGAAACTGCCAACCATTCTCAAAGTCAAAACTGTCTGCGGTGCTGGCAAAAAAGGAACCCGCAATATCGAGACGGGCATTCGGCCCAAACAAAATGCCGCGAGGGTTAAGCAGAAACAGGTTCGCGCTACCCGCAACGCCGAGTGTGCCCAAAATTTGGGAAGCGTTATTGCCAGTCACACGCCCCAAAATATTTTCAACCCCAGTCGGGTTGGCAAAATACACCCGCTGTCCGTTGCCGACATTAAATTCCTGAAAACTTTGGAAGAGATTGTTGCCCCGTAACGCGCCCCCTTCGATTAACAGCCCCGGCAATCCCCGAACGTCTTTCGGTACAACCACAGATCGCTCAGTGCCCAGCGTGTTATCGGGTGTGATTTGTGCTACACACGGAGCAGTCCCAACCGCCCCACCAATCAACCCTGTTAAGCCGATTTGTACCCAGCGATCGCAGAGTTTTTTCAAGCTTGTAGGCATCGTCTTTCCTCTCTAGCTTAACTGCGATAAAGATACAGAAGCGTGATTAGCTCAGGCGATCGCTTCCGTGTATTTACGAATAAGAATGCCTTGAGTTTGCTATTCTGGCAAGATGTTTCTGACAACTTGGTGTAGCGTACAAATAATGAGTCTTAACGAGTGCCCCCACCAACACGGCGTAGCGGCAAGCCTCGCTTGGGTGGCGTAAAGGGCTTGCCTTGTTGAGCTTGAGTCGAGAGCAAAAATTGCTCTGATGTTTGATACGTAAATTCAGCCGTGTAAATGATTGAACTAGCTAGCCAACTGCTAGTTAACAAAAGTGGAATTGATAGATAAAAGATTGAGTATCGCATAGACTTTCTCCTACAAATAATGTGGCGGTTTGTTTTAGCTTAAAAAACGAGCTAATCGCAACTCAGTTAGTCAAAAAGCATTCTGGAACGGTTCTGGTAAAGCGCCACCCAGTCATGTTCGACCAGTTTTGCTTGAGGAGAAAGGGGTAAACCCCTAATCTAGAATGTTGTCTTTGGTTTTACTTGTTTAGAAAGAATTGCGATCAACTTTATTAGATCAACCGTGGGCAGTATGCATCAATTAATTCATTGCGGCCTAATCATTTTTCATCACCTTGAAGGAATTATTTGACGGATGGTAAACAGGAAAGGTTTCAATCACTTGAGTTATCAATTTTGCTATTTACTACAGTAGAAGCAACTGCTTTATTAGAACTTCATGCTTTCTGTGAATCTACTGGCGATTCTCAGACGGGCTTTTGGCTGAAAACAGCAAAGTCTTTGGCTCAAAAAATGCTTGCAATCAAATCCATGCTTAATCAACGTAATTTACCTACCTGCAATTGCCAGAGAACTTAAGGGTTTGGCGTTTGCTCTAATCGATTCATTCGTGGCAAGATAGCTAGGGAATTAATTGCTAAGTGTTAATACCTAAATGGAAATCCTGATTGTTTTGACCATTATTGGTATTTTGTGGCTGATTAGTCCGCGTAAACTGCGGCGGCGATTTATCACACCGTTGGCGATTGTTCTGGCGCTGATAGTATTTATTACCTCTCCCGTCACGGCCTCTCTCATAAATTGGGGCTTGACCGCGAATCTGCCGCCCGACACTGGCGAAAAAACTGATGCGATCGTCATTTTGGGGCGTGGGCCTGAGCTGCGGAACCGCCGAGTTGAAATTGCAGAGGAGTTATGGACTGCTAAACGTGCCCCGATTATTTTTATCAGTGGCATGCTTGATGCGAGAGAAATGATTGAGCAGTTAACCGCGTTGGGGGTTACTCCGACCGCGTTATCTGGGGAAGCTTGCTCACAAAGTACCTACGAAAACGCAGAGTATACGGCTGCCCTTTTATATCCTCAAGGGGTAAGAAAAGTTCTATTGATTACTGACCCTTCTCACATGCAGCGATCGCTGCGATCGTTTCAAAGTTTTGGGTTCAAGGTAACTCCTTCCATCAGTCCATTACCACCTCAAACCTCTTCCGTGCAATCGATCTGGTTAGCGTTACGCGAGTATGGTGGCCTGTTAGACTACCAACGCCGGGGCTGGTTTCAGCCAGTTGCACAAGCAAAATTAGAGAAACCAGACCCGCAGATTTTGCGCAAATTTTCTGATTGGTACTGTGTCGTCAAAGGGGAACCAAAGAAGCCTTAATCAATAAAACGTATATCAAGATACAATTTTTTCAATCTTTGCAAAAACTTCAAACACTTGATTTCTTTGTACACGCACATCTGCCCGAGTGAGTCGGAATTAGCACCAAATAATGCCTCAATTAATGCCTCAATTTCGATTTGGTGATGCGTTAGCGGTTGAATCATTCCAACCTGTAAATGTGAAATATAAGTGTAGCTACGTAGAAAATGTTTCAGAATGCACAAATTCACGTAGACTTTAATCGAGATATTTTAGTAGCCTATTGCGGCTATCAAGACTGCTGCTAATTGATACTCTGTCGCATTTCTGCACCTGGTTCAGTTTGTTAGCATCCCATTCCTTAGCCGTTAACTGGCTGTATGCAAAACTTTCCCGACTTTTCACAGCACTGCTTTCTCGTTCACAAAGAGCTAGGGCATAACCGAGTCGGTGGGCGTGTCACCTACCTGGCAACGGACACACGCACAAACCAAGAGGTTGTGATCAAGCAATTTCAGTTTGCGCGGCTCGGTGCAAATTGGACTGACTTTGATGCCTACGAACGTGAGATTCAGCTTTTGAAAGAGTTGAATCATCCCGGCATTCCTCGCTATCTCTCCTCGTTTCAAACCGAAGATGGGTTTTGCATGGTGCAGGAATATAAACCTGCCACTTCTTTGGCTGAGTCACGCAGTTTTGCTCCCGATCAGATTCGTCAAATTGCGATCGCGGCGCTTGAGATTCTCGTTTATCTGCAAAACCGCATTCCGCCTGTGATTCATCGCGACGTTAAACCAGCCAACATTCTGGTGGATGAAGTTGGCAATCTGTTCCTGGTTGATTTTGGCTTTGCCCACATTGGTGAAGGTGAAGTGGGGGTGAGCAGTGTTGTCAAAGGCACGCTTGGGTTTATGCCACCTGAGCAACTTTTTAATCGCCAATTAACGGAAGCGTCTGATCTCTACGGTTTAGGCATGACCCTGATCTGCCTGCTGACAGACACCAAATCCGATCGCATTGGTGACCTGGTTGATATTAGCTACCGTGTCAGCTTCAAGCACCTTGTGCCAAAACTCAACCAGCATTGGGTTAATTGGCTAGAGAAAATGGTGGAACCGCGCATCAAAGACCGTTTCACCAATGCTGTCGAGGCTCTGGCTGCTCTACCAGCGTCACCTTTACGCCCCCCGGAAGCTCAGTTTAGTCACTCAAAACTTGAGCTAAGTGCCCGTCACCCCGGTGAACAACTTGTTTGCCCCGTTCAAATCACTAATCCGGTGCCCGATACCCTGTTGCAAGGCGAGTGGCGGTTAGAGCCACACCCCAGTGATCCGTCGATGCAACTTTACCAGTGGATTACGGTTTCACCTGCAACGTTTGCCGATAACCAGATTGAGTGTCGGGTTCATGTTGATACGCGTCGATTGGTTCCCGGTAAGACCTATCATCGGCGCTTGCAACTGCACACCAACACCCTGGCAAAGGTCTACTCCCTTGATTTGCAGATCAAAACGGTGCCCGTGCGATCGCCAACTCGGCCTGTGCCCTATGCGCTTTTGCTTTTACTGGGTTTATTTGCGGCGGGCTTAAGCAGTCTATTAACCTGGGTTTCTGTCGTTCTGGGAATTGTGACACAAACGGGTGGTCTATCCGGCTTTGGCACGCTTTTGGGAGCCGCGATCGGGTTAGAGCTGGCAAGCTGGCTGTTACGGTCATCAGACTCTCGCGTTGGCTCGGTCGCAACCACACTGGCGGCGATCGTGTTGGGCGCATGGGGGCTACTGGGTGGCCTGACGGGCAGTGTTAATTCAGCCGCAACCATCCTACTCGAAGCAATTATTGGTGGCATCGGTGGCGCGATTGTCGGCATTGGACTTGGGTTATTTGTTGAGCGCTTGCTGGTTCAAGGGTTGCCCAAACAGGGTGCGATCGCGATCGCTCTGCTCACCACGATTTTAGGGGTCAGCTTGGGGGTTAATTTTTCTCTCAGCTTCAGCGTTCCAGTTCTTTCAGGGTTGGCGATGGGTAGCAGCCTCCTGCTCTTACTGCTGATTGTGCAGGCTCAGCTGCAACAAACCACAACCAATCTGGCTCGCCGTCAAACTGAGCGGCATCTAATCAAACCATAGGGGATTTAGCAGTAGAATTCCCATGCTGCCAGGATTGAATGGCAAAACCGACCCCTACTCAACCTGCCACTTCATTTAATTTCGATTCCATCAGAATTTGAAATACGAAAACTATCCAAAAAGTGTTGAAATTCTGAGTGACCAAAACACCGAAGAAAGGCAAAATAGACGAGAGGAAAATAAAGTTAAATCGGGTGTCCGCCGTTATTCGATCAAGCTGTTCATATGGGGAGTTCTGAAATAGCCAATCTATCGGCAATTTAGAGGACTCAACAGTTGACGGTTTAGCAATAAAGCCATGTAACTGATACACCCAATAAGCAGATGTAGCATTAATAACGGCATGCGTACTGGAAGCAAGGCAATATGAGCCGAGGTTTGGTGTTTGTTAACGGAGTGGTCACTCAGGCATGAAAAAGCGAATCATTACGGCCATTGGTCTGGCAGCATTGTCTATCGGGATGCTCGTTGCGGTGATTGTGTGGGGCGGCACCCCACGTCACCAAATTGCAGGCTTTGAAACACCCGGTCGCGATGTTGCTCCTCCTAAAGTGCAGCTGATGGGTGCCAGATCGCCCTTGGCCAGCGAGTGCGCGATTAAGCCTGTTGTAAAAAAACCGGGCAGCAGAACCCCCTTCGTGCGGATTAATCCGGCTGAAGTGACGCTTGACCGATTTCGTCAATTGCAAGCCCTTCCTCCTGAGACACTGACCAACACCGCTCGTACGTTTACACCCCGCGAAGTTGCGATGATCGCGGATGCCTCTAACTTTGGCGATCGCTACTTTCTTGACGTGAATGGTAAGCCCGCTCTGCTAGAGCCAGTCGTGGTCATTCATGAAACGGTTGGCTCCGCGAACAGCGCCCTTAATATGTTTAGAACGTACCACCCCTTAGACGATGATCAGGTCAGCTACCATACCCTGATCCGGCGTGATGGCACCATTGTCTATGTCGTGCCACCTGACAAGCGCGCTTACGGAGCAGGCAACTCTGTTTTTGCAAGCTCCAAGGGAAACGAAGCTGTTAGGACAAACGCTACGCTGCCGCCATCCGTTAACAACTTTGCTTATCACATCTCCTTAGAAACACCCGGTGATGGCAACAATAACAACCGGGGGCATAGCGGCTACACCTATGACCAATATCAGTCGTTAGCCTGGATTGTCTCTAAAACCGGGGTGACAAACGATCGCATTACAACTCATCGTGCGGTTGATCGCTCGCGTTCTCGCATGGATCCGCGCAGTTTTGACCGTGATTGGTTCTTCACTTTACTGAATGCTTTTCCGCGGACAAATGAGATCAACCCCCGCTGTACGCCTCCTAACACAGTCATGCAGTAATGGTTCACGTTTTTGTCTACGGCACCTTAATGCCAGGTGCGCCCAACTACCGTGTCTGCTCCCGTTTTATTGTTGAGTCACAACCCGCGATCGCACAGGGTGATCTTTACGCATTGCCCCTGGGTTACCCGGCTATGACAGTGGGTAAACGCTGGATTCAAGGTTATAAACTTCGCTTGAGGGATGTCTCAGCTTTAGCTTTGCTGGATGCCTTTGAGCAACATAACCCTCGTATTTTTGGGCACTACTACCCGCACCTCAAGGTTGCTCAGCACCAATACGATCGCCGCGAAATTGCGGTCTACGACTTACATCAGCGATCGCTGGGCTATGCCTGGAGTTACCAGATGGAGCCAACTCAAGTGCAGCGGCTGAATGGAGTTCGACTGCCTGTGAGTCGCTGGAGCCTACAACGCCAACACCAAGCCTTGCAAACTCGGTAGAATTACACAGAAGCACCCTTATAGAATACGCCTTTGTAATGAGTGGGTAGTTGAATTAGTCAACCAGCTTTAACTGCCCAGATTGCAGATAATCAAATACACGATTGATTTGTGTTCTTTCTTCAGGGCTGAGATTGTGAGCCGATAATAGGAGGGATGTTAACTGTCGATGCTCATGGCGAGTTACGCGGCGTTGCTCTACAATACGCTCTAGTAAGATCTTAATCATTGCCATGTCTTTAGCCGATACAGTTTGCATTTAGCCGAAATACCTTTCCAATTAAAATTCGCTTAATATTTTCTTTGTTTCTTCGTAGTGTGCCCGTCCTAATATTCTTTCTATCAAGGTATTGGTAATTACAATGCGAAGACGTAGGACTTATTTGTAAAGAGTTGGTAAAGCTTTTCCCAATGCATATTTATCGGCTTCCTGCCCTGAGTGACAACTACATCTTTCTGCTGCACGACCCCGTTGCAAACACCGCCGCTGTCGTTGATCCCGCGAATGCTGACTGTGTGTTACGCCAACTGGAGACTTTAAAGAGTCCGTTAGTGGCAATTTTTAACACGCACCACCACAATGACCACGTGGGCGGCAATAACAAACTGCTTGCCCAATTTCCAGAGGCCGTTGTTTATGGAGGAGCCGAAGACCGAGAACGGATTCCGGGGCAGCAGGTCTTTTTGCAGGAGGGCGATCGCGTTGAGTTTGGCGCTCGCGTGGGTCAAGTATTGTTTGTGCCCGGTCATACACGCGCCCACATTGCCTACTACTTTCCACCCACCCAGTCTGATCGGCCTGGGGATCTGTTTTGCGGTGATACGCTGTTTTCGGGGGGATGTGGGCGATTGTTTGAAGGCACACCGACCCAAATGGTTGACTCACTGAGTAAGATTCGGGCTTTGCCAGATAACACTCGCGTCTGGTGTGCGCATGAGTATACCCAAAAGAATTTGGAGTTTGACCTGACCGTTGATCGAGATAACCTCGACTTACAACAGCGCTATCAGGAAGTGAAGCAACTGCGCGATCGCGGTGAAGCAACGATCCCGACTTGGCTTGGGGTTGAGAAACGCACCAACCCATTTCTCCGCTGGGATGACTCAGGCTTGCAACAAACGGTCAAATCAAACAACCCCGTTCAGACCTTTGCGCGTCTACGGGGTATGAAAGATCAGTTTTAATGCGGATGAAAGGACTTGAACCTTCACGCCTTGCGGCACTGGAACCTAAATCCAGCGCGTCTGCCAATTCCGCCACATCCGCGTTTAACTAGAATATCATAGCAAAGCTCAAACACTTCTAAGTGAGAAATTCGCAAGTCGTTGACGAAATGTTTGAGCCTTGCTGACAGGATTTGCTTTCTAGCCCCCAAATTTGTAAGGATTTAGCGTTTAACCTGTTTTTTAGCCGCAGTTGCGGGTTTTGCTGGTTTGACCCCAAAATGGGTTTTGTAGATTTCATGGGCGATCGGAACAGCTGATTGCGCGCCAAATCCACCATTCTCAACGACGACTGCAACTGCAATCTGAGGCTTGTCAAGCGGTGCAAAGCCAACATAGAGAGCATTGTCTTTTTGTCCGAAGACTTCAGCAGTGCCAGTTTTGCCAGCCGACGGGGGGATAGCCCCATTATTCAACTGTCGTGCCGTTCCTTCTCGAACAACCGCTGCTAGACCCGCTTTGATGACCGCATGGGTGGCAGGATTCAACCCCATCTTTTCGGGTTGCATGTCTGGCAGATTGGTTTGAGACGCTAAGAGATGGGGTTTGACTCGGTAGCCGTTGTTCGCGATCGCTGCGATCATCACAGCCATTTCTAACGGTGTCACTTGCACTAACCCTTGTCCAATTGCCATACTGACGGTGTCTCCGCCATACCAGGGTTCCCCAAATAATTTTTCTTTTTCGGCAGGGGTCGGTACAGAGCCATTCGTTTCACCCTCTAAACCGAGCTGGGTTGTGCCGATCCCAAACTTTTTGGCCCATTTAGAAATTGCTTCAGGCCCCGTTCGGAAGCCCACCTGATAGAAGAATGTATTGCTACTAACGGTCAGTGCTTTTTGAAAGCCGATTACCCCGTAACTACTCCCATGTTCGTGAAACAGGTGCCCACCTAAGTTAAAAGCGGAAGAAGTCGCGACGCGTGAATTGACATTGTATTTGCCTGATTCGATCGCCGCTGCACTGGTCACAATTTTGAAGGTGCTACCCGGTGGATAGCCCTGTAAAGCTCGATTTAGAAATGGCTTGTCTTGCGCTTGCAGGCGTTGCCATTCAGCATTGCTGACCCGCCGAGTAAACAGGTTGGGATCATAGGTTGGCGCACTGGCTAAGGCACGCACTGCCCCGGTTTTCACATCCAAGACAACGACTGCGCCGCGACGGTTGCCTAAAAACTTCTCAGCCGTTTGTTGCAGAGGCAGATCAAGTGTTAGAGTGACCGATTTTCCGCTTTTGGCAGGTTTGTAGCCTAGTCGCTGAACGTGCCTACCCGCTGCATCGACTTCGATCATTTGACCACCCCAAACACCGCGCAGATCTTCGTTGGCAATCCGCTCGATCCCGGCATGTCCAACAATCATTCCCATTGGGTAGTCGGGATTTTTCTTCAAATCTTCAGCGGTGGCTTCGCCGACATAACCTAGAACGTGGGCTGCTAAGGAACCATATCGGTAATTGCGGCTTGATTCACCCTGAATTTCAACCCCTGGCAAAGAGGGCATTTTTTCATTCAAGGCGATAAACGCTGCTGGAGAAAGGTCAGGACTAACCCGCACCGGCATTGCAGATTTATAACCAGCCGCCTCTAACTTATCCAGGATCTCTTTAACGGGTGTATCTAAAATTGGGCTGAGTAACTCGGCTGTTTTTTTCCATTGCTCTGGGGTTTGTTCACGCGGCGACAAATAAACTGCACGAGTTAAACGACTGGCAGCAAAAGGTCGTCCCCTGCGGTCAGAAATGATCCCCCGGTCGGAAGGTAACGGAACCAACGAAATACGATTTTGGTCAGCCAAGTCTCGATTGTGGGCACCTTCCACAACCTGAAGCTGAAACAACCGCCCACCAACGATCCCCATGATTGCACTGATAAATGTCAGTAGAAAAATGGCCCGTCGCGATCGCTGTCCTGAGTTAATTTGATCGATTCGCCTGCCACTGGCACCACTGAAAATCCCGATAGCCATTGTTCTCACACCGATTCAGTTGGAGTTGCAAAAAGTTTTGTTAGGGCAGAACCGCAGAAGGCTCAAGAGCTTGGCTGACTGCGGGATTCTTGGGATTATGGATTGAATAAGATTGGATATTTTGCCGCCTCAAGGGACAAATGGCCGGATAGCCTTGTGGCCTGCCTATGCTAATGCCCGTACAACAAAAACCGAAGTTATTTAATCCTCATTCCTTAAAGTATTGAGTTAATCAACAACGTAAGTAAAGTGCGCGGAGAGGGTCTGGAAAAACGACAAATCCAGTAAGGCACAATCCCAAACGTTGGAGCGAAAACTTGCTGAAACAATAATGGCATGTCTAGCAAGAAACCAACAGGGGCAACCCTATCAATTTTCTCCACCTTTAAGTGGCAATGCTCCGGAACACTTTTGAATGGTGTTACTGTCAGTTAGGATTGGGCAGGGTCAAAGTCTACTGTTGGCGATCGCGATCTGCGTCCTAACTGGAGGTAAACTAACAACGAAGTGTCGTGTTTCCTTGAACACATAGAAAATCTTTAGCATTGGGGTTGGCAATGAGTATAGGGAATGAGACAATCCACCTGCCTGATATTGTGAACGAAGCTTATGCTGTGGAGATGCGCAAGCAAGTTCAGCAGTTGCTTCAGTCTGGAAAAGTCAATATATTGCTAGATCTAACAGACACTAAATTTATTGATAGCTCTGGCTTGGGTGTGTTAGCGCTCACCTACAAATCAGTTAGAGCTGCGGGGGGTCGCCTCTGTTTTTGCTCGGTAGGAACGCAACCCAGTATGCTGTTTGAGCTGACAGGGATGGAAGAAATTTTTGAAATTTTTCCCAATAAACATGCCTATATGGAAGCGATCGCGGCTTCCTGATGCGTTTCGTTAGGGTTTTTGCGACGTAACAGAGCAGCGTGCGAATTTAAGCAGTTTGAAACTCGTCGTTTTAAGTTTCAGCTCCCCGGAGTCATTAAGATTTCGGGGAGCTTAGTATGCGTTCTAAATTTGGAGCAGGGGGCTTAAGAAAAAGCTCAACTGAAGGTGCGATCGCATTGAGCTAGCCGAGTGGATTTATTCCCCGCGTCTTGGTTGCTCTGTTCTAGACTGAGAATAGTGATATTGAAGGTTGTAATGGTGCTACCGCGCGAAGATTTACTTAAAGGGGTTGAAAACCGTGAGCTGATTGCCCGTGTGATTGATCAGGCAGAGCATGCGATCAAAACCTGGGAGGTCGTCATCTCGGATTTTCTGTCGCCCCCGGAAATGATGGAGGCGCAAGCATCCTTACAAAGGCTGACCGATATCCACTGCATGGCCTGGGGTGGGTATGCTCAAGCTGAACGGCAACGACTCGCGATCGCGCGACCCGAAATTCCTCTCGATAACACGCAGGTTGCTCTGGCGGCGATCGAAATTGCCGGTAATTTTTTGTTTGACCCAGCTACTCATCGCGACTTTTTAGGAGCCGTTTTGGGGACGGGGATCGTACGTGAAAAAGTGGGCGACATCATTGTTTTAGGTGAACGGGGTGCCCAGGCGATCGTTGTGCCAGAGCTGGTTGAGTTTTTGAGCATGAGCTTAACTCAAGTGCGATCGGTGCCAGTAAAGACACGGCTGATCCCGTTTGAGGAGTTGAGGATTCGTGAACCCAAGAAAAAAGAAATGACAACCGTTGAAGCATCGGTGCGGCTCGATGCGATCGCCTCGGCGGGGTTTGGCATGTCGCGCAGCAAGATGGCCGATATGATCAGCGGAGGCGATGTGCGGGTGAACTGGAAGGATGTAACCTCTGCCAGCCATCAGGTCAAAACCGGCGACTTAATTGCCATTCGCGGTAAAGGTCGGGTTGAAGTTGGTGAGATCGCGGTGACGAAAAAAGATCGCTATCGCGTGCAACTCACCCGCTTTGTTTAACCAAACAATGTGCCAAAGAACTCAACCGCTTCTTTCAATGCCTGAATGAATACGTCGATTTCTTCGCGGGTGTTGTAGAAGTAGAGACTGGCGCGGGCAGTGGATTGTACCTTGAGATAGCGGTGGAGCGGCTGTGTGCAGTGATGCCCAGCTCGAATCGCAACCCCAGCCTGATCCAAAATTGTAGATAGATCGTGGGGATGCACATCACCAGCGGTGAACGATGCTAGAGCCGCGCGTCCACTGCCATCAGCTTTGGGGCGTGGGCCGTAGATTCTCACTTCAGGAATTTCAGCTAACCGCTCGAACAGGTAAGCCGTTAACTCATGCTCGTAATTAGCAATCTTATCCATGCCGATCGCGCTGAGATAATCAATCGCTGCCCCTAGCCCAATTGCTTCGGCGATCGCGGGGGTGCCTGCTTCAAATTTATGAGGCAGGTCAGCGTAGGTTGCTTGATCCAAAAAGACATCAGCAATCATCTCACCGCCACCCAAGAAAGGCGGCATGGCTCGCAGTAAAGCGAGTTTGCCATAAAGAAAGCCAATCCCTGTGGGGGCGCACATTTTATGCCCGGAAGCAACCAACCAATCACAGTCGATGTCTTGTACATCCAGTGGGATGTGAGGCGCACTTTGGCAGGCATCAATCAAGACTCTGGCACCATACCGATGAGCGGCGGCAGTAATTTCCTTAACCGGATTGATACAACCCAGCGTATTTGACACATGAACCACTGAAACCAGCTTTGTTTTGTCTGACAGCAGCGAGAGATACTGCTCAAAGTCAAACTCTTCCGTTTCAGTCAGTTCCACAAATTTCAGCACTGCCCCGGTACGTTGCGCGACAAATTGCCAGGGGATCAAGTTGCTGTGGTGCTCCATCACCGTCAAGATGATTTCGTCGCCCGCTTGCAGCGTGTTCATACCCCAGGCATAAGCCACCAGGTTAATGGCTTCACTCGCATTACGGGTGTAGATAATTTCTTGACGGGAAGCTGCATTCACAAAAGCGGCTACCTTATCACGCGCCCCTTCGTAGGCATCGGTTGCCCGACTGCTGAGTGTATGCACACCGCGATGCACGTTTGCGTTATCTAACTCATAGTAGCTCCGCAATGCTTCTAGCACTGCCGTTGGTTTCTGTGAGGTCGCGGCATTGTCAAGATAAACTAACGGCTTGCCGTTGATCTGCTGTTGCAGAATCGGAAAGTCGGCACGAACTAGATGGGCAAGCGGTTTAGCAGTGGTAAAAGCCATAGATAAGGTAGGTCAACTGAGTAGAGAACGAAGACGAATGAAATGAAATCGCTCGATCTAGCTAGGTAATTGACGCAGATGCGCCACTAGACGATCGCGCAGAGAAGGAATCTCAATCTGATTGACGACTTCGACAGCAAAAGCATAAGTGAGTAAGGTGCGAGCATAGGTGGCATCAATCCCCCGGCTTTGAAGATAGAACAGTTCATCTTCTTCTAACTGGCTGACCGTTGCACCGTGCGCACACTTGACGTTGTCAGCAGTGATCTCAAGCTGCGGTTTCGTATCAACTCGCGCTTTGGGTGAAACCAACAGGTTGCGGCTTAGTTGGGCAGCATTGGTCAGTTGAGCCGCTTGGGGCACCACAATGCGACCGTTGAATACGGCATGCGCGCGATCGCCCACAATGCACTTATTCACTTGATTGGCAGTTCCGTAAGGCTTGGTGAATGCAATCAGACTGTGGGTATCACTCAGTTGCTCTTGGCCTAACAAGGTTAGAGCATTTAATGTGGTGTCGGTCTGCTCTCCGGTTTGGTAAACCTCAAGGTTGTGCCGTGACAGGCTCGCACCCAAATTGATCACCGTCATTTGGTAGCGAGAATCACGCGCCTGAGAAACCGCCGTTTTTGCAATGTGAAATGCGCTGCTTGCCTCACGCTGCACGCGAACGTGACCGACTTCGGCATTGCCTTCAACCCACACCTCAGTCACAGCATTGGTGAAATAGGCGCGATCGCCCAGCGCGACAAAATCTTCAACAAAGATGACGCGGCTACCTGTTGAGGCAACGACTAGCACACGAGGTTGAATCAATGTTTCAGCGGTGCCAGTGGCGACAAACAAGAGATGAATCGGTGCTTCAACAACTGTGTCGGCAGGCACCAAAACCACAGCCCCATCGCTTACGCCAGCGGTGTTGAGCAGTGTGAAAACCTCGTCTGCTCCTTGCTGTTGAGCCAAGTGCTGAGGAACAGCAACATCCTTTAAGCTGCCAATTTTGATTGTGTCTGGCAGTCCCGACGTATCTGACAGATCAGGAGCATAGACCCCATCGACAAAGACTAATCGGCTAGAAGCGGATTCTGCTAACAGAAAAGGCGAGATCGCGGCGGAGTCCGGTAATTCGCCAGGCTCTAGACCAACAAAGCGCGTCTTCAGCAGGGTTGCCAGATCGGTAAAGCGCCACTCTTCATCACGATTTGAAGGAATTGACCGTTCTTTTAACTGGGTAACGGCCTGCTCACGAATGGGTTGTACCCAGCTCAGTGACTCAGCCAAGGGCGATCGCAAATTGATCAGCTCGGCCAGATAAGCCGCCCGGTCAACCTTGCTTGTAATTGTATTTTCAGCCACATCAGGGGGCGTCGAAACTTGAATGCTCATCGCGCGATCGCCTCCACTTCTTCATCGCGCACCCAGTCGTAGCCGCGGGCTTCTAGCTCGTGCGCCAGTTCCTTACTACCTGTTGTGAGGATCCGTCCGGCTTCCATCACATGCACGTAATCAGGCTCGATATAATTCAGCAGCCGCTGATAGTGGGTAATTAGAAGGACAGCATTGTCAGGTGTTGTGAGGGCATTGACACCACTCGAAACCACCTTCAGCGCATCAATATCTAAACCAGAATCAATCTCATCCAAAATCGCCAGCTTTGGTTCTAGCAATGCCATCTGGAGGATCTCGTTACGTTTCTTCTCACCACCCGAAAACCCTTCGTTCACACTGCGGCTTAAGAAAGACGGATTCATCTTCAGCAGCTCTAACTTTGCCTGTACTAACTCATCAAAGTCAAACGCATCCAGTTCTTCTAGACCTTCGTGCTTACGCTTGGCATTGTAGGCAACCCGCAAGAAATCAAGATTGCTCACACCGGGAATTTCGAGGGGATATTGAAACGCTAAAAAGATGCCAGATTTAGCCCGCTCCTCGGCTTCCATCTCTAGCAAGTTTTTCCCATGAAACGTGACAGAACCACTCGTGACCGTATAAGCCGGATGCCCTGCCAAAATCTTCGACAAGGTGCTTTTGCCAGACCCGTTAGGCCCCATAATGGCGTGAACTTCGCCTGCTTTAATTTCCAGCGTCAAGCCCTTGAGGATGGGATTACCATCGACTTCAGCACTTAAGTCCTGAATGGAAAGAATGACCTCACTATTCTCGCGAATCATCTGCTTCTATACCTTCTAACAATCTCTCAAATTTGCTTTTGCCAATAGTTAACCGTATGTTGAATTGGCAACAATCTTTATCCATCAAGTCAATAGTGAATCATCCACTCTTGCAGAACGTACCTTGCCGACTCGCAGGGTTGAAACGATGTTTCAGTCTCCAGGAGTATGAGTTTCAGCACTTGCACAACTGACCTTAACCAACACTGCCTTCGAGCTTGAGGCTGAGCAGGCGATCAGCTTCAACGGCAAACTCCATTGGGAGCTGGTTAAATACGTCTTTGCAGAAACCACTAATCATCATCGAGACGGCATCTTCTAGCGAAATCCCCCGCTGTTGGAAATAGAAGAGTTGGTCTTCCCCAATTTTGGAAGTAGAAGCTTCGTGCTCGACTTTACCTGTATTGTTTTGAACTTGAATGTAAGGGAAGGTATTGGCCTGAGCGGTATCACCAATCAGCATGGAGTCACACTGTGAATAGTTCCGCGCACCTTCCGCTTTTGGCCCAAACTTGACTAGCCCCCGGTAGCTATTTTTAGACTTGCCAGCCGAAATCCCCTTAGAGACAATCGTGCTTTTGGTATTCTTGCCGATGTGTACCATCTTGGTGCCTGTATCGGCTTGTTGGTAGTGATTCGTCAGAGCCACCGAGTAAAACTCACCCACGGAGTTGTCACCCACCAACACACAACTGGGGTACTTCCAGGTGATTGCAGAACCTGTCTCTACCTGAGTCCAGGAGATTTTAGAGTTGACACCCTGACACAACCCACGCTTGGTCACAAAGTTGTAGATCCCGCCTTTGCCTTCTTTATCTCCGGCGTACCAGTTTTGCACTGTGGAGTATTTAATTTCGGCATTGTCTAATGTAACCAACTCCACAACAGCAGCGTGAAGCTGATTGGTGTCATACATGGGCGCGGTGCAGCCTTCTAAGTAGCTGACGTGGCTGCCTTCATCGGCAACGATCAGGGTGCGCTCAAACTGTCCCGTTTCACCGTTGTTGATCCGGAAGTAGGTCGAAAGCTCCATTGGGCAGCGGGTGCCTTTGGGAATGTAGACAAAAGAGCCATCACTGAATACAGCAGAGTTCAACGCGGCAAAATAATTGTCTGCAACCGGAACAACGCTGCCAAGGTACTTGCGCACTAAATCAGGATATTCGCGAATAGCCTCTGAAATAGAGCAGAAGATAACCCCTTGCTCAGCCAACTTCTCTTTAAAGGTGGTGGCGACCGAGACGCTATCAAAGATGGCATCCACCGCAACATTGGTCAGACGCTTTTGCTCAGATAGAGGAATACCCAGTTTCTCAAACGTGTCTAGCAGCTCAGGGTCAACCTCATCAAGACTTTTCTTCTTCTCAGTCACCTTGGGCGCAGAGTAATAGATGATGTCTTGATAGTCGATCGCCGGGTAAGTTGCATTTTGCCAGGTTGGTTCCGTCATCTTAAGCCACTGGCGATAGGCCCTTAGCCGAAACTCCAGCATCCACTCTGGCTCTTCTTTCTTGGCAGAAATTAAGCGAATCACATCTTCACTGAGACCTTTGGGAATCGTGTCGGACTCAATGTTGGTGACAAATCCGTATTTGTAGGGCTGATTGACCAGATTTTGAATTGCGGCTGTCATGGGTTCGGTTCTCGTTGAATCGGCTAGAGCGTCAGAACAAACGGTGAATTCATTTGTGATGGCTAGCGTTTATTGGGCTAGCGGGTTAGTTGGGGCGATCGCGATGACTCTTTGCAGCCATCACAGCCCCAACAACTCTATTGAGGCGTAGTGATGGTACGAATCTCATCTAAGCTGATGTCTTGCTTCTCTCCTGCAAAAGGATTGTCAGAGGTGAGAAAGAGCATGCAGTGGCATTCTTTGCGCTCGCGCATGGGCACGCAGGGGCAGTTCCAATAGGCGGCTTTGACTTCGGCCTCCTTATCTTCATAGTGACGGCAGGGGCAAAGTGGGGAGCCAAGCTCTTCCTTGTGCTTTGCTAGACCTTCGATCACCACAGCGGTCACGCCGGGATCAACACAGAAAAATGTGCCAGTGTTTTTGGCATACTTCTCTGAAAAGAGTCTCATGTCATTGAGAACTTTTTCAGAGGCTTGTTTGGGTTGCATCTCAGTATTCATGCGGCAGCGTGACCAACTAACGACAGATTATTTAGATGATTCTATAATTAAAACAACTTAAATGTTGCTATTCTGATTGTAAGCTAAGTTTAACAACATAATTGTTGTTAAAGTCAAGAACATTTGACTTTCCCTTAACGGTGGTATTTCCTGAAACCCGATGACAACTGCTCAGCACTCCACCAAGCAAGACATTCTGAACTTTCTCCTGAAGCACGGTCAAACCACAGCACAGGAGCTAGCCGAGAGTTTAGAGATCAGTCCTCAAGCGATTCGGCGGCACCTCAAAGACCTGGAAGCAGAGGGTCTGATTTTACATGAAGCGGTTCACACAGGGGTTGGCCGTCCTAATTATGTTTATGTTTTGAGCAAGCAGGGGCGAGAGCAATTTCCCAGTCGGCATGACGAGTTTGCTGTTTCGCTGCTTGATACATTGACCGAAACCGTAGGGGTTGAGCAGGTTGGCTCGATCTTACGGAAACAGTGGGAGCGTAAAGCGCTAGAGTATCGCGATCGCATTGGTTTAGGCACTCTGGCTGAGCGAGTGGCTAAACTCGTTGATCTGCGCCGTCAAGAAGGTTATATGGCAGAGTACTACCCCGTTAGTGCAGAGGGCACGCCGATCGATACAGGCAAAGCAAACCCCAAAACGGGCGATCGCTTCATTTTGACTGAATATAATTGCGCAATCTCACACATTGCTGAGTCTTACCCCAGCGTGTGTGGGCACGAGCTAGAGATGTTTTTGGTGGCGTTAGACTGTCAGGTTGAGCGCACTCACTGGTTGGTCAATGGTGAGCATCGGTGTGGCTACTTGATTCAACCCAAACATCCCTAATTTCTGATTCCTCTCTATCTAATTTTTCTGCCCTTGTTTTGACTTTTAAGCAGGGGTGAATTTTGCTTTTTAAATCTAAGAATTCACTCGATTAAAAATTTGATTAATAGCTGCTTTCCTAATCAGAAAGATGGCTCAAACACTCACCGCGTCTACTGCTAATGAAGGAGCGGTAAGCATTGCTTTTGATTGAGCCTGTTTCCTGTCAATTGAGAGATGGCTTTAATAGGCCAGAAAGCTACATTAAAAGAGTCTTCAATTTCAAATTTCAATACTGTTTTACTGAGTTGGATCCAACTCTTTTAAAGTCGAATCGAGTTCAAGGTTCTTATATGGCAAACCTTTATCCAAACCGTAATCGAACGCAAAACGGATTGAGCGATCGCGGTCACATTACAGGCACGAACGAAATTAATCGGACTCCGGTTAGAACAGATGCGAGTGAAGTTAGTCGCACTCCAGTTCGGACTACGCGGCAGAGAGATTTTGATCAAGGCTATGCCTACGGTCGAGAAGATGAGCAGCGCGTTTACGAGCATGACCTGTATCAACGGGATAACGAAAATGCGGCTCGTGGGTTATTGGTTGGCGTTTTGGCGACATCTCTGCTGGCGATCGCGGTTGGTTCGGTCTTTTTCTTGAACCGGGTAGCAACTCGTCGTGATATCAATACACCCCAGTCGGCTCCGGTTGTGGTTCCCCAAGGTTCTTCTCAGACCACTACTCCGACGCAACCCGCTCCAACGCAGCCAGCTCCGACTCAGCAAGCCCCAGCGGTGAACCCTGATCTACCGGAGGCAGAAGGTTTATCGGGTGCTGAAGCGGCTCCTGATGCGGGCGCTCAAATTGTCACTCCGGCTCAACCAGCTGCCCCAACTGAGCCTGAAGCGGCTCCGGCACCCAGTAATACAACCCCAACCCAACCCGATTAGACTCTTAACATAGGTGGGTTTTAACCCCCTACGTCCCTCAAATCTAAAGGGCATCAGGATCATTTCGGTGGTTTTGGTGTCCTTTCGGTTTTTGGGTTTGTGAACTTTACAGGCGAGGAGCCGACAGCTTTGTTTTTTGCAGAGCGGTTTCAACCGCTTGAGCCTGATCGCGATGCGTAATCCACTGATGATAGGTGCGATTGTGAACCGCGATTGAGTGCCCCATCATCTTGGCGGCGATCGCATCGGGTAGACCAAAGTGAATGGTGCGAATGGCCCAGGCGTGCCTTAGATCGTAAGGCGAAAACGGGACTTCGTAACGGCGAAACTGGGCGGTAACTCGCTGCCCAATTCGTTGCAGGGTTGTTTGGTTCAGATCGAGTTGAATTTTGGGGAGATGGATATCACGTAACTGAAACGTTTCGACCCATTCGGGATAAAAGGGCCAAACCTCGTGTTCGCCTGTTTTGGTACTGGCAAGGACACGAATCGTCGGATTCGTTTGGCTGGGCTGCAAGTTAAACAAATCGCAGAAAAAAACCTCGTGATTCCGCAATCCATACGTTGCCATCAGGCCGTAGACGAAGCGCCAGGCTGGATTCGGAATTTTTTGCCAGGTTTCAGCGATCAGGTCATCACTTGGGAGGTTACGAATACTGGCATAGGTATTGTTGTAGCCTCCAGTTAGCTCGTTAAACTCCAGCTTCAGGGGTAATTGCAAAAAGTTAGCAAAAGCAGCGAGCGCCGTACAGCAGACTTGACGACTGCGAGAGTTGGCCTCATTCGCGTTGATTGTGGCGTAGATCGCCTCTTCTAAGCTGAGGTTGTTGTGCTGCGCGATCGCCTCTAACTTGCGCAGGTAGGGCTGATAGGCGCTCTCCCAGGTGGTTTTGGTGGCGGCCAGGTTGATCTGACGCTGCGGCTCGTCAAAGAAGGCTTCAGTGAATGCTTCGATTTTTTGGGCGAGTTCGAGTTGGCTGATGCGCCCCAAACGGATGTGATAATTTCGCCAATTAAAGGTATTTTGAATGAGTTCAGCCGCAATCACTTTCACCTCTTGCTCTGCCTGTTTTAGCCCGGCTGGGGTTGCGGGCAGGTTGAGGCTGAGTCGCTGCTGATGGGGTTTGAGGCGATCGCTGCCAGAACGCGGGGGTAAAGTTCCCCGCAGGTTTAACTTCTGCCCCCGGCGCTCGATTTGCAAGCCCATTCTGGCCACTTTCAGACGGGCATTGACTTGCTCAATCTTGCTGTCTAAAGCGTCAAAATTCGCCATAGTAAGGGTTAGAGTGCAATTGGTCTCTCTCAATAAAATACACGTGTCCTAGTGTTTTTGCGAATCTTCTTCAAAACCATTGCGCCTATGACAAGCCAGACATAGGATTAGAAAGGAAAAGATTGTTAAATTAAAAACAGTTACAAACCTTAGCAAGTAGAGAAACTGTAGTCACCATGGGCAAATTTGGGGTTTTATTACTAAACCTGGGCGGACCAGAGCAACCAGAAGATGTGCGTCCGTTCTTGTTTAACCTATTCTCTGACCCCGAAATTATTCGGTTGCCATTCCCTTGGCTGCAACGTCCTCTCGCCTGGATGATTTCTAGCCTGCGCTCAAAGAAATCACAAGAGAATTATCGGCAGATTGGTGGCGGTTCTCCTTTGCGTCGCATCACTGAGGAGCAAGCCCAAGCCCTGCGAGTCAAACTCAAAGAAAAGGGTGAAGACGTTTCTATTTATGTTGGTATGCGCTACTGGCATCCCTTTACTGAAGAGGCGATCGCTCGGATTAAGCGTGACAACGTTTCAAAATTGGTGATTCTGCCGCTCTATCCCCAGTTTTCAATCAGTACCAGTGGGTCTAGTTTTCGGTTGCTAGAGCGGTTGTGGAAAGAAGACCCCAGCCTCCACACGATTGACTATACTGTTATTCCTTCCTGGTTTGATCGGCCTGGTTACTTGCAAGCAATGGCTGATCTGATTGCGAATGAATTAGATCGATTCCCAAATCCTGACCACGTGCATGTGTTCTTCAGCGCCCACGGTGTGCCTGTCAGCTATGTCGAAGAGGCGGGTGATCCCTATCAGCGAGAGATTGAAGAATGTACTCGCCTGATTATGCGATCGCTCAATCGCCCCAATAACTATACCCTCGCCTATCAAAGTCGGGTTGGCCCGGTGGAGTGGCTTCAACCTTACACAGAAGACGCATTGCAAGAGTTAGCCAGCCAGGATGTTAAAAATCTGGTTGTGGTGCCGATCAGCTTTGTTTCTGAGCATATCGAGACGTTGCAAGAAATTGACATTGAGTACCGCGAGCTAGCTGAGGAAGCCGGAATTGAAAATTTCCAGCGAGTCCCTGCTCTGAACACGCACCCAATTTTTATTGAAGATCTGGCAAATATGGTGTTGGAGGCAGCGCAAAAACCTGCGGTGACGTTTGCTGACACGGCGCAGATGCCTGCGAAGACAAAGCTCTATCCCCAAGAACGGTGGGAATGGGGTCTCACAACCTCCGCCGAGGTATGGAACGGTCGCCTCGCCATGCTAGGACTTTTAGCGGTGCTGGTCGAAATTTTGGTCGGTCGTGGCCCCTTGCATGCGATCGGCTTGATGTAATCACTCCCAAAAAAGATTTTGAACGGCAGGCGCGATCGCGTGATTGTGCCAACCTTCTCACTTTAGGTTAGAATGCCCCTCTGGCAGATGAATTTGGAGATGGGTTGAATGGATCCAAATGTTCGGTTAAAGGCAGTCGATACGCGCTCCCTGGAAGTGGCGATCGAGAAAATTGTGAGTGACGCAACCGGCTGGGAATATTCTTGCAATATCAAGGATGTTGAGTATTTAGAACTGGGGGAAGCTCAAATTACCCTGTCCTTAAAGACCTCTGATTGGTTGAAACCCGCTCCGAGTGAAGAATCAGCTTCGTAATAAAATTAGTGAGCCAAGGTGGGGCATGGCTTACTGTCAGTAACCACCTTGTGAATTTGCAAACCGGGTGAGCATTCAACTCAGAATCGATTTTTGGGCGGCAACGCTTGAAACTATCTGAAGCTATACCCGCTGACGTAGCCCTGGTATTTAAGGGGCAAGCCGGTGAATTGCCCAAGTGGCATCTTCTTGCAGTGAATACAAAAAGCGATCGTGTAAGCGATTGACGCGGCCTTGCCAAAACTCAAAGCTATCGGGAACAATGCGATAACCTCCCCAAAAGGAGGGAAGTGGTATTTCAGAATTCATAAATTTACGTTGGACTTCGTCAAACTTCATCTCCAATAACTGACGGGATGAAATCACACTACTCTGATGCGCACACCAGGCACCGATCTGGTTGCCACGAGGGCGAGTAACAAAATACTTTAAAGACTCTGCGGTTGAGACTTTACTGGCCTTTCCAGTAATTTGAACTTGACGTTCTAGCTCTAACCAAAGAAAGAGTAGTGCTACCTGAGCGTTTTCTTCAATCTGTTTAGCCTTTTTGCTTTCGTAACTGGTAAAGAAGACGAAACCATTGTGGTCAAAGTATTTGAGCAATACGGTACGGACTGCAGGTGCCCCACTCGCTGAAGCGGTTGCCAGGATCATAGCATTGGGTTCTAGCAAATCGGCGTTACAGGCTTGTTGAAACCACAACTCAAATTGTTCAAATGGATTGGGTTTCAGGTCTGAATGTTGCAACCCAGACTGAGTATACTCTTGACGTAAAGCTCCAAGATCCATAAGTTCGTGATTTGGTAAAAGTCGCTCCTTCGTGTGGGCATTGTTTAGCTTGCTTGAGTGACTTAGGATTACTCCTCACTTTCATAGCAGTTCTAGATGTTCTATGAAATGCCCAGGCGTGAGCAACAGGCTTCTAAAGCAAACCTCTCAATAACCTAGATAGGAGTGCTTTAGCATTTGTTACGTAAGGCCGAAAATAGCCAATCAAATGGTTTAACAACCTGTGGTGAATGAATGAAGCGTCGCGATCGCAGTTTGTCCTCGACACGCTTATGGGATTTCATCTATGATAGCAATACCGCTTCATTCTGCTTTGCCGCATGGCGTACTCTGCCACAAAAGTTGTTTTTGCAATTGTTTGGCTTACCTGCAAGTCATAAATATCTTCAGTTGATTGACTTCTGAATTGATGCCGTTTGATCTTTAAATTGAACTTTGAGTAAATTTCTAATTAGATTCATGCTTTTGTATTTTTAGTCTTTCTGCTTGTTTAATGGCTTGCTCAATTTTAGTTAAAGCATCTTGTAAGGAACCAGCTTCTTCTACTTCAGGTAAGCTCAGTAGTTGAAAATCTTCTAGCCCTCGTTGCTTAATTTCTCCTTTCAATTCTTCTGTAAAGACTCCTTCAGTTTCCTTAAAACACTGAAGCGGGTTGGCATGCCAAACCATACCTCCCCAAACCTGGTGTTCGTCGGCCTCTACAGCCGCACAATTTAAGCCACAGGTGGGGCTACCGTCTCGAAAAATGCAGCCAATTACAGTGTGGTTATTATCGCGATAGGTTTGAATTTGATCGCAAATCTGGCTGGCGATGCCTCGACAATGGCGACGAAACATCGGATTGCTATACATTTTTTTAACCTGCCCCCATCGCATTGACCCAAGGTAAGTCACTTCTGGACAAGGCATTTGGTAGAAGGCGACATCATATTTGAGTAATAGATCGACTAATTCTCGAATGACAGCTGGTTGGCTTGCTAAACCACGCACACAAGCATTTTGATTCAAGATGCAATGGGATAGAAACATCAACCGTCCAGAACGCGCGTCTTGAATGGAGTCTTTAATTTTGCCGATTTTTGTGGTCATGGTTCTGACCTCTTGATTTCGTGAAACACTGATGTGAATTGATTGTTAGAAAAAGCGCACCAAAGGTGCTGATACTTGTCGCGCCACATGAAAAAGAACAGGACGTATGATACCGAAAAGTTTAACGAGTATAGATGCAGCGATCGCTAAACTATAGATTTTTGAAGTAATGACCTTTGCAAGTGGTGGTTCAGTTATTTTACCGATAAAATAGAGGTGAGAAAATAAATTCTTCTATAAAATGAGAAGTCAAATAGACTATAAACAATCGCTTCACCAAAATTAAATATAGATGGGCTGGAGGTGAGTTCTGTTATGTTTAGGGATTCTAAAAAAGGTAAAGAAAAAACAACTTCTGAAGCTCAATCTGTTATCCCTGATCCGTGGGAAGCAACAGAGTCAGAACCGCATTTTCCGTCACCAATTGAACTTGACCGAATGCTGAGTGAGCATCATCCGGTGATTGGTGCTGCGCCTGAGTTACTTGAAATTGAACCGGAAGGTGTGATTGGGGCAGAACTTTTGCCTGCTCATGTCGATCAGGCTGGATACCAACGCGGCAACGGTGTTGTTGAAAAATGAGTTGAAACTCCACAACTCTTTCGTTGAGGAATGTAAAGTGCAGTTTGAAAAGGCACGCGCGCTTTTCTACTGGGTCGCAACACAACCAGAACGACTGCTGATGTAAAGCTGCTTTAGTGCTAGTTAGGTATGCGGCGATCGGGGGTTATCGCTTAGGAACGGGAATTAAATAACTTCCATACTTTCTTGAACGGGTGCTAGCGGAGCCATGCCGAAGGCTATACGGCCGTTCGCCCCTCGGACGAAAAAATATCCGATCTTATTTAATCCATGATCCTTAGCAAACAAATCCAAGCTGGCACCAAAGAGAGCTTGGAACTGCTTTAAAGCCGTTTGATCCTCCCCAACCCTCCTAAACTCTTGCGGGGCTGTGCTAAGGCGTAGAAAACGGAGGGAACCGTTCGCGTAGCGTGTGCGTAGCACATACCGTTCAAAGTCCCCTTTTTTCCTGGCGAAGCGGCGCTTAAGCGCGGGGATTTAGGGGGATCCTCCAAAACAAAAATACTTTTCCCGGACTCTTAAAACACGCTCTAGTAAAAGACTGACAAAGCGAGCCATTGGGGCAGTTTGAAGTAAACGAATGGTTCTTGCTTTCTGGTTCTGATGTCAGTTTAGATACAAATAAGGCCCAGCCTTTTCCAGACTGGGCAATTGTAAGATAAACCGCTCAAGAAGCTGTGCTTTCAGTTTTCAAGAATCATGAAAGATGATTCTTAAGTGGTTAGCTGACTGAAACAGCCATAAAAATAGTCAAAACTGTAAACAGGAAGGCAAATGCACCTCGGAGCGCATATTGCTGCTGCTGCCACTGAGAAGGAAATTCTGCATAGTAGACCGGAGGTTCAACAGCGTAGTTGTTGAGTAAACCTTCATTGTTAGTGGTGTACATCTCGAAACTCCCATAATCTTTAACTTATGTAAACAACTATAACAACTTTTGTAACAAAATGCCAGATCAAGAGAAATTTGTGCTAGAGAAAATCGTTATGACCGCTATAAATCATCCTGAATAGTAAAAGCGAACCTTTGCTGTGAAAGGTTTTTATGGCTTGTCCCAGTGTGATTTCGGTGTTGGCGATCGCGACATGGTTCTTCTCAATTCCTTGCGATCGCCGCTCACAGGCAAAGCGCAACCAATAAGGGCAAGCAAATTGTAAAGACGGCTAAGAGTGAACTGTTATAGCCGATTCATTGTTTCTTCAAACTTAACTGCCAGCGCCAGGAAGCCATCGCGCCCCGGATGCATATCGTCATACCAGGTGTATGCATCTGTAACATGGCGGCAGTCAAGATAGGTGACTTTTTGAGCCAGACTAACCTGCTTGATCACGGCATTGAACTGATCGATGACAGAAATCATAATTGGCTGCATGAATTCTTCTGGGATCCCTTTTTCCCGTAAATAATGGCCAATGTAGGTGCCGCTCTTCACCAGGGGGCGTGGGTAGTCGTAACCATAGCAGATGACTTTTAACGAGTTAAATCGTTGTAATATGTCTGACAATAATGTTTTGTAGCCTTGCTCAATTTGTTTTAGCGCTAACAGACCTGCATCGGTTAAGTAGTCGTTTAATGCTCGCTTTGGATCGTACTCATAAATATAAGTTCCGGCCGCCAACCCGAGTTGGAGATCGTTGCCGCCTGCACTAAAGATAAAGAATTCTGGTTTGACTTTGGCGATCACGCTGATGTATTCCTGATCGTGCAGAATCTTTTCGAGGGTATGGCCCCAATAAGCAACGTTTCTCATTCTAAAGCGGCCATTCCGCTCAATCCAGTTAGCGATCGCGGGGGGACGAATAAAGGCAGGAAGGTTAAACCACGAATCTCCTTCTGCGACAACTCGCTTCTGCCCGATAAATGAAAATGCTTCAAGGCGTGCATCTCGCTCTTCATCTTCGACTTGAAGCATTCGATAAATTTCAGTATCGACATCGTAATCAGGCGGAGGTTGATCAATTAACGCATCAGCCTGAAAAACAAGCTTGGGAATTGGTGAGAGCGGATCAAAATCAACATAGTCTGATAACTTTTCCAACGGCATTGTCCGCTGTTCAATTGCAGTTCTGAACTCATTGAAGGTAAGTCTTTTAGCCATTTTCGCTTGACCTCTTAAATCGTGAAGGGGGGCAAAGCAGCGTGTCCGGCAGATGACATCGGTGGGAATGTTGATTGGGAATTGAAGGTGCGAAAGTTTAGGTTAGGGGCAGAAAGGGCTTCATTCAGGGAAATTAGAGAAAAGTACAGAGGGTGAGCATGAAACCCTCTGTAGCATTTATTGTGAAGCCTTTGAGAACACAAACGTCTTGAAAGTTTTGACGCTTGCTGCATTGGCAAAATTTGGGAGCATTTGAAAATTATTAGATGAAAAATATAAGGAACTTGTGAGGGTAGGCTACCAAGCCTTCAATAGTAAAAACTCTTCATTATCAGCAAAATTTTTTGTTGCGTCTGATTAAAAAGTTCTTCTTCTAGAGTATATTTTGCTATTTTCGTTTTAGGTATGGAAAATCTTTTCAATTAACCTTTCTTCACCTCTAGAGCAAACTTTCTTCGCCTCACTAGCCTTTGTGTGGCTAACTGCTCTATTTCAGAGAATAAATCGAATCTTTAGTTAACTTCTCACATAAATCGAGGAGAAAATAATGACCTTTAATCGCTGTTTTTGCAATCGCTGTATGTGTCAGTTTGTTCCACCAGAAGTCACTGCTAATTTAGCTAAAGCTGGTGTTGAAACAGCCCAAATTAGTGCCCGTGCTAGTAACCAGCAACGTAACCGTCGAAAAAATAAAATAGTAAATCTATCGACCTTAACCCCGTCTGCGAAAGTAGGTCATGCTATGCGTAAGATATATGATAGTCAGCATGAATGGGAACAACGGGTTGAATTAGTGCGATCGGAGGGAGATCCTGTTAATTCAGATTTAGTCGTAAATAAAGTGTACGATTATGTCGGCATTGTTCGTGACTTCTTTAAAAAAGTCTTGAACCGAGATTCCATCGACAATTCAGGGATGGATCTGGTTCTCAATGTTCACTTTGGTCAGAAATATCTCAATGCCTTTTGGGATGGCGATGAAATGACTTTTGGTGATGGTGATGGTGAAATCTTCGTTGGTTTTGCAGACTCCTTGGATGTTGTTGCCCATGAACTGGCGCATGGCGTGACGCAGTTCACAGCTGGGCTAGAGTATAAGGATCAGTCTGGAGCGCTCAATGAAAGCTTCTCAGATGTTTTTGGAACTGCAATTACCCAATTTGCGAATCAAGAAACAGCTGATACAGCCGATTGGTTAATTGGTGATGAGATTATGGGGCCTCGCTTGTATGGAGAAGCCCTGCGTTCAATGAAGGAACCTGGAACCGCCTATAGCAATTCGTTGATGGGGAAAGACTCACAACCATCTCACATGAAAGATTACTACTCAGGCCCTAAAGATAACGGCGGCGTTCACATTAATAGCGGAATACCGAACAAAGCGTTTTATCTAACCTCTATGGACATTGGGACTGATAAGGCCGTTTTGATCTGGTATACCGCTCTGCAACGGTTAACACCAACAACTGACTTCAATACAGCGGTGGCTGCTTTAGTAGATTCGGCACGGTTGCTTGTGCGAGAGGGACAGGTGCCGTGCGGTTCGCCCCAAGTAGTGCGAGCTGCTTTTAAGGCTGTTGGGCTACCAACGGTTTAAGGTTGTTTGAACAGTTCGTCTCAACCTTTAGATGAACAAGATTAGATAGCTTGCTGTAGTTGAGAAATTGAACTTTTCGATCGCCTGAGCTGAACGGGCCACAATACGGAGTGACATCTCAATGATCATTAACTTTAGCTGCCAGGGCGGATTTGCCAATTTGCAAATTGCCTTCTCGGTAGACACCAGCGAATTGTCAGAGTCGTTATCTCAGGAGTTGATCGATTTAGTAGAACGTTCTCACTTTTTTGAACTTCAACTCCAGCAAGCTGCTCCTAAGTTCAGTGGCCCGCCTGATGTTTTTGTCTATGAACTGACAATACAAGATGCTAATAAAAGTCGCGCGATCGCCTGTAATGATGTCACTGCCCCACCAGCATTGCGTCCCTTATTGGCACGCTTACAAAAGCTTGCACTAGAACAGTCATCTAACAGTGACTAATTTTATTAGGCTCCTGACCGATGGGAGTAGCATCAGCTGATGAGTTGAGAGATTAGCTGAGTTGAGCCTAAGTTGGCTGTCTAAAGGGTAAGAACTGGAAGTTATACAATGGGAAAAATGTGGTTTTAAAACTATCGATCTGAGACTCGATTGCTATGAATTTTTTAAACAGGCAGAGGACGCGATTTGATTCGTTTTTTATTCCAATAATGCTCATTCTATGTCTTGGAATTGCTGTCATAGGTTATCATCTGAATGATATTTCTAATCATCAACTATCGCTTCAGTTGATTTCATTCTCTGATCGTTCAAAACTTGTTCAGATTTCTGCACAGTTAAATCAACCCTTTCAACTAAAAGGTGATCAAGCGGCTGTGATAACCCCAGACCATCTGAAGGTGCGGTTTCTCAATGTGAGCAATGACTCGCGCTGTCCGATTGGGGTACAGTGCCCCTGGGCTGGGCAAGCAACAGTTGTCATTCGGGTTGAAAAAAATGATAGTGCCCTTGGCGATTTTAGTCTCATTTTGAATGCCGCTTCTCAAGAGCAGACAGCTATTCGCGTTGATAATTACTCAACTGAGATCTTGCACCAGTTTCAACAAGGGGTTGCCAAAGAAGGAAAAATCTGAAAGAAAGGGCGTAATCAAAATTTAACTGAACGGTTATGGAAACCATTGTTCAACACGCCCAAGGATTAGTGTAT
>Ga0209172_10001088_pt1 | contig 63192 bp, 45 predicted proteins | sample LarsenN4metaG_FD_184113 | JGI IMG/M metagenome (GOLD analysis project Ga0209172, IMG submission 184113) | Hot spring sediment bacterial and archeal communities from British Columbia, Canada, to study Microbial Dark Matter (Phase II) - Larsen... ...
GCCTGCTTGAGACTATTCTCTAAAAACTCCGCACTCTCGGTAATCTCTAACACGAAGGGTCTCGTCATGGCTGCAAGGCTGGAATAACTACGACTCTATTATACTCATCTTCATTTTAATTTGGTATTAGTAGCTCTGTAAACCCTCTTTGTCCATTCACATCCCCCGTTCTGTAAGGCATTACTAGGCATTCTGCCAGGGTGACAGGCCCCACACTACCCATCAATGCTGCATTCTCAATCCGATCAAAAATTATCCTGACAATCGGCAAAAAATCAGGATTTTCCTCTACGAAATACACGACAGGCGCTGTATCTAAAAACAGCCATGATACACCAGAAAGAGCTTCATCAATCTTCATACTTCGCCTCTGAGGACTCCTTCCCGATGCTCATCCCCTTCCCGACGAGTTCGCGTCACCCATTCCTGAGCATCTTCACCAAAAAACGGGTGCTTTACCATCCCTCGAAACTCACTAAGTTTCCGTTTACCGCTAGTCTGGTGTGGCTGAGATTTCAGACTCTCTGCTACACCGCGAATCAGTTCTAACCGTTCCTCATAGGACAACTGCTCTGCTTGCTGCAATAGGTCTTGTAATAACGGACTCATAGCCTCAACCTCCTGAGATTTTCCCGAAAATGCTCGTCTAACTTTGCCGTCAAATGCTGCATTTTATCACGCCTCCAACTCACTTACTAACAAAATCTTTAACTCGGTTATGCGCTTTAGCTGAACATCATTCGTCAGAAATGCCTCACAGCCAGTTACCAAGGCAGTTGCAATCTGAAAAGCATCAGAAAGTTGCAGATTGTATCGGACTCTAACCCTTGCTGCCTCACGAGCGATCGTCAGGGTATTTTCCACAAACAGCACATCATCCCGTGTAAAGATAGCCATATAGACTTGTTCTAAATCCGTTAAGCCCATCTGCAATGCACCCACTAAGCACTCGGCTGCCGTCACCGAACCCACTACTGGCGTAATCCCAGACTCTAAGCGCTCGAATATTGGATCGACCCGATCGACAAAGCTAGGATTCCGTTCTACAAAGTAAATGACGGGAGCCGTATCTAAAAACAACCGAGATACCCCTGCTAGGGCTACATCAATTCTCATACTTCGCCTCTGAGGACTCGTTCCCGATGCTCATCCCCTTCCCGACGAGTTCGCGTCACCCACTCTTGAGCATCTTCTCCCATCATTGGATAGGGAGCCATTCCTTTTAAATCGCTCCATCGAGGTTTTGCTCTGACGCCCACCTGCGACTTTTTCAACCCCTGTGCTACACCGCGAATCAACTCTAACCGTTCCTCATAGGACAACTGCTCTGCTTGCTGCAATAGGTCTTGTAATAACGGACTCATCGCCCCAACCTCCTGAGATTTTCCCGAATCGCTGCTTCTAATATAGCAAGCGTAATATCGCCAGTTTATAGGTAGCGACAGCATATTGATTGTTATCTACAGCCCAAACCGGTTGAAAACTACCAGGTGCGGTGAAACCGAGAGTGAAACCGCCAGCACCCGCAAAAAGGTCAATCAGCCGGAACTGAGGAGATGTGGAAAGAGCGATCGCTTTGGGTGGAGCTACTATTGGGATCACGGGATGATTGCGGGATGGTTATAGGCTGATATTATAGCGCCAGAGTCGCGCTGTGGTGAAATGCCCCAAGTCTAGTAAAATGTGGCAGGTGAGAATACCTCTGAAGTGCGAGGATTGGGATGTTTTACTTTGACCTCGCTCGTGAGTGAGAGGCTTTGGGAGAATTTAGGGGGCTGATTTGGGCGGAATATTGCTGGTTTTGAGGACTTTGGTGCCGCAGCAGGCGGTTTTACCCTGGGAATGGCAACGGTTGTGGAAACAGGAAATTGCCAGTGGCGAGGAGTTGCTGACAGCGGTGAGGGAGGAGGTGGAAGCGCGGATGCGCCAGTCCCTGCGCCCGGAAGCGGAGCCGCCTGTACCGCGTTTGTGGGAAGTGGAGGTTAAGGTAGGGAAGCAACGGAGCCAGAAGCTGTCAGCAGGGCAAAGTATTCTGGATTTTTTTGCTGGGGGCGCTTTTGCGGGGATATTGCTGATTTTGGGGGCGCCGGGAGCGGGCAAAACTACGACTTTGCTGGAGTTGGCGGCGGTTTGGGCGAATGGTTCTGATTCGTCAGTACCGGTGTTGTTGGATTTGGGGAGTTGGCGATCGCGCCAGCCGGTGCGCAAATGGCTACTGGCCCTGGTGAGTGCTAAGTATGGTGTTAGTGTGGCGGTGGTGCGCCAGTTGTTGGAGGCGGGGAATTTGGTGCTACTGCTGGATGGGTTGGATGAACTGGCTCCGGCTTTGCAGGAGGAATGTTTGCAACAGCTCAATCACCTGCATGAGGTGTTGCCGTCTTTGCGGTTGGTGGTTTGTGCGCGCCATGATTGGTATCAACAATGTCATCACCGCTTGCGTTTGTATGGGGCGGTGGGATTGCAACCGCTGCGGACGGAACAGATTCAGGAGTATTTGTTTGCGACTAGGGCGCGACAATTGTGGTATCAAATTGCTGATGTTCCGGTGTTATTGGCATTGGCCAAAAATCCTTTGTTGCTGAATTTGATGATTTGGGCTGATGAGGAAATTTTGATTAATTCTTGGAAGCGGTTGGAAACGAAAAGGGAGCGGCGAGAATATGTTTTGAATGCTTTTATTCGTCGTCAGCTTAACTGTTGTCCTGGTCAACCTTGGTATCGTGGGGGTCGGAAACCCACAGCGGAACAGGCTAGGGGTTGGTTGGGTTGGTTGGCTGAGAGGATGCAAGAGCGGGCAATGGCTGATTTTTCGGTGCTAACTATGCTGTTTCCTGGGGAGCGATCGCCCTTGCAGTCGGTCTATACTTGGGCGATCGTGCTGTTGCTGGTATTTGCTTATACTTTGTGCTTTGGGGTGATTAATCACCATCAGTGGGGATGGGTTTATGCGGTTATATATGGTATAGTTGGCGGTGGTATGGGGGCGATCGCCTCCGTGAGAGCCAGTCGCCAGCCACTCGCCCCCACATCACCCCAGTCCCTCTGGTTCGCCGCATTCAAAGGGATAATCATCGCCGCCATTGGTTTGCTCAGTTGGCAGCTACTCACTTTAGTACCAGGAGTAGATAGCAATCCTGATTATCCCGCCGCTGTGTTGATGTTTACCGCCTTAGTCGCCCCAGTTTTCGGGCAAGTGGGGGGGATTTTGGCCGCTATGCCCGCCATTGAATCTTTAGCCCACCGTTTCATCTTGTGGCGTCTGGGTCATATTCCCTGGAATTGTCGCCGCTTCCTCAATTATGCCGCCGCCTGTGGTTTCCTCGTGCGCGTGGGCGATCGATATCGCTTTTCTCACCCCCTGGTGCAAAATCAATTTGCCACCATCCATAGCCGATCGCGCCAAGGAGAGGAAGTCACAGAGTAATGAGGGGTAACAACCAGCACTAGCTCATCTCATTTTTACCTTGATTGTGAAAAAATACGCCATTATGCTGATGCCAAATTGGCAGAAATAGGCATATAATAAATTTAATGCAAAGAATTGCATATATGGTAGGCACCCTACCCGGTCACAAGACCGGGTTTTTTATTGGCCACTCCCCCACACCAGGGGTCATATTAAATTTTGGGGCATCGGGATGCGAATAACTGAGGGGCAATCCCCCCCCCGTGGTTGCCCCCGTTCGTAGGGGCAATCCCCCCGTAGTTGTCCCCTAATTTTGTCCGATTATAGCCGCGCCAATTTGGCAACAAATTTTACCCAAACCCCTTGACAAACCCGAAAAAAAATATAAGATAAGGATAATGGAAAAGGTGCGGCATATAGATAGGTCATTCCAAGAAACCGGGAGCCAAGAAACCGGATTTCTCTCCATATTTATCATCACAAACCAAGACCTGATTAAGAAACCCGGTTTCTGAACTTCCCACCCGGTTTCTGAACTTTTGAGGATGCGATTCAATCTGGGACTGCTCTGGTCAACCAGCTAGATGCGATCGGCACTCGCAATTACCGGAATTTCCCTGTAGTTATCCCGCGCATCATCACGCCATCTGATTTAATTCAGGAAATCACTAATTTGCCTTAACATTTGACCAGATAATCCCCTAAATTGGGATAATTTTGGGTTCGTAGTTGGGCTGTAGGGGCACGGCATCTTAAATATTTGGGTTGCACAAACAATTTTAATCACGCTGTGCTACCCACCACGGGAAATTTGGGGGGGCAGGGGGGCAGGGGGGAAAATTGCTCCCTCTCTCCCTTGCTCCCCTGCTCCCCACAGTCCCCACCCTGACCACAGTCCCCACCTGGGAGAAAGGGGTTGGGGGATAGAGGGCCAGTTCTCTGGTTTGTCTCATGTTATTTGAATTGACTATAGTCATTTCAAATGATAATGAGATAGATCTTGTCCCGGATTTAGGGGTAAGGGTGCTGATGTAGGGGCGATTCGCGAATCGCCCCTACTACATAATTGGCTCAACCTTATTTGAATTGACTATATTTCAGGATGTGATATCAAGTCCGAAAGATGCTCTCGGACTTGATGTGATTGGGTGACAAGGAGGGAAATTGGTTTTTGCGCACCCGACAATCTTCATTTCCCGACGCCGCCATTATCGATGGCATTATAAACGTCATCCGGGGCGATGCCTAACCAGGGGTCAGAGTTGGGGGTTAAGAACAGTTGGGCATAAACCCGATCGTTCAATACTGCCAAATCTGCCATTGTGCCAGTTTCTGCTAAAAACCACTGATGAATTTCCTGATGCAGTAAATATTCATTCCGTACTGTATCCAGAGCCATCATCTCTTCAAACTGAGTTTGCACTTTTTGCAATTGCTCTGGGTCAGCTAAAGCCGGGTTTTTCTTCTGCATCAATGCTAAACTATTACTATCAAGGCGAGATAAATCGCTGTGCTTCTGGGCTAGTTGTCGCCAAGTATCGATATCAGTAACTGATTCTAGAGTTTGCCGGTTTCTATCTACTACCCCAATTTGGCGCAATAGGGGAAATTCTACTACCATTTTTGTCATGGCTACTCGCCCCGCTGTCTCTGCATCAGATTCGCTGGGGGGAATGGGTTCTAAGCCTTGGGGGGGCGCTAAGTTGAGAGCAGTTAATTCGGTTTGCCATTGTTGCTGAATGGCTTCGATGCGACTGCGGTGATATTCCGCTAAAAATGTATTTTTTTCTGGGTCGGGTAACTGGGCAAACTGTTGGGCCATTGGGACAGCCCGATCGAGCCAGTCCAGAAACGCTTGGGGACCGTGAAGACCGGGCAAACCGTCTAATGCTATGCCTTGCGCATCCAGGAGGTAGTGAATACTGTTACCAGTGACAGTACGTTTGAGGATGCGACCATCCCCAAAATCTACGGTGACAGTGGGAACCGGACGCACAGACTCCCAGTGGAGAATGACCCGATCGCGCAATTGTTGGGATACGGCACTATTAGCGTAAAGGGCAACTCGAAAAAAGCGACTATTCGCACAGCTCAAGTCTTCATCTAAATTGCCCAAGAGCCGCAGAGACAGAATCGGTTTACCGCTAGCTCGGGCTGCTGCTTTGGCGGCTTCTAAATCAGTGTACCAATAAAGTTGGGAGGCGTGACAGTCGCGCTGCTGACAAAGGCGATCGAGCAGTTCTCTCAAACTAGCATCCGGTAAACCTGGTTTTTCTAATTCCTGATGTTTCGCCGCGATAAATGCCCGTAAACCCACCGGACCGAGTGCGCGTAGTTGGTCGATCGCCCCTTGCGCCTCTTCCGGTTGGGAAGAACTAGCCCGAGTCACCAGAGACTCTAGAGACTCTCCTCTCGCTACACCAGAGAATCCCGTCAAACTCAACCCTAGCACCAGTGCCGCAATGGGGGTTAACCGGATATATTTTAGCATAAAATCTAGAAAAAATGCTCCATATCACTTATTATTTTATTAGTTTTCCTGGCTACTGTCAAGGGATTTATTTTAATTCTTCTAGGTAAGATTACCTGCCTCCAAAATAGGCGCTACAGTTAAATTTAATTCCGGGAAAGTCTGAGAAACAAGAGATTGATTTTCTGTCAAAACTTCTTCTTCATATAATCCCTCATCCAGCCGCAACACCGAAATTTTCTTTAAAATCGGGTCAATAATCCAATATTCAGGAATCCCCACCGCTGCATATTCAGACCGCTTATATCGATAATCCCGGTTAACTGATTCAGGACTAACCACCTCCACCACCAACAGTGGTGGCGTTTCAAATACCGCCGATTTATTGACTAATTCCCTTGCTTGTTCCCGTGAGACCACGCACACATCGGTTAACCGAGATTTCCGAAATCCAGTTCTCACTCCGGTTTCTTGAAAACACATCCAAGGTAAGCTGACGCGAGCGATTTCAGCTTCTAAAACATTCGCCACAAACTTGGCAATCAACATATGTCCGATTGTTGGTGGATTCACGATTTCTAACCTCCCATCAACTAACTCAGAACGGTTATCCGTGCCATCATCATAAGTGAGATAGTCTTCAAAACTGAATAATTTTTCTGGAGTTATAGTTATCATATAAAAGCTCCTTTTATTTACTTGTCCCTGGTAATATGTCACTGGTCATTTGATAATTGACAATTGATAATTTGAATTATCAATTGTCAATTATCAATTATCAATTATCAATGAATATTTAGCCCTGGGAGATAATTTGGGCGGCGGCGGCGACACCAGCGCCGGGGGTGGCTAACCCAGCGCCTAATTCTACCATTGCCACTTCTAGGGCACTGAGGGCGGCGAGGATGTCCCGATCGCTCACAAACCCCAAATGACCGATGCGGAAAATCTTACCCTTCAAGTGGTCTTGACCACCCGCCAGGGCAATATCAAACCGCTTTTTCAAAATGCCGCGTATCTGTTCTGCTTCCACACCCACTGGCGCCACCGCTGTAATGGCGGGGGAAGCCGCATTATCGGGGGCAAACAAAGGCAAACCTAAAGCCTTCACCCCGGCGCGAGTGGCATTCATCAGGCGCTGGTGACGAGTGAAAATATTTTCCAAACCTTCCGCCTGCATCATCGCCAGGGTCGTGCGCAGGGCCATAATTAAATTCACCGGCGGGGTAAACGGGGTGCTATTTTTCGCCGCCGCCTTGCGATATTTGCCTAAATCGAGATAAAACCGAGGTAGTTTGGCGGTTTTGTATGCTTCCCAGGCTTTGGCACTGACGGCGACGAAGCCCAAACCCGGAGGAATCATAAACCCTTTTTGCGAGCCAGAGGCGACGACATCTAAACCCCAAGCATCTATGGGCACATTAGCGGCCCCCATGCTGGTGACAGCATCCACGATAATTAAGGCTTCGCCGTGAGCTTTGACATGGCGGTTAATCGCTTCTAAGTCATTAATCACCCCGGTGGAGGTTTCGCTGTGGGTGATGATGACAGCCTTAATTTGCTTGTCTTTGTCAGCTTCCAGTGCAGCGCCAAAGTCCGATGGCTCTAGGGGTTTGCCCCATTCGGCGGTGACTTTTTCCACATTCAAGCCGTAGGCGATCGCGACTTCCGCCCAGCGATCGCCAAACTTGCCATTACATCCCACCAACACCCGATCGCCCGGGCTGAGGAAATTAATTATCCCCGCCTCCATCGCTCCCGTCCCCGAAACCGTGAGCATCAGAACATCACTGGTGGTTTGGTGCAGCCACTTCAGATTCTGCGTCACCTCCGCCATCACCGCTTCAAATTCCTTGGTGCGGTGTCCGATCGGGTGTTTCGCCAAATCTAACAGCGCTTTTTCTGGCACCGGCGTCGGGCCAGGAATCATCAACATTAACTTATCGCCCATTGATTCGTCCTAAATATCGATCGTATCTATATTGCCCAGAAACCGGTCAGAGAAACTGGTTTCTGGGCAAATTTGGGTATCCTCATCGAGACAGGTAGGGACAAGGCAATGCCTTGTCCCTAGGAAACTTCCCGTGGCACTTCATTGAGAGACCAGCGGTATTCTACCGGCAAATTATCGATTTCACAGCTACTTTCCAATTGTTTTTGGATTGCCAGAGCTTTGCGCACAGTAGCAATCAGCTCCTGCACTTTTTCCCTCTGGGGTCCGTTTTGCCCTACGGCAAAATGAGTTTGACGCTCCAGAATTTGCAGCAGCAGCTCGTAGTGAATGTGGGAAGGAAGGGGAATCGCCATATTGCAATCCCTGCAAGGGATTTAGGTAACTTGTCGTCGGTCTCTTCTTCTGGATCGACCGGACAGAAACCGGGTTTCTTGGGTCAGATTTTCCAGTGGTAACGAGGATTTCTTCTCCAGAAACTGGGTTTCTTGTCTCGGATGCTTTGCCCCAACTCAATCTTACCACTTGTGACCGGTCAAAAGTCCTTTGTCCTCTGTCCTTTGTTCTGGGTCAACAGTCCTTGGTGAAATGACCCATGACAAATGACCTTCCCACCCATGACTCAAGCCAGCAAATTTTCCAGAGCCGCCCCTGGATTGGGTTGTTTCACCAAGGATTCGCCAATCAAAACCGCCGCTGCTCCCGCTGTAGCCACTTTGTCCAAATCCGATCGCTCGTGGATGCCGGACTCACTGACTACGAGGATATCCTGTTTTGCCAATTGCTCGCCCCGAGCCTGTAGCAAAGAGCAGGTAGTGTCTAGGGTGACAGAAAAATCCTCTAAGTTGCGGTTATTTATCCCTACCAAGTTAATCCCGTCTATGGATAACACCCGATCGAGTTCCTCCAAATTATGCACCTCCACCAAAGCTGCCATCCCCAACATCCGGGCGATTTTCGCAAAATACTGGAGGTCTTTATTAGTCAAAATCGAGGCAATCAGCAACACCGCATCCGCACCTTTGAGGCGTGCCAGATAAATCTGATAGGGATAAATAATGAATTCCTTACACAACAGCGGTAAATCTACCGCACTGCGCACCAGTTGCAGATTGGCAAAGCTGCCAGAGAAAAACTTTTCATCTGTCAGCACGGAAATACAGGTAGCGCCCCCTTGTTCATAGGCGCGAGCAATTGCCACTGGGTCGAAATCTTCCCGAATAATGCCTTTACTCGGAGATGCCTTTTTCACTTCTGCAATTACTGCAGGCTGACTTTTGCCCTGGCGCAAAGCGGCGACAAAATCTCGCACTGGGGGGGCATTATCGGCTACTTGAGTTTGCAAATCATGTAAAGGCAATTGCTCGCGCAGCTTAGCCACTTCCGTTTCCTTGTGCCACACTATCTCTTCTAAGATATGGCGGGGGGCGCTATCGGGCAAATTTACCTGATAGCGGAGGTTTTTCATATCTACGGGGGGATTCGGCGGACGGCGGCGGATTTTAATCATCTTGGTTCGTAGTAGGGCTTTAGCCCTCTTGATTAGGTTCGTAGTAGGGGTTTAGCCCTCTTGATTAGGTTCGTAGTAGGGCTTTAGCCCTCTGTCCAAGGTTCGTAGTAAATTAATGAGAAGAGGGCTAAAGCCCTACTACTAACCGAGAGGAACTGCAGCTCGCTTATAGGCTTCGTCGAGGACTTCCGAAAGCGTCGGGTGAGTATGAACGTTGAAAGCCAGAGAATTGGCAGATTGACGTTGCGCGATCGCCGCTGCAGCTTCGTGAATTAAATCAGAAGCGTGCATCCCGAAAATATGCACTCCCAAAACTTCGCCAGTATCCTTCCGGTAGATAACTTTAGCAATCCCGTCAGTTTCTCCCTCAGCCAAGGCTTTGGAATTACCCTTAAAATAACTGCGGGTGGAAGCCACCTCGAATCCTTCAGTTTTGCCTAGTTCTTGGGCCTGGGGTTCTGTGAGCCCCACAAACCCGATTTCTGGGTGAGTGAAGGCGGCGGCGGGGACACTGCGATAGTCAACTTGGCGGGGGCGATCGCATATCGTCTCCACCACCGCAATTCCCTGAGCTGACGCCGCATGAGCCAGCATCATCTTACCGGTAGCGTCACCGATCGCCCACAAATGGGGCACCGCTTCACCCCCCGACACCACCGCCAAATAATCATTCACCGGAATAAAACCGCGCCGGTCCGTTTCCACCCCCACCGACTCCAAACCTAAATTCTTCGTCGCCGGTATCCTTCCCGTCGCCACCAAACAAGCATCCACTTCCAGAACTTCCACCACTTCCTTGGTTTTGGCATCGGAAAGTTCAATTACCACCGGCGAACCAGGAATTACCTTACTCGCCAACTGCCCCACGCGGGTTTCAATATCCCTCGGTGCAATCAACACCCGTTGCGCCAACTTGGCAATATCCGGGTCAAAAGTGGGCATTAGGGTATCCAGAGCCTCAATCATCGTGATTTCCGACCCCAGAGCCGTGTAAACATCGGCAAACTCTAACCCAATATAGCCACTACCGATAATTGCGACCCACGATGGCAACCAATCCAGCTTTACCGCATCATCGCTAGTAAACACCGTTTTACCATCAATTTCTATTCCCGGCGGCACCCAAGGCACCGAACCAGGAGCCATAATAATATCTCGCGCTGTAATCGTTTTCTCCGTGCTACCAGTCCTCACAGAGACTTTTTGCACTCCCGCCACTTGCCCCCAACCCTGGATGATATCCACACCCAGACGCTTGAGGCTGTTGGTCATATCGCTGCTGATTTTCGCCACCAGGTTGTTGGCGTGAGCGGCGATACCCGCCCGATCGAACGCCACACCCTGAAGCTGAATCCCCAGAGCCTTCAAATGGTCCGCATCGCGCAATTCGCGCACCCGTCCCGAAGCCGCCAGCAACGCCTTAGAAGGGATACAGCCCCGATTAACACAGGTGCCACCCATATCCCCGGCTTCGATAATCGCCGTTTTCAGCCCGCAATCCACCGCGTGCAGAGCCGCACCGTGGCCCCCCACACCGGCGCCGATAATCACCAAATCATAATCAAATGCCTGACTCACCTTAACCTCCCAAATGGCACCTTGTTATGGGGCAACGGTATCCCGTGGTCCCACAACGCGGCAAATAGCGTTTGACAATTATAGAGACAGAAGGCACCTTCTGCAAGACAGAAACCGGGAATATGCGCGGATCCCAGAAACCCGGTTTCTGCGATAGCTGCTGCATCATAGCCGAGATTTTGGTGTTTGTTACCCGGTTTCTGGCTTAATGGTTTGGCAGTTGTTCTCGCAACCAGATGCGAAACGATTTTAATAGCGCCATTTCTCCGCTAGTTTTACTTTTTTCCAAAAATTCGGTTATTGACACCGCCGATATTAGGGGAAATGCGCGGCTGAATTTCTGCTCTACATATGAATCATCATTTAACTGATAAAATTGTAATATCCTGCCATTATAACGCCACAGTTCCGATACTCCCAAGGCAGCGTAAATGCCAGCTTTGTTCACCGAACTGTTAGTGGTATCGATTTCTATAGCTAAATCTGGCGGCGGGTCTGTATTTAAATCAAGTTTAGTTTTTCCTCTCATTAGGGATTCATTCTGGATATAATAGCAGTTATCTGGTTCTATGCCTTTGTTTAATCCGGGCTGCTTCAGGGTAGTAGAGCCAGCGCTTTTGATTTCTATCCCCAATTCTTCGGCTAAGACAAAAATAAAATTGCCCAAACTGCATTTATAGCCTTCATGTTCCCACAAAGGTGTCATAATTTCTAAGATTCCTTGGTCGTAAGCGAAGCGAGAGCCTCGGTTAGCGCCGGTTTCTTGCAGCAGGGTTTCAAAGGTTGACCAGCTAATATTTTCCAGGACAGTTTTTTGCTCGGCGGGAGCAGATGGGATTGTGATCATCTTGCCTTCACCTTATGATACGATTCTAGGAATAGGGCGAAGCATTCCGGTATCAATATTTGGGTAAAAACGATAACATATCTGCCGGAATGCTTCGCCCCTACAGTGACTGCACTTGGTTGGGTTATCCAGAAACCGGGTTTCTTAACCAAATCTCGGTTAAAAACCGGAAATTGGAGGCAGAAACCCGGTTTCTCCTCCAAATCACCAATCTTAACCAAAAATGCCGCTGAAAAAGTCGATCGCCTCTTTGAGCGCAGTAATAAAGGTGTCGATTTCCTCGCGGGTGTTATAGAAATATAAGCTGGCGCGAGCAGTAGATTGGGCGCCTAAATACCGGTGCAGGGGTTGGGTGCAGTGATGTCCGGCGCGGATGGCGACGCCTGCTTGGTCGAGAATGGTAGAAAGGTCGTGGGGGTGAACGGCGCCGCAGGTGAAAGCCGCTAAAGCCGATCGACCGCTCCCGTCGGCTTTTGGTTGCGGGCCATAAATGGTCAGTTCAGGAATTTGGTTTAATTGGGCGAATAAATAGGCGGTTAACTCATGTTCATATTCGGCGATTTTGTCCATCCCGATCGCGCTGAGGTAGTCCACCGCCGCACCGAGGGCCACCGCTTCCGCGATCGCAGGCGTCCCCGCCTCAAACTTATGGGGCAAATCCGCATAAGTCGAGTGGTCCAGAAACACATCAGCAATCATCTCCCCACCACCCAAAAACGGTGGCATGGAGCGCAACACCTCCAACTTACCATACAAAAACCCAATCCCCGTAGCCGCGCACATTTTATGCCCCGAAGCCACCAACCAATCACAATCAATATCCTGCACATCAATAGCCATATGCGGCACACTTTGGCAGCCATCAATCAACACTTTTGCCCCAAATTCATGGGCTAAAGCGGCAATTTTTTTTACCGGATTAATGCAGCCCAAAGTATTAGAACCATGCACCACAGAAACCAACTTAGTCTTATCAGAAAGCAGGCTTCTGTACTGCTCAAAATCAAATTCCTGAGTGTCCGTCAGTTCCACAAACTTCAGCACCGCCCCCGTGCGCGCTGCCACAATTTGCCAGGGCACCAAATTGCTGTGATGTTCCATCACCGTGAGGATGACTTCATCACCCCGCTGCAAATTGCTCCACCCCCAACTATACGCCACCAAATTAATCGCTTCACTAGCATTGCGGGTATAAATAATTTCCTTTTCCGAGGCAGCATTAACAAACTTCGCCACCTTTTCTCTCGCTCCCTCATAAGCATCCGTAGCGCGAGAGCTGAGGGTATGTACCCCCCGGTGGACATTAGCATTACTATGCTCGTAATATGAACGCAAAGCCTCTAAAACCGCCACCGGTTTTTGAGAAGTCGCGGCATTATCCAAATAAACCAGAGTTTTGCCGTTAACTATTTCTTGCAAAATCGGGAAATCTTGGCGCACTTTTGCCGCCAGAGTTTTTTCGGGGGTGATCACCATAGTGTTAATTGTCCTATTTTAATTGATAATTGACAATTGACAATTGATAATTGATAATTGACAAGTATTACAGCCTGTTCAGAAATAATCTGAGCGGATCTCAAAGTCCCTCTCCCTCCCCCCCCCTTTCAAAGGGGGGTAGGGGGGATGGAGAGGGATTTAGGGTGAGGGGCTGTACCAAATCACTGCTGAACAAGCTGTAATTATCAATTATCAATTATCAATTATCAATTGTCCGTGCGGCAAGCGATACAACGAGATAGTTTCGCCCCCAGTGCGGGGATGGAAAGTTGAGCGAGAATTTCCCCTGCAAAGCCATCAATTAGCAAATTGCGACTGGTGGCAGGGTCTAAACCGCGACTTTGCAGGTAAAACATTTCCTGGGGTTCCAGTTGGCTCACAGTGGCGCCGTGGCTGCATTTCACGTTATCGGCGATGATTTCCAGTTGCGGTTTTGTATCTACCTTCGCCTTGCGAGACAGCAGCAAATTCCGGTTGAGCTGACTGGCGTCGGTGAGTTGAGCTGCTTTGGCAACAAAAATTTTGCCATTAAATACAGCATGGGCGTTCCCGTCAGCGATACATTTGTGCAATTGGCGGACAATACCGTGCGGATGGTTGAGAATGACGGCGGTGTGAGCGTCCGCCACTTGGCTATTAGATATCCCCGCTAAACCGTTGAGAACGGTTTCGGTGCCTTCCCCAGCTTGGAAGATTTCTAGGTTGTGGCGCGACAACTTGGCACCGCTGGTGACGGCGGTGCAGGTGTAGCGACTATCTTTGGCTTGGGAAACGGCGGTTTTGCTGATGTGGAAGGCGTTGGTGGCTTCCCGCTGGATGCGATCGTGCTTTACCTGGGCATTTTCCGCCAGCCAAATTTCGGTAACGGCGTTGGTTAAATAGCAGTTGCTGGCTTCCTGAGCGCACCAAGTGCCTCGGGCAGCGGCGTATTCTTCAATAATCGTGCAGGCGCTACCCCTTTGCGCCACCACCAAAGCCCGAGGCTGACTCCACACCGGAGTTGCTCCCGCTGCGGTGAGGAACACCAGATGGATAGGAGTTTCAATAATGGTATTAGCAGGCACCCACACCACCGCCGCATCAGCCAACCCAGCCGTATTCAGAGCGGTAAATACTTCTTGCCCACCCTGTTGCTGTGCCAAATAGGAAGCAATTTCGGGAAAATTGCCTGCAGACAAATTACCCACTTGCACCCCTGCAGGCAAACCAGCCACCGATGACAGTTCTGGGACGTATATGCCATTAACAAATACCAAGCGGCTATTGGCAGTTTCGTCTAACTCTGAGTCTGCCAAAGCAAACACATCCACGGCGGCTGGTCCTGCCAGTTGGAAGTTAATATCTAGCAGGGAGGATAAGTCAGTGAAACGCCATTCCTCATCTTTGGTGGAGGGGATGGCTAGCTCTGACAAGATAGCGCGAGCGCGAGATTGTGATTCGGCTACTGTAGGGGCGATTCGCGAATCGCCCCTACTACCAGATACTTGGGCGAGTAATTCCTGAAGTTTGGCAACTCGCTTATCTGCTGCTGACGGTTTGATAAAAGTTTCGCTAACCATTCATTATACCCCCACCGCTAATTCTTCTTTAACCCAGTCATAACCACGAGCTTCTAATTCCAGGGCGAGTTCTTTAGTGCCACTGGTGAGAATTCGCCCGCCTTCCATTACGTGGATGAAATCGGGCACGATATAATTGAGTAACCGCTGGTAGTGGGTGATGACTAGCATGGCGTTTTCGGCATTCGAGAGCTGGTTCACGCCATTGGCCACAATTTTGAGGGCGTCGATATCTAAACCGGAGTCGGTTTCGTCTAAAATTCCTAGTTTTGGCTCTAAAATGGCCATTTGCAGGATTTCATTGCGCTTTTTCTCGCCGCCGGAAAAGCCTTGATTGACGCTGCGAGAGAGAAAAGATGGATCCATCTGCACGATTTGCAGTTTTTCTTGGATTAAATCTTCAAAATCAAAGGCGTCTAGTTCGGGGAGTCCGTGATGTTTGCGGCGAGCGTTGCACGAGGCGCGCAAAAAGTCGGTGTTGCTGACGCCGGGGATTTCTACGGGGTATTGAAAGGCGAGAAATACGCCTTCGCGGGCGCGTTCTTCTGGTTCTAATTCTAGCAGATTTTTGCCTTTAAAAATCACTTCGCCGCCGGTGACGGTATAGGCGGGATGTCCGGCAAGGATTTTGGAAAAGGTGCTTTTGCCGGAGCCATTTGGTCCCATGATGGCGTGTATTTCTCCGGCTTTGATTTCTAGGGTCAAGCCTTTGAGAATTTGGTTGCCATCGATTTCTGCGGTTAAATCGCGAACTGAGAGAATTACTTCGCTGTTGTCAATAATCATGTTGTGTTTTGGTGAATTTGGGTATTGATAATTGATAATTGACAATTGACAATTGATAATTATCAATTATCAATTATCAATTATCAAAGGACTAACCTACAGAACCTTCTAATTTGAGGCTGAGGAGCCGATCGGCTTCTACGGCGAATTCCATCGGGAGCTGACTAAATACGTCTTTGCAGAAGCCGCTAATCATCATCGATACGGCATCCTCGGCGGAAATACCCCGTTGCGCCAGGTAGAAAAGCTGGTCCTCGCCGATTTTGGAGGTGGAGGCTTCGTGTTCTACTTTGCCGTTGGGGTTTTGCACTTGGATGTAGGGGAAGGTATTGGCGCGGGCGTTGTCGCCAATGAGCATTGAGTCACATTGGGAGTAGTTGCGGGCTCCTTCGGCGTTGGGTCCGATTTTCACCAATCCCCGGTAGCTGTTTTCGGAACGTCCGGCAGAAATACCTTTAGAAATGATGGTACTGCGGGTGTTCTTCCCGATGTGAATCATTTTGGTGCCCGTGTCGGCTTGTTGGGCGTTGTTGGTGAGGGCCACAGAGTAAAATTCTCCCACGGAGTTATCGCCGATGAGGACGCAACTGGGGTATTTCCAGGTGATGGCAGAGCCGGTTTCCACTTGGGTCCAGGAAATTTTCGAGTTGACGCCTTGACACAAACCCCTCTTGGTGACGAAGTTATAGATACCGCCTTTGCCTTTTTCATCTCCGGCGTACCAGTTTTGCACGGTGGAGTATTTGATTTCGGCGTTATCGAGGGCGACGAGTTCCACAACGGCGGCGTGGAGCTGGTTGGTGTCGAACATAGGGGCCGTGCAACCCTCAAGATATGAGACGTAGCTGCCTTCTTCGGCGATAATCAGGGTGCGCTCGAATTGGCCCGATTCGCCGTTGTTAATCCGGAAGTAGGTGGAGAGTTCCATCGGGCAATGGACGCCTTTGGGGATATAGACGAAGGAGCCATCGCTGAATACGGCGGAGTTGAGGGCGGCGTAGAAGTTATCGCCGGTGGGGACGACGCTACCGAGGTATTTTTGCACCAGTTCGGGATATTCGTGAACTGCTTCTGAGATGGAGCAGAAGATGACGCCTTCTTTGGCGAGTTTTTCCCGGAAGGTGGTGGCGATCGACACGCTATCAAATACGGCGTCAACGGCAACGTTACTCAACCGTTTTTGCTCGGACAGGGGGATACCCAGTTTCTCGAAGGTTTCCAGCAGGGTAGGGTCCACCTCTTCCAAGCTGTTGAGTTTGGCTTTTTTCTGCTTGGGGGCGGAATAGCAGATGATTTTTTGGTAGTCGATCGGGGGATATTTGACGGCTGCCCAGTTCGGCTCGGTCATCGCTTGCCATTTGCGGTAGGCTTTGAGGCGGAAATCCAGCATAAACTCGGGCTCATTCTTTTTCGCCCAGATGAGCCGGACCACATCTTCGCTGAGCCCGGGGGGGATAGTGTCGGATTCGATTTGGGTGACGAATCCATATTTATAGGGTTGGTTAACTAGGTTTTTGGCTGTGGTACTCATTTTGTGGTTCTCTGTTCTCTCTCGATCGGCGGCGGTGAGGCAGTGTTCTCAAAGTACGTTATGTGGGGGGGAATAAGGGCGAAGCGATCGGGTACAAGCTCTCGGTTATGAGTGAGAGACTCCTCGCCCGACTGCTTCGCCCCTACGGGCTACAGGCTCGAGGGATGGATCGATCGTCCCGCCCTATCCCCCTCCCCCAGGGAGGGAGATAGGGTTGGCCCATTTCCCATTGGGCTAAAGCCCAACTACTAACCCAGGGTCTTATATAATGTGGGTGTGTAAAACAACAGGGTTGTTGCTTAACTTCATTTTAGGTTACTTTAGCAACAATGATGTTGTCAAAGTCCTGGTAAATTTTTTCCCTAGCATTTTGACAAGCAGGCAGACAATGACAATGACCACCACGAACCATCCTTCCACGAAAGATGACATCCTGCGGCATTTGCTCGCCCAGGGTCAGGCAACGGCTCAGGATTTGGCAGAAGCTCTCGACATTAGTCCGCAAGCGATTCGCCGCCATCTCAAAGATTTGGAGGTGGATGGGTTGATTCATTACAAGTCGGTACAGGTGGGGATGGGTCGGCCCCAGCATATGTATGAACTGACGGGTAAGGGGCGCGATCGCTTTGGCCATCGCTATGATGATTTTGCCGTGTCCTTGCTGGATACCCTGACGGAGGCTGTTGGACCCGATCGGGTCAGCTCCATCCTCCAGAAGCAGTGGGAACGCAAAGCCAGGGAGTATCGCCAGCGTCTCGGTTCTGGCTCCCTTCCAGAACGAGTGGCGATGCTAGTAGAACTCCGCCAAGCTGAAGGCTATATGGCCGAGTGGCATCCTGTGGAAGCCAACGGCAACTGCAACAGCGGACGCAAGTTTATCATCACCGAGCATAACTGTGCCATTTCCAGCGTGGCGGAATCTTTTCCCAGCGTGTGCAATCATGAGTTAGAAATGTTTGCTGCGGTCCTCCCCGATTGTACAGTAGAAAGGACATTTTGGATGATTGACGGCGAACATCGTTGTGCTTATTTAATTCAACCCCGCCACGGGGAGACGGGGAGACTGGGAGACTGGGAGACTGGGAGACTGAGCGAAAAGGATAGAAACCGGGTTTCTTAACTAGATTTTGGTCAAGATGCCAAGATTGCCCTAGAAACCCGGTTTCTGAGGCTATTCACTTTTCACTTTTCACTTAGGACGGGCAATGGTCACGCCCAAATCACCAATCGCAAACATCTATACTGCATAAATAATGTTACAATCGCCCCAACCTTCTCAGCAATTTTTAACTCTAGAAGAGTCCAACGCCGTGGATGCTGCCCTGCTGGCATCCCACGAAAAATTTTTAACTCGTTTGACCATATCATCGCTAAAAGTGCTAAAGCAAATCGCCAAGGATGCGGGGGTGCCAATGGATGATTTAAATGCTCCCCAGATTATTGCTTGGTTTGAAAATGATGGCAAAATTCGCCGGGAACAGGGCAGCGATGCCGCCTTTCTCAAATGGTAAAATTACTGTTTATACCAGCAGAGCTTGAAACTCTTCTTTGAGAGCGCGGCGATTCTGATAGCGTGAACCCAGGCTATCTATATACTGTTGCCAGGTTTCCCGGTCTTGCAAAATATCAAGATAAATTGATTTCATCGCCAAAGCGCAATCGGCAGCGGCTCGGTATTTATCCCGGCTTTTCTGGTCGATATACCCTTGCACCAGTTCCTGATAAATCAAAATCGCACCTTGGGGATTTTTTAATCTCATGCTTTCCGCTACCATTATGGCTATAGCCGGACTGTCCAGATGTGATTTGGCCAGTTGGATGGCGGCGGTCCAATTCTCCTCGCTCATGTGAATTTTCGCCAATTCTTGCGGGTTTTCCGCGCCTCTCTCCAGCAGAATTTGCTGCAATTTCGGCCACTTCCCCGATCGAGTGGCTAGGGTCTCGATTTGCTGGTACAGTTCTAAGGTGACGGGTTTTTGCTCCGCTAATGCCAGCAGAATTCGGTAGAGATTTTGCTCATTTAATTGGGTCTGGTACGGCTGGACGAGAAAGGGTAAAATCCCCAGGCGTTCTAAAGCAGCGGTGGGATAGAACCAGGACAAACCAGCGCCTAATTCTTGCTCTTGGCGGAGCAGGTGCAGAATCCAGGCTTCTAGAGTTTCCAGATATTTGCCCTGGTTGCCTTTTTGCTTCCAGTATTCCGCTAGTTCCAGATATTCGGCTTCTGTGTCTAAATTTTCTTGGCGATAGCGTAGGTAGTTGGCATCATCACCTAATATCAGGTAATACCGGGGGATGAGTTCGGCGGCTTCGGGGCGTTTGCTGCTGGCTAAGTAGGAAATTAGGTAACGGTAATCGGCGGGTACGGTGCAGATGGTTTCTAAGGCATTTTTTACGGCGTCGGCGATATGGGGATAGCGACACATTGGCCAATCGAGACAGGCAATTAAGGCGTTGAGGTATTCCCGTTTTTCTTCCTGATGAGGGGAGAGGAGGACGGCGGCGGTGGCAAAATGGGCGATCGCCTGTTCGATTTTGGGACCAATGTCGGGAAAATCCCCTACGGTTTCATTCCCGTAAGCAATGCCATATCCTAAGACTTCCAGTTGGTCAGAAGGATTTAACAGTTTCGTTACCGCCAAGATCTGCTCCCACTCACTCCCGGCTTCACCTTGAGCCAGTTCTGGCAATTTCTCGAAAAATAAGCCGATTTCTCCCTTGATCTGGGTAACTTTTTGCAGGTTTTGCGGTTGCTGCTGGATGATCTCGCTGGGAACCTCCACCGCTGCTAACAAGGCCCGCATCACTTCTTCTCGCTCTTCCGCCAATCCCAGGACCAATTCTACTAGCTGCTGATGTGACATCGCAGAAACAGTCTGCTTGAGAGCCTCCGGGGTATTAGCATCCGGTTCCAAAGGCTCGATTTTTTCGTCTCCCCCTTCTATATATAGGAGCAACACTGCCACCATATGCTGGCAGACATATCCTTTATATGGGCAGTCGCAGTCCATTTCTAGGGTTTCCGTGGAGTTGTCGATCGCCACTGTCCAGTCCCCCTGTTTATCCCGGACCTTCGCCAAAATACCACTAGGGGATACCGAACACTGATATATCGCCCCCGATTCCCGGTCCTCTTCGCCTTGATGAAAAATCTGGGCGCTGTCCGCCAATTCCATCACATCTTCGCGCCGCAGGGATTCCAAGTGCATGTCTTTGCTTCTGTCTTGATGTTGCCCCTTTAAATTTTTATACCATTTTCCTCCCTTGATTCCTAGTTGGGCTTTAGCTTTAGCCCTTCCAGGAGGTTCTTAGTAGGGCTTTAGCCCTCAAAGTTCTTAGTAGGGCTTTAGCCCTCAAAGTTCCTAGGGCCTCAGCCCTCTTGGGTGGGACCTGTAGAAGGACACCAGGAAACGGGAGACCACAAACCTTAATCTGGTAAGTATTTTTCCTCATTAATCAGAAACACTTGCTCAATTAATTATTTCTTTACAATCGCCTTAAATCCTGATTGGGCAAGATTTTCATCTAATTTGGCCAGAACTTAATTTTAAACAAATATGCAATTAAAATAGCCTCCACTCATTTATTGTAAAAGTTTGTTGCAATTGCTTGCCATGATTAAATATGATGCTAAATTAGAAATTGAAGCTACAGAGCTTCCCTGGCAGATAGCACAGTGTGATGGTTCATGTTAGTAAGCAAGAGGTAAACACGCTGTACAATATAGAATCTGTCTCGTCAACCCAAAACAGCACCCAACCCGAAGTCTGATACATCCTCAAATAGTGAGCTGGGAGCATAAAAAACGAACCTCGTAAGAGGGGAGGACAGCTCCAAACAATCTCAAGCAAAAAGAGGAAGTCACTCAGCAAGTAGGGGCTGGGTGCTGTTTTTTTGTCGTCATTGGTCATTAGTCATATCAAAGGACAAAGGACAAATGACAAAGGTAAAGTTTTGTATCAATCACTGGACATCCTGAAAGAAAGTGCTAAAGTAGAAATTGAAGCAACACAGCTTCCCTGGCAGATCAAAGCGCAGTGTGATGGTTCATGTTAGTAAACAAGAGGTAAACACGCTGTACAATTTTACATCTGTCTCGTGGTCAAAAAACAACAGCACCCCCACCAAGGACTAAAAAATCCTCAACAGAGTCGGGAGTAAAGCTAGAGAACCCAGTAGGGTGATGGCAGCTCCAAACAGTCTCGGAAGCACAGAGGAAGTTAGTCAGAGAATCATCGGGGTGCTGTTGTTTTTTTGTCCCTAGTCATTATTCCCTAGTCCCTTGTCAAAGGACAAGTGACAAAGGACAAGTGACAAAAGTAAAGTTTTGTATCAAACACTGGACATCCTGAGAGAAAGTGTTAAAGTAGAAATTGAAGCGACAGAGCTTCCCTGGCAGATATCACAGTGTGATATGTCACGTTAGCAAAGAAGAGGTAAAACACGCTGTTTCACTCCAAATCTGTCTCGTCAACCAACAGCAACACCCACACCGAAGTCTGATACATCCTCAAATAATGAGCGGGAGCATAAATGCCTAAAACCCAGTAGGGTGAGGTTAACTCCAAACAGTCTCGGAAGCACAGAGGAAGTCACTCAGCAAGTAGGCGCTGGGTGTTGTTGTTTGTGGGTCATTTGTCATTAGTCCTTTGTCATTGGTCATTGGTCATTGGTCATTAGTCCCTAGTCCCTGGTCAAAAGACAAGTGACAAAGGACAAGTGACAAAAGTAAAGTTTTGTATCAAACACTGGACAGATTCACAGAAAGTGTTAAAGTAGAAATTGAAGCGACAGAGCTTCCCTGGCAGATATCACAGTGTGATATGTCACGTTAGCAAAGAAGAGGTAAAACACGCTGTTTCACTCCAAATCTGTCTCGTCAACCAACAGCAACACCCACACCGAAGTCTGATACATCCTCAAATAATGAGCGGGAGCATAAATGCCTAAAACCCAGTAGGGTGAGGTTAACTCCAAACAGTCTCGGAAGCACAGAGGAAGTCACTCAGCAAGTAGGCGCTGGGTGTTGTTGTTTTTGGGTCATTAGTCCTTTGTCCTTTGTCATTGGTCATTGGTTATTGGTTATTAGTCCCTAGTCCCTGGTCAAAGGACAAGTGACAAAGGACAAGTGACAAAAGTAACGTTTTGTATCAAATACTAGACATCCTGAGAGAAAGTGCTAAAGTAGAAATTGAAGCGACAGAGCTTCCCTGGCAGATATCACAGTGTGATATGTCACGTTAGTTAACAAGAGGTAAAACACGCTGTTTCACTCCAAATCTGTCTCGTCAACCAACAGCAACACCCACACCGAAGTCTGATACATCCTCAAATAGAGCGCGGGAGTATAAATACCAATAACCCTAAGTGGGTGAGGTCAGCTCCAAACAGTCTCACAGGATAAGAGGAAGTCACTCAGCGAGTAGGCGCTGGGTGTTGTTGTTTTTAGGGGATTTTTGAAATTAAAGTAGGAACGCTGCCAACAGGATGGCAACAGTGGCGCCGATCGCCGTGTTGATGATGTTCACTACTTCATTGGTGAGCCAGGTAAAGCGAGATTGTAAGGTAGCACCAATGACGCTTTCCAAGTTAGTGGCGATAAAAGCAGCGACAACGCAAATAGCGACACCGGATAAATTAGCGAAACCGAGGGTGAAACCGAGAAAGGCGATCGCCCCCGAAGCCACTATCCCTGCCAAGGTCCCCTCCAAACTCACCGCCCCTTCCGTGCCCCGAGGCACCGGTTGCAAAGTCGTAATCAAAAACGTGCGTTGCCCGTAAGCCTTCCCCACCTCGCTGGCGCAAGTATCAGCCAGTTTCGTGCAGAAACTCGCCAGATAACCCAACAGCAGCAGTTCCCCAGACAGAGGGTTAGGCGGAGAAGCCACCAAAGTCGCCAAAGCACACAAAGTCCCTACCAAAGCCGAACCCCACACATTCTCAGGTCCGCGCATACCGTGGCGTTTCTCCGCAATACCCGCCGCCTCCTTTTGCGCCATCCCGATGCGCGTCACAGCGGACCCCGCCAGAAAATAAAACACCACCAACCCATAACCCCGCCAACCCAAAGTCCCCCACACCAAAACCCCCAATATCCCAGCGTGAAAGATACCCGCAGGCGTCAACAGCTTTTTCACCACCGGAAAACTCATCCCCAACAAAGCCGCATTCAAAACCAAACCCACCACCCAGGGATTAGACAGGTAGGGATAATGAGAGATGAAATCTAACATGGGCGTTTACCATGAATAACCACATCTTCCATCTTGCCTTTCCCATCAACGATATTGCCAAAAGCAAAGAATTTTATGCCGCCGGTTTGGGGTGCGAAGTGGGCCGCGAATCCCCCACATCCGTGATATTCAACCTTTGCGGACATCAACTGGTAGCCCACGTTACCACAGAACCCCTCACCCCCCAAAAAGGCATATATCCCAGACACTTCGGCATTGTCTTTTCCTCGGAAGCGGACTGGGAGGCAATGTTGCACCGGGCAAAAGACCACGGACTGAGTTTTTATCAGGAGCCAAAACACCGATTTCCCAATTTACCCCTAGAACATCGCACCTTTTTTTTAGAAGACCCCTTCCATAACTTACTGGAATTTAAATATTACTACCATAGTGATGCCATTTTTGGTCAGCGGGACTACGCCCAAGTCGGCGATACCGTTTCCGAGTGAGGTGCGTGGGTTCTGTAGGGTTCTGTAGGGTGGGCAGTAGGGGCGATTCGCGAATCGCCCCTACTACTGCTAATGGTTATGAACAGACTCCGAGGTTCGGCACTGCCCACCCTACTACTGCTGAACTAAAACTGAACTAACGCTGAGCTAAAACTGAACTAAAACTGAACTAAAACTGAATTCCAACTGAAATTGACTAAAATTAATGGACTAAAGCTGGTCTAAAACTGCACTTGTTTTTTGAGCAAAATTGAGCAGCAAAAAATAAGAGCATCCTCTAGAGTTTGCTCTCCAAAATTGATTTTAAAGATTCAGTAAAGTTGCGTTTTCGTCTGCATCAAATCCCATTGAATTCGATAAGATGCTGATTACCTGCTGGAGGGGGTAAATCCACTCTAGGAGAAAAATGTATCAACTGTTACATTTCCCAGGGTTAAGGAGCATCTATATGATTAGTGGGATAAAACCGGAGAATTTATGCAGGCGCCATGAAACGGCGGCGCAACTGCGGCAGTTATCGATACAAGGGGTGTCACCCCACAAGCAACAGGGATGGGAGCGACCCATCAGTTTACCTGTAAGTTGGCTCAGTTTAGATGCTTGTGGAGGTAAGTAAAATGTCAGAACTAGAACCGAACTATTTAGCCATTTCCACCGATGACCCCTTGGCTGTGGACCCGTTGCTGGGTGGCGATACTTTCCCTGGTAGCGGTTTTGATAATTCGCCGCTACCAGTGGGGGACGGACTCAACCTATATCCCTTGGATAAAGAAGAGAAGCTCCCCGGAGCAGTGGATACTATCCTGGCTGCGGGTAATGCGGGAGATTTCCTAGAACCGCCTTTGGAAAATAACCCAGAAGGAGATAACCCAGATGGGGAGAAAGACACCCTCACCGGCGAGGAGCAGACACTGGTTGAGGGGGGAGATACCCTACTAGGCAGTGGGGATGCTGCCTCGAATACTACATCAGACAGTGAATCACAAATTGCTGGGGATAATTCCGAGTCGGATAACTCAGAAGCAAATACCACTGGGGAAGGTGACGCCACCACCGCCGCGTCAGGCGACAACACCCCCACATCAGATAATCTGGTTATTCCCGAAGCGGAACCAGATAAGGAAGTAGGGGAACTGACTGTTACCGACACCCCAAAGGAAGAACAACTGGGGGACAAGGTTGCCCATATCCGGGAGGAAGAAACTGATAAGGAAGTAGCGGACATCGCCAGTGACTCCGATAAAACCCTGGTGAACCTCTCGCCGGAAGAGGAAGCGGCGATATACCAGCGGATGCAACCATTCACTGGCGGCGTCTTCAAAGTTGGCGATACGGGACAAGTGGGGTTTGACTTCCTCTATGATGGCGGGAGTTATAAAGGAGAATTAGCAATTTTCAGCCTGGTGGGGATGGGGGAATATCTACCCGGTTCCCCGGAATTCATCGCCGAAGCCACTCGCCGAGCCAGCAGCAATTCTCCTGAAGGTTATATCGTGATTTCTGACCCTACGGAAGGGGCCCGGTTTAATGGGTTATTAAATCCATATGATACACCCCGCAATCAAGGAGAATATAAAGGCGTCAAAACCTTTGCCATGACACCGGGAGATGAATTTGGTGTAATTCTCGTCCCCAATGGCACTATTCAGGAAGTTTCAGAAAACCCGAACGTGACTGGGTTTAAGCGTCCCCTATTTTCCATGACTCTGGCCAACCCCCATGAAGCATTTCACGTGGGGCAAATTGCCGACGTAACCGGCGACGGTCACACCTATGTTTTAGAAGACAAACGGTTGGATAGCGGGAGCGATGGTGACTATGATGATTTTATCTTTCAAGTGCGCGGCGCTACTGCCCAAGTTATCCACCTTTCCGAGATTATTAACCCCAAAAAAGACTGGCGGCAATCAGAAGAAGGCCAAGCCTTAATTGAGTATGCCGACTTGTCAGTAAAAGTAGTGAGCGGCTATATCGAGCCCGTCAAACCAGAACTCTCGGAAACCGTAGCCAATGCGGTGGAGAGTGCGGAAAACCTGGAAAATTATCAGGCGGAAGACCTAGAAGCAGCGCAAGAATGGGTCATCTGGATTAACCCCGCACAAAATGCCGACAATCTCGCCGGTTTGTTTGGGGCGGAGAATTTGGGCGAAACCGGACATATCGATGATACTTATATCTGGAAATTCCCGGAAGAACTTACCGCCGCTGAAGTCCAAAATAGCCTAAAAGACCTCATCGGTTCTGACTTTGCTTATCCCCTAGTGCCGATTAAGTTAACTAAACCCCAGTATTTGCCCACAGACCCCCTGGCGGGAGACCAGTGGCACTTGGAAAATACCGGTCAAACTGGCGGGACTCCGGGAGTAGATGCCAATATTTTGGATGCCCTGAACTTGGCCACGGGCAATGGTATTGTTATCGCCATTGTGGATGATGGGGTGGAGTCGGGACATATCGACTTGCAGGATAATTTCCGCGAGGATTTGAGCATTGATTTTAATGGTACGCCACAAAAAGAGTATCCTTTAGATGCGACTCCTGATGTGGATTTGGAATCTAATTGGTGGTGGTTGTTTTGGCTGTTGTATAATCGCTATTCTAAAGCTCCTACCCGATCTGGCCGCACATCTATGATAGACCCAGACCAGGCGGAAGAAACCTCAGACCCATTCCAACATGGGACGGCTGTGGCGGGAATAGCGGCGGCTGATAATAATGGTGAGGGGGTTTCTGGGGTAGCGCCAGATGCGGAGTTGGCTAGCGTGCGACTGACGGCGGACTTGGTGACAGAAAAGCAAATTGCTGATGCTTTGGCGCACGAACCCCAGGCTATAGCGATTTATAATAATAGCTGGAAACCGGACGCGCCTTTACTGGCGGCGCCGCTGACTTTGGCGGCTCTGGAAAATGGGGTGAAAGCGGGACGTGATGGTAAGGGGAATATCTACGTTTTCGCTGGCGGGAATGATGGCTGGCTGGGGGAAAATGTTAATAGTAATCCTTTTGCCAATTCTCGCTATACGATCGCTGTAGGCGCGATCGACCATAACGGGACACAAGCCTGGTACAGCGAACCCGGAGCCTCCCTCCTAGTTTCTGCGCCTTCCAGTTCTTCTTCTATTGACCCCATCACCGGCGAAAAAGTCAGCGTTGGCATTACCACCACTGACTTACAAGGAGAACAAGGTTACAATACTGGCGCCGAGAAAACCGACAACAACACTGATAAACCAAATACCGCCACCGACTTACAACAGAAAACCGACAGCGCCACCCACCAGCAGGATATCACTAATACCAATTATACCAACCGGTTTGGCGGCACATCGGCGGCGGCGCCGATCGTCTCTGGGGTAGTGGCATTGATGCTGGAAGCCAACCCCGACTTGACTTGGCGGGATGTACAGCATATTTTAGTAGAAACTGCCACCAAAAACAACCCCACAGATACAGATTGGGTGACAAATAGCGGCGGTTATCAAGTCAACCAAAAATATGGTTTTGGTACAGTGAATGGCGCCCAAGCAGTAGCAGCAGCGCAAACATGGACAAATGTGGCGCCAGAGATAGCCGTTAAGTCCAACTGGCAGCAGGTAAATACTGCCATTCCTGATTATGATACAGTAGGATTATTGGGTCAGCAAGTAGCGGACATCCTCAGCAAAAACCCCGCTGACGTGACCGAAGCGGAAAAATCACTATTGCCCGCACTCCCCCCGACTAATCCCCAGTCAATTTCGGCAAAAATTGATATTGCTGAGGATATTAATATAGAGTGGGTGGAGGTAGTATTTGACGCTCAGCATAGCGCCCGAGGCGATTTGAAACTGACCCTGGTTTCTCCCGATGGCACAGAGTCGCTTTTGACAGACCGCCACGCTGACCCCAATGGCAACTACGATAAATGGACATTCACCTCTAACCGCCACTGGGGGGAATCTTCCCAAGGGGAATGGACCCTAAAAGTCGCCGATGAATGGGGCAACGAAGTCGGCACCTGGAACGGCTGGAAACTGAACTTTTACGGCACCGAAAACCCCACCGTTAATATTCGCGCTACGGACAACAACGCCACGGAAGACGGCAACAGCGGTCAATATATTGTCACCCGCACCGGGGGCAATATCAACAAACCCCTAACCGTGGAATATCAAATTGGCGGAAGCGCTACCAATGGCAGCGATTATACCATCAATGGGGTGACAAGTCAACAAACCATTACCTTTGCTCCTGGTCAAACTACCGCCACCATTGGCATTAATCCCATCCACGATTATGAGGTAGAACCGACCCAAAACGTACAACTCAGCCTCGTGGATGCGGGGGGCTATCATTTGGGCAATGACACCACCGCTACGGTGACTATTACCAATAGCACCACTACAGAGCGTTATGGCTCATTTGTCTATGTCAATCCCGCCAATGGCCATCAATATATATTGAGTGAGGCGGATACTTGGTTAGGCGCGCAAAATCAAGCCGAAGCCTTGGGGGGCAATTTAGTCACCATTAACGATGCCGCCGAAAATCAATGGTTAGTGGATACTTTTGGGCGGCAAAATCTCTGGATTGGCTTGACAGATAGCGAAATTTATGGTAAACAAGAGAACAATTTCCAATGGGTAAGCGGAGAATCGGTTGCTTATAAGAACTGGGCACCCGGAGAACCAAATGGTCAAAACATTAACGGCGTTGACTTTGCTCATTTTTGGGACAATTCTCCAGGCGGATGGGCTGATACCTATAATGAGTGGCAACCTTTACCCGGTATCATAGAAATCGACCCGGCGACCATAGCTCAACCCATTGTTAACATCATGGTCACGGATGCCATTGCGGGTGAGGATGGCAATGCGGGACAAATTGTGATGCAGCGGCTGGGCAATTTAGACCAAAACCTGACGATTAATTATACCGTTGCTGGTGACGCCACTAATGGGGGGGATTACCAAGGATTAAGCGGTCATCTCACCATTCCGGCGGGTGAAACCTTAGTCACTTTACCCATCATTGCCTTACCGGATGATGTCATCGAAGCCAACGAAACCCTGGTGGTGAACTTGGCGGCGGGGGATTACCAAATTGGCAGCCAACCCAGCGGTCACGTGGTCATCGCTGACCAAAACCCCATCAACCGCATCGCCAATGAGGTTATCGGACGGGATGTTGCTCTGCTGCCTTACTGGACTCAACGGTGGCAAAACGGCGAAACTTTAGCGCAACTTCGGGTAGCAATTATCGCGGCGGGACTTGATGCACAGGGTGGTAATGAAACCGAAACCAAGATAGCTGAGATTTATCAGGATATCCTAGGACGCGCTGCCACCAGTTCCGAGATAGCATCGGCACGTTCTCAGCTAGAAACTGGTGCCACTTTATCGGAACTGCGGCAACAACTAGAAGGCGCAGATATTATCGATACCAGCAGTTACGTTTACACCAATCCGGTGACAGGAAATCGGTATTTCCTGACTACAAGTGACACCTGGCTGGGTGCCCAAGAACAAGCGCAGGCATTAGGCGGCAACTTGGTCACTATTGACGATGCCGCTGAAAATCAATGGCTGGTGGATACCTTTGGTGGTGGTGTCAAGTGGATTGGGTTAAATGATAGCCCGATTTATGGGAATACTGAGGGTAATCATCAGTGGGTGAGTGGAGATACAGCCACATTTATAAACTGGCGCACAGCCCCCGATAACAAACTTCATACTCCCGAAGGTGAAGACTTCAGCGAGACTAATTTTGGGGGGACACCTGGACTATGGAACGATGCGCCGAATCAGCAGAGTGTCCTGCGGCGTGGTATCGTGGAAATTACCGCGCCACCGCTACCCATTCCCGATCGCTCTTGGCTGCCCAATCTACTAGGTACGGTCAATTCCGACCAATCGCGTGGCGTTGTGGTGGATAATGATGGTAATGTGTATATTGCTGGTGGCACTAACGGGTCTCTGGATGGCAACATCAACGCCAGCGGCATTAATGCTAACTTTGCTGACCCCCTTCCTCACCAAATACGACGCTCTCGGCAATAAACTCTGGACGCGCCAACCCGGTTCTACCGGCTTTGACTACTACAACGGCATCGCTAATGACGCCTCGGGCAATATCTATACTGTGGGTTACGATGATGGCCCCGGTCAGAATGGCAGCGGCGATATCACTCTAACCAAATGGGATAGTGACGGTAATCAACTGTGGAGTCAATTGATTGGCACTGCTGCCCATGAGTGGGCGAGTGGTGTTAACGTCGATACTGCCGGTAATGTGTATATTGCGGGTTATTCTCAGCCTTGGTCAACAGGAAGTCCTGCGGATGCCTTACTTGCCAAATACGACAGCAATGGCAATCTGATTTGGCAGCAAACTATCGGCTCTACAGGTGAAGACATGGGGCGTTCTGTGGTGACAGATGCTGCTGGAAACGTTTACGTTGCTGGCGTCACCACTGGTTCTCTCGATGGCAACACCAATGCTGGCAGTACCGATGTGTTCCTGACGAAGTTTAACGCTGCTGGCGTCAAACTCTGGACGGAACAACTGGGAACCCCTGCGGCTGATGGTTACGTTTACATCCCCAATGTGGGCGGAGAATATCGCCGCAACGTTCAAGTTGCCCTTGACAAGGATGGTAATATCTACCTCTCCGGCACCACTGAAGGCAACCTGAACGGCAACACCAATGCCGGACGTCAAGATGCCTTCTTGGTGAAATACGACCCCAACGGCACTCAACTGTGGACGGAACAACTGGGAACCGCAGGGGACGATCGCGCTTGGGGTGTCACTGTGGATAAAAATGGCATTGTCTATCTCACTGGCACCACCCAAGGGTCTCTCAACGGTCAACCGCATTTTGGCAGTAACGATACTTTTGTGATGACGTTTGACAGTGCTGGCAACCAGCTCACCACCCGCATCATCGCTACCGCCAATGATGATATGGTTCAAGATATCAAGGTCGATCGCTCCGGCAACATCTACACCACTGGCAACACCACCGGGTCCTTAGCCAACACCAACGCTGGCAATTATGACGCCTGGGTGTCCAAAAACACCTTTGTCAACATCGGGCCAATAATTAGCGACGAACCCACTAACCTCATCCAGAATGGCGACTTTGAAGCTGTTGATGTCAGTGGCCATTGGGCATATTTGTGGCCGAACACAGTACCCGCAGGCTTTAATTGGTCAGTTGCCAATGGTTACGCAGAACTGATTAATCAGACATGGAATGGGGTATCGGGCACATCTAACCCTGATGGGTTTGACCAAACGATATCCTTGGATGATGCCACCAAGATTTCCCAAAATTTTGCCACTGAAGTCGGGAAAACTTACGAGCTAAGTTTCTGGTATGCCCACGATCCAAATTCTGCTGCTTCCACAGGATATATCGACGTTACGGGTAACAATTCTCTGCTCTCAACTACTCTGACCCACGATATCCCGGCAACTCGTAACAATATGCAGTTTGTCAAATATACTGCTACCTTTACTGCCGACAGCAACAGCACCACCCTGTCATTCCAGGGAGATGCTGCCAATAGTGTCAAAGGGTTTGTCATTGATGACGTGTGGGTTGTCCCTGTCACCGAGTTAAATTATGAAGACTTTAGCTCCCTAGCAGGACTCAACCTCATCGGTAGCACTGCTCAACTTGGCGACACAATCCGCCTGACCCCGAAGAACCGGACAAGCGGCTCTCAAGCTGGAGCGGTGTGGCACGCAACACCGCAATCGGTGGAAGATGGTTTTGAGACTACGTTTCAATTCCAGATTAACGATTTGGGAGGCTCCGGTGGAGATGGCTTTGCTTTTGTCATTCAAAATAGCAGTGCCACTGCGATCGGTGGTGGGGGAGGAACGCTTGGCTATAGCGGCATCTACAATAGCCTCGCGGTGGAATTCGATACCTATGATAACGACGAACCCGGCACCCATGACCCCAGTGGCAATCATCTGAGCGTTCACACCGGCGGCACAGGACGAAACAGTGTTGGCATCACGCCTTTGGGTGTCACGAGCATGATACCCAATATGTCCGATGGGGAAGTCCACACAGTTAAGGTGAAATACATCCCCGGCACTCTGCAAATTTTCATGGATGACCTATCTACCCCGGTTTTAACCGTGCCAGTGGATTTAGGGAATACCTTAAATTTGGATAACGGCAAAGCCTGGGTTGGGTTTACCGCAGCCGCATCCGCAGCATGGGAAAATCACGATATCCTCAACTGGACATTCTCCAATCCACCCATAGAAAACCCCAGCTACAACTGGACATGGACGTACTTCGGCGAAGACTTCAACCCCAACGGGAATCATGGAGTGCTAACTAACACTCCCAATGTGGATAATGCGCGAAATGCCTTCCTCGCCAACCTTATCAACGTTGAAACCGAAGACTTCGAGAGTTTTGTCGATCGCGAAACTCCCAGCAGCTTAACCTTTGGCAGCGAAACCGCAACCATTTCCGGCGTGACCAGCATTCGCGACTTTTCCACCGGCAACTATAACGGCGATGGCACCTATCCGATTTCGGGGAATAAATCTTTATTCCACTATCATCCTTCGCGCACCTTTACCCTTGATTTCGACACGCCGCAATCTGCGGTTGGGTTCACTTTGACCGATGCGGGGGATTTGGGTGGTCAGCTTATGCTCACCCTGCACCATGAAGACGGCACATCAGAAAATTTACCTGTGCCTCACCAGCACCAAATTTATCGCAATTCTGGTTCGGCAGTTTTCTTTGGAGTTACCGACACCGACAAACCGTTAACAGCCATAACCTTTACCAACACACGATTTGATGGGTTTGGTTTAGATGACCTGATTATCGGACAGGTGAATCCGAATCGCACATCTACACCCACACCACCCAATCAAACCCTAAATCTGACCTACACCGAGGACACTGCTCTCAATCTCAGCGATATCGTTGTGAGTGACCCCGATGGCGAAACCACCGTCACCCTCACCCTGTCCAATCCTGCGGCTGGGGTGTTGACCACAGGAGGCGGAACCGGCCAATATAATCCCACCACCGGCGTTTGGACGGCTAATGGTGCAGTTGCGGATGTGAATGCGGCCCTAGCAGATTTGCAGTTTGTACCCACTCCAAACTTTAACCAAGATGTCAGCATTGCCGTTGCGATTACCGATGATTTTACTCCGGCATTAACAGGCACAATCAATCTCAAAGGCATCGCTGTCAATGATGCACCCACCGTCACCACCACCAGCGTCAGGCTCACCGGTGCCACAGAAAACGCCGGATTTACCCTAACTCACGCCGACTTGGTAGCGGCGACGGGTGCCACTGATGCAGATGGCGACGCTCTCACCTTCCGCATCCAAACCGTCGGATCCGACGTTCCCACCAAAAACGGTCAACCTGTAACAGCGGGTGTCACCACCTTATCGGCGGGTGAAGCAATTCTGTGGACCCCCACCACCGTCGGTAACGCACAACCGGCATTTACCGCCACCCTCACCGATGGCAAAGTCACAGTGGCAACCCCAGTCACGGTCAGCGTTGATGTGAATCCGGTTATCGTCACCATCGACGCCACGGACCCGGATGCCACAGAAGGCAGCGACACTGGCGAATTCACCTTTACCCGCACGGGAGATACCACCAATCCGATGACGGTGAATTTCACCATCGAACCGTCAATCCATTGGTCTCGTCCGCAAGCAGTTTCGGGCACCGACTACAAAACAATTCCCACCAGCATCACCATTCCGGCGGGTGAATCTTCCATCACCTTGACCATTACCTCTCTGGAAGACACAGAAGCAGAATGGCCAGAAACCGTGAGGCTGAAACTTGCCGAAGGTGATGGCTATGAAATCAGCACCACCAAAAACCTGGATACGGTGGTAATTTGGGACAATGAAACCCCGCAATTACAGCTTCACGCAGAATGGTACACCGGTCAACCGACGAATTTCCATCAAGAATCCTATGCCTCGGAATCTCGAAATGACGAAATCTTCCTGTTGCGTCGCATCGGCAGTTTGGCAGAAGATTTAACCGTCTATTACTCCCTGCCAGGAACCGCAACCAATGGAGAGGACTACGAAGAACTCCCCGGAAGCATTACCATTCCTGCGGGTCAACATGATGTCTCTTTCACGCTCATCCCAATTGATGATAGTGAAGTGGAAGGGGACGAGACGGTAGAAGTGACCCTGACCCCAGATCCAACCTATACTTTTATAAACCGTCACGGTCGGATTTGGGATCGGATTCCCGTGACTCTTGTGGATAATGACGATAAACCCACCGTCCAGATTACCGGCAGCGATAACCAAGCCTCCGAATACGGCGACCCTGGTCAATTCACCATTAGCCGCACGGGGGACACCAGCAATCCGTTAACAGTGGATTACTGGATTTCTCCCTGGTGGTGGCATAAAGCCAAAAACGGGATCGATTATGAAGCTATCCCAGAAAGCATCACGATTCCGGCTGGTCAATCTTCCATCGCCATTGACATCAATCCCATTGATGACAGTGAACTCGAAGAAAATGAAATTGTCGATATCTACTTAAAGAGCAATCCCAACTATGCGATGAGTGGCACGTATTACGCACAGTTGAAGATTCTCGACAATGAAACTCAATCCTTACAGTCGCGGCAACAGTTTGGCACCTCAGCCAATGACATTGCCAATAGCATTGCCGTAGATAGTGCAGGCAACACTTACACCGTCGGGCACACTACCGGCAACTTCGGTGGCACCAATAGCGGTGGCAGCGATGCCTTTATCGCCAAGCGCAACAGCAGCGGTAGCCAACTCTGGCAGATTCAACTGGGAACCGCCAGCAATGATGAAGCCAAACAGATTGCCCTAGATAGTGCCGATAATTTATACGTTCTCGGATGGAGTGGCAACTCATCAAATAGCTGGATTGCCAAATACGACAGCAACGGCAACCAACAATGGCAAAAACCCCTCGGTAGTGCCGGTTATGACATCACCAACGGTGCCTTAACCATTGGCAATGACGGCAGTCTGTACGTTACCGGAGGCACCACAGGCAACATCAACGGCACCAACCAAGGCGCCACCGATGCTTGGGTTGCCAAATACGACAGCGATGGCATCCAAACCTGGGTGAAGCAATTCGGCACCGCCGATGAAGACGAAGCCTTGGGAATTGCGGTAGATAACAACGGCAACATTTACATCACCGGCGAAACCAAAGGCTCCTTAGCCGGAACCCGCGAAGGCGATGGAGATGCCTGGGTTGCCCAGTTAGACAGCAGTGGCAATTTGCAATGGCAAACCCAGTTAGGAACCACTGCGGTGGATGTTGCCCGTAGCGTTGCCGTGGATAACAACGGGCGCGTTTATATTGGTGGTCAAACCTTTGGCTGGTTAGGCGAAACCTATGCCGGTAGTGCCGATGACTGGGTAGGCGATCGGGATGCTTGGTGGAAGGGAATTCACGGCGACAGGTCCGGTTTCGGCGGCACCTACTACGGCAATGGCGATGCCTGGGTTGCCCAATTAAACAGCACCACTGGCGCCGTCAACTGGAAGCGACTATTAGGCACAACAAATGCCGACAGTGCCACCAAAGTAGTAGCCGACAGTTTGGGTAACGTTTACCTCGCCGGACGCACCCAAGGCAAATTAGCCACCAGCCAATTTGGCGCTGACGATATCTTCCTCGCCAAATACAACCTCAACGGTGCCCTCCAGTGGAAACAGCAACTAGGAACCGCCGCCACAGATATCGTGAATGACATGATATTAACCAGCAGCGGGATTTATCTCACCGGCGACACCACCGGCAATTTACAAAACACCAATAAAGGAGGTAAAGATGCGTGGGTGATTAAACTGGCTTAGTCAAGGGACAAGTCGGGTGGGCAGTGCCCACCCGACTAATAAATTATCCATAACCTGTAGGGGCACGGCATCGTTAATATTTGGGTTTCACAAACAATCTTAATCACGCCGTGCCCCACCACACGGGGAAAAATTCAGTCATTTGTCATTAGTCCTTTGTCCCTTGTCCCTTGATTTCCCACAAGGGACAGGGCATAATGTAAGAGTTGTAGGGGCGAAGCACCCGCGCCAGATATTCCTGGGGAAATGAACAATCTCTCAACGCGGGTGCTTCGCCCTTGGCTGGGACTGAGAAACCGGGTTTCTCGCATTAAGTTTTCGTCTCAGGCTCAGAAACCGGAACTACCCGGCGGAGTAAATAAGGGCGAAGCACCCGCTCATAAAGCGTCTGGTAAAACGAATAATCTCTTGGGGCGGGTGCTTCGCCCCTACAATGCGCTTTCGCTTCGTCCGTTATGGGTATAATGAATACTGGAAACCAAAATATAAAAATAATATTAATTTGTTTTTTTACTGACATCATATGCTATAATTATCCCAGATAAAATTAAACCCCAATGACTCGATTTATTTACGACCAATTCACCAAACAATACATCCAGGAGCTATTAAAACAATTAGGCCAAATTGAAACCAGCAAGACAATGGTATCAGAACGGCGGGAAATCGACATTTTCTTTACGCCCAACCCGGAAAACGTCGCCGCTGCCAGTCACCTAGGCTTATTGGGAAGATTGGCCACAACTCCTGCACTCTTTGAACCATTTAGCAATCCCGTCAAACCCAAAGAAATTCGCCGATGCCTGGTGAAAGTATTCGACATTGAGGCAGAATTTGAACGCCAAGCCATCCGGGAAAAAAGGCGGCTCACTCCAGCGGAATCACCCCGGTTGTGGGTTCTCACCCCCACAGCATCCACCGCCGTCTTAGCCGAGTTTGGGGCTACCCTCGACCTAGAAAACTGGATGAGGGGCGTTTACTTTCTCGCCAAGGGACTGCTTAGCGCTATTATCGTCATCCACCAACTACCGCCAACACCAGAAACCCTGTGGTTGCGGATTTTAGGCACGGGCAAAGTCCAAAAACAAGCCCTGCAAGAACTGTATCAACTACCACCAGATAACCCCACGCGAGAAACTACGCTAGAATTGCTGTATAACCTGCGTGCGATGTTAGAAGCTCGACAAAATTTAGCCCCAGAGGAGAGGGAGTTAATTATGGAACTATCACCCTTGTATTTACAACAGTTACAAAAGGCTAAGGAAGAAGGCATCCAACAGGGTATCCAACAGGGTATCCAACAAGGCGTTCAACAAGAACAGCGGTTGCTGGTGGAAAGTATGCTGCAAGTGAAGTTTGGTTCGGTGGATGCTGAGTTAGCTCAAATTATCGAGGCGTTAATCGAAATTCCCACCTTGGAGCGAACCCAGTTGATTTGGCAGCTATCCCGCGAGCAGCTTTTAGCTCGGTTTGACCGTGAGGATGGGGTATAATTTCGTTATTGGTCTTTTGTCCTTGGTCATTTGTCCTTTGACAAGGGACTAATGACCAAGGACTAATGACAAAAAGTTCCTATTTATCATACAATTAACCACCAAATGAGGAGATGTACTGATGCACAACGGCGATCGTCAATATCTTAAAACAATTTTCCAGCCTTTCGGCCAAACAGAAGCTGACGAACCTCTGGAATCAGAACAGCGAGAAATAGACATACTTTTTACCCCAGATCCAGAAAAAGCCCCTGCTGCCAATCACCTAGGATTGCTGGGCAGATTGGCGGCAACTCCAGCAGCGTTTGAATTCTTTAGCCATCCGGTTAAACCACATGAAATTAGCAATTCCTTGGTAAAAATATTAGACCTCAATGAGGAATTAGAAGGTAACGCCACTGAGGAAAACCGGACTCTCACTGAAGCGGAATTAGCCCACTTGTGGATTTTCACCCCTACAGCGTCCGCTGCCGTATTAGCAGATTTTGGTGCTACCCTAGACTTAGAAAACTGGATGAGCGGGATTTACTTTCTCCCCAAGGGACTGCTCAGCGCTATTATCGTCATTCACGAGCTACCGCCGACACCAGAAACCCTGTGTTTGCGGATTTTAGGCATGGGCGAAGTAAGAAAACAAGCCTTACAAGAACTGTCCCAACTGCCACCGGAACATCCCATCCGTTCGACTGCGCTCAAATTACTGGAGCAGTTCCGCACGAGTTTAGAAACTCAACCAGATTTATCCCCAGAAGAAAAAGAGTTTTTGATGGAACTATCACCCTTGGATTCACAACCGTTAGTGCCGGAAGAATGGAGTTAGGTATAATTTCGTTATTGGTCTTTTGTCATTGGTCATTTGTCCTTTGACAAGGGACAAATGACTAATCAAGATGTTTAAATTTTGCTTAAGCTGGTAAAATTATGCTGGTTTAAGTGGATAATCAGATGATACCACTCATAGGGGAGAATTGGCAGATGCAGCAAGCAGGACTAAAACAGTGGGAAAGGTGGTGGCTAATGACGCCGTTTCCTGCCAAGAAGTGGCGCAAAATCCTGATTTTTATCGGTTTTTTGTGGTGGGGACTGTCTGTTTTATGGCCGGAAACTGCGCGGGGTCAAATTACGCCCGATCGTACCTTGGGGGCAGAATACTCTACCGTTAACCAAACCAACAGTAACCGCCTAGAAATCGGCGGGGGAGCTACTCGCGGCGTTAACCTATTCCACAGTTTCCAAGAATTCAATATAGATACCGGGCAAACGGTTAATTTCACCAATCCCGCCACCATAGAAAACATCATCACCCGCGTCACCGGGGGCAACCCGTCTAATATTAATGGCACCCTGGGGGTTGTCGGTAATGCCAACTTATTTTTACTCAATCCCAACGGCATTATTTTTGGCAATAATGCTAATTTAAATATCAACGGGTCGTTTATTGCCACCACTGCCAGTAGTATTATATTTGAAAATGGCCTAGAATTCAGCGCCACCAATCCCCAAGCTGAACCATTACTCAGCGTCAACGTCCCCCTCGGCTTGCAATTCGGAGCCAATCCCGGGTCAATTGTGATTTTGCCATCAGCAACATCTTCATATACTCTATTTGCCCCTAAACTGTTTGGACAAACACTAGGATTAATAGGAGGCAATTTAAATTTGCAAAATCGAAATATTGGCGCAGCTCAAGGAAATATGGAATTAGGGGCGGTAGGCGATAGCAGTTTTGTGAAAATTCAGTACAATAACAATAGATTTAGTTTCGGATATGAAGGAGTCGCCAACTTTCGCGATATCACACTTGCTGGCGGTGTTGGGGTTAGTGCAAATGGGCAAGGTGGCTCTATTCAAGTAAGAGGAAGACAAGTAACACTGAGTCAAGGCTCCACAATTAGCGCCACAGCAGTGGAGAATGAAAATGGAGGCAATATAGAAATCAAGGCAGAAAATTTGATTCTTGAGGATAGCTCATATATTTCCGCATCCACTTTTAGCCAAGGAAATGCAGGCAATATCTCTATCAATGCGGCTGATTCTATCGTAGTTAGCACCGATAGCGGCATCTTTGCCCAAGTGGACAAAGAAGGTAGTGGTAACGCCGGTTTTATAACGATTGACACCAGACAGTTGCGCATTGAAAATGGGGGGCAGGTATCCACTAAGACGTTTACAGGTGGAAATGCAGGAGATTTAACGGTCAATGCTAGTGAGTCATTAGAAGTTGTTGGTTTTTCTCCCAACGATCCCGATTACGTCAGCAGTTTATTTACCGAAACAGAAGGTGCAGGCAATGCGGGAAATTTAACGATTAACACGGTACGCTTAATTATCGATGATGGTCAAGTTAGAAGTGAGACTGATGGTGCCGGTTCTGGGGGCAATTTGATTGTCAAGGCTACTGAATATTTGGAAGTTAGAGGCGCAACCGATGCGAAGTCTCCGGCTGGCTTATCCGCATCTACTGGAGGCACAGGCAACAGTCAAAATCTGACGATTACTACACCTGTATTGAGAATTTTAGACGGAGCCACCGTATCGGCGAGAAGTCGAGACCCTGGACGTGGTGATGCGGGGGATATCACGATTAATGCTTCGGAAATTCAAGTGAGCGGCAGCCAATTTGGGCAACCTAGTACCTTGAGAGCGGAAACTCTCACCAGTGGTAAGGCGGGTAGTATTAATATCACAGCAGATTTGCTATCTGTTACAGATGGGGGGCAAGTCACGGTCAGCAGTAGAGGTACTGGGGATACGGGGAATTTAGAGATAAATGTTCGGGATATTAGGTTGAGGGACGGTGGCAGTCTCCAAGCGACAAGTGTGGCGGGAAACCAGGGCAACATTACCATAAATTCTAGTAATTTGTGGGTGCAGACAAATAGTGAAATTACCGCTACTGCCACAGAGGAAGCTAATGGTGGTAATATTACAATTGATACGGACACACTGTTAGTTTTAGACAGGAGCAGGATCGCCGCTGATGCTGTGATAGCGACTGGGGGGAATATCAACATCACCACTAAAACATATTTTCCTACTTTTGATAGATATATTACTGCTAATTCTCCATTTGGTCCTGATGGGGTGGTGAATATCCAGACGCCGGAGATAGACCCGATCGGCTCGCTTCTGACTGTAGATACAAATCCCGTGGACGCCGAGAGTCTCATCACCCGAGGTTGTAATGTGGAAGGGGACAAATCCCGTTTTGCGTACACCGGATATGGCGGGGTGCCTCCCAGTCCTAGCGATACCTTTTTCAGCGATATTTTTTGGGACGATATGCGTCCTTTGGGGACAATACAAGGGAGCGTCAGCCACCAAAAACCGGAGCAAAAGCCAGTTACCGCCACTGTGACATCTCCGATTATTGAAGCGGACGGATGGGTGTATGATGAGGTATCAGGCGATATCATCCTCACGGCGGCAACTGCTGCTAATATAGGTGGTTATCCGGGGCTAAATAATATCCGGTGTGACGGCGGAGTGAGCCAGTTGGGGACAAACTCAACTGCCAATGATGAGAGGAGGTAACACGTGTTAAAGAAAGGGGCAGCATTTTACCATCGTCTGCGAGCTTGGGTGAAGCGCCAAGCTAGATTTATTTTCATATGTATATGTGGGTTATTGGCTACATTTGGCATTCAAATGCTGGCGCTATCACCAGCCGATTCAAATGTAGATTTACCCGATACCGACTTGACGAGAATAGTGCTTAATGATAGCATATCTAACCCGCCCAATTCTGGAACTGATGGGGGAACATTATATCAAAACGGGCGGTTTGCCGAGGCGGCGGCGGCGTGGAAAAAGGCGTTGGAGCTACCATTAGAACCACTAGATAAGGCTTTGACCTGGAATTATCTATCTCTGGCTTATCAGCAGCTCGGAAATTGGCGGGAAGCGGAGGAGGCAATTAACCAAAGTTTAGAGATTTTGGCGAGTCTCCCAGATGATGCTAAGAAAAATCAAGTTTTAGCCCGGTCTCTCAGTACCCAAGGACGGCTGGAAATGTCCCAGGGGAAATTATCTGAAGGTTTGGAAAATTTGAAGCATGCGACGGAAATTTATAAGGGAATAGGCGATCGGGAGGGTGTGATTGGTAGTCAGCTCAATCAAGCGCAAATTTTGCTGGCTAGCGGACTTTACCGGCAGTCTTTGAAGGTGTTGGCGGCGGTAGAAGAAAATATAGACAAGGAGTCTATTAATCCGCTGGTGAAAGCGGCTCAATTGCGCACTCTGGGTAATGCGCTCCGGGCAGTGGGCGATTTAGACCGCTCTAAAACAGCCTTGGAGCAGAGTTTAAACATAGATAGACAATCACCAGCCGCCAAAATTGCCACTTTGGTGAGCTTAGCAAATACGGAGCAAGCTATAGGCGATCGGCTGCGAGCCGCCAAGCAAATTGGTCCGGCATTAACTCCCTTTGGCTGTAGCATTAAGGCAGAGGGTCAAGTCAATTCTAGTACACCAGAGGCTTATAAGGAAGCTGAGCAAAACTACAATCAGGCAGAAGCGGAATTAAACCTAGTTGATAATCTTGACCTAAAATTTAAGTTTAAACTGAGTGAGTATAACTTTTACGTTATGCTGGCCAACCTAGATTATAAGCCAGAAAGTGCCGAAAAAGCCCAAATATTAGACCGGGATATTGCAGCGGATATAAACCGACTGTCGCCTGGGGATATTGACCCCAAAATTTTGATTAATTTTGCCCATACTCGGACTTGTTTAGACCAAGATAACCTCCAAAATACTGGGGCATTATCAGATATCGAGCAACTACTCCAAAAGGCAATTGAGAGAGCGGAAAGCCTGGGAGATTGGCGGACAAAAACCTACGCTCTGGGTCAGTTAGGTGGTGTATATGAAATGGCGAGAAGTCTGGATATGGCGAAGCAATTAACTGGGGAGGCAGCCCAAATAGCTAACAATATTCAAGCTCCTGATATCCTGTATCAGTGGCAATGGCAATTGGCGCGGCTTTACAAAGCTGAGGGTAAGAAACAGGAGGCGATCGCGGCTTACGCTACAGCTATCAGCGATATCGAATCAGTCCGCAAAAACTTGAATGCCATTAATCTAGATTTCCGCACCACTAACGATTCCGAAGATGGGCTAAAACTGGAAATTCAGCCCCTGCTTAGCAGCATAAATCCAGCAGATTCCCCATTTGAACCGCCGCGCTTAGATACAGACATTCCATTTGATTTTCGTTCAAAAATAGACCCGATTTATCGCGAATATATTGAGTTAATCTTACCCAGTGAAGCCGGAACCGAACCCCAAGAAGATATTGTCCAAGCGCGAGACTTAATCTTGCAGTTGCAAAATGCCGAACTGGAAACTATTTTGTTGTGCGATTTTGCCCAAACAGGAGAAGGAAAACTGGTGCCAGTTCACGAATTTATCGACCAGCGAGATTTAAAGGCAGCAGTTATCTATCCCATCATTCTCGGAACCCAGGGGAATTATGCCATTGGCGTGATTCTGAAAATGCCCGGTAAAGACCAGCCTTTGTATTTCAGCAAAACTTCCGTCTCTGAGAACCCAGTAGAACTGTTAAACAGCTTGCGGGAAAAGGCTGAAGACCAAAGCGATCGCAGATTTCAAGTTAAAAATGATGCCAAGAAATTTTATCAATGGTTAGTAGCCCCTATAGAAGCTGAATTAACAAAGCAGTCAATCGATACCTTAGTTTTTGTCTTAGATAGTCCCTTGCGGAATTTGCCCCTAGCCACCCTTTATGACAGGGAACGCGAGCAATACATAATCGAGAAATATGCTGTAGTCCTCAATACCAGTGGCATCCCAAAAAACGCACAACCTTGGGGAGAAGTCCGCCTCAATCCCTTAGTAGCGGGTTTAAACGACCCGAAAGATGCTTCTTTTAAAGCCCTCAAACAAGCTGAAGCTGAAGCCAAAGAAGTGGCAGCAACTTTAAACACAAGCGCTTTAATTGCCACCAAGAGTAAAGAAATTATCGCTGAAGATTTCACCCGGGATAATTTTCAGCGTGAGGTAGTTGATGCTGCCTCTCCCTACAATTTGATTCACATGGCAACTCACGGGAAATTTAGCTCTACCCCCAAAGAGACATTTCTGATGACGGCACCTCCTGCTGGTGCAACTGGAGGCCAAAATCGCGTCACCCTGAATGAGCTGGATAACCTCCTGAGAAAAAGGGATGAAATTGGATTTGATACGATTGAATTACTCATTCTCAGTGCTTGCCAGACTGCAGAAGGAGACAATCGGGCCGCATTGGGGCTAGCTGGGGTGGCAATCCGAGCGGGAGCGCGCAGCACGATCGCCTCTTTGTGGCAGGTTGACGATGCGTCAACTCGTGCATTTATGGCTCAGTTATCAAAAAAGCTAGCCCGTAACGAAGCCACCAAGGCGGAAGCTCTGCGACAAGTTCAAGAATATTTTTTGACGGAAAGTGATTACAAACATCCTGCTCAATGGGCTGGCTTCGTTCTGGTAGGCAACTGGCTGTAAGTGCCCTGTACTGACTTCGATTTGTGGATAGCACGGATTTATTCAAATCTGTGCCATCCCAGGACTGGTTTATCCTTTAATTCTGGAAAACCAACCCGATCGTCTTCTAATAGCTCAGTTAATTTATCATTAGGAACATCCTGATAATTGCGCTCGCGATGTTCAGCTAAAGCGGTTATAGTTTCATGCCAAATTTTATGCTTTTTCCATGCAATGTCGAATAATGCTTGGTTGTTTTGCCCTTCGGCAGTTTCAATTTCCTGCTGTATATTGGCATCATTGATTCTAATTACCGCTGCTGTTACATCAGAATCTATATAAGATTCTTCAAGGCACTTAATGGAAAAAGTCCAACCATAAGGCTGGTCAAATTTGAGGGGATATGCTTCTGGTAAGCGAAAGCCGACAATTCCTCCAGATTGAGATAGAGGCATCTCAAAAGGTTCCTCTTCTTTTGGTTTTAAAAAATTATCATTGGGATTACCCTGCTCATCCAGCTCCTCAATATCAAACCTAGCTTTGCAATCTGCGGGTAATTCGGGAATATAAAACCAGAAAATAGGATGAGGTTCTAGGGTGCCGGATAAACTGAGAATGTTCGCGTCGTCCTGTTGCTCCCATTCCGGGAGAGTAAGTTCTGAGTTGCCTTTCTTCGCTGCTTCTGCTTGGAACTTATTGAATGTGTCTTGAGAAACAGGAACTAAAGCTAACAGAGGCAAATTTTCTTGAGGAGGGCAAGGCACTGATTGACCATCTCGCTCACAGCCACCGCGTCTCGTACCTTCCACTCTCCGGGTTCGACCTGGAGGCCGGTCTTCCTCCCAGTTATCTAAGACTTCTGAAGAGGATAATATGAAATTAGCCCCGGGATGATGCAACTCTCGATGAGAATTTGCGACATTGGCCAAAGCGAGGGTAATGGCGATCGCCCAACAGGGGTAGCTAAAGAAAGAGTATTTCATGGCGATTTTTAGCAAAAAATAGGTAGCTGGTAAAAATCCAATTTACTGGCGGCGTAACAAGGGGTATATAATATAAACAATAGCACAGCCAGCAGTTGTCAACAATATGGCAACAGCAGCGGGAATAAAAGGCATCCATCCCGCCGTCTGCCATAATATGAGGAAGCACAGCCCAGATATAGGGACGATCGCCCCAGCGGAAGCCACGAGCATTAGCGCAGTTCGCCGCATTCCCCAAACTAAAACCCCCCCCACCCCAGCCCAAGCAAAAACCCACAAAGCATCACCCCACCAAGGGAACGCCCACAAAAATGGCCGCCCGTCTATAACTCTACTGAGAATTTGGCTAACCGCGTGTGCGTGAATCAGCACTCCAGGCATTTTTTCGGGGTAAATGGTGGAGTGATAATCAATGTTGTTAGACGATTTAGCCGTGTAACCAATCAAAATTATTTTACCTTTAATTTCCTCCGGTTTAATTTGCCCATTGATAACTTCCTGAACCGTAACCATCCGAGCTACATTCCAACCATATTCACCAGAAGACCGGTAATTTAATAAAATTTGATATCCATCCGCCAACATTTTTTGATAACCCCCATTTCCTGGCTTCCAGCGCTTCATTGTCACTGAGGGATACTCTTGTTTTCTGTGGAAAAATTGCATTTCTTGATTGGCAGTTCTTTTTATCTCAAATCCCTTAGCCTCTAGGTAGCGATATGCCAAGAGAAAACTCAGAGAAAATTTGCTCTGACAAGGGTCATCGGGATCTACATTTTCTAAAGATTGGGCGATGAGCTGACGCCGGATTGTTTCATCTCCGTTTTTGGATATAGGGAAATCACCAAATCCCACACGCTTCACCGGGACTCCTGGTGGGGGACCATAGCCTTGAGTTTCAGGTTTTTCCTGTGGTCTAGCGACGCATACAGAAATAATATCCTCATTTTCCTGGAGATACTGTAGCAACTTTTGATGTGCCTGCGTCTCTCCCATTGGCCGAGGGCTATCGCGGATGATGTCCAAACCAATTACCTGCGGTTGATAGGCGGCGAGTTTTCTCAACAGTTTCTCGGTAGTTTTGTCAGACATATACTCTCGGTCTTCTTCTTTTTCCAAGTCTCTATTTGTCACCGCCACTACCAGGATGCGGGGGTCGGGTTCTTCTGGGGGACGCTGCAGCATCATTTGATTAAAATAGCTAATTTCCCAAAGCTGCAATAATCCCATTGCCCGCACTAACATCACCACCGTTGTACTGGCTAAACTGGTAACAGCTACTTGCGGCGGTGAGATGGGGCGCTGCAAATCTTGCCAACTGGGGGGGCGTACTGCAGGGTTTTGACAAATCACTGGCAACCAATCAATGCTGGGGAGGCGTTCTTTCCAGTCATCGAGGATTCTTTCCCTGGCTTTCCGTACCGCTACAGATAAAATTTCTCCGCGTTGGGCATATTGGAAGAGAAAATGCTCTAAAAAATCCTGCGCTACTCGATTTGGCACTTCCTCCCGCATGGCAATTACCAGGGGAATTTGATATTCCGTCACCAGTTGGCGGGCTAAGCCCAAGCCATTGCAAGAGTTAAAAATCGCGATTTTTAATCCTTTTTCAATCGCGTGTTTTAAAGTATTCTCTAAATCTTCGGGAGACAGGATATCGGCACTATTCAGATAGACCATGCCGGTTTGCGGCTCCTCCGCGCTATCACCATGTCCGGCAAAAAACAAGATGTCCCATTGTTTTTCCCACAGCCGATCGCGCACCTGCCTCGGCGTCGGTTGGTTTAAAAATTCCGGAGCCGCTCCCACCTTGACCAACCGCTTTAATGTCTGCTGGTCTGGCTGGTAATCAATCCCCGTACTCTCTCCCCCTACCGCCAAAATCCGCACTTTTTTCCGGCGTCTAGCTACTACGGGTTTCTCCACCCCTTTAAACTCCGCCGGACTAAAAGCTACTTCCGCATTCCGGTAATCATCAAAAAAATTCCATACTGACCAGGGCAACTGCCACAAATCATAATCTTTCGTCTTCACCAAAAATCTAATATCTTCCCAAGGACTTAATATCGTTCTCAGGATATTTTCAATTTTCTGAAATTCTGGATAATCCAACCACTGATTAAAACTTTCTTTCAACCGCCGAGCAGCCACTTGACAAGCCTCTACAGAAATCTCCCGGGGCAACTTGCCTTTACCTCGTTTTTGCGGGGCTCTCACTGTGGGGTCTAGGCATTCATATTGATGCTGCCATTCTTCATAATCTTGGTAAACCCGGTCTGCTGGGGGTAAACCCCCAGAAATCCCCTCTGCCAAGGTGCGTCCATACTGCCCCTCTTCCTTGATTTCTACCAACTCCACCTGATAGCCAGAGTTGATTTGGCCTTCCAAGGAGAGTTTTACCAGCTTTGCCATTGCTGCCTTCCCAGTTGCGATAATTCCATTAAATCACAAAACTTTCCTTCACCGTCGTATCCTGGTAAACAATTTCTAGTATAAGCCGGGAATCAGGAGCATCATTAAACCAGTCGTCGAGCTGAATCATATTGCTAGCGCGTCCGGCTCTAACTTCATCAAAAGTAGCCCCAGCTTCATCCACAACCCTTAGTTGTAGCCCCTCGGGCAGACAGACCGATCGCTCGATTGCCCCCAAAGTTCGGACTTGAGGCAGAATCCAAATTATACCATCTTGGTCTCGCATCAGATTCATCACCAGAGCAATGCCGTATTTACTAGGAAAAATCTCCCCATCAATCCGCTTCACCCAGCTAATCGCCGGTTCTGATTCGGTTTTCCTAAACCGGCGAGCTAAAGCTCCCACCTCCACCGCGCCGAACACCTCGCGATATAATTGCCAGCCAGAGGCTCTAATGGCCTGAACTGCTGGCAGTTGATCCATATCAAACCATTGGCTCAAAGGTGGCACCAACCGCCGCCGATATAGCTGCAGCCGATAATCCTCACTATACAACAAAGCCGCCCACTTTGTAAAGGGCAATTCCAGACGAGGTGAATAAGAACGGAGCTGCCCTAACTGCTGCAACAAACCCGGAACCTCAGCCGCATCAATAGTTGGCAACATCGCCACCACTGGTTTTGGCGGCGGGCAAATTTCCCGCGACAGCCACAAAGCATTAATACTCTCCGTCAACTCCTCCTTTTGTACCGTGTAAGTGCGCTCTATCCTATCATAATTTCCCTGCTTCACTTGGGCGTGAGTGGTGACACCCCACACTCTCATCCAACACTCATCACCTTCTAGCTGTACCTGCACCCCTAAGTAATAATCCCCCGCCCAACCAGGAATATCCACCCATTCTTGAGGTACAGATATTTCCTCAATATCATAAATTTCGCTAGCAATCAATACTAAACGTGTTTCTCCCAATTCTATAGCAAAACCAGAGACAAAATCCCAAATATTCGGCAAAGCATTTCGCCCCGGAGACACCAACAATGCCTCAGCCAAATCCTCCTCATGTTGCAGCCAATCCACAAAAGCATTCAGACATACAGCATTCACATAAGCGCGCCACCGAGCCGCATCATTAGCGTAATTGCCCAATTGCTCCCAAGTGCGTTCCCGCAGTTCCGGCGATAGCTCCAGCCACAAATGTTCCGGATGAGCAGCAATTAACTTATCCAAATCAAGAATCATAGTTTCTCTCCTAAATGTCAGCTAAAATATCAGATTCAGGCACTTGGCGGATCCAGGACTCCACATAGGCCAAAACTTTTTTGCGTTTAGCCCCTATAGAAAGGCCAAAATTGCTATCAACCCAGCTAATTAACTCCGAGCTAAGCTGGTCTAGACTAGAGGCTAGTTGCCCCTTGACAGCAGCAACCTTCACATTGTATGATAAAGCAATATCGGTTAAATCCGTCTCCAAGATGTAGGCTTGTCGCAGAAATTCGCTACTGTCAGCGTCCAGCCTGCTAAAAGCCGCGAATAAAACCGGGTGGAGCCGGGACTGGTAATGAGATTGTAACCAGGCAACGATATCATCTTCCAGTGCAGCCAACTCTAGAAGTGCCCGATCGGGATGATGACATTGTACCCAATCGGATAAAGACCGCACCAATTCCCGGTGAAATTGTTGGCGGCGGTACAAAACCGTAGTTTGATGTACCCCAATTTGGTCTCCGATCGCTTGATCTGGCAAACCCAAACCGTATCGCAGCATCAGCACAATTTGGTTAGTATTTTCTCCTTCTAACTCGCTTAACTTCTGGGCCAGCAGTTCTGTCAAGGGTTCCAATGCTTTTTCCCGTTTTTCTGCCTCCTCTTGCGCCACCAAGTCTTGTTCCGGATCGCTATAGCTAAAAGGTGGGATAGTTTCCCCATCTTCTGCCTCCTCTGAGAGAATTTGGCTGGCCGACACACACTTAGGCGCCAACTTTAAAGCCACCAAACAGCGGTTAATCCACTTCTCGCATTTATCCGCACTAATCGGCTGCTTGAGATTGCTGCCTTCGCCGATTTCCGGGAGATAATAGCGGTTGAAATAAGCCGCCGCATCCTGGTAATGGCGGCCACTGGGTGGCATCCATTGCCGTCCGGTTTTGCCATAAACTGCAAATAAGGCTTGCTTAGCTTTTAAGCAACAGGCAATTTTCCATTCATCGACCCTGCCTAATTCCTGTAATTTTTGCTTGAGCAGTCGATCGCTCGTATTTTTCAACCGATACCAGTCAGAATACTTCCCCTCCCCAGTTTCCCGATAATACTCCTCCCGAATCTCCGACTCAATCTCTAGCTGGAAGTGCATCTCTAAACCTTTACCACCTCGGTAACGGTGATAAAACTTAGTAATTAGGTCGGGATTCTGCGCCATCACCAGAGAAATGTGCTGGTACTTTTCCCAAGTCTCTTCGGGAGCCGCAAAATCTCTGAATGTCTCATATCGCTGTTCCACCGCTCGATAGCGGGGATATTCCAAATAAGCCGCCAAATGCTTTTTCGCTAATTGCCGCTCCGCCTCCCCACGAGCCAAATCCTGCCAAATATCGATAAAGTATTGCAAAAGCGCCTTTTCATCTTGGCCTTGCCACCACTGGCAAAAAACCGGGTCAGTTTCCTGATAGCGCTTAATGTTGCGTTCTAACTCGATATCTTTTATCCAACGAAAATGTCGCCGTCCCGCCTCGGTTTCCAAGGAGAAAGCAAAATCAGTAAACTTTTGCTGAAACTGTCGTGGTGGCGGTACTAGCTGGTGACACATAACTTTAGTTTGGTAAAGCATCCCCAATCTGTAGAAAACTATAATTACCGGTAGATGCTGCTCCTGATGGAAAAATTCCTGCTAGATAGATACAACCTTCGGCTTTTTCCGCCGCGTCGCCGCTTGAGAAATCGCATCCACAAAACCTGTGGGGGCACTTTCTTGGAGCATTAACAGCAGGCGTTCTCCCAGTTCCACCTCCCCTGGGTCGATACCAGTGGTCATTACCGCTTGCAGACGCGGCATTGCCACTTTATCGATAAGTTCTACCAAACCATTGAGACAACGGTAAAACTGTTTTTCGCTCAAACCGGTGTCCGCGAGGGGGAATTCGATCGCGGCGCGGACCTCCCCATCAATCAAATCGTACTCCCACCGCAACATCTTGCAGGTCCAAGACAGAGACAACAGCGTGCGGAAAATTAATTCCCGGTGGGGGTGATCAGCAACGCCACACAGCAACCGAGGCGCATAAAACTGGATATACTCGCCATTTTCGTGCAGCTCGATCGCCACGGCGAACGGTTCGCCGCATTCCGCCGCCACCCCAGTCAGGATGCGGGAATGCGCTTCATCAACACTGTACCGCCAGCGGCACTGGTCCAGGTACTGAGCAATTTGCTTGAGGGTGGTCGCCATCGAACTCCAACCTTTCTGAGCTTACACCCCAGTATTAGGAGGCGAAACTCAAATTAATGCACCAGTTGGCCAAAAAATTTTAACTTTTTTTCTGCTAAACCCTGAAATCCCCCCCCACCAGAAGGTTTGGCGTTTTTTCTTCCTGGTCCTTTCCCCAGGGTTCCCCTGCCTAGTCATATCAGATATGTTACCTAATATCAGTAACAGCATAATTTTGACCATCCCCCCCCAATATAAAGATAAGCACATAGCGCCGGGAGGGAATCAAAACAAATTTTCCCCAACTGCAAAATTAGGGGCAATTTCCCCTGATAAGTAATTAGCCAGAAGCCGAAGCCACTCAAAATAGCCCGGACCCATAACCCATTATCATCAGCCAAAACCATGATTTCCTGGTTTAAGCGTTCCGACCAACCCAACCATATGTTTACCTGTTCCTCGGTGCAGCTATTTCCCACCGCCGTCCCAGGAACCGTTGCTGAAGCCATTTGTCCCGGTCAAACCGGATGGGTGAAATGCCAAGGCTCCTTTTGGAAAGCCAAACTTTATAATAGCAGTGGCGAAATCACCCTAGAACCCAACCAAACCATCAGGGCCGTTGGTCGAGAAGGAATTACTCTGCTCGTAATTGCCGAATCCTAGCCCTGAAAATCAAATCCAGAAACCGGGTTTCTTAACCAAGTCTTGGTGATGATGCAGAGATTATCCCAGAAACCCGGTTTCTTTAAGGTCGGGGTTTTCCCCAGCGATATTTGTTGAAAATCATGCTAAACTAGGTTAAATTCTTGCAAAGCAGGCAAAAAATTACTATTTTCGTGACTAGAGCGGCTGAGTTTAATCAAAGCAAAGCGCTGCACAATTTCTAAACTTGCCCACTGTTCTACAGTCAAAATAGCGCCAAATTCTCCCGCTTTTTCTTGGACAGCTTCGGGAATATGTTTGCTATCCAACCATGCCGGAGCTTCATCTAAAGGCATATCCTTTGCCTCTTCCCCAGTTCGTTCTAAAATTAATTTTTGCAGTAATTTCCGATATTCTCTAATTTCTTGATTAGTCGTGCCTGGTTGTTCTACCAAGGCGCGGCGGTCTTCCTGAGTAAACTTATTCCACTGGTTCAGCTTCAGCTTGATGCCACAGGTATCCAATTTTAATCTCACCTGCATAGGGATGCAGTGCAAAGACTCGACAAAATCTGCCTCAAATTGAAAAAACATCGTCATAATCCCTGCCTAGTTTATCGGGTTTTCCGTCAATATTATATACTAGGTTCAGCAGGTTTGTAGTTGGGCTTCAGCCCAAAAAAACCACCATCTGACGGGGTAACAGGAAATTGTCATTACAAAGGAGCGGAGAGCGCATCTGCCACCGCTGCCATACTTAAAGGGTGTCGAGCCATGCAGGCGTGAGTTATCACAGGTAATCTCACCTCATCACCCACTGGCAGCAAGGAACTAGAAGCCGGGACAATGATAAAATCCCAAGGGGTCCACAGATAGGTAAGATTAACCCGGTCTAACATCGCCACATCCTGATTTAAATTTCTTAAAAAATCGCTCTGGGGGCGCATCTGCACGCAAGGTAAGCTGGGGATAAGGTGTGCCATCCAGGTGCCATTATGGGGGGCAGAAATGCTGACAAACCGCTGCACTCGCTCGATGCCAGATAAACGCTGCAAATAATACCGCGCCACCAGTCCTCCCATACTTAAACCGACTAAATCTATAGGTTGACTGGGGGCAAAAGTTTTATCAATATAATCTGCCAATTGTGCGGCTAATTCCTCTAAACCCACATGGCGGTAATTTCCGGTAAAATCTGGAGTATGAACTGACCAACCCCTAGCGGTCAAATCGGCGGCCAAGCGGCGGAAAACCACGGATTTAATAAAAAATCCGTGGACTAGCACAACGGGAGGACGGTTATCTTGTGATTGTGGCATCAGCTTTGATGGGTTCAGAAAGAGCCTGAGTAATTACCTGGAAACAACGGCGATCGCTCACCATCCAGCGATGAATCAATACGGGGAGATGGATATTTTTGCCCACCGGCATTTCTGAGCTGGAGCCAGGGACAATCATGGCATCATATTTAGTCCAGATGGAAGTAAAATTAAGTTTACCGAGGGTTTTCGTGGCATCGGCGTTTAAATCTTCCAGAAACTGGCTCTGGGGACGCATTTGTACTGTTCCTTCCAGGGGGAGAGCGTATGCCATCAAAGTGCCATGATGGGGAGAGGAGATGGTGACAAACCGCTGCACCCGATCGCCCCCACCCAGTCGTTGCACATAGTAGCGACTCACCAAACCCCCCATACTGAACCCCACCAAATCGAAATTGCCATGAGGTCCAAACCGCTCCTCCGCAAACGCCGCCACCTGTTTGGCCAGCTTGTCCAAACCCACCGAGCTATTATTGGGAGAGAGATTGAGCGCGTGGACTGACCAGCCCAGCTCCGTTAAGTGAGCCGAGAGTTTGCGGAAAACCTTACCTGTATCCCAGATTCCGTGAACCAAGAGGACCGGGTTGCGGTGATTAACAGTAGTCATAATCAGTTTTGTCCAAAGTCCGGCGAGTCCTTTGTCCAAAGTCCGATAGAAACCGGGGACGGAGGTCAGCCTCCAGCGACGCGAGCTGGCGAGCCGATGTAGAGGCTGAACCGTTAGGTCTGCGAAGCGTCCTCCGGGTCTTAACCAAATCTCGGCTGTGATGCAGAGGTTATCCCAGAAACCCGGTTTCTTTTCCAAATGACCTTCGGACAAATGACCAATGACCCATGTACAGCTCGCAGTGTAACTTGCCCCTTTCCGGCGGTGAGTCACACTGTGACAGTTACCCAAGTGACCCATACCCTATGGGGGGTATTACCCCACGCAATGCCCCATTGCCACATATTAACTCGGTTGGTATAATCAGAAAAGCGGCGTCAACCGCTCTCAGAACCTGGAAAAAACCAGTCGTGGCAAGGAGTCGGCTCACCACCAACTCCCATCAACCAATGCCACCGCAGTTTCAAGCAAGTAGTTTGCTAGAATATCCTTAAAACAGTCGCTACTTTGGGGCTGTAGCTCAGATGGATAGAGCGAGCGCCTCCTGAACGATCGGGCACTCTGGGGGAAACTCCAGAAGTGAATGTGGTCAAACTCAAGGAAGCCTAAGTCAATTCCGGGTAGCTCATGTGGCGATCGGGAAACAGATAAGGTAATCTTGAGCCAAGCTCTACCCCCATTGTGGGGAGAGAAGGTGCAGAGACTGGTTTGAGGCAGGAGCCAAGATGGACTACGATGTCTCATCTAAAGTAGAGCGCCGGGGAATCCTGGCGGGAATGCTCTTGGGCAAAGGGTATAGAAACCAAAACAACTTCTATATCCAGGATGCGGGCGATCGAGAGGAATATCTCATATTCAAAAAAGACATCCTCGAAAGAATCACCAGCAAACCCGTGAGCCTGCAACGGTGGAACAGCAAAAACGGACAGCAACTGCGCATCGAACCCAAATTAATTCCCATAATTCGGGTTTTGGTTAAGAAACTTTATCCCGGAGGCACTCCCAAAATTACCCCGGAGTTCTTGGAATTCTTAACCCCCCAGGGAATCGCCATTTGGTTCATGGATAAAGGTTCGCGGTCCTTAAAAAAAAACCAAGGTCAAGTCCACGCCCTAGAAATTTACCTCAACACCCATCTCACTAAAGAGTACAACGAGGTAATCGTCGCTTACTTCTCCCAAAAGTGGGGATTTAAGTGGGGGCTAAGCAAAACCAAAACAGCCTACCGCCTGCGCATGGGTACAAAAGAGGGAAAGCGATTTCTCACCTTTATCCGTCCCTATGTTCCCCAAACCATGCTCTACAAAGTAGAAACGGAAAGCGCCCAAAGCGAAAGCCACCAAGCGCCACCAACCTCCTCAAACACAACGGCCACCACCTAAAGACCCCAAGTCTATGGTGAAGGAATAGTCCAGAAAGTGGGGAAACTCACACGAATCTGAAGCGCTAGGTCGCCGGTTCAAGTCCGGCCAGTCCCGTTAATCTGCTATTCTCTAGTGGGCACCCAGAATCACTGGGTGTATCTTCTGCTCAGGGGAAAGCTATAGCTATGCCATAGGGAAAAACCCTGACTTCCTGTCTATCCTCTGTTGCAAAAATTGATTGTTTGGCTATGATATTGAGGCTATCTGGGAGCAGAGGTCGTCAACGGCGTTCCCAAAACTGGCGTTTGTCAGGGAAAAACTTATTGGGGCTGCTATTAGGATTATCCGCAGTGTGTTGGATTAGTTACAAACAGTATAGAAACTACACCGACCAACCCCAGGCTTTATTAGTTTTGGGGGGAGCCGTCGAGAGAGAAGAGTTTGCCGCCGAATTTGCCCGCAAGAATCCAGATTTAGAAATTTGGGTATCCGGGGGCAGTAACCGAGAATATGCCCAATGGATTTTTGCCCAAGCGGGGATTGCAGATAGCCGCGTGCATTTAGACTATCGCGCCGTCGATACCGTAACTAATTTTACCACTTTGGTAGATGAATTCAAAGCCAGAGGAATTAACAGCGTTTATTTAGTCACATCCGATGACCACATGCGCCGCGCTCAGGTGATTGGGGAAATAGTCTTTGGTAGTAGAGGCATCACATATAAGCCTTTACCAGTGCCATCGGGACGCGAACCTGAACCCATAGAAAAAGCGATTCGCGATGGTGTCCGAGCCATTGTGTGGCTCACCACCGGCTACACCGGCGCCCAATTGGCAAACAAGAATTGATGGGCGAAAATCCCCCATTTGACTGTCAAATATTTGCCCTACTCTTTGAAGAGTGGAAAACTCAGTTGGAAAATCGTAATCACCATGCAAATGCAAGTCAGGCGATTGCAAATGAAAAATTTTCGGGGCATCAGCGATTTAACCTTAGAGTTTGATGCCCAAAAAACCACCGTGTTCATCGGCGTCAACGGCGTGGGTAAATCTAGTATCCTCGATTGTCTGGCCATTATGCTGTCTTGGGTAAGTGCCAGAATTCAGTTTGACCCAGATAACCGGATTAGTTACATAAATCAAATACAGAAAGACGGAAAATATCCTGATGAAGGCAGGGGTTTTTCTAAAAAAGATATCAAAATAAACTGCGAAGCGGCTCACAGTGATATTACCATCTTGGTGGATTCATCGGGAGAGTTAAATTGGGATTTAAGCGAAAATCGTGAGCCAAAAAGTAGGACGTTTGTTTTTGGTAAACCATCGATAAAAACAAATAGTTGGGGGTTGTCAGAACCAGATGCAGAGGATACAGACGAGCCAGCTACCCTAGAATCAGTTACGGATAAAATCCGCCAGCAGTGGCAAAGGAACCCGGAAGCGTCTATCCCCCTGGCGGTGTATTATCCAGTCGATCGCTCCGTGCAAGGTGTGGATGTAAAAAAGCGGGATAATTATGATTTTAAACAAGTAGATGCTTATGAAAATGCCCTAGATGGGGTAAAAATCAACTTTGCCAGTTTCTTCAAGTGGTTTAGAGCCTTAGAAGATTTAGAAGGAGAAGAAAGGCGAGACAACCCCAATTATGAGGATAAGCGGTTAGCAGCGGTCAGAAAATCTATCTATTCCGTGTTAGGCGATGATTTTCAGGACCTGCGGGTGCGGCGCAAGTCCTTGGAAATGACCGTGAAAAAACGAGGGGAAGAACTGATCATAAATCAGCTATCCGATGGGGAAAAGAGCTTGCTGGCGATGACAGGAGATTTAGCAAGGCGTTTAGCTCTAGCCAACCCATCTTTAGAAGACCCCTTGCAAGGCAGTGCGGTGGTTCTCATCGATGAAATCGAGCAACACCTGCATCCCGCATGGCAGCGTCAGATTATCCCAGTTTTGACCAAAACTTTCCCCAACTGCCAGTTTATCATTACCACCCATTCCCCCCAGGTACTGAGTCAAATCAAACCGGCAAATATTTACATCCTCAAAAAAATTGACGATAATATTGAGGCTCTGCGTCCAGAAAGCTCATTTGGCCGAGACAGCAACCGGATTTTAGAAGACTTGATGGAAGTCCCAGAACGTCCGCAGGAAATTAAAGAGCGGTTGTTAGAGTTATTTCGACTCATCGACCAAGGCAATTTAGAGTCAGCACAAGCACTCCGCCAGGAAATTGCCTCGGAAATTGGAGACGATGAGCCGGAGTTAGTGAAAGCCAGAGTATCGATTCGCCGTCGGGAAATTTTGCAGAAATGAAATGGATTCAAAAATCTGAAGAGCCAGAGGCTTTGCGGAACTGGAAGCAGCAGGCTAACGCTGATTGGACGCCTAGATGGGATGTTTTGCGAGCCTCGGAAAAAGAGGCAGTGCATGATAGCCTGTTGCGAGAACAGGGTTATATTTGTTGTTACTGCGGACAGCGCATATCTAGAGATACCAGCCATATCGAGCATCTCAAACCGAGAACCAGTTATCCAGAATTAGCACTGGAATACAGCAATATGCTGGCTTCATGCCAAGGAAACAGTGAAACACCCCCACCATTGCCCGTACACTGCGGACATAAGAAAAAATGGTGGTATGATGAAAAGCTGATGGTTTCTCCCTTGGATAAAAACTGTGGGGATTTTTTTACTTATACGGAATCGGGAGAAATTAGACCTGGGGCAAATCAGGAAAAAAAGGCAGCGGCTGAAACAACAATTAATAAAATAGGCTTGAATATTCCCAAATTAATAGCGGCGCGGAAAAAAGCCTTGGAAGGAATTTTGGATGATTGGGAGAGTTTGACAGATGAGGATAAAAAAACACTGATGTCAGGCTTTGAACAACTAAATAGCGCCGGAGAATATGCAGAGTTTTGTGCAGCAATAGTATATATTATTAAACAATTGCTGCCATAACAGATATAGTTATTTCAATTAAGAATGAGAATGTTTTTTTGGTTAAACCCCACCGCCGATCAGCCCTCACCCCCGTCCCCTCGACCAGGTAGGGAGAGGGGAGAGAAGAAGATGGGGGCATCCTGGTATTACTCCCCTTTCTCCCAAAAAGGGAGAAAGGGGTTGGGGGATAGAGGGCAATTATCAAGGGTTGTCTCATTGTTATTTGAACTGACTATAAATAGCTAAATTATCTCACCGACCCAAATCGTGCATAGTGTGAATTGCTTCTACACAACGCCGGGTAACGGCTTCTAATTCTTCCCTATCTGTGGAACTGGGGGTGGGGATGATTTCGCCGATGCGCACGGTGATGGGGACGGGTTTGGGGAAAGAGGAACCTTTGGAGAGGATGGTGTTGGTGCCCCACAAACTAACGGGGAGTAGGGGGGCGTTGGTTTTGGCGGCGATGAGAGCGGCGCCGAGTTTGGGGTCAGTGATGCGAGCGTCGGCGGTGCGGGTGCCTTGGAGGAAAAGACCGATCGCCCATCCTTCCCGCAAATAAGACATCGCCGCCTGCATCGCCTTGCGGTCAGAACTGCCGCGACGTACTGGGTAGGCACCATAGAGGCGGATGGCATCTTTGAGGACGGGAACCTGAAATAACTCCTCTTTTGCCATAAACGCCACAGGACGGCAAACACAGTTAGAGACGATCGGCGGGTCAAAGTAACTAGCGTGATTACTGACCACCACCAGCGGGCCCGATAGAGGGACATGTTCCAAACCATAAATCCTGCCCCCAAAATAGGCATGGAGCATCGGGCTAACTACAGACCACTTAAATAAGTTGTAGAGAATCAGACTCTCAACCGGTTCCCGCTGTCTTACTTGTGCTTCATCCATCTTTGTGGTTGCCTATCCTGTAGCGAAAAAAGATGATTATATGCCCTCTATCCCCCAACCCCTTTCTCCCAAAAAGGGAGAAAGGGGAGCAAGACGGGGAAAATAATTGATGATTGACAATTGACAATTATCAATTATCAATTCTCCCCTCTCCCTACCTGGTCGAGGGGACGGGGGTGAGGGCTTTAGCAGATGTGGGGTTTAACCAAAAAACCATTCTCATTCTTAATTCAATTGACCAGATACCGGCAAATCAGCGGCTCCGCTGACATTTTCCAAGGCTAATTGGGGGGATGTGCGCTTAATCAAACCAGTAAGGACTTTGCCCGGACCAATTTCTACTACCTTCTCGATACCTTCTTGAGGGAGCTGGGCCGAGATTTCTCGCCAACGCACAGAACCGGTCATTTGCTGGACGAGGCGCTCTTTGAGAACCTCCGCCGCCGTAGCTGGGGTGGGTTCCACATTAGAAATTACCGGCACTATGGCATCCGTAAAAGGCACAGACTCCAAGGCTTTTTGGAATTCCGTAGCAGCGGGAGCCATCAAGGGAGAGTGAAACGGGCCGGAGACGTTTAATTTCACCGCTCGTTTGACCTTAATATTGGCAATCACTGTTTCCACCGCTTCAGGAGTGCCAGAGATAACCACTTGGGCATCACTGTTATCGTTGGCCAGTACCACATTGGGGGTTTGCGCCAGTTGGGTGGCGAGCTGCTCGCGGTCAAAACCAATGAGAGCTGCCATTTGCCCGCCAGCGGCGTCCTCCATCAATTCGGCGCGGCGTTTTACCAATGCCAAACCGGTGGCGAAGTCAAAAACGCCAGCCGCGTAGAGAGCCACATATTCGCCGAGACTGTGACCGGCGACGAGGTGCGGTTGATGGCCGCGTTCTTGCATCAAGTCGGCGAGGATGCACTCTACCACATAGAGACAAGGTTGGGTGTAGAGGGTGCGGGAGAGTTTATCTTCGTGGTTTTGGCAGATATCCGGGACAGACCAGCCGAGAATGCTCTGGGCGGTTTGATATTTAGCAGCAGCGGTGGGGTGGGTTAATAAATCCACGCCCATACCGACGGCTTGAGAACCTTGTCCGGGGAAAACCCATGCGGTTTTAGTCATTTGTCATTTGTCCTTTGTCATTTGTCCTTTGTCATTTGTCGTTGACCAATGACTTTTCAGCAAGGACTACCCCCATTGAAAGATGGCGGCGCCCCAGGTGAGACCGGCACCAAAGCCGGAGGCGGCAATAATGTGGCCGGGTTGAATTTTACCCGTGCGGACGGCTTCATCGAGAGCGAGGGGGATAGAGGCGGCGGAGGTATTGCCGTAGTGAGCTAGGTTGCTGAGGACTTTGGTGCTGGGGATATGTAGTCGATCGGCCACTGCATCCAAAATGCGCTGGTTGGCTTGATGCAGGAGCAGCCAATCGATTTGGTCTGTGGTGAGGTTAGCGCGAAATAGGGATTTTTCGATCACTTCTGGCACCTTGCTGACGGCGAAGCGGTAAACTTCCCGACCTTTCATGGTAATGGGATGATAGGTGCCCTGAGCAATGGAAACTTGGGGGAGGAGTTCTGTGGCTTGAGAGCGGAAGGGCAATTGCAGAGAATCGTTTTGGGTGCCGTCGCTGGCGAGGTAAAAACTCAGTAAGCGATCGCCCTCACCATTAGCCTGCATTACCACGGCTCCGGCCCCATCGCCAAACAACACACAAGTAGTGCGATCGGACCAATCCACCCATCGCGAGAGGATATCAGCACCAATCACCACCACATTTTGGTAAACACCAGTGCGGATGAATTGGGCCGCCGTCACCATCGCAAAGAGAAACCCACTGCAAGCCGCCGTCAAATCAAAAGCCACCGCCCGATCGGCGCCCAAGCGGCCCTGAATAGCGCTAGCGCTGCCGAACAAATCATCAGCAGTAGAAGTAGCCAAAATAATCATATCGATATCCGCCGGAGTCATCCCCGCCGCAGCGATCGCGGCGCGGGCGGCGGCGGTGGCGAGTTCCGTCAGAGACTGCTCCGAGGAAGCCAAACGCCGGGATTTGATGCCCGTGCGTTCAGCGATCCACTCATCAGAAGTATCTACGATCGTAGAAAGCGCCTGATTTGCCACGGCTTGATCTGCTGTGGCTGAGCCGCTACCTGTAATTGCGATTCCTACTCCTGGATTATTCACTCATCAAATCTCCATCGCGGTGCTTTTCTGTGGATTGGCCTTATGTGCGTGCCTAACTATTGACCACGGACTCCTTAGCCACAATTTTGGCTTGGACTGAGAGCATATTTTCCAGCACCTGGTTTTCGATCGCCTCTTTCGCCAAGCGCACCGCATTAAAAATCGACGGCGCCTGAGAACTACCGTGGCTAATGATGCAAATTCCGCCGACCCCCAACAGCAAAGCCCCACCGTGTTCCACGTGGTCTAACTGCTGCCTAATCCGCTTCAGGCGCGGTCCGAGTACCGCAGCTTCGGTTGGATTCTTCATGGCGTCGGCAAATTCTGCCTTGAGCATTTGCATAATCACCTCTCCCACGGATTCGGCAAATTTGAGCAGCACATTGCCCACAAATCCGTCACAAACCACCACATCACATTGACCCTTGAGGACATCACGACCTTCCGCATTGCCCAAAAAGCTGATGTGAGGATTGTCCTGCAACATCTGGTATGCCCGCACAGTCTGGTCATTACCCTTAGTCGCTTCTTCCCCGATGTTCAACAGTCCCACCTGGGGTTCAGCGATGCCGAGAGCATGCTGAGCATAAATCGCTCCCATCAGGGCGAACTGCTCCAAAAATTTGGGGCGACAGTCCACATTCGCACCCACATCCAGAACCACTACCGATTTACCCGGAATCAGAGTGGGTAATACAGCACCAATCGCAGGGCGATCGATTCCCGGAAGCCTGCCCAAACGTAACAGAGCCGCCGCCATTGCTGCCCCCGAGTGGCCAGCAGAAACCACCCCTTGGGCACGATTTTGTTTCACCAAATCCATTGCCACGCCGATAGAGGCTTTGGGCTTGCGCTTCAGCGCACTTAAAGGCTCCTCGTGCATTTCCACTACCCCTTCAGCCGGGACTATTTCCACCTGTGACAACACAGATGAATCACCTTCTGTTACCTGCTGTTGGAGCTGGTCGCGGATCTGCTCCGGGTCGCCTACCAGCAAAACATCTACCCCCAAATCCTGCTGGGCTCTGATAGCCCCAGCGACGATTTCGGCAGGGGCGTGATCCCCGCCCATAGCATCTATTGCAATCCGCACGCGAGTCGATCCCATCGTCAAAGTCATAGAAACCTTAAAAATTCTACCAGACCTGTTATCCCCAAGCATCAGTATCCTCAGAATTATTCATAAGTCAGGTTCTGATGTGGGCTGCAGCGCACTTTTGGCGCGGGCAACTGGGCGACTCGGAGACAGGGGACCAGAAGTGGAAATGGGGAAGTTTGCGGTAGATTGGGACTCAGTGTCAACCGGGAGAGACTGTTAAGGGTTTAACGATGTGGGAATTATTCAGCTCGGGTTTACTTTCAGTGTGGTTGGATGCTGTGGGAGTGGAAACTACGGTTACAGATGCCTGGGACCGGTTCAGTGGGGCGGCAACTCCGGGATTAGCTGTGGTGGGGACAAAAGAACCCGCGATCGATGCCATAGTCCAGAACTATTTGCAGCAATTGACCGCCAAAGGACTATTGCGAGAAGAGCAGGGCATCTGGATTCAGACTGGTTATCAGCTCTTAACCAGTAACCAGGGGACAACCCCCATGCCTGCAGCTTCTTTAACTAAGGTAGCCACTTCTTTGGCGGCTCTGTCAGCGTGGGAATTAGACCACCAATTTGAAACCCTGGTGGGCACCAGTGGCACAGTGGTGGATGGAGTATTGCAGGGGGATTTAGTGGTGACCGGGGGTGGCGACCCGCTGTTTGTTTGGGAAGATGCCATATCTTTGGGTCTGAATCTGCAGCAATTGGGGATTCGCCGCATTAGTGGGAATTTAGTGATTGCGGGCAATTTCACCATGAATTATCAGCCTGACTCTCGGGCGAGTGGGGAATTGCTTCGCCTTGCCTGGAATGAAGCCAAATGGACTGAGGATGTAGCCCGGGCACATTCGCGTCTGGGTGGAAATAAGCCAAATTTAGAAGTTACCGGTCAAGTGGTGGTGGCGGCTGCACCGACAGAGCCAAAATTGTTGGTGCGCCATTTGTCTTTACCCTTGGCACAGATATTAAAGCGAATGAATGTTTACAGCAATAATTTTATTGCCGAGACCCTGGCGGATGGGTTGGGGGGGGCGCAAGTGGTACGCACCTCAGCGGCGAAAGCGGCTTTAGTGCCTGTGGCGGAGATTTTACTGGTGAATGGGTCGGGGTTGGGGGTGGATAATCGCATCTCTCCGAGGGCAGCTTGCGCCATGTTTATGGCGATTCAACGCTATTTGCTGGATAAGAGGGATAGTGGTGGTGGGGTTTACACGATCGGTGATTTGTTTCCCATTTCCGGGCGCGATCGGGGCACGTTGGAAGAGCGGCGAGTCCCCAAAGGCGCTACAGTTAAAACCGGTTCCCTGTGGAACGTCAGCGGTTTAGCTGGCGCACTGCCCACGGAAAAAGGTTTGATTTGGTTTGCGATCGTCAACGGTGGCGACTATTTAGAAGGCTTCCGCGCTGCTCAAGACGACCTCCTGCACCAGTTCGTCAAAGAATGGGGCGCCCGCGCCGAACTACCCAGCATCCTCACCCCCCAAGCCAAACCGCAACCACAACTCCGCCCCGGAGAAAAAACGGGGGGACGGGGGGACCAGGAGACGGGGGGACCAGGAGACGGGGGGACGGGGTGATGGGGGGACGGGGGGACGGGGAGACTCAAGGAATTACATCGGTGACGACTTCCCCACCACTGAAAGTAATTGTCCG